>Ga0315277_10004254_pt1 | contig 19184 bp, 11 predicted proteins | sample YL17G05_15_MG_FD_203695 | JGI IMG/M metagenome (GOLD analysis project Ga0315277, IMG submission 203695) | Sediment microbial communities from Yellowstone Lake, YNP, Wyoming, USA - YL17G05_15 | ecosystem: Environmental > Aquatic > Freshwater > Lake > Sediment | place: USA: Wyoming | collected...
CGATGTCGTCGGACAAGGAAACCGTTCCCTTGTCGAGCCAGGTGTCGTTGCCCGGATAGTAGACTTGGACGTTGCGGCCGATCGCGTAAATGGCGTCGCCATATGCCTGGGCGGTGCCCCGCTGGGCGACAGGGATGGGAGCGCGCGCCTCCCATTCCCAGGGGCTGCCCGCCTCCGCATTGGGGATGAGGGGAGAAACAGTGAACACCGTGGCTGCAGTGAGCAACAACGTCGCGGTCATCGTAATAGAGCGGCATCCTGGGTCACTCGCAGATTCACGACTCCTTGACACGAATCGATTGCGAACGATTCCACTCAAGCCCTCACCAGCGTCCTCGGTGCCCTCAATAGAGTCCGGATATTCAATGTTTTCCTCATGGGCTCGGATAGAAAGCGTTCCGCGCCTTGCGTCCAGCATGCAAGGTCTTCTGGGCCGGAGGGACTGATAAATGACGGTTTGGACTTTTCCCGCCGATTCCTATAATCGTATCTGGGCGACAAGGACCGGCGGCATCTACCTGTGGTTCTCCCATCCGAGCAGCCTCTCCTGCGACGGCGCGACGAGGAGGGTGTGGAACTCGTTCCCCTCGCACATCCTCCCGTCCCAGAAGTCCACGTTCCGGTCCCAGACCTCCCTGGTCTCCCTGCTCAGATCTCCTGGATCGCCAGGCGGCCCCTTCTCGCTCATGTGCATCAGCGCGGGCGGAACGGACGGATGGGAATTAAGACTGCCGCTTATCCGTGACGGGAGCCGGAATCGATGCATCCTGAGGTTGATCCACTGTCTCCGCCTCCTCACTAGGTTCCACATCAAGAACGGTTCCAAGCGAAGAGACGGTCGGTTGTTGGACGAAGCCCCTTACCTCTTCTGTATTAGAAAGGCCAAATGCTTTGCTGAATCGGCGCACCTGGATACAATCTCTATGCTGCTCTTTGCCGCGCCTATAGTCAGCTTCGCAGCTTTTCCACATATCCAGCATGAGCCTTCGACGGTTTTTCTGACTAAACCGCCGATTTCTTCCGATACCATAGTTCACCTCCTGAGTGTGTTATCGGTTCCTTTGAGATTGAATCATTCCTGCCAGAACTGCCTTATTTAAGGCTGAAATCAAAGAAACGTCCGAAATTGGATATACTCCCGAGAACATTTCTTCTCGGGGAAAACGGTGCATATCCCGTTGAAAGAATTCGAGTATCTTCTGGACGAACGACTCTTTCGGAGGCCATTGCTCACGTCCCGAATGCTACTCTATATTTATGCCATAACGAAGGACTCAGGGCGATATTCAGATCCCTCCTACCGAACAACAGAGAGCGTACGGCAACAGTTCGGGATTGGGACGTATGGTACCGCGTACTTCCACATAGCAAGATTACTGAAGAGGGAATATATCTTCAGCGATGTCCTCAAACGTGAGAAAGGTGCCGAGACAAGGGGAGGACGACCAAGAAATGCTTTCTCTTTGACGACCAAAGGATTTAGAGAAGCGAAGAAAGAGTTGGAATCGGTCGATGCGGAAGCCAGCAAAATCCACATTCATTTCGATCTGGAGCCAGGATCAGTGATCTTCTCAAGAGAGTGGGGTCAAGGGATCATCGGACAACATGACAGGCTCTTCTTGAACTTGAAGGACTTATTCACTCTGTCCACAGGGAAAACCTCTAGACTCGGCAATGCGACCATCGATATCCAGTGGCCGTCAGACCTGCTATTAGTCTACATCTGCCATGAACGAAAGAAAGGAAACGCATCGTTGAGACGGCTACTCAGACGAGGAACAGGTGAATCGTACGACCTTACTGGAATTCAATACTTCATAAGAAAGGCCGGAAGACCAAAGAAAGCCAGACTCTCCGAATCTCATTTAGAAGATGTCCTGACCCTTCTTAAGGAAGATGCGGAGAAATTGGCGATGACGTGTTACCCTTTTATGGGAGAGAAACCAAGACTAAGCATCAAGCTCATGAGCCTGTCGCCTGAAGATTTTTCCGCAGCAGTCACCCGAATAATGGAGCAAGTCTTGAGGGATAGGCAATTCGCTAGGCCAGCAGCTAGAATAATCGCTGAAACGCGGGAAACCATTCCGCAAGAATGTGTAGCTAAAACCCTTTCTATTTTGTTTGATGTACTGCCAAAAGTGAATCAGAAGGAGAGAGAGAATATCATCTCAGAAGGACTGAGCCTCTTGGCTCAACCTAGGTTTGGCGAATTCATGATCAATCCTACGGACCTAGATTCAATCCTTTCCAAACTTGAGACCGTAGAAGATTGTCCAGAGAGAATCTCGTTGCTAAGTTTCTTTATTGCCCACGAGGAGCCAATGACTCATGTTGATGGACTCTCTCGCGAAATCCTCAGATTCACGAACTCGGAGGATCTGAACATAAAAGATGCAGTAGGTTGGGCTATGCCGACGATATTGGAGAAATCTGATGACAAAGCGATTGTGAGGGAAAGCATACGTTATGTCTTCAAAGCCCTAGAAGACGCGGAACCAAATTTCTGTTCGCCATACGTGATGGAATGCCAAGCTGTTCTAAGCAAGATGTCTTCTTCTCAGCAAGTTGAGTTTATATCTAAGCTATCGAACATCGTCGATGGTGTGGGCATCGACGATACCATCGATTTAGTTTCTGACCTTCTCTGCTCTCCGGATTTATCGTTGAGAGCCAAGGATAGACTAGTTCAGTTCCTTGAAGAGATCATTCCCAAGTGTCCAATATTTTTTGTGACAGAAATCGCCTTTGACCTAGGTGATTTTCTCAATGAAACAGACATTGGAATCGAGAAGAAACGAAGACTCCTGAACGCATACGTTGAAAGAATCCTGACACTAGATGATAGGAATCTTCTTGAATGTCTTGAAATGCTTGGATTCATAGACGAGGAAGTCACAATCATTCCGACATGGGCTACTGAGAAATCTCTCTCAGAACTCCTTGAACGGCTAAGCAAGATTGCATCAATAGAGCGTGGGAAGCACCGATTGGATAAGATGAAGAAGAGAAAGAGAGGTTAGTGATCAAGGCTTTTGACACTGAGCCTGCGGAAACACATATCCTGTCCTGATTTTCTATGACCTTGGTGGCGTGTGAGGATACTGGATGACTGGCAATCTGTGACTGCTCTTAATCAGAAAGAGAACTCGGATCACGACCACTTTGGCGCCCACATCTATGACAATCATCAGAGATGCGCTTGCGCAAGCCCGACACTAGAGGCGCTGTATTACAAGTCAGGCTCTGCCCTCGCTCCATGGATATCCTCGCATCGGTCTGCATTGGTTACTGGTCAGGCATTCACAGGAATATGGCAAGTTCGAGATAGCTGATTTGGGCGGGAAAGCCCTCTAGAGGCGCTTCGACGGGCCTGCATATCCCGGATCGCGATATCCACGACCTTCCCGCCGATCCTCACGAGCACGGCCTAGCGGTGGAGGAGCAGCATCTTCAGGATCCCCGATCACCTGCTTATGTTCAGCGTGGCGACATCCCAAAGTATCGGCACTACATTCTCGGAACCACCCATGTAATAAGGATGCGGTGACATCGAATTCTTGCTCATATCCGTCCCGATTCGTCCGGCGGGGCTGTTTCACCTATGATCTCCGATTCCTGCTCGTACTCCCATGGCGATATCTGTCCCGCCTCGTAGGCTGCCTTGAGTTTCTTGGCCGAGGCCTCGACGTCGTCCATGTCCCTTATCCTGCTCCGGATCCACCTGACGTCGTCCAGCGTGACCCTCCGTCTCTCCACAACGTCAGAATCGAATCTCCACCGCTCGCTGTAATAGTCAACGACCGCCGGTCCGAAGAGGGAGAATATCGCCGCGAGGAAGCCGATCGCGACGCCGTATCCGAAGCCGAGGGAGATCGGGGAGGCGTGCCCCGTCAGGCCCCCTATCCCGGCCCACGCGAGGATGTCTCCCGCGAACATCAGGACGGACATCCTCCAGTTCAACATGGTGAGGAAGCAGGCTATCGCGAACAGCCCCATCCCGATCAGCATCACCGCGAGCGGTGCAGCGCCGCTCGAATCGACCGCCTGGTCCGTTCCCGGGATGTTGGCGCTGGAGAATCCCAGGAAGGTGACTGCACTGATGCCGATGCTGAGGCTGCCGCCTCCCGAGATCGAGATGCCCGCCACGACCCATGGCAGTTGCATGCTGAAGAGGCCCAATATCCCGCCGAGCAACCCTACGGCCCACTTTCCATCGAGTTTCATCGGTATGAGTATCGGATCCCTGCTGTAACGCGTCATGGCAATTCATCCTCGGCGGCTGAGATTCCCGCCCAAGCCTGCAGGAGCGGAGTCGCGGAAGAGGAGGTCTGAGCGAGAATGACCGATGTCCTCAACGCGTCTCCCATTCTTCAAAGCATCGTCTCCTCTCCACGGGAAGCGCGTCCTCTCTTTCAGCCTTCTCTTTTCCAACCGTGCTACTGTCCAATCGGAGAGGGGCGCGTACTACTCGCGATCGACATCACCACCCTTCCGACTCGAATGAGATGATTCTTTCGCTGCAGCCCCCACAGGCTTTTTACTCCGACCGCGTCTACGGCTCTGGCATGCCTGAAGGGGATCCAGAGGACAAGAAAGACGCAGTGGAAGAAGCCCCTGCGGTGAAATATCTGTCAGTGAGCCAGCTCAACCGGAGCGTCAAGGCGCTGATCAACAGCGAACCCGGCCTCCAAGGCGTCTGGGTCCTCGGCGAGTTCTCCAACCTCAGGCCCGTGTCCAGCGGCCACTGCTATCCGACCCTCAAAGACGAGGACTCGGAGATAGGCTGCGTCATATGGGCCAGGACGCTGCGTCAACTCTCGGTCCGTCCAGAGGAGGGCATGAAGGTCCTCGTCTACGGGGATGTCGACGTCTATGAGCGGAAGGGCAGGTACCAGCTCGTCGTCCGCGACGTCAGGAGGTTCGGCGTGGGAGACCTCTATGCCCGCATGGAGGCGCTCAAGGCGAAGCTCAAGAAAGAGGGTCTCTTCGACCGGAAGCGGCCCTTGCCGGAGTTCCCGAGAATCGTCGGCCTCGTCACGTCCGACACTGGCGCGGCGGTGCAGGACATGATACGCATCATCGGCCGCAGGTTTCCCATCGCGCGCATGATCCTGGTCCCCGTCTTGGTCCAGGGGGCCGAGGCAGCTGAGGACATCGCGGCGGGGATCCAGGAGATGAACGGGCTGCGAGAACCCCGCCCTGACGTGATGATCGTGGGGCGCGGCGGGGGCAGCATCGAGGACCTCTGGGCATTCAACGAGGAGGTCGTCGCGAGGGCGATGTTCGCCTCGGACATACCTGTCATCTCGGCCGTGGGGCACGAGACGGACTTCACGATCGCGGATTTCGTGGCGGACCTGAGGGCAGCGACGCCATCCGAGGCTGCGGAGAAGGTCGTGCCTGACAAGGAGGCCTTGCTCGGACAGATGGACGGGACTCAGGAGGCTCTGTTCAGGATGATGACGGACGCGATCCAGAGTCTCGAGCAGGGTCTGGACGACGAGGCGCTGCAGCTCGAGGGCGCGATGGGAGAGCTGCTCGTTTCCGGCTCTCGAGACATCGATCACGTCGCTGAGATGCTGGAATCCCTCGGCCCCCGCAAGGTCCTCAAGCGCGGCTATGCGATAGTGACCCGCGAGGGAGAGACCGTGAGCAGCGTGGCGGTGCTCCATCCCAGGGACAACGTCGAGATCACAGTGACCGATGGGAAAGCCGGAGCGGAGATTCAGAAGGTGAAGAGGGTCAGGACGGTCTGAGAGGAGTGTGAACATGACGAAAGCGAAGAGAGGCGGGGCTGGAGGCGCGTCCGATGTCGACTTCGAGGAGAACCTGAAGAGGCTGCAGGATATCGTTGCAGGCCTGAGCGAGGGGAAGCTGCCCCTCCGCGAGGCGCTGTCGGACTATGAGGAGGGGATGAGGCTCGTGAAGGATTCCCGGAGGATGCTGAAGGAGTCGAAGGCCAGGGTGGAGAAGCTCAACAGGCTGGCCGGGCGGCTCGAATCCTTCGAGCCTGTGAACAACGAAGGGTAGTTGGTCCTCGATTTCCAGATCAAGGTGATGTGCCATGGCGCGAGCACGGAATCCTTCGAGAGGCAGTTGAAGGCGTGACGGACTTCTTGGACTGGCGGGAGGTGCTCAAGAGGAGCGGGAAGACCAGGCAGGCCAGGCTGGAGGCGTTCGGCGTGGAACTCCCGCCAGAGGTCGACGACCACAGCTTCGACATGATCTACGAGAGAAGTGGAGTCCTTCCGCCGTGCAAGAGGAAGCCCGGCGAATCCTTAAGGCGCGTTTTTCTATGCCGATGAGTGAAGACTGAAAGCATGGAGGCGACACGAGACGCGGACCGCAAAGCCCTGCCCGACGTCGCCGAGACGCTGTTCGTCCCTCTCTCATGCAGGGCGCTCGAGACCAAATCGGAGAATCCAATCGTACGGGACCCGAAGGCGATCGAGATATTCGAGCGGGTCGTCGTCAGATCCGCTCATCCTATGCCGATCGAGAAAACAGACTCACATGTCCCACCGTCGTCGTCCATGACCTTGAGAGTGACTTGATAATCGCCAGCAGCATGATAGATGTGCTTGACCACATCAGTCACAGTAATCGGATTCACTTCCGGTGAGGGATATGGGTCTGGGCTCACGCCGTTGTTGAAGTAGATGGTGGAGATGTCTGAAGAGCCATCGCCAAATGACCACGTGAACGTCAAATCGTCGCTACCGACGTCGCTTGCAGTCCCGTTGTACGTGATCTCCTGGTCTACCAGGTACTGTCTGAAGTCCCGGATTATCCAAGTCCAGGTCTTCGGATGGTTGTAGTTGAATATGTGATGCCACCTCACTTGGCTTCCATCGGGGAATGTGATGGTGACCCATGCCGGATCCGCTCCGTTGGGTCGCCCATTGATTGGATCGTCGTCAGGCGTGTAGTAGACGCCGATGTAGAAGTCGCCCAACAACTGGATTCGCCCACCGACGATAGTTACAGATTGGTCGTTCGGCGAACCTGGAAGGCGGTAAACACACGCGGCACTCTCGACAACGCCATCGTGCACGAGGTTCATGCAAACGTCATGCCACTTCTCTCCCGCCACGCGCAAGGTCACATTCACGATGACGTAAATCTGCACATCATCAATCGTCGGGTTGACGTTATGGACGACCACGATAGTCGAGTAGGTCGTGCAACCGCCATCATCATCGCAGACCTGGAGAGTCAATATGAAGTCGTAGTTGTCACCGTACGTGTGAGTCGAGGAACCTGTCGCGGTGAACGGGAAGGTCCCCCAGGGCGACGGATACGGGTCGGGACCGATGCCGTCGTTGTAGTAGATCGAAATGAGCACCGGGCCCATCTGCCATGTCCAAGTGAATGTGAGATCGTCGCTGCCTACGTCGTTGGCGGTCGCCTGAACGGTGAGAGGGCTGCCTTCGTCCACGTCGAATGGCCCGAAGGGCTGGATGGTCGGATTGACGTTCAACACGTTCACCGTCGTGCTGTAAGTCGTGCAGCCCCCGTCATCATCGCAAACCTGAAGGGTGAGTGTATAGGGGTAGTTGTCACCGTAGGTGTGGGATGCGGTGTCAGTGGCCGAGAACGGGAATGTGCCCCAAGGTGACGGATAAGGATCCGGACCAATCCCGTCATTATAGTAGATGTGCTGGACAGTCGGTCCCAGTTGCCACGTCCACGTGAAAGTCAGGTCGTCGCTTCCTGGATCATCAGATGTCGCCTGGACAGTCAGCGGACTCCCCTCGTCCACAGTGAATGGACCGAAGGGCTGTATCGTCGGGTTGACATTGTGGACCACCACGATCGTCGAGTACGTCGTGCAGCCGCCGTCGTCGTCGCAGACCTTGAGAGTCAGGGTGAAGTCGTAGTTGTCGCCATATATATGGGTGGAGGAACCAGTGACTGAGAAGGGGAAGGTGCCATTGGGGGATGGATAAGGATCCGGGCTGACGCCGTTATTGTAGTAGGTGACGGTGAAGGTCGGGCCCAGCTGCCATGTCCAGGTGAAGGTCAAATCGTCGCTTCCCACGTCGCTGGCTGCGGTCTGAGCTGTGAGGGGGCTACCCTCGTTGACATCGAAGGGTCCAAACGGCTGGATGGTCGGTTTGACGTTCAGGACGTTCACTGTCGTGCTGTATGTAGTGCACCCGCCGTCGTCGTCGCAGACCTTGAGAGTGAGCGTGTAAGCGTAGTTGTCGCCGTATGTGTGTGAAGATATATCCGTGGCGCTGAACGGGAAGGTGCCGTTGGGGGATGGATAAGGATCCGGGCTGACTCCGTTGTTGTAATAGATCGCCGCGAATGTCGGTCCATATCCCCACGACCATGTGAAAGTGAGGTCGTCGCTTCCCACGTCATCCGCCGTCGCCTGCGCGGTAAGAGGGCTGCCCTCGTCTACGGTGTACGGACCGAAGGGCTGGATCGTCGGGACGACATTGAGGACATGAATGACGGTGCTGTATGTGGCGCAGCCGCCATCATCATCGCAGACCTTGAGAGTCACGGTGAAGTCGTAGTTGTCGCCGTATGTGTGAGCTGAGGAGTCTGTTGCGGTGAAGGGGAAGGTTCCCCAGGGCGATGGATAGGGATCGGGACTCACCCCGTTGTTGTAATAAGTGGTCGCGAATGCGGAGCCCAGTTGCCATGTCCATGTGAAGGTCAGGTCGTCGCTCCCAACATCAGAGGCGGTGGTGGCGGCGGTAATGGAGTCGCCCTCATCGATGGTGTAGGGTCCGAACGGTTGGATGCTTGGGTTGACGTTCAGGACTGTTACTGTTGTGGAGTATGTCGTGCAGCCTCCGTCGTCGTCGCAGACCTGAAGGGTCAGGGTGTAGGGGTAATTGTCGCCGTATATGTGAGTAGAAGCGCCCGTGGCGGTGAACGGGAATGTTCCCCATGGAGATGGGTAGGGATCTGGCCCCATGCCATCGTCATAGTAGATGTGTTTGTCCGTGGGACCGAGTTGCCAGGTCCAGGTGAACTTGAGGTCGTCGCTCCCCACGTCATTGGCGACAGCGGTGGCGGTGACGGAGCTTCCCTCATCAACGGTGAAGGGTCCGAACGGCTTAATCGTCGGATCGACATTGTGGACCACCACGGTGGTCGAGTAGGTCGCGCAGCCGCCATCATCATCGCATACCTCCAGAGTCAGGACGAAATCGTAGTTGTCGCCGTAGGTGTGAGTGGAGGAACCTGTCGCGCTGAACGGGAAGGTTCCCCAGGGCGACGGGTACGGATCTGGTCCGACGCCGTCGTTGTAATAGGTGGTCGTGAGCACGGGGCCCATCTGCCAGGTCCAAGTGAATGTGAGATCGTCGCTGCCCGCGTCGTTTGCGGTGGTTTGGACCGTGAGGGGACTTCCCTCGTCGACTTCGAATGGCCCGAAGGGCTGGATGGTCGGGTTGACATTCAGGACCGTCACGGTGGTAGAGTAGGTCGTGCACCCGCCATCATCGTCGCAGACCTTCAGAGTGAGAGCGTAGGGATAGTTGTCCCCGTAGGTAAGGGAAGATGTATCTGTGATGCTGAATGGGAAGGTTCCCCACGGCGACGGATAGGGATCCGGGTTTACTCCGTTGTTGTAATAGATTATTGTGAATGTGGAGCCCAACTGCCTGACCCAGGTGAACTCCAGGTCGTCGCTCCCGACATCGCTGGCGGTTGCTTGAATCATCAACGGACTTCCTTCGTCAACGGTGAAGGGTCCGAACGGCTGGATCGTCGGGTCGACGTTGTGGACGGTCACAATGGTGGAATAGGTTGTGCACCCACCGTCGTCATCGCAGACCTGCAGCGTAAGCGTGTAAGGGTAGTTGTCGCCATAGGTTTGAGTTGAGGAGTCTGTCGCCGAGAACGGGAAAGTGCCTGATGGTGACGGGTATGGATCTGGCCCTACACCATCATTGAAGTGGATGTGTTGAACAGTCGATCCCAGCTGCCAAGTCCAAGTGAAAGTCAGGTCATCGCTTCCCACATCGCTAGCGGTGGTCTGGACCGTTAGGGGACTTCCCTCGTTGACATCGAACGGTCCAAATGGCTGGATGGTCGGGACGACGTTCAGGACGTAGACGGTGGTGCTGTATGTGGTGCAGCCTCCGTCATCGTCGCACACCTTCAGAGTGAGTATGAAGTCGTAGTTGTCGCCGTATATGTGAGTCGAGGAGTCCGTGGCTGAGAATGGGAATGTTCCCCATGGCGACGGGTAAGGATCCGACCCGGTCCCGTCGTTGTAGTAGATATGTTGGGCGGTCGGCCCGAGTTGCCAGGTCCATGTGAATGTGAGGTCGTCGCTGCCCACATCGGAAGCGGTGGCGGTGGAGGTCAGTGAGCTGCCCTCATCGACGGTGAAGGGTCCGAAAGGCTGGATTGTCGGGTTGACGTTGAGGATGTTGACTATCGTGGAGTAGGTCGTGCAGCCTCCGTCATCATCGCATACCCGGAGAGTCAGTGTGTAGTCGTAGTTGTCGCCATATGTGTAGGTCGAGGAATCCATGACTGAGAACGGGAATGTTCCCCAAGGTGACGGGTAAGAATCTGGCCCCATGCCATCGTCATAGTATATGTGTTTGTCCGTGGGACCGAGTTGCCAAATCCAGGTGAACTTGAGGTCGTCACTTCCCACATCCGAGGCCGTGGCGGTGACGGTGAGGGAGCTGCCCTCGTCAACGGTGAAAGGTCCGAACGGCTGAATAGTCGGGTCGACGTTGTGGACGACCACGGTGGTGGAGTATATGGTGCAGCCCCCGTCGTCGTCGCACACTTGGAGGGTCAGGATGTAGTCGTAGTTGTCACCGTACGCGTGAATGGACGAATCTGTTGCGGTGAACGGGAGAGTCCCCCAGGGCGATGGATACGGGTCCGGTCCGACACCGTCGTTGTAGTAGATTGTCGTGAATGTTGGGCCCAACTGCCATTTCCAGGTGAATGTCAGATCATCACTGCCCACGTCGTTGGCGGTGGCCTGGACCGTGAGGGGACTTCCCTCATTGACTTCGAATGGTCCGAAGGGCTGGATGGTCGGATTGACATTTAGGACTGTCACTGTTGTGCTGTAGGTAGTGCACCCGCCATCGTCGTCGCAGACCTTCAGAGTGAGTATGTAGGGATTGTTGTCGCCGTAGATGAGGGAAGATGTGTCCGTGACGCTGAACGGGAAGGTGCCTGATGGCGACGGGTAAGGATCTGAACCTAGACCGTCATTGTAATGGGTATGCTGGACCGTGGAACCTAGTTGCCATATCCAGGTGAAAGTCAGGTCGTCGCTTCCCACGTCGCCGGCGGTTGCCTGGACGGTTAGCTGGCTACCCTCATTGACAGTGAATGGTCCGAACGGTTGGATGTTTGGGACGATATTGAGGACATGGACGAGAGCACTGTACGTAGTGCACCCGCCGTCGTCGTCGCAGACCTTCAGAGTGAGGGTGAAGTCATAGTTGTCACCGTATACGTGGCTTGAGGAACCTGTCGCACCGAAGGGGTGAGTTCCCCACGGCGACGGATATTGATCAGGGTTCATTCCGTCGTTGTAGTAGACGGTCGTGTATGTTGGGCCCAGCTGCCAAGTCCAGGTGAAGGTCAAGTCGTCGCTTCCCACATCCCAGGCGGAAGCGGTGGCGGTAAGGGAGCTGCCCTCATTGACGGTGAACGGTCCGAAGGGCTGGATGGTCGGGTTGACATTGTGGACCGTTACTGCGGTGGAGTAGGTCGAGCATCCGCCATCATCGTCGCACACCTGAAGTATCAATGTAAAGCCGTAATTGTCGCCATAGGTGTAGGTGGACGAATCTGCTACGGTGAATGGGAAGGTTCCCCACGGTGATGGATATGGATCGGGTCCGACACCGTTGTTGTAGTAGATATTGGTCCCCGTCGGTCCGATTTCCCACGACCATGTGAACTTCAAGTCGTCGCTACCGGGGTCAGTAGCTGTGGCGCTGGCGGTTATCGATGTCCCTTCGTTCACATTGAACGGTCCGAATGGAGAGATCGTTGGTGCAACATTGAGCACTACGACTGTGATTGAGTCGGTTGCTTGGGCCCCATCGTCATCGATGATTGTCAGAATCACGGTGTAGACGCCATTGTCGCCATATGCATGATAGACCGATTTTCCTGTTCCCGTGCCACTGTCGCCGAAATCCCAGGAATAGGAGACTATGATTCCGTCAGAATCGTAGGAAGCTGAACCGTCGAAGTATCCATTCTGTCCTTCGAGAATGTTCTTGTCTGGCCCCGCATCAGCCACAGGTGGGACATTCCTCGCGAGAACAGCGACAAGTTGCAGGGACTTCGTGAGAGACGGATTTACGATCGAACTCGCAGTCACGGTGAAGGGATATCGGCCCTCCGGCAGCGCAGTAGTATGGATTGTGAGAGTGACGGACTCAATCTCCCATGGATCGAGGTAGACGGGATTGGCTCCATAATCGACGGTCCATCCTCCCTGAAGTCCGATGCAGGCCAGCAAGACCTCATCATACCAGTTCCCCGTATTCGCGACCTGGAGAGTGTAGGTGACGTCGTCTCCCGGATAGACACTCTTTTCAGGGGTATTGGTGGTCAGTTCGATTCCTATTACGAGCTTGACGGTCGTCACGGTCGTTACTGTATAATCATCCCCGGGAGCGTTGACCGACGATGCTGCGAGCTGGATCGTGGCCGAAGCGTACGCGACGGCATCCGCAGGGCTCGTGACCGTGAGCGTGATGATGACGGAGTTGCCGCTCTGATAGTATGGCGGGATGAAGCCTGAGCTTACGGGGTGATCGACTTGCCAATCGGACGTTGGCGGTGGATTCGAGCTGAGATCGAACGTGTCCGGCATGTTTCCCGTGTTATGCAGAGTAATGAGATATGCGGCTGCGTCGCCCGGGAGGACATCCTGAGCAACGTAGGCCGGAGTCATTGACAGCTCGTAAACGGGGAGGAGCTGCAGGTCGACCTGGGTTGCGTACTCGTGGATTACGTCAGGAATCACGACATTCTTCATTGTAAGGCTTCCGGGCAATGGATTGTATACCGCGCGAACCTCAATCGTATCTCCATCTGCCACGTCGGGCGTGGCCTGATAGTAACCCTGCGAAGTGGTGGTCGTCGACAGCGTCACTCCCGAATTCAGATTTCTGACCGTGACCGAAACGTCGGCCGCGGGTGTCGCACCGTCAGGCTGGCGCACATAGCCATAGATAGTGTGCGGAAGCGGAAAACCGGTTTGTTCGTCTTGCGCAGCAAAATCCAACATGAATAGAAACGCCGTAGCCAGCAAGAGAATGCCTACGATGACCGTGAATCGATGCCCGTGTATCCCCAATTTCCTCCCCCCTCTGTTTAGTCCTCTAGTTGTAGACCAGTGTGGATGATCCCTCCATATACACCAGAAGACCGTAGCCTGGTCTGATTGTGAAGTCATATTCCGGTCCGCTCACGCCCGGCAGGTAGGATTCATAGCCGCCGGTAGCGGGATTGTACCAGTCGATAGCATCGCACAGGGACCCGATTCTGGACGCAAGTTGGGACGCTTTGATCGACTTCAGCTCCGTAAAGCCAATCAGGTTCCAGCCGGAGAACAACGAGACTGATCTTGAGCCGGGCGCGTCACCTGTTATCCTCAGATTTGCATTGCCTGCTGTATAGATATTGTATCCTACGTCCGAGATCATGGGGAAATCGTCCTCCGGGCCGGAAACGCCCGGGATATACGTCAGGTACGTGTCTGTTGCCACATCGTAGCATTCGATCTTGGTCACCGCGCCTCCGCCACCCGCTATTTCCGATGCGAAGGACGATGCCGTGTAGCTCGTCCAGGTTATCAATGGAAAAGAAATCATGTTCCTTCCGGATGAGAACCGGAATGTCAGCCCAATCACGACGTCCCGATATGCTTGGTTGTTCGACGGATCAGAGTCAGAAGGATTCGAGTCTTCGATTCTCACGTATACTCTATGGGGTCCGCCCACACCAAACAGGCTCCAGCTAACTGCAGCAGGAGCGCTTTTCCCCCCCTTAACTGAAACAACCTTGTAGCCTATCAACGTGCCCCCAGGCCAGGGATCCCCATCGTAGAATCTTATTGTGGCTGTACCCTTGGCAATGCCTGAGTTGGTGATGACGGCGGTGATGCCGATGTCGTCGCCTACATCAGGAGTGTCGTCAGAGAAGGATATTGATGAGCTTGAGACGGTTAGGTCAGGGGGTAGGGTCGATAACGTGACGCTGTAGGTAACGCTTGAGTCCGAGCGTCTGGCGATAACAAGCACGATATCGTTGAAGGAGTCCGCGTTGAGAATTGTCGGATTTCCGACGATGTCCTGAATTTTGTATCTATCCCCACCGCAGTCCGATAAATACTCGCAGACCAGAATGGCTCTTACGCTCAAGCTGCCGTCCAATCCAGTGACGGCTACATCGATTCTGGTGACTGATGATTTCACTTTTATGTAATCCGCGGCCCATGGACTAAGACTGCCTGAAATCGGAGGGAGTGAGACCTGGTCTCCTGTAAACTGAATATCCTCGGACAATGCTGTTCTTACAGCGATTCCCCGGTACATGTGTGCCGTGTCTTGTGGATCGTATAGTCCGTCAGCGTAGTTCCAGAGAGTCCATTCGAGAAAAAGCTCAGTAAATGTCGGCGGGACAGCATTGTCCACGGCTGTCAATCCAGTGTCGCCAGCAGCCACCCTGTCCTCTACATCAATGAGCGTATTAGCGCCGTCGAATCTGTCTGCGAGATATTTGTTGAAGAGATAAGCTCCGATGTAAATTTGGCCTGGATCTCCGGTCCACTCAGTGAAGATATTCTTGTCCGGAGAATTCGTGAAATCGGAAGGCTTATGGGGATAGTATTGGAAGATGTAATCGTACGAGAAGCCTTGAGATAGAAGAGTGCCAATGGCGCCCCATTCGGCCAATCCCTCGTCGATGAAATTGAACTGAACCGGATTCCAATCATAGCTGAGTTCCACTACGTGCATGAACTCATGGGCGACCGTTCCCTCGAACTTCAACCTGTGGGCTTCATCGTCACCGAGATTGACTGTGTCTATCCGTATTCTGCCAGTGCCGTCCGTGTCACCGAGAACCGTTGGATCTGGTATGTCTATGATATATATGTCTACGTCTCGATCACTTTCCGTCTTTGGGTCCTTGAAACCTAGAGAATGATAATATTGGTACGCATGCTTCGCATAGCTTCCAGCGGTTCGAATCCACCCCACAAGATCGTCATCATCTATGTGGATTTCCGCCCAAACATTCGTTCCGATGAGTATTTTGCTGATGTCCGCGTAGTATACGTTTGAAGGATTGGATGGGGCTCTCGTACTAAGACCGTCTCCATTTGTCGCCCACAAATAGAGGTATATCCGTCCGCCACCGGTGAGCTCGGAACTCGGTATGGTCACAACATAGTCGTCCCAATCCCAAATCGACAATGAATCAGGCTCCATGACGAGCGAAGCATAAGGCTTGCTTCCTATCTGATACCAGAGCTTCACCTCGGCTATTCCCGACTCCGGATCATTCACTGTCCATGCTCGCACTATTATGCCTAGGTCGTCTCTGAGTTCAAAACCGAGGTCAGAAGGGCGATATCCGACACCGTCTTCATCAATATATGGTGCGGAACTATCCTTGACGGAAGTCGAATACCGCTGCGACGTAGATGACGCACCCATGTCGTCGACGGCAGTAACCGCGTATTCGAGTGACCCCCGCGGGCTTACGCCTATGTCTCCCCACCACGTGCCACTCACCCTAGTCATGGAGGTGGATGTATCCCACAAATCTCCAGATCTTTTGTAGGTCAAGGTCGCACTGTTCACCCAGGAATTGTCTGTGATCGTCACGCTTACCGTTATATAATCCGCGTTCGTGGGGGCGGCGGGATGCAGCTGCGGCGTGCTGATCGTCGGCGGCGGGTTGGTCAGGCTCAGACTGACCGTCTTGTCAGAGACGCAGATGTACTCTGATGTGCTTGCATCAAGATATCCATACGCAACAGCCTTGAATGAGTGGGTTCCTCTGGCAACGCTAGGGACGGTCAATTTGTACCTGCCCTCCCACCAGTCCCAGCTCGTCACCCCTTTGTAAACACCGTCAACCGATACGCTTGCGCTTGCCGGACTAGTATAGACGGCTACGTCGTATGTCGGCCAAGAGATGTAGGCAGACTTTGTGGACGATGAGGAGGAAATCCCATCGCCGTTGTAGGCTTTCACGAAATAGTAGAGGTAGCCGGCCTGTGAAAACTCATAGGAGTATACGGTCGTTTTGTAATCATCCGAGTCTAACCATGAGGGATCCGCGGGCATCGCCTTCGACATGTAGGATCCATAGCCAGGGAGCATATACCAAAGCACGACCGTACTGATCCCAGAATCGGGATCATTGATAGTCCCAGCTCGAATTTCAACGTCGTTATCGGCATTGGGGGAGGTGGGGCTGTTTGTGATTTCCCCTCCAGCAATGTAGGGTGCTGTTCCGTCCTTGACAAACTGAATGGCACCAACCGACTCGGAAGTGTCCCCAACGTCATCTTTGGCCCAGACGTGGAAAGAAAGATCGCCCCTGCCTGAAGTGCCGATTGTGGCCTTCCATATATTCCCGGAATACCGCCACATGGTCGCAGAGGATTCCAGCCAGTCACCGGGCTTCTTGTAATGGGCCTCTGCCTTGGTCACAACGCTATTGTCGGTGATGGTGGCCAGGATGGCGATCGTATCAAGCGTTGTCGGGGAACCGGGTGATGTGTAGGGGACTCCGAATGATGGCGGCGTATTGTAGATGTTTATCGTTATCTCGGTATTGGAGGTCACATACTTCTGCAAGGATTCAGAGTTGTAGCCCGTCTTGCTCACCTTGAAGGTATGCGGTCCGTAGCTCACCCCGGTCACGGTATAGGAGCAGGGGTCCCAAGGCCAGTATTTACTGGTCGTCCCCCGGTAGCTCCCATCCATGTAGACGCTCGCACTGCACTGATTGCTTATCACCTTCACACTGTAGGTTGCCGCAAGAACCTCAGTCGGGATGATGATCGTCAACAGAAGGATCATCACCACAATCGTCAATGTGAACCTCGCCTTCCCCTCACGGCTGCATAATGGCTTCCGCTCTCCTCTCATCATGATTCCTCCTCCAAAGGCGAGTATCAAAGTGTTCTGCTGATATTTGATGATTTCCTATCGCACCGCTCTTGAAGATGCAATATTAATGGTGCAGACTATAGTTGCCCACCCATGTCATCTTCCCTTCCGACTGCAGATTTCTTTACAAGATGCGGAGTTCTTGCGGCAACCAATCCTCGAACTCCATGATGATTTTCTGGAATTGCGGCTTTGATTCCCTCGCAGACAGAGGGACTCCTCCTGAAGGAAGAATCCTCCTAGTAATCATATGTGTCTTCAGATATTCCTGCGTGAGGCTCCTTGCATATGTGCAGGCACCCTAACTAGTGTTCATTCTCTTTTTCTTCCCTGAATCGAGGACTTCCTGCCGGGTCACGGAGCCCCCGACATTCCTACCATTCCTCACAATCGCATCCGTGCAACAAGGACCGGCGGTATCTCCTTGTAGTTCGCCCATCCGAGCGGCCTCTTCGCCTCCGCCCTCTCGTCGAACACGGGCTCCTCCAGCCCGTCCAGGACGAACCCCGCCTCGAGGCATGAACCGAAGAACGATATGTCATGGTCGATCATTGTGCTTCGACAGTGATCGTGACCCTACTTGTCCGTCTAGGATGCGCACGCATCAAGCGCAATCATGCAGGCTTCTTTCCACGAGGCTTGACCTGCTCATCCGCACCGGAAGAGCCAGTCTTGCTGCTGGCCGGCGCTCTCCTCCGCCGCCACGCGAGTAGCAGGATCAGCAGTGTGCCCACCAGGATGGCGACAATAAGCCACACGCGCCAGTCCTGCAGAAAGCCACCGGCATTGTCGGTCGGTCCGGAGAATCTGAAAGTCCCGCTCGCAGAGCCCCAGTTGCCCGCATCATCCCAAGCCAGCACGACATACGAGTAGTCGCCCCCGGTCTGTGAGACGAAATTGACGTAGCAATGCCATGAGGCGTCGCATGTCATGGTGAGGTTCTGAGTCGTGCCGTCCGGCGCTGTGATGTTCACGCGGACTCCCGCCACTCCGACGTCGTCCGACGCGCTCGCGGTGATGTTGACGTAGCCGCCGATGTTCTGCGGGTCAGGGGAATCGCTGGCTTGCACGACGGGGGCTGTGTGGTCCGGCGGGCTGACGATGGTGAATTGACCGACTGTCTGCGCCCAGTTGTCGGACGTGTCGTTCGCCCAGACTTCGTAATCATGCACGCCGAGGCCGGTGAACGTCGCGTTGTACGTCCACAATGTGGTCGCGCTCTCATGGGTCATGGAGAAGTTCCCGAGGTCGTTCCCGAGAGGGTCGCTGATGTTCACGGACACGGATGAGACGTCCTTGTTGTCCGTGGCGGTGACGTTGAGCCACACTCTTCCTCCCGCGACTTGTGGATCTGGAGCGTCCGTGGCAGTCAGCATTGGTGGGGTGAGATCTGGTGGCTGCACCACAGTGAACGTCCCGGAGTCGTGGCCCCAGTTCGAGAATATGTCGCTCGCCCATACGGTGTAGCTGTACGTCCCGGTGTTCGCGTAAGAATCGCCAAACTCCCACTTCCCGCTCGACGCGAAGTACGTCATTGTGTCGTTGCCAACAGGGGTGCCGTACGGATCCCTTACCTCGATTGTCACGGTATCTAGGGCCACGTTTTCCGTGACAGATGCGTTGAACACTATCGTGTCGCCCGTGAAGACTTGGTCGGGGGAGTGTGCGGCAGAGACGACCGGCGCGACCTCGTCCTTTCCATTCCACCGCCAAACCCTGTTGACGAGACCCAGCCACGCATCCTCCCCGCTTATCGTGTACACGTAGCCATTGTGATACGCCATTGCGTTCCTGCCGATGCCCGTCTCCGGCACGACAGGGCCGTTGCACCACAGGCCGCGGTCCGGGAAGTACACCTCCACTGGGATTGTGGTAGCTTGATGGCTACCCACGACTACTATCCTGTCGTCCATCGCGGCAGCCCCGTAGTCGCGCCGGGAGTCCTTCAACGGCGCGACGGGGGTCCAAGTGTTTGTCGCGGGGTCGTACCTTTCGACGTCGCTGATGGTGTTCGACCAGCCGAAGCCCCTG
>Ga0315277_10004257_pt1 | contig 19181 bp, 13 predicted proteins | sample YL17G05_15_MG_FD_203695 | JGI IMG/M metagenome (GOLD analysis project Ga0315277, IMG submission 203695) | Sediment microbial communities from Yellowstone Lake, YNP, Wyoming, USA - YL17G05_15 | ecosystem: Environmental > Aquatic > Freshwater > Lake > Sediment | place: USA: Wyoming | collected...
GTAAAATAAATAAGATACCGACCCATTATCCTGGAAGGATCATCCGCGTTGTATAAAGCCCGCCAGGAATGGCGAACAACAGCAATATAAACACCAGTAATAATCAAAGAAACTATAATGACCCATCTGGTAAAAATGGAATTTAGATTTTTTAAGTCAACATGAATAAATAGGCCAATTAATAAATTTAATATTGGTGCAGCGATAATCAAGAAATAACAGAAATACAAGAAACAATAGACAAGTAACCGTGAAAATGTCAATTGTTCCAAGGTGGTTTTTGAAGTGATTATAAATCCAAGTATTTGTTTGAGTGGTATTCGATTAATTAAACCGAAAAGTAACCAGGGGCTGAAAGAAACGGCCATGCTAATTAACAGAACAGAAAAGTGAAACAACTTCTTTCTATCCAATTTTAAAATGCCGCCTGTAGAATTCAAAGGTTTAATCCACCACGCAATAATAAAGAAAGGTATCGTAGCCAAGGTTATAAATCGGGTTAGATACAATAATGAAATAAAAACGCCATTTAGAATATCCCAATGGAATCGGTAATGATCATTAATGGGATTCACAAAAGTAATCAACATGGCCCATAAAAAAAGCGGAAAAAAAAGGCTTTCACTCGCAATTCTCATCGAAAAGACAAGATGGAAAGGAATCAGGCAAGACAGAAAAGCCGCAATCCAACTTTTTCTATGATCCAAGAACATTCTAGAAATAAAATATATTGGAAAGATAATGCTTGTAGAAAATATTACATTAAGAAATTTGATTCCTTCATAAGCATAACCATAAAAAACAAAAACGGGCATTATGGATATCGGGTATAAGGGAGGGTAATGATATACAAAACCCGCGGAATAGTCTCCATTAAAAAAGGACTCTGCTAAATAAAAATAATCCATTTCATCCATATCCCCAACCGGGCCGTATGAATACGGCGCATAAAACAACAGCTTTACCATAACAACGAAAAGAAATAACCCAAAGAGTGAAACTAATACTTTTTCATTATTTGCAGAGGGAGTTCCTTGATTTCTAACAACGAAATTTGTTGTATACCAGATCGCTATCATGCACGCTGTCTGAGAACAAAAAACAATAAAAAATGCAATTAGAGGTTTAATACGCTGAAACAACAGGGTGAAATTAGCAAACTGATCCATTCTTTGAGACAGAAGAAAAAACGACATTAATACAAGACAAATACTTATAAAAAAAGCTACCCATAATGCATGTTCATTTTTAAGGAACCGGTTTACTAATGAGGTCTCATTTTTTCGGTTTATTACTGAATAAATGACAAGAAAGATAAACAGGCACGACAAAATCAGAATTGCAGACGCCAAAATAAGCCGCGCCCAGGACATGTTGAATATAACAACTTCTTCAGCAGAAGACCCTACGGACACTATATAAACAAACAACAAAATTGCTTCTACTGCTGAAATTGAAAAATATAATATTGAGAACATTTTTTCCTAATCTGTATTTTTCCTTGAAAAACCCCTGAAAAATATAATCAATCCTTTCGTCATCCGAAAAAAATATTTCTCAAAATCGAGCTGCTCGACAGCAGTGCAAAATTGTATTATGCAGAAAGCAGCGGGCTCATCCTCAAAATTATTCCATATAAATGATACAACAAACAGGTCCGTTTTCCCGCGCGAAGTAAGTCGCACCAGCTTTGGTATTTTACCAGTCCCTGCTGCAGCAGCAGCACGCCAAGGAGCAGAAGAAACATAGGGATTAACAAAACTAGCCAGTGCGTGTAATAGCTGAAGATGTTCACATTGCCAGATTCTTTGGAGACAAGAAGCAACCAAAGAATTGAAAAACAGACTTGAATAAAATTAATCTCGGCCAAATAATTGTCATTCGTGTTAAATAATACCTGACGGATGCTGATTCAATAGCTTTTCCTGCCAAATTTGTTCCTAATGATGGGATGGATTGATTTTAATTCAAGAATCATGTTGTGATGTTTTCCTTTCATAATCTCAATCTAATCTTAATCATAGAGTGTCAAGAATAAGTTCCTGTAAAATAAAATTTCCCTCCTTATTGGGAGTGCTTGTTTAATAAATAAAAACTGTTTTTAGTAAGATCAGATAAGCATTTGAAAACAAGACACAATCAATACATATTGAAAAAAATAGATTTTTAGAAATTCATGCAAATGGTACCAATATTAAACAATGTAATATATAATACCGAATTGGGATTCTAAGCATGGGTGTTCGCAGGAGACTCATCACTTAATTCATCTACTTTTAATAAAAATACGGGGAATTAAAAATAAGTTTACACATCCAAAACCATTCGTAAAGGTAAGAGTTTCATTTTAAAAGGCTTTTTGGGAAAATATCATTACTATCACTTATTTTTAGGAGAGACCTTTGAATAATAGTCTATGGATATATATTTTGGTTGGTTTTTTTGCCCAAATGATTGATGGCAGCCTGGGGATGGCCTATGGCGTAAGCGCAACCAGTTTCTTGGTTGGGTTTGGAGTACCTCAGGCTGTAGCAAGTGCCAGCGTACACACTGCCGAAATTTTTACAACTGCCGTCTCTGGATTTTCTCATTGGCGTTTAGGTAATATAGACAAAGAACTGGTAAAAAAATTGATTTTGCCGGGTGTATTAGGCGGAATTTTAGGAGCATATGTACTAACAAACATATCAGGAGACGCGCTCAAACCGTTTGTCGCCATTTATCTTATTTTTATGGGAATCCGAATTATTTTAAAAGCATTTAACATTTTGGCAATTAAGCAGAAACCCAATGCCATTTTTATAAGGGCTTTGGGATTGGCAGGAGGTCTGTTTGATGCAATTGGAGGAGGAGGGTGGGGGCCTATCGTTACATCAACGTTAATATCACAGGGGAATAAACCACGTTATACCATTGGGTCTGTTAATTTTACAGAATTTTTTGTGACCTTTGCTGAAGTAGCCACTTTTATTTTCACCTTGGCCATTGGTAAGGATCAATTATGGGTGATTGCAGGTCTCGCCATTGGTGGTGTGATCGCGGCACCCTTAGCAGCATTTGCAGCCAATCGTCTGCCAACTAAAACCATTATGATATTGGTGGGAGTTTTAATAATATTCCTGAATTTACGTACTTTATATCAAGTATTTTTTTAATGACTTGCCAGGCAATTGGGGCTTTGTCTGGATTTTTATGAAGTAAACTCATTTTTGATTATTATGAAATACAGAACAAATTTGTGTTTGTAAATTTCAATGGGCAAAGCTGATTTTGCCGCATTGGTATAATTGTTTGGCTTCGATTATTGAATAAATGGATTCTTTTATGAATATCCAGAATAATATTATTCCACACTCTCACATTTTGCAGCGTGCCGACCGCGCCCGTATAAAAGGGCATCGATCGGGTTTAATATGGTTTACCGGACTATCCGGAAGTGGAAAATCGACCATCGCTAATGAGGTGGAGAAAAGGTTAAATGAGGATTTTTTAGCACACACCTATCTTCTGGATGGTGATAATATTCGCAAAGGTTTAAACAAAGATTTGGGCTTCTCCGAAAACGACAGGGCTGAAAACATTCGCAGGATAGGAGAAGTGGCTTGTTTATTGGTGGACGCCGGGTTGATTGTGCTGACCGCCTTTATCAGTCCTTTTAGAGTGGACCGCCAAAAGGTTAGAAACCTGTTTCCTGTTGGAGATTTTGTTGAGATTTATATTCAATGTCCTTTGGAAATCTGTGAACAGCGCGATCCAAAAGGACTTTATCAAAAAGCCAGAGCAGGTGAAATTTCTGACTTTTCTGGAATTTCATCACCTTATGAAGAACCTGTTTCACCAGAGATAAGACTCGATAGTTCAGTCCTTAGTGTCAAGGATTGTGCGGATGAGGTGATAAGGTACTTAAAGAGTAATTCATTCATTAACAAATAATAGAAAACTATTTTGAGGTTATTAATGGCAGATCATCTTCATGAACTTGAAAACATAAGTATCTATATTTTGCGTGAAGCATATGCAAATTTTAAGAATCTTGGGATGCTGTGGTCGATGGGGAAGGACAGCACTGTGTTGCTTTGGTTAACAAAAAAAGCATTCTTTGGGCATGTGCCTTTTCCTCTGATCCATATCGATACCCATTTTAAAATTCCGGAAATGATCGAATACAGAGACAGACTAACCAAGGAATGGCAGCTGCCAATGGTAATTGGAACCAACGATGAAGCTTTAGATCAAAAAAATACATTTCCGGATGGAAAGGTCGACCGTATCGCCTGCTGCAGCTTGCTAAAAACTGAAGCGCTTCGCAGAACCCTGACAGGCGAGGGACGACGATTACGTTTTAATCATGTTCTGCAGATCTATGAAGATGAAATTAATCCTGAACCATTCACTGGTGTTATCGTTGGTGCCCGCGCTGATGAAGAAGGCTCACGCTCAAAAGAGCGGTATTTTTCCCCACGTGATAAACGTAACGAATGGAACATTGGGGAACAGCCGCCAGAGTTCTGGAATCAATATAAAACCGATTTTGCTCCCGGCACCAATGTGCGAATTCATCCGTTGCTTGACTGGACCGAACTGAATATTTGGGAATATATTGAACGAGAAAACATCACCACAGTATCTCTTTACTTTAATCACGGTGACAATAAACGCTACCGGTCTCTCGGATGCTATCCCTGTACTTTTCCGGTAGAATCCAGCGCCCGAAATGTAAGTGAAATTATCGAAGAATTAAAAACCGGCAAATTCTCAAATATTGCCGAACGCGCGGGACGTGCCCAGGATAAGGATGATGGCGGGAGCCTGGAAACTTTACGCAGAGATGGGTATATGTAAATCATGGATGAGGCTAATTTGAAAAAACAAAACGTAACTGATGTCCAGGAGAAAATGGACATCGTATTTGTCGGACATGTGGATCATGGAAAGAGCACAGTAATTGGCCGACTGCTTGCCGACACCCATACACTTCCTGAAGGAAAACTTGAACAGGTGCGGCAAAGCTGTGAACGAAATTCCAAACCCTTTGAATATGCCTATTTAATTGACGCACTAAAGGATGAACGCGCGCAAAGCATCACCATCGACTCGGCGCGGGTGTTTTTCAAATCGTCCAAACGCCACTATATTATCATTGATGCTCCCGGACATATAGAATTCATAAAGAATATGGTCACGGGCGCGTCGCGGGCTGAGGCAGCAGTATTGGTGATCGACGCGCTGGAAGGCATTCAGGAGAATTCCCGCCGACATGGTTACTTGTTGTGGATGCTGGGGATTAAACAGATTGTCATACTGGTGAACAAGATGGATTTGGTGGATTATCGTAAAGAAGTTTACGATTCAATCCAGCAGGAATTTGACCGGTATCTGAGTGAGATCAATGTTAAACCACTTTGTTATATTCCTGTTAGCGGCCGAATGGGAGATAATGTTGCCGCGCGGAGCGAGAAAACACCCTGGTATAACGGGCATACTGTCTTGTCGGCGCTTGACAGCTTTGAAAAAGCCAAGCCTATCACTGACAAGCCCTTCCGTATGCCGGTGCAGGATGTTTATAAATTCACCAAGTTTGGAGATGACCGCCGCATCATCGCTGGTTCCGTTTCAAGCGGCATGGTCAATGTGGGTGACAATATCACCTTTTACCCTTCCGGCAAAAGCAGTATTGTTAAGACCATCGAGACCTTTTTTAGCCCGGAGAAGGTAAGCGCTTCAAGCGGAGATGCCACCGGTTTCACAGTTCAGGAACAGATTTATATTCGCCGTGGTGAAATCGCTGTTCTCTCCGATCAGCCGGCGCCACATGTATCCACCCGCTTGCGGGTCAGTTTGTTCTGGCTGGGAAAGCATCCCATGCAGCCAAAAAAGCAGTATATTCTCAAGCTTGGCACAGCGCGCGTCAAAGCTAAAATTGAATCTATTGAGCGGATAATCAACACTTCGGATTATGCGACTGTCAAGGGGAAAAACCAGATTGATCATCACGAAGTGGCAGTATGCACTCTGGTTCTCGATCGCCCTCTCGCTTTTGACCTTTCTGATACCCTCACAGATACCAGCCGCTTTGTGCTCGTTGATGATTATGAAATTTGGGGCGGCGGAATCGTTCTGGAGGCGCTTGAGGATGAAAGCGCACAATTATTGCAAGAGGTGGTAAATCGGGACAGAAATTGGATTAGATCGAATGTATCCATGTCCCAACGAGCAGAGCAATATAACCAACGCTCTGTATTAATTCTGGTCACAGGCCAGAAAGGGGTTGGCCGAAAACGCCTGGCTGCTGCTCTGGAACGCAGGTTGTTTGAAGAGGGTAAGTTCGTTTATTATCTGGGTATTGGCAGTTTTCTTTATGGTGTCAGCGCCGATCTGAAACACCAGGACCCGAATGGCAACTGGCACGAACATATTCGACGTATGGCAGAAGCCGCCCATATTTTTTTGGATGCCGGCATAATTTTGATCATAACTGCCGTTGAGTTAACCCAGGAAGATCTAAAAATATTCAATGCAATCATCAATTCGGACCAGATCGAGACAATCTGGGTTGGCGACAAGGTGACCACAGATATTGCATTCGACCTGCAGGTTACGGAGGACCAGGAAAATCTGGAACGTTCGTTTGTGCAGATTAAACACATGCTGCAGGAGCATGGGTCTATTTTTCGTCCTTAATTTGGATGGGAAACATTCCTTCTCCCATCAGGATTTGCACTTCTGCCCTGCAAAGTCATTCTTTCAAATATGATAGATACCACTAATCCCGAGATCAATTTTGCACTTCAAGCTATCCGCCAGGCTTCTTTACTGATTAAGCGTATCCAGAATGAGTTGGTATCGCCAGTCCTTGTCAAGGCAGACCGTTCCTCTGTCACTGTTGCAGATTTTGCTTCCCAGGCAGTGGTAGGTGGGCTGATTTCGCTTAATTTTCCTTCTGACGTTTTGGTAGCAGAAGAAAATTCACATATTCTGCGGCTGCCGCAGAATCACACCATACTCGATCTTGTCACCAGGTTTGTTCTAAAGAATTTCCCCAATGCTTCGCCGGAGAAAATCTGCAATTGGATCGACCGCGGAAATGGCGTGCCACAGGGACGTTTTTGGGTTCTCGATCCTTTGGATGGTACCAAAGGATTTCTTCGCGGTGGACAGTACGCTGTTGCCCTGGCGTTGCTCGAGAACGATCAGGTACAGATAAGTGCTTTAGGTTGCCCTAAAATGACCGATGGGTTTAGGGAAGATTATAAAGGTCCAGGTTCGTTGGTTATTGCCGTGAGAAATCAGGGCACATGGACAACCCCGCTGGAAGGTGCGGAATCTTTTATTCAGCTTTCCGTTGCCAAATGCAACCACCCATCCCAAGCGCGTATGCTACGCTCTTTCGAAGCCGATCATACCAATGCAAGTCAAATTGATCGCCTGGTGAAAATTCTGGAAATCCAGGCTGCGCCAGTCCTTATGGACAGCCAGGCAAAATATGCTTTATTGGCAGCTGGCGGAGGCGAGCTGGTGCTGCGCATGCTTTCGACTGAAAACAAAGACTATCGCGAAAAGATCTGGGACCAGGCGCCCGGTTCGCTGATTGTTGAAGAAGCCGGTGGTTGTGTCACTGATTTGGATGGTAACCCCCTAGATTTTTCTCAAGGGCGCGCCCTCAAACGAAACCGTGGCATTCTTGCATCAAACAGATTTCTCCATACCTTGACTTTGGATGCTTTGAAAGAGATTACATCCCATGCATGAGGACCTCGCCCGGCGAAGCGTCAACTCGGTCAAGTGGAACGCGATCAGCAACGTTTTCCAGATCATTATCAGTTTTATCCAGACCGTAGTCTTGGCGCGCCTGCTGCCCATTGAGACTTTTGGAATTTATTCAGGCGCCGCTGCTGTAACAACATTACTGGGCGGAATATCCAACTTTGGATTAGGCGGTGCATTTACATACCGCTGCAGTGAGACAGAGGACATTGAACAAACTGCCGCAGTCCATTTTACGCTTCAGATTGTGATCAACCTGATATGGACTTCATTAATGTTGGCCGGTGGGTTCCTGTTTATTAGATCTAAAGCTGATGGTTATCTGCTCGCTTTTATGGTGTTAACGTTAAGCAAAACAGCCGCCAATTTTGCCAACACTCCTAAATTTATGCTTTCCAGGTTGGTGCAATACAAACGTATTTCAATTATAAATATCACTACAGTCTTTTTTACATTAATTTTTTCTGCAATCTTGGCCATTTTAAACCAGCCTTTATGGGCTTTAATGACCACCAACATTATTGGCTTTGTGGCAGATTTTGTGCTCTTATATTTATGGAAACCGGTCTGGAAACCCAGGCTGTTGTGGATTAGATCAACTGTAAAATATTATCTCGATTTTGGCAGTAAACAGGTGTTGTCTCGTTTTCTTTCAGACGCACTGGACCACACTGATGATATCTGGACCAAGACCTTTTTAGGCTCGGTGCCGATGGGTTTTTATTCAAAAGCCTATTCCTTCGCACTTTATCCTTCAAAAATTATTTCGGATCCAATCGGAACAGTTGCAATCAGCACTTTTGCGGAGATAGCGGCAGTGCGTGAAAAATTATCGGATGCCTTTCACCGTACCAATGCATTCCTGATCCGCTCTGGATTTTTCCTGGTGGGAATTCTTGTTGTGATTGCTCCCGAATTCATCCGCATTTTCATTGGTGAACGCTGGATGCCGATGATGCTGACCTTCCGCCTTATGCTGCCCTTTACATTATTTGACCCTATGAAAAAATCAATGGCAAACTTATTTGTGGCGGTTGGAAAACCCGAGATAACGGTGAAAATCCGCGCCATTCAGCTGGCGGTCATGGTGGCTGGCCTGTTTACTCTTGGAAAGCTTTGGGGAATTGCAGGCGTTGCCACGGCTGTTGACCTGATGATGGTAGTAGGTATCGTTTTGATCATGCGACGCGCAAGAACATTTGTGGATTTTTCGTTGAAAAAGTTTTTTTTATTCCCCACAGTCGGATTGGTTTTAGGAATGGTTGCATCTTTTAGCATCGAATTTTGGTTCAATGGAGTGTTCACAGATATCGCAGCGGGATTAATCAAAATATTAATCTTTGCTGTTTCTTACTTTGGTGTATTATTCTTGTTCGATTATAAGGAAATTGCTCTGGTATTCAGAATGGCAGAGAAGTATCTTTTTAAGAATTTATTAAATAAAGGAACATCTAGGATCAAAATATGAGGGCTCTTTATTTCAGCACTGTTTTCCGCTATGCGCCCAATGATAAAGCGGGAGAATTGGTTAAGCTTGATTGGGATAATAAACGCATTATTAATAAAGTCTTTGTTGGGCCTAAAACTATGACTATTGAAGATCCCAACCCACGTGGAAATTCGCGTGGTGGGCGTGGGGTTGTCATCGTAGATGGCAAAGTAATTGTTGCTTCATATTGTGAACTGCAAGTATATGATTTGGAGCTTAACCATCTTTACAATATCACGCACCCATTGATGGCTGGCTTGCATGAAATTTACACGGTGAATAACCATTTATTATGGCTTGCCTCTACGACCCTGGATTGTGCTTTATTATTCGACCTGAATACCGAAGAGGTTGTTCAATCAATTTGGCCCAGGGAAATGCCAAGCTTTCAGTCCCACTGGAACCTGAAACCCCTTGAAATAGACAAGAATGCGGATAACAGGCTGAAGTTTATTGGAATGTCAGAAGGCAAAAATCCAAATCATATTCATCTCAATGCCCTGGCAACATGGAATAATGATGTCTATGGATTAATAAATCGTTTTGGTGCAATTGTTAATCTGACAAAAGGAAGTATCCTGGTTGAGGATAAAGCTTTATGGGGCTGCCATAATCTTCGCTTTTTGGATGATGGTACAGTTTTTTTTAATGATACTCGAAACCAGGGAGTTAGCGTGTTTGATAAACAAGGGAAATTTATTAAAAGAATTAACCTTTTACCTTTTCATCCAGTCGGGAAAAAGGTTAACAATTATAAAAAGGTGGCATCCGCGCGAAAGCTGCTTGAGAACCTTGGTTTATTAAAACAAGCGACGGTTATGCCTTTTTATGTCAGGGGGCTCGATGTGGTGGGAGATTTATTATTTGTTGGTATGTCTCCAGCGGCAATTTTATGCATCAACTGGCAATCAGAAAAATTAATTGACACATTCGATTATTCGTCCGATTCAAGAATAGCCATACATGGGCTTAAGGTGTTTAATTAATCAATAATTTTTATATATATCAAACATGAAATTAAATTTATGGAAGAAATATTGGTGCCCCCCCCTCTGGTTCAAGAGGCTGATACATATGGGGATCAATTTAACACACTGTGTTCTTGAACGGTACCCTCTGGCTGATAAAAGCGGTTCATTAAGCTGTGCTCCAATGTTCATTATCAGTTCAGGTCGTTCAGGTACAACCTTGATGCGCAGCATGCTGGTCGCAAGCGGCAATGTTGCCATCCCGGCTGAAACTCAAATAATTCATACCCTGGCGGTAAAATTTCCACTCCTTTTCGGGCTTGGTTGGGAAGGATTAACGCGCACGATCATCGCTGATTTTGAGAGTCACCCGAACTTCCCGCTTTGGGAGTCAAACCTGACTACAGCTTATAGAAAAACTGCTGACCTGCCCAGGAAGGAACGTTCACTTGCCCGTATTATTGATGAAGTCTATATGACCTATGCTTCTGAAAAATTCCCAAATGCCAAATTTTGGGGGGATCAGTCGCCAATTCACACCTTTGCGCTCCCTTACATCCACAAGGTTTTCCCAAATGCCAGGTACATGCACCTTCTCAGGGACGGACGTGATGTAGTCTCATCCATGGTAAAACGGCATGGAGATGATTATTTATATGAGGCTGTCTACCGCTGGAAAACGAGCATTAAACGAATTAATGCTTTTATCAAGAAAATCCCGCCAGAACAATATCTCGAAGTTCGCTATGAAGATCTGGTTCAGCATCCGGAAGACACCTTAATCCGCGTCAGCCGATTTCTTGGCATTGAATATACAAGCAAAATGCTGGATTACTGGAAGCTGCCTTCGACCATTGAGCACAAATATAAAACCTTTCATGTAAACCTTGGCAAACCTGTTTTCCCAACATCAATAGGAAAATGGAAAGAACGCCTAAACGAAGAACAACAATCGTATATCTTAAAACAAATTACCCCGGAATTAAAATCACTGGGATACTTTAACTAACGTGATGAACAGCCCAATTTTTATTATAGGAAGCCACAAATCCGGTACTACTCTGATGCGTGGTTTGCTTGATGGTGTGCCTGGGGTCTTTTCCATACCGATTGAAACTCATATATTTGAACACACCGGTCAATGGGTAGATTACGAATTGCGCCGAAGTATTTCTCGCAGAATGTCATTTGAACAGGTACTAGAACAAATACAAAAATCCATTGAAAAATCAAATTTAAAGCCCGGTCGTTTTACCCAATTTGGAGGAGACAGCCTTTTTGGAAACCGATGGAACTTGCCTGCACTTTTGGGATACCTTGAAGAAAACGGGAGAAAACCTTTTGAGAATAATGACTACAAAGGATTCATCACAGCCTATTTCAAGAGCCTTTATCTCTCATTGTTTTCCGAGTTACCACCTGAATCACTACGCTATGTTGAAAAATCCGTTGAAAATGCAGAGTTTGCCGGGTTTTTAAAAAATATATTCCCCGATGCCAGGTTTATTCATGTCATCCGCAATCCATATGCCACAGTAGTATCCATTCGAAAATATATGACTATGCGTGGCAAGTATCCTTTTTTAGGATGGATTATCAATGCTTTAGAGAATAATTATTACCATTCAATATTAAATCCAAAGTTTATTTCAGATTACTTAATTGTCAAATACGAAGATCTAATCCTCAATACCAAGAGTAAGATGCGTGAAGTTGCCAAGTTCCTGGATCTGTCATTTCACGAATCAATGTTAACGCCAACAGTTTTGGGTAAATTATGGCCTGGTAATAGTGTCAGTGGGGAATTATTTAGAGGTGTATCGTCCACTCCAGTCTCTTCATGGAGAAACCAGATCAAACCTTTGGAGATTGCTCTAATCAATTCGAATTTAAGGCATGTTTTGGATACTTATAATTATGATAAATTAGATTTGAAAATCACGCCTTTTTTACCAGCCAAAAAAGAGGGTGTCAGAAATTACTTTGCTAACCGCTTCTTTTTGTTAGTTTCAAATAAAAGGCGAAAAGGGGATACCCCTTTTCAATAAAGAGCAATGGAAAGCACTCGTGTTGCGATTTGTCAGCCATATATCATCTTAGGTGGACGCCTGCAAGTCATCCTGGGTATTGTTCGATCATTAAATAAACTCGGCATTGAACCAGATATTCTCACTTTTGGGCTCTCATTTGACCCACAACTGATCCAGTCGACTTATGGTCAAGATTTGAAGATGCGTTTTCGGTTTGTTCTTAATGGGTTCCCCTGGAAACTTATTCCACAGGATTTCCAAATACTTAAATTTAATGCCTTACTCAAATTTATTAGCGCGGATTATCAATTACTAATTGACTCGAGCAACAGCCAGATTTTTCTTCCGAAAAAACCCGCTGTTCTGAGCTATGTACACTTTCCCAGAGAAAGACGTTTATTAAATAATTCGGACAACGGTCAACCATACCTTAAATCCACGCCATTTTCATTTCCACGAATTTCAAGAAAAATCATAAAAATTATTTATCGGCTTCATAAGGAAAATCCAAACCATAAAATTATATGTAACTCATTATTTACCCGTCAATCATTTCTGGAAGTTTACCCTGATTTGAAGAGTGAAGAAATTCAGGTAATTTATCCACCCGTTGATTCCTCACTTTATGAATGCAATAATTTTCAAAAGGAAAATACAGTTATTTCAGTAGGCAGATTCTCGCCAGATAAAAGGCAACTGGACCAAATAAAAATTGCTCAACTAATTCCAAACATCAAATTTCGCCTACTCGGATTTGTCAATAATCCTAAATATTTTAATAAATGCAAAGATTTCATTAATAAAAATAACATTACGAATGTTATTCTGTATCCAAATGCGCCATTAGGTGAAACGATCAATTTGCTAAAATCCTCAAAATATTTTTTACATTTATTGGTAGATGAGCCATTTGGTGTAACTGCAGTTCAAGCCATCGCCGCTGGTTGTATACCATTAGTTCACGACTCCGGTGGGCAGCGTGAAACAGTACCCAATTCAGAACTCAGGTTTTCACTTATAGAAGAAATTCCTCAAATGATTGCTCGCCACGAGGAAAAAGAACCAGGTGAGATTACCAAAATTCTTAATTCCCTGCAAAATAACGCAAGAAATAAATTTGATCAATCTGTCTTTGATGAAAAATTTACCAAAGTTCTGCAACAAATATTATTTAACAACGAATAAATAAGCTTATAACCAATGGATTTCATGAATCAAATTTTGGAATTTATTCACTCGGTTTTAGATCGAAGTCCGCGCATGATATACCATATTTTGCGTTCCAGAATTCTAAAATCTAAACCAATCGAGAATTTCGATGACGAACACCCCTGTCTATTTGTTTTATCGACAGGACGTGTGGGAACTGAAACACTCGCAAATCTCTTTGGCTTAGAAAAAAGTATTTTTTCACATCATGAACCTTATCCAAAGTTGTTCGCTCTTTCAAAACTCGCTTATGAAATGGCAGATATTTTCCTGGCAGATGCAAATATAAAAAGAGTATTACAGGAAAGTTTTCAAACATCCAGAAATGAGTTAATGAACTACTCATTGGTCTGCGATCGTGGATATATTGAAACAAGCCCGCAATGTACCTTCTTAGCTCCAATAATATTAAGCCTCATACCGAATGCGAAATTCATTCATCTGGTGCGTAATCCAAACGATGTGGTCCGTTCAGGGATGCGGCGTGGCTGGTATAACGGTCACGAATTTGATTCAAACCGCATCATTCCTTTACCTGATACCAAATTTGCCAAGCTGTGGAAAAGTTATGACCCTTACCAAAAAAACCTGTGGTTATGGGCAGAAACAAATTGCTGGATACTCGATTTTGCGAAAGACCTATCAAGTCATAATTATCTACTCATTCAGGCAGAAACTATTTTTCAGAAGGATATGAATACTATTAACCGACTATATAAGTTCATAGGAAAAACAAATCCGCCCGAACGAAAAATCAAAGCTGTAATTAATAAAAGGTTAAATATGCAACGCAAAGGAGAATTTAATCCCCCAGCCAATTTACAAAAACTACTGGATGATGATCTAAAGAATTTTGTGGGGTCAGTATCAAAGAAATTAAATTATAAATTTGACTAATTTGAATTTTTCCAATGAAATATGTACTGAATGTAATGCTAATTGGCCAGTTAGATTCAATCAAGAAAAACCAAAAGAATGTAATTCCATTTTTTGGGACAGTTTCTTCGATTTTATGAAGACGCCAAATTCTAATTAGAATAAGTTTCTGATCTCGGTTATTATTTCTTTATATAATATTCCCCAATTTTGCCACTTGTCTGATAACGAGGTATTATGCCAAAGTATTGAAAAATCACCTCCCACATTATGGCATTTTAGGGCAAGCTGGAAAATTAATGCTCGTGCATCAACGGTAGATAATTTTTTATAATTATTGATTGTTGTATCCATTAGAATCAAAGGATGCTCAACCAATTCAATTTTTCTTTGATTATCAACATCATATACTTGAAATGGATGACAAGTACCAGCTCTGAACCCTTCCTGACTTGCATAGCCTAAACTATAATCATCAGTAATCCCGATTTTTTCTTCGATCTGCCAAAAACGGGGAACATCTATACGCAAATAATGCTGTCTGCATCTTGAAATAAATTGGTTTGTGGCATCCCCCAATAGCTCATATTCTTTTTTCATCCGAGAATAATCATCATTGGAAAAATAACTGGAGTGCAAACCGATTTTTTGGCCATTTTCCTTTAGAAAACTAAACAGCTGAGTCATAAATTGTTTTCTAATATCATAGCCGCTATCAAAAGGGCTCTGGTTCGCAGCTTGAAAGAAGAAAATACTGTTTAGTGATAATTCTTTTGATATAAGCGCAAGGTTTTTAATCGAATTAACATAATCGGTGCTCTCAGGGTGTTTTTTTTCGAAAGAATATTTAACCCGGGTATTTTTTATACCTTTGAGAAGACTAAATGTTTTAATTTCCTTAAATCCGTATTCGAAAACCTTCCATGGGTTGATGAATCTATTAATGAAGTCGATATCGTGCGTTAATTGCAATGATGGTTGGTAAATAGTAAGGTTCAAATCAGGTATCAAATAATTTAACCAGGTTCGAATAATTAATGCATATTCGTCAACAATTGGTTGGTTTAAAAATCCTTGCCTATAAGCAACACTGCTCCCCGCCGAGAATCGATTATGTTGATCCCGTTCCGGAACAACAGTCTCCTCCCATCGGCTCAACATAAAAAAACAGGCGGCGATAAGGTCAAATTTTATCTCGATAGAATTATCATCCTTATCATACTCAATAAGAGGTGGGGTTAAATCCTTTTTTTCAGGAAACAGAATTGGGATTCTATTAGAAATTTGCAGATCATGATTATTTGGTAAAAAATCCTTTTTATCAGACCAGCATAATTCTCCAACCTTTAACTTTATTAGTTCATGCCATTGGTCATCTGTAGAACGGTAGATTTTTACTTTTGGTATTCCATTACTGCCTTCCTTTTTTAGATCCCCGTATTGAATATTGAAAGGCGGATTATTAAGATACCCAACCCTCTGGAGAATCTGATCCCAGGTGTAATCAAAAGCTTTATAAGTAACAATCATTTTTTCTAGTGTAACATTACTTCAATAATTTACTTTACAGAGAGTAACACCGTATCCTTCCAGAAGTTGGACAAATAAATAAGAAAAGATAATAACCGTAGTCTACTTAATGATTGTACATTACCCGAAGGGTATGCTTCGCAATCAAAAAATATTCTGGAATTACTTAGCGCATGAGAATTGGAGAACTTGACCAAGATGATTTCGCTGTTAGTGAATTAACCAACGAAAAATGAAAAGGGGGAAAACCTAAATATCAAGCATTTTTGGCCTGTTTGACCAGTTTTTCTTACCAGCCAGTTTAATTATCTATATAAACTTTATTAATCCCCCTTTTTTTCTTGCGCCCCCCCTTAAAATATGTTAGAATTCTGACCGTAAGTTTCATCTTTATGGTTTACGTCGAAAAGTGGGTTCTCCCCACTTTTCTGCATATTGCACAAATAGTAAAAATTGGAGTAACACTGGCATGAAAAACGAATTTGCACTGGCTTTCAATGAAGTATTGGAAGAAAAAGGGCTGCCCAAAGAGACCATTCTCGAGGCGCTTGCGCAAGCCCTGGTTTCCGCTTACCGGAAATCAGTCAACGCTTCCAACGCGCAAGACATAAAAGCCAGGATTAATTTGGAGCTGGGTGAGTTCACCATCCTCGTTGAAAAAGAGGTGGTGGAATGCGTTGAAAACGATCTCACCGAAGTTACCCTGGAAGACGCCCAAGTATCCACCCCGGATGCTCAACTGGGTGATGTGGCTATGGTTGACAGTACTCCCGAAGATTTTGGCCGTGTTGCCGCACAGCAGGCGCGTCAGGTTATTCAACAAAAAATTCGCGACGCTGAAAACCAAGCTCAGGTGGATTATTATGATAAACAGCTGGGTGAGATCATCAGCGGTATTGTTCAGGCAACCAACGCGCAGGGGCTAACCATTGCGCTGGAATTGAACGCTGAAGGCACAATGCCGCGCAAAGAAATGATCCCCAGAGAGCATTTTCGCATCCATGATCGCGTTCGCGCCGTTGTGGCCGAGATAAAGGAATCTGGCCGCGGTCCGCAAATTATCCTTTCCCGCACCCACCGGGACTTTCTAAGAAGGCTGCTTGAAAACGAGGTACCCGAGATTTTCCACGGTGTCGTTGAAATTCGATCCATTGCCCGCGAGCCAGGCCAGCGCGCCAAGGTGGCTGTTTCTGCCACCCAACAGGGCATTGACCCGGTCGGCGCCTGCGTAGGCATGCGCGGTGTGCGGATCCAGGGTATTGTGAGGGAACTACATGACGAAAAAATTGATGTAATAGAGTGGAATTCCGACCCGACAATATTCATATCCAAAGCCATCAGCCCTGCACGGGTTAATGGCGTTTACCTTCGGGAAACTGTAGACGGACAGAAGAACGCCCTGGTGGTGGTACCTGAAGATCAGCTCAGCCTGGCCATTGGGCGCGACGGTCAAAATGCCCGCCTGGCTGCCAAGTTGACCGGATGGCGCATTGATATCAAGAGCCTACCGGAATCCATTTCGGATTGGCTGTTCAATTTGCAGAAAACCGAAGAACTGAAAGAAATCGCAGCTGAAGAAAAAGAAGCGGTTGCCCAGGCTGAAGATATCATGGCGCGCAAAGCGGAAGGTCGGGTTATCACCCCGGAAGAATATGACACTCTAGCCGCCTTTAATGACCGTCTTGAAAGGCGTTCTGTCCGCAAGCAGCAGGAAAAATTTGACAAGTATCAAAAGATGCACAAGGAAGCCTTTGATTCAATCCCCAAAGGCGCTTTTGAAATGGGCATTGAGGGCACAGGGCTTCCATTGAATCTTCAGGGCGCATTACGGGAAGCTGGTTTTGATAACGCCGGAAAACTGGTGTTAACCAGCAAGGTCAACCCGGATGCGCTGCTTAAAATATCAGGTATCGGCCCTAAAACACTAAAACGGATTGTTGAATTTGCAGAAGAACTACCGAACCTTGTCCCACAGGTCGAAGAAATCCTTCCCGAAGAACCAATATCAGCAGAAGTCGAAGCGGAAGAAATACTTGTTGCAGAAGAATCATCAGCTGTTCCCGATGCGAGCGAACCTGCCGAGAGCGCATTGATAACCGAAGAAATTATATCGGAGGAAGCTGCTGATGTATCAGTATCCGATTCTGCAGCGGAACAACCTTCTGTTGATAAAGAAATGTCCTTCGATGAAATCTTCACCCTTAAACCCAAGGTTTTTGAACCGGCAGTGGCAGATGAGGAAGAAGAGGATGAAGCTGAAGGTTCAGGTGAAAAACCCGACAAGAAAAAGAAGAAAAGCAAAAAGGCGGGGAGCTTCCGCGAGCTTGAATACGATCCTGATAAGGATGTTACAGTAGCCAAAAAGAAACACAAACGCGGTGACGGCGACGCATGGGAAGATATATAACAGAAGACCTATAAAGGCGGTGGTAAAACAGCAGAAACGGCTTAAACATATCCCGCAGCGCACTTGCATCGGCTGCCGGGAAGTACTCTCCAAAAGAGAGCTGCTTAGGATTGTGCGGACGCCGGATGGCGTGCTGCGTGACCCGACCGGAAAAGCGGATGGCAGAGGCGCTTACCTGCATGACAAGAGGTCATGCTGGGAGCAAGCATTAAAGGGAAGTTTGGCGCATGCATTAAAGACCGAATTGACGCAAAAGGATAAAAGCCAGCTCGAAGAATTCATGAGAGGCTTGCAAGATTAGCATGACAGTTCTTTTTTCAATAAGGTCTGAATCATATAAATTGAGGGGGTTGATGTAGACGCCTGAACTAATTTGCTCGCTCTGAAGCGGGGATATCCTGGATGCCGACAACGCATGTCTGACACAAAAGGGGAATTATCAATGGAGGTAATTATGAGCGAGAATAGTACAAAAACCATTGCTCTTCCGAGCATAACAACTGTTCGTGATTTGGCGAAAATAGTAAATTCCACACCCATCCAGGTTATCAAGATTTTGATGGCGAATGGGGTGATGGCAAACATTAACCAACAAATCGATTTTGATACAGCAGCAGTGGTTTCGGCAGAGTTGGGCTACGAGGCTTCTCTGGAGATTCCAGAAGTCGAGAAAGACCTGGTTGGCGAGGTACCATTATGGCGCCGCCTGATTGACAAAGAGGATCCTCAAAATTTGGTTGCCCGGCCACCTGTTATCACCATTCTGGGTCATGTGGACCACGGGAAAACAACTCTTCTTGACGCCATCCGCCATACCAATGTGGCCGCTGGTGAATCCGGCGGCATCACCCAGCATCTCGGCGCTTACCAGATTGCTCACAATAATAAACTTATTACCTTTCTGGATA
>Ga0315277_10004258_pt1 | contig 19181 bp, 17 predicted proteins | sample YL17G05_15_MG_FD_203695 | JGI IMG/M metagenome (GOLD analysis project Ga0315277, IMG submission 203695) | Sediment microbial communities from Yellowstone Lake, YNP, Wyoming, USA - YL17G05_15 | ecosystem: Environmental > Aquatic > Freshwater > Lake > Sediment | place: USA: Wyoming | collected...
ATACAAACACAGAAGGTAGGATACACATGTCTTTGCATTTATACTCACAATGACGGTTATATCTTATCACGGTAACAATGAGTTACGGGAATGAAACCGTTAAAACGGTTTCACATCCTCTCTTGATGCAGAATCACCTCGCTTCAGCGAGGTGTTATTGATTACCACTTATCAGCAGCTACTGCTTCCCAAAGTCCTCTCTGGGAACCTGTTTGAATAGTAAGCTGAGTACGTTCCCAAGCGGGAGCTTGGGAACGAGAAGAGGAGAGGGTTAGGGAGAGGTGAGTATATCAAAATAACAAAAACTCACCTCTTCTGTAATCCCCGCCTGACCGCTGGCGGGCAGGCTCCCCTGCAAGGGGAGGATGTTTAGGCTAAGTTCTTAAGAAGCAAATAGCAAGCATGCCCTTTCTCTGCGGTTGTGGTCAGGGAAGAAACTGGGGGATGAGTTAGAACAGCGGAAATATTGCTGTACTTTTTTCCCTTTTTATCAAGCCCAGTTACTGATAACACCGGCTTTAAAGACAGTTCACCAAACACGACAAACAGCTCCGTAGGAACGAAATGTTTATAGCACAAATTAAATAAGGCAGATAGCTCCAGCGGAGCAGCACAAATCCAAGTACGAAAATCATCAATCATAATTAACATTATCTCGATTCATCGATGTGAATTGAACCCAACAAGAAACCAGTGAATCTGTTTCAACCGCTTCGATGGAAACCGTTAAAACGGTTTCATAATTTCGCTTTGTTGATAAGCACCTCGCTAAAGCGAGGTGTTAATGATAACACTGGATTTAAAACCATATAGTTAAAGCGAGAGGTTGATGAGATTGGTGAGATCGATAGATCGCGATTTCCTGCAGATTCCTAACGATAGCCGTCGGAATTCTGAGCATCTTCGATATTCTTACGATAAGGATTTGGTTTTCGATATTTTGACGGAACGAGTAGCTTTGGAAATTAATAACTGATGTTACGCATCGTTAGCTTTTAATGAAAAATAGATGTTCATTAAAAACAATAGAACAAGTATGACGCTGATTATGATTGATTTTCACGGGTTTTAATCTGTGAAAATCCGTTTTTTCCGTGTGATCAGTGTTCTATTTTCTTTTTTGCGTAACATCAGTTAATAATTCAGTATATACGTTAACTTCGCTATCAACGTCCGGTTTTTCGTTCTGAGTGTAGTACCTGCATCCCATTGCTCGTTGTAGACAAGGTAAACATCCGAGCCCGGCATGTACCGGTAGTTAAATAGAAAATAAAGGTTGACTTTCTTATCTGCATCGTTCCATTGCACAAATAGTTTATTGAACAAACTCGTCGTGACCGCCCACGTAACTCTTCCAATTAAGAGGTTGGTCGAAAAGTTTCCATTCTCGAGCGGGAGTCGAATTCTATTATGCTGATACTCCGCCTCAAAGTTCAGGTGAAATGATGTTTTCAGCTGCATGCCAAGCGGATTCGTCGAGAAGAAGAAGGCATTGCGTCCGTCATCAAATGTATCCAACAATATTTCAATACGGTCGTCGTTTTCACTATCGGCATCCCTGCGCATCTCATTCGCGACAATCCTGCCGGGATCCGATTCGTGGCAGCGTATACCAAAGTACAGGTTGTTTTCGTCGAAAGAGATGAAGACCTTCGTCGATTCACTCGCGGGTGCGCCCTCATTCGGTTCACGCTGTGTAAAGCTGCTTATGGACGACGCCATGTGCCAGATTGAATCATTCAGGATACCGTCGATAATTGGTTGGCACTTACACGGTGAAAGGTAAACCCGATATGAGTGTAGAGAATCTTCCCGCGCAAACAACTTATTCGCTTCCATGGTAACAATCACCAGGAAAAACGTCACTGAAAAGCGTATCATTTAAAAATCATTCTGGAGTATTATAAAATGTTTATTAACTACGCAAACGTTCATAAAACGACATTCTTCTTACGAGATAGATACGGGGAGAGAATATCAATTACGGAATTGATAGAACGATATCTCCTCAACCTTCCTCTTCGCCTCAATCAGGTATTCTTTCGGGCTAGTGACCGCAAACTGAGTAAATTGTAAAATTAATTCTTTCCCGCGTTGTTTAAGGAATACATTTTTTATTTCACCACTGCTGATCCTACCAATCATTCTCTGAAACGGTGAATCTGTATCACCAGATTTGCCATAGAATTGTTCATCCGTTTCAGGCGGCAATGTGACCATGAGCGTCCGGTTCTTGAGTGAAATTTTATGAAAACGAGCCCGCGATGCACAGATTCGCACCTCAACGAGTTGAAGCAGGTTTTCAACCTCCTCAGGATACTCTCCGAACCGGTCACGGAGCTCTTCCCGCATCGATCGTACATCATCCTCGTTCGCCGTACCATAGAGTCGGCGATATATATCTAGCCGCTCAGAATCCGATTCAATATAGAAATCGGGAATGAGAGCTTCCACATCTGCTTCAATTGTCGTTTCGGTCTTCGACTCAATTCCGCCCGCAGACAAGCGACCATCTTCCACAAATGCTTTGAATTCTTCCTGTTTCAACTCCTCGACCGACTCTCTGACGATTCTTTCATACATTTCGAAGCCCATTTCCATGATGAAACCCGACTGTTCTGCACCGAGGAGATTGCCGGCGCCGCGGATTTCAAGGTCCCGCATGGCAAGATTGAAACCGGAACCAAGCTCCGTAAACTCTTCAATCGCCTGGAGGCGACGCAATGTCGGTCTCGGTAAAACATTAAGCGGCGGGACAAGAAAGTAGGCATATGCCTGCACGTTAGTCCTCCCCACGCGTCCCCTCAGCTGATATAATTCTGCGAGACCAAACCTGTCTGCTCGGTTGATAATAATTGTGTTGACATTAGGAATATCCAGGCCTGATTCTATAATTTTTGTGCACACTAACACATCGAATTTTCTTTCCAGAAAATCAACCATCGCCCTTTCCAGCTGGTGACCGCTCATCTGTCCGTGCGCGATGCCGACCCGCGCTTCCGGCACATGGGATTTCACCTGCGCGGCAACGGCATCGATATTCTGAACTCTGTCATGCACGAAGTAAACCTGTCCGCCTCTGTGAATTTCCTTTAGAATCGCTCCCTGCATAACGTGCCACTGTGTCCTTCGTCCATCTTCGGCCGGTATTATCTCGGTTTCTATCGGCAACCGGTTGCGAGGAGGGGTAGCCATTAACGACAAGTCGCGCGCTCCGATGAGGGAAAAGTGCAGAGTTCTCGGAATCGGTGTGGCAGTCATTGCGAGCGTATCGACTGATGTTTTTAATTTCCGGAGTTTTTCTTTTGCAGAAACCCCGAAACGGTGCTCCTCATCAATGATAAGAAGACCTAAATTCTTGATCGTAATATCTTTCGAGAGGAGCCGGTGTGTTCCGATAATAATGTCGATGGAACCTTTCATCAGCTCAGCCACTATTCGTTGCTGCTCCTTCTTCGACTTGAAACGTGTGATGTTTTCCACCCTCGTCGTGTAACGATTGAGCCGGTCTAGGAAAGTATTATAATGCTGAAGCGCCAGTATCGTCGTAGGAACGAGCACCGCAACCTGCTTTCCGCTCATCACCGCCTTGAACGCCGCACGAACTGCAATTTCCGTTTTCCCGAATCCCACATCACCGCAGATCAGCCGATCCATTGGTGAAGGATTTTCCATATCACGTTTTACATCGTGAGTTGTCGCAGTCTGGGCGGGAGTATCTTCGTACATGAACGACGCCTCGAGCTCCTTTTGCCAGTGTGTATCGAGAGAGAAAGCCGTGCCCTGCTCGCTCTTCCGTCTTGCATAAAGCTGGATCAGATCCCGTGCGATGTCTTTGATTCGACCCTTAGCCCGCGCTTTAGTTTTTTCCCACTCGGCGCCGCCAAGTCTGTGAAGCTTAGGAACATGACCTTCGTTCGAAGAATACTTTTGAACGCGGTTGATGTAGTTTAGATTGACGTAGAGGATATCATTCTCGAGAAACAAGAGTTTCATTACTTCCTGTTCGACACTTCCTACCTTTATTTTAGTAAGGCCCGCAAATTCACCGATGCCGTGATCGACATGAACAACATAATCGCCCGGTTTCAATTGACGCATTTCCTTTTCGGAAAATCCCCTAAACCGCCTGCGCTTCACGAGGGCACGGTGTTTCAGCCGGCCGAATATTTCGTGTTCCGTTAGCAGCGCCAGTCTTGCGGATGGGAACGTAAATCCGGAGTGGACGGCGTGAGGGAGGTACACAGGATTTATATTTGACAAATCGCCCAACTGAAGTCCGGTTGAATCATCCTTCGCACCCGCAAGAGATTCAGGGTTGGTAATCACTTCATCTATTAGTTCTTTCAGACGATCGGATTCATCTTTTGTATCACTCGCAAGATAAACAGTAAAATTTTCTACTGCCAGTTGTTCGATGTGCTTAACGAGGAGTCCGATCCTGCCGTGGAATAGGGACTGCCGCACCGAAGCAAAATCGATTTCATCTTCACCGGAGTTACCTGATAAACCATCTCCCGTCAGACTTGAACTAACGAGCATCCGCAATTGAGATACCCGGTGGAGCAGCTCACTGTAGGTAAGGAGAGGCGGCCCGCCGTCGCGAGAAATATCACCGATCTCACGCTCAATAAGGGAAGGTTCATCGAAAAGAACAATTGCATCATCGGTCAGATAATCGAAGAGCGATGCGGTCGGAGTCAGTGTGCTATTCGTTCTGCTTACCGAAAGGTCGGGGACAATGCTCACCGACGATAACTCGCGGATCGACCTCTGAGAGAGAATATCGAACTCACGAATGGATTCAACCGTGTTGCCCCAGAATTCACAGCGAACGGGATTTTCTCCTATGTATGGAAATGCATCGATAATTCCTCCGCGGACGGCAAAGTCGCCGTATGTTTCCACAAAACTTTTCCGCTCAAATCCCATCTCCTCGAGCCGTACGAGGAGTTTCGGGAAATCAAGACCACTGTGTAATGTAATCTCAATAATGTTCTCCGTGAACTGGTCGGGTGTCGGCACTTTTTCAGCAATTGATTCGGGGGATGCAACTACGAGCAGGTGCTTGCGGAGCGTGAGTGTTTTCAGAGTTTCAATCTGTCCAATCGAAGAAGTCACATCGATTGCCTCTGCATGGTGGGTTGGTCGCGCACCAAAGTAAAGAACATCCTGTTCACCGATGAGGAGTGCACAGTCGTCACGCAATGTTTCAGCCCTGTCTCTGTCGGATGCAATCAAGACAACCTGCTTTTGCAGATCTCTGAAAATCTCCGCGCATATGAAGGCAAGGAGTGAACCGGCTGCTCGTCTGAGAGGAAGAATCCCTCCGGCAGTGAGACTTTTCAGCCGGGCCATCAGTTGAGTGATTTGTTCTGACTGAGCTATATTTCTCGAAATTTCTTCCATTTATACATTAATAAAAAGACTTCCTGATCGAATAAAAACACCTCACCCTTACCGACACGTATGGGAGTACTTTTAACCGGCTGTTGCCGGATTAGTTGCTCCGAAATGACAGTAAGGGCTAACCGCTGACACGCGGTAAAAGGAAACATAACAAAGAATACCTGTAAATGCAATTAGGCCGAGGGCTTTGGTGCAAAAGTCGGGGCAATTTCGTACGTTCTACCATGACGGAGCGCCTCATAATACAGCATGCGTTAATAATTCCGCTCTCCGAGTTACGCTTCAGATACTCACGGAGTGGTGGAAAGGGCGGGCAGAACGTAAATAAAGTCGAGACAAAAGTAGAGTTACTGTTCGATATCGTAAACTCATCGAATCTGTCGGAGAATCAGCGGGACCTCATCCTCAGGAATCTCAAATCACACATTGATGCGGATGGAATGCTTCATATTGTCTCTCAGCAGTCACGCAGTCAGTGGAAAAACCGGGAGATCGTTAAGAAAAGGTTCGTTGCTCTTCTGCAATCTGCGCTACGGATACGCAGGAAGCGACGTGCAACGAAAACACCTGCCGGTGCGATAGAGATGAGGTTGAAGGAGAAAAAAAGCAGGGGTTACCTGAAAGAGACGCGGAAGAAAAAATTTAGAGATATTGACTAGCTCAAGTCTCTCCGTGTTCTCTGCGCCCGTCTGAACGCCGTAGGCGGGCAGGCCTTTGCGTTTTAGTTTTTTAATCGCAGAGACGCAGAGTGCGCAGAGAATTTAATCTTATCTTTCCGTTTCAGATTTTTTAATCGCGGAGGCACAGATTACACAAAGGATTACAAATTATTCACCACTCGCTTTATACCCATCGTTAATTGTTCAACATGGAAGTTAATCACTAATCCCAGCCGTTTATCTAAGAGGCGAAGGTATGTAAGTAATTGAGCATAAACAATTGGTGGGACAAAATCGATTGCTTTCAATTCGACGATCACTTTTTTCTCAACAAGAAAGTCGAGTCGGTAGCCGCAATCGAGTTTGATATCACGGTATACCAATGGAATAGCTTTTTGTCTATCAAATGAAAGACCTTGTGCACCCATTTCTGCGGCCAAGCATTCCTCATAAGCACTTTCAAGTAATCCAGGACCAAGAGATCGGTGCACTTCTATTGCGCATCCAATTACTAGCGCAGAAATATCATTTTCTTTCATGCCTCCCCCCTTTTTTCAATCTCTGCGTTCCTCAGCGACCTTTGCGTCTCCGCGTTTCATGAAAACTTAATCGCAGAGATGCAGAGTGCGCAGAGAACTTTTTATTTTTTCAGCTTAAGTCTTTGTATTTTTTCCAGAAATTCATCTGCCTCGAGGCCGGTAAGTCCGTACTGCCGCAGTGATTCCTTCGTTACTTTGGTAAAGTCCAGATTATCGGCGAGAACTGATAATTCCATCTTCGAAAAATGCTCGCCGTACAATTGGTAATCTTCAAACGCTTCCCATGCCATCGGTGCGATTCGCTTGACGATCTCTGCCATCGCCTCAGCAAAGATGCGTATCTCGTACTGTGCATGCTTATCGAGACGCAGTCGAAGAAAATGAAGGCAGTTGTGCAGATCGATCTTCCAGTACCACTCTGTGTAGAGCGAGAGCGGCAGGTTGATGCGTGCCAGCTCACGAGCAATATCATCCTTCAGGAACTCTTCATAGTGTTCATACGTGTAGCGCTGATCGGTAAGCAGTACATCGAGCACCTTCTGTCGAAGTTCTGCCGGCACTTCATCGTCTGACCGTCCCTGTTTATTCCGCGCACTCTGCTTTTTGATCGCCCCGGCATCCGGGACGTAGAATTCATCCTTCATAATCGAGTAGCGACCTGACAGTTCATTGACATTTGCTGTCCGATGGCGTATCCACTGCCTCGCCACGAAGATCGGGAGCTTTATATGGAACTTTAATTCCACCATTTCGAACGGTGTCGTATGCAGATGCCGCATCAGGTAACGAAGAAGGATCCGGTCCTCGCTTCCTGATTTTGTTCCTTTGCCGTACGACACACGTGCCGCCTGCACGATAGATTCATCGCCGCCCATATAGTCGACAAGGCGCACAAATCCGGCGTTTAAACATTTAAACTCCTTATCGAGAATTTCTTCTGCTTGTGTAGTTGTCACATGTGCCATAGATCTCATCCATAATGATTCGGTTCTCAATGTAATACTTCAACAAAGAAAATCCAATATTTTTATCACTTCACCGAATTCATTATCTTATCAGTATGATCAAGGTAGCAGTCGGTCTAATATTCCGCAACATGTGGAAAGAGATACTCCTTTGCCAAAGACGACCCGAACTTCCGTACGCGTTTAAGTGGGAATTCCCAGGCGGTAAAGTAAACGACGGTGAGCAGATTGAGGAATGCCTGAAACGCGAATTGTGGGAAGAACTGCAAATTTCGATCCGACAGGGTAAGCTCTACCACCGCCGGAGCTATGATTACACGAGCGGCTCATTCGATGTTTATTACTTTCTTGTCCACAGTTATACCGGAATACCTACGAATCATGCGTTTACAGAAATGCGTTGGGTCCCAATTAACGACCTTAATAGCTATGATATTTTAGAGGGAAATTATGCCACTGTGCAGAAATTATTAACCGACTATGGGAAAGCCTGATCTGCCCGGAATAACAAAGCTGGACAGCCTGCACCGTTCTTATCTAAAACGAAAGCGGGAGATACGTCGGCGGCTCCGAGAGTTCAGGAATGTAAAACCGGAAATGTATTTCTACGAACTCGTGTACTGCATTCTTACACCGCAGTCGAGCGCTTCAAATGCATTCCGGGTTACAGAAGAACTGCAAATGAAGAATTTCCAAAACGTCGATTTCAACCCGGAGCCAATCCTCGGCCAGCGTGAATGCTACATCCGCTTCCACAGGACAAAGGCGAAACATCTCCTAAAAGTCAGGCAGCAATATCCCGCCATTGAAAAGATGCTCCTCGGCAGCATCTCCGCTTACGAACTGCGTCAATGGCTCGTTAAAAACGTCATGGGAATGGGCTGGAAAGAGGCATCCCACTTTCTGAGGAACATCGGTCATCGTGATCTTGCCATTCTCGATCGTCACATCCTGAAGCATCTGCAGCTCTTCGGCCTGATCCAAACATTCCCAAAGACCTTAACTTTAAAGAAATACTTGCAAATAGAGAAAAAATTTCGGAATTTTTCTAATATGTGCGGAATATCGATGGATGAACTGGACCTCCTATTCTGGAGTCTGGGAACAGGGAAGATCTTGAAATAAGTGAGTAGTAACTGGTGAATGGTGAGTTGCAATGGTTAAAGGACTAATCACATCTCACTACTCACCAACAACAAAGTACCAAGTACGAAGCACTAAGTACAAATTACTGAATGACTATTGACGAATGACAAGTGACAAATTACAAATGACATCTTTTACTGATTTATGAAATTCCTTGTTATCGGCGCCGGGATGATGGGCAGTGCGCTGGCATACGACCTTGCGCACTCCGATGGTGTGGAAAAAGTTTTACTTGCAGACATCGACCTCGAGCGGGCAAAAATTGCGGTATCTGCCATTGGTACGAATGCAGAACCGATAAAGCTCGATATTAATCACAACGACAGGGTCATCGGTCAAATGGCCGGTATCGATGTTGTATGCGGAGCGACTTCATACACGCACAACCTTCAATTGACTAAGGCGGCAATAGAAGCTGGCGTTCATTTCTGTGACCTCGGGGGTAACATGGATGTTGTCAATAAACAGCTTGCGCTCGATACAAAAGCTAAAGAAGCAGATGTATGTATTATCCCGAACTGCGGTCTCGCTCCCGGGCTTGCGGGCATACTCGGTGCGGGCGGCGCACGACAGTTCGACTCCGTAACGGAAATCCATCTCCGCGTAGGCGGATTACCGAAGCATCCGCGGCCGCCGCTGAATTACCAGATCGTATTCTCCGTGGAAGGTCTCATCAACGAATACATCGAGCCTGCCGAAGTGATCCGTAACGGCGAGTTGAAAGATGTTCCCTCGATGGACGATCTTGAAGAAATTGAATTTCCACCCCCATTTGGAAAACTCGAAGCATTCAATACATCCGGAGGGATATCCACTCTGGCGCACATGTTTAAGGGAAAAGTACGCGATCTCGATTACAAAACCATCCGGTACAAGGGTCACTGTGAAAAAATCAAGACGCTACTTGACCTCGGATTTTCAAGCTCAGAACCGATCATGGTGGGCAACTCGCTCTCGACGGCACGCGAGATGTTTCAGGAACTTCTTAAAAGGAGACTTCCGTCAGCTGGACCCGACGTAGTTCTCCTTCGTGTTTCGGTAGTTGGTGTGCAGAAAAATCGTAAGAAAACATTAACGTACGAGATGATCGATTACTTTGATGAAAAGACAAAAATTTCCGCAATGATGCGGACAACGTCATTCCCCACATCAGTTATTGCTCAGATGATCGGTCACGGGATAATTAAAGATCGGGGAGTGTTCACGCCCGAAGTGTGTGTCCCCGTTAAATCGTTAATTGAAGAGTTGAAGAAAAGGAAAATAATCATCACTTCGGAAATGCAATGAACCACACAACAGAAAAGATCTACCGGGCAACCGAAAAAGGGAGGAAACACACATCACGGAGGAGACAATGAAGCGACCATTATCCGTTATCATTATAACTAAGGATGTTAAAACAGGGCAGGAAGTTCACAACAGGTATGACGCTCTGACACTCTTTCCGCGGCTGAAACTCATAGCGATATGTCTAAGGGCATTTTTCTCATTATGAAGAAACGAACCACAGCATATCACCTTCTATTCCTTAGTACAATACTGAGTGTCGGAATTCTCTCCGCACAAAATTCACTTCCTGTCCGGTTTCACGGTACTCCGTCACGAAATTCCTCCATCGGCATATTCACAAAAAACGGCGTTCTTTACGGTTCGCTGAATGATCTTGCACGGATTTTCAGTCTCAGAACATACATCAATACCGAAACAAATAAACTGGAGATTTCTTCGGAAGAACTGACGCTGAAAGTGACCGGAAATAATCCCTTTGTTGTTCTCTTTGATAAAAAAGAAAATGCAAACCTTCTCCAGCTGCCCGTTCCTACTATACATGCAGCTAACTCATTCTTCGTTCCGCTCCGATCGTTCGTACCGATATTCAAATCGCTCGTGGCAGACGAGCTCTCACTGGAAACCGATGCCATAACCGTTGGAGTGGAAACGTCAAAATCACGTTTTGATGTAACAGGTGTCGATTTTGATGAAAAATCGAACGGATTGCTCATACGTTTAAACTGTACGAAAGCAATCACCGACTACGAATGCTGGCCCAAGCAGATCGGTGACGACACATGGCTGTATGTGACTCTTGCCAACACGCGGGCAGATATTAATGCTATCCGTTCAACGAAACCGTCAGGCATCGTCAGGCAGATTCTTGCATTCCAGTACCCGACCTCAGTACAGCTGACGTTTCGCCTGCGCGGGCTCGTTGACCGCGTGGAGCCGATCCTCGCAGAAAACCGAACCGGCATTCTTCTGGCGATACAGATGTCGTCGGAGGAAGAAGCCGTGGCACGGAGAACTCGCACCTACGAGCGTGAGCTTCAGAGACAGCGCGATAAATGGAAGATGGACGTTGTTGTAATAGATGCGGGTCATGGAGGCGACGACCCGGGTGCAATCGGGGCAACGGGAACACGCGAGAAAGATATAACACTGGCGATTGCCTTGAAATTAGGGAAACTTATTGAAAAGAATTTACCGGGTGTGGATGTGGTATACACGCGCAAGACGGATGATTTTGTGGAACTGTACCGGCGCGGGCAGATTGCCAATCAGAATGGCGGGAAGTTGTTTATCAGCATCCACTGCAACTCGATGCCGAGAAAGAATCGCACGGAAGCCGGTTTTGAGATTTACCTCTTACGCCCCGGAAAGACCGAGAACGCTCTCCGAATAGCTGAAAAGGAAAACGAGGTCGTAAAACTCGAACAGGGATATGAAAACCGTTATCAGCAATTGACTGAAGAAAATTTTATTCTTCTCACGATGGCACAGAGTGCGTATGCCAAGTACAGCGAGCAGTTCGCCGAAATTCTCACGCTGGAAATGAGTAAACATCTCGGTCTTACGAACAACGGCGTGAAGCAGGCGGGATTTTACGTTCTGGTCGGCGCCTCCATGCCGAACGTTCTTGTCGAGACCGGTTACATCTCAAACAAAAAAGATGAGAAATATCTCAAGAGCACGAAGGGTCAACAGCGTGTAGCCGAATCGATATTCAATGGAGTAAAGCGGTTCAAGCAGGAGTACGAGAAAACTCTCAAGGAAGGCAGAGAGATAGGAACAAACTAGTTAACCTCCGGCATTTTATTTAGATTACGCCTATAATTCCGGAGGTTTAGCCCGAAAAACAAAACCTTGCGAAATCAAACCCTTCATTTCGTTCAGGGCAGACCTTCGCAAGGTTAACAAGATTTTTTAACTCTGGTTCCCAAAGTCCGCTTTGGGAACCTATTTATGAAGTATAGAGAGTGGATGGATCTCAGCTTTCAAACCACTACACTCGCACTCCAACCCACTCCTCTTGCATTCCTCCAAACCCCCTCTATAATCTCCCCCTCCGAAAGGGGGAGATGCTGAGGCATAGGTCGTTGGCCTCTGTGTATCTCTGCGCCTGCCCGACCGCCGCAGGCGGAGAAGCAATCTGACCTCATAATTTTTACTAATTTGGTCAGCCCCTTTTCTTATTTAACCAAGGACATCTTCTTCACGCTGTTGAAGTTGCCCGCCTGTAATCGATAGAAGTACATACCGCTGGTTAATCTTGACGCATCAAATGTTACTTCACGGTACCCTGCTTCCTGTTTCTCATCCACAAGTAATGCAACACGCTGGCCGAGTGTATTGAAAACACTCAATATTACGTGCGATGCTTCCGGTAAACCGTAACGGATCAAAGTTGAAGGATTAAGAGGTAAGCATCTACTCATTTACAATTGTAACTTCATTTTTTACCCGTACAACTTCTTTCTTCCATTCTTTTCCATCCCAATACCGAACACCTTTTTTCATATTACTTAAGTAATCTTCATCAAAAGTCCCTTTAATTAATCCCTCCTGAAGCAACTTTTGGCGCAATTGCAATGTCTCGCTTGAATACTTAACCTCCAATACTTTCATATCCTCCGACATTAAATATTCAAATACCGGATTAATATTATTATATGTACCATACACCTGCGCACTATATACTTTATTATTCCCAAATCGCATCGTGGATACTCTATCGGTAAGTCCTTGAGTTTTCCATAAATAATTTAAATCTGTCAATGGAAAACTTATATAGAATAATTCTGCTTTTGACTTTTCCAGACCAAAACCTGGTGTGCCTGATGATTCTGTCTTTCCAAATATTTTCTTCAGATCAAGCCCTACTAATACAGGAGAGCTGAGAGAATCGATTTCACCTAAATCATTTTGTCCACACAAAAAAACTCTTTTTTGCACATCTGCTGTATCAAAAAATAACGACCTAAAGTACCCATAATGCACATACTCGCCCATATTATTTCCCTTATCGTCTAACCTAAAAAGTATAGTCGGTGAGCGTTTGTTGCTGGCTAGTAATAATATTTCGGGCTTAGATTTAAAACAAAATCTTCCGCAATGGATTTCTGATACGGCCCAGTGTTTATCGTATATCTTATCATTGAATTGAATATTTTCTTCAAATGCTATTTTTTTAACATTTTTCTTATCGGCAGAGATAATCTTCAGTGTATCTGTATTAAGGATTTGATCACCTAAAGGTAAAGCAGTAATAACTTCATTTTTTCCGTCTTCGTCGATATCGAATATTTTTATAAGTTTGTATAATGGATTTAATTCCTCAGGAGTGGCTCCGCCAATTGTCTTGGAAGGTATGCTCCATAGCGGTTCATCATTTTGATTATATATTACCATTTTTCCACCGACCGGATCAAGAATAGGATAGGAAGGATTTTTATCTGTAGATATGTTATTGACTCCAATAACCAGACCCGCGGCTAAAAGAGCGACAGATGTTACCCCTCCAAAAATTGACGCGACCGGGTGCCTGTATACAAAATACAAAAACCTTGCGAGGTATCTTTTTCCAGAAGGTTGCACCGGGAAAGTAAAAGTTTCATTCGTGAAATCTAATTCTGCCTGTCTTTTAACAATCGCCTTACTTGGCTCCGATCCAAGGCGCTTCGACGTTTCCAGCTCATTTTCAGTATTTTCGTAAAACACCTTCATCTGCTCCGCCAGCGATCGGCAGCCGTGGCATTCTTTTAGGTGCGTTTCAATCTCGCCAGTCTGCTCTTTTACCAGATCGGAACCGAGGATGTAAAGCTCTATAGTATGTTCATCAAGATGTTTCATAATATTTTAGTGTTGGACGGAATGCTATTCCGTGTTCATTCAGGCAATCGATTTAAAAATCGACCTACAAATAACTAATTGCATTTACGAGGTGTTGCGAAATTACCCTCTTCCCCGTTTGGGTGTCTATGTAATTAATCGCAGAGGCGCGAAGAACGCAGAGAAACGCAGAGAAAAACTCTTTGCGCCCTCTGCGTCTCTGCGATTTTCTTTTATTTACAGAGCAAAGGGGAAATCACTCCTTCAATCTCTTCACTGCTTCTTTCTGAACAAGTTTCCATAAGTACTCGATTTTATTCCTATGCCTCTTCTTATATTCTTCTTTGGTGAGGTCCGGCAAATATCTCCTTAAATTATCAAAGAGAGAAAAATCCTGCCCATTACTGCCAATATACTTTTCTGTCAAACCTTCCTCCATCACATGGAAGTATTTCTCAAATACCTCGCCGGCTATATTCTTCTTCTCAACGTATTTCTTCGATGTTGCCGCCTTTAGATCCCGACAAACTTTACCGATGATATCTTCGGTATCGCGTACTACAGTGGCATCTTCAATTTCTACTGTGTTGCTATGAACGCTCTGTTTTGCATTATATACCGAACGAAACAGAAGTCCTACAAGTATAAGCGGTACGATACGGCAGTTGCGATCCTGCTCGCGGAGAAAAAGAGACAGCTTGGCGAGCAATTCGGGTATAACTTCCTTTCCCCTCGTCACCGGAATAAACAATTGCTCAAGTTCTTCACGCTGGAACGGTGGAAGATGCTCAAGCGCATCGCATAATACAGGTATGAGACACTGCTCGCCAAAGCGATCAGTCTCTGTAAAATTCTTCAGCGAGTAAACTGCAAGTTTGATGTTGCGTAAAATCTTTGCAAGCGACGGATCTGCCTGACTGTAAAGTCGATAAACACCGTGATTTACTTTTGAGAAAACGAGTCTGCGCGCGTGAGCGAGAATTTCTTCATCGCGTACAGCAGCCAATTGTAAACCGGAGAAATAAGATACGAGCTGAATATAGTTACCATCCCGGTTTTGCTGGAATAGCTCCGCGATGCAGTCGTACGCGAGGTCGGAAGTCTTCAGACCCGAAACATGCGTCAGCATACCGCAGGTCGATTTGCTGGCAAGGAATGCCGAGGCGAGAGAGTGGAATACGCTTACGAGCCGGTTAAGCTGTTCACGTGTAGCCGAACCATTGATCGCCGAGAGAATGCTCTCTCTAAGTCCTGTCGATAATGATCGATGGTTGTACATACGCGCGGATGGATTTGCCCCTGACCGGGTTGATTTCTGTAAATAATATCAAAATTATGAAAAATGCCGACGTAAATCAACAAGATGGTACAATCCGGGGATTAAAAGTTACCCTTTTTACCCGTTTTACAGGCTCACGCCGCCGGTGCGGTGCGGCTCTCCTGGAACGTTACCACTTTATTGTAAATCGCCATGAGAACGGTTGCAAGTACGCCGATGCCGATCAGCGCAAGCCATACGAGATTAATATTTCCGCTCGTTTTCGTTACCTGGTATAACCAGCCCCCGAGCGGATCACCCACAAATCGTGCTATCGCAATCGGCAGGAATGCATATCCCTGGAACAATCCCTGCTGACCCGGCGGTGCAATTTCTGAAATGTATTCGTAATAGCGCGGAGCCTGAATCATTTCACCGATAGAGAATGCCACAATACCGGCAGCAATAGTCGGAATGCTCGGGAAAATGCCGATGATGATCCAGATCAGACTTGAAAGCGCAAAGCCGAGAAGAATTGCCTGCCGCGTCGGTATTTTTTTCGTCAGACGATTGATCGGTATCTGCAAGAGAATGATAGCCCCTGCGCCGGACCACGACTGGATGATTTCGTACGGTGCGGCCGGATTTATGAAATCTGTAATGTAATACGGAATGATGATGAATTCCTGCCAGAAGATAATCCAGTAAAGCGAATAAATGAGGAGGAAGATCATGAACTTCACATTCGCAAGGACAACGAAGAGGTTTGCGATTTTCTTTCCCATCGATTCAACAACTTCCGTTCCTCCGCTCTTCACCTCCTTATATAACAGCATGTTCACAATGAGCATCGCCAAACAGCTGAATGCGGAAACCATGTACACGAATTCGTTGCCGAGACTGTCTCTCACAAAGTATGCGATTGTCGGTCCGATCATGGCGCCCGCGTTTACGAGCCAGTAGTAAATAGCAAAACCGAGCGATTTTGTTTTCTCGTTAGTCGTTAATGCGACTGTTCCAAGCACCGACGGTTTGATAAACGATCCGCCAAACGCCGTCAGAACGAGAAATACCACCATTACCCAGTAGAGAGAATAGTCGTCATAGATCCCGCTGAAGATACTCATACCGACGGAACCGATGAGAAAATAACCGAGGGCAAGTACTGAAAACGCGATGTTGAACGCACGCCGGAATCCCCACTTGTCTGCCAGAGTACCGCCGAGAATCGGCAGAAGGTAAATCAAGCCGCCGAAGAGACCCGACAGTTGACCCGCCTCGGCTTCGGTGAAGCCCAATTTGTTGCGCATGTAAATCATGAATACGATCTGCTGTCCGTAATAGGCGAGCCGTTCGAAAAGTTCCATCCCGTTCGCGACCCAGAATGTCGGATGAAATCCCTGCTTCAGCTTTTTAAATCCGCGTAGTTCTTCCATTAGCGCTCCTCATGGTTATCTTCTCATTAAATAGCCGATGTTAATAAGTACGAAAAAGTAGCGAATTGGGAATTGGAAAACAAGAAAAAAAAACGCTCTAGCAGGTCTCCGCACCCTAAATGATTGTTACTAATGCATTTTTTAGTTACATTTTTCAACAAAACAATTCATACTTCAGAATGGACAGATGAAAGCAATTCGATTTCATGAATTCGGAGATGCCGGCGTGCTCAAAGCCGAAGAAGCGCCAACGCCAACTATTGGCCCAGGCGATGTTCTTATTCAGGTAAAAGCCGCGGCGCTTAATCACCTTGATCTCTGGGTAAGAAGCGGTTCGCGGGAGAAGAATATTCCTCTACCCCACATCCCCGGATCCGACGGTTCCGGAATCGTCGCGGAAGTCGACAGCGCCGCCGGACACATCAAAGCCGGAGACAAAGTTCTGATTTCACCGGGAATTTCGTGCGGACACTGTGCATTCTGCCTGGGTGGAAAAGATAATCTGTGCAGGCATTACCATGTATTAGGAACACAGGAAGATGGGACGTATGCCGAGTTTGTCAGAGCGCCTGCAATTAACGTAGTTCCCATTCCCGAGGGACTGGACTTCGTGCAGGCAGCCGCAGTCCCGCTCGTTTTCCTCACGGCATGGCACATGCTCGTCACTCTTACGAAAGTACAGGCAGGTGAGACAGTTCTTATCCACGGAGCGGGAAGCGGTGTGGGCTCGGCTGCAATTCAGATCGCGAAGCTGATGGGCGCACAGGTCATTACGACAGCGGGTACCGATGAGAAATTGAAAAAAGCACAACAGCTCGGCGCCGATGAAGTTATCAATTACAAAGTAAGTGAATTTTCAGAAGAGGTAAAGCGCATAACGAACAAGCGCGGAGTGGATGTCGTATTTGAACATACTGGGGGCGAGGTATTCGAAAAAAGTATCAACGTACTGACGAAGGGCGGTCGACTTGTCACATGCGGCGCTACTTCGGCATACACCGCTAACCTCGATCTGCGGTTTATTTATGCGAAGCATCTCACTATCTTCGGATCGTTCATGGGAACGAAGCAGGAATTAATCGAAGTGTTAAAGTTTTTTAAATCGGGTGTTGGAAACCGTCGGCTCGCACCGGTGATCGACACTATTCTGCCGCTCGAGAAAGCATCTGAAGCCCACCGCAGAATGGAAGAACGCAGGAACTTTGGAAAAATTGTCCTTACAATCTAGAATAGAAAGGAACTCTGATGAATCACTTTGGTCATATTGAAATACCAGTGAAAGATTTAACCGTAAGCAAAATATTCTTCGGAAAAGTATTCGGATGGAAATTCCAGGATATTCCGGGGATTGACTACGTCATGTTCCGCACGGAGCATAAACCGAACGGCGGACTTTTTAAAGTAAAGCGCATGCCCAGGAGCGGACAGGTAAACGTCTATATCGAAGTAAAAAATATCAATGCAATTCTCGTAAAAATCAGAAAAGCCAGGGGCACGGTGATCGTCGGAAAAACATCCCTTGGTAAAATGGGGTGGTTCGCAACATTCGCCACACCCGACGGCTGTCATCTCAGTCTCTGGCAAAAGAAGTAGCAAATAACATTATATCTCCCTGCATTTCGAATGGTTACAATAAAAGATATAGAGAAAGCTTCCGCTGTTATTCAACCAGTCGTGCATAAAACTCCACTCCTCTCATCCCGCACATTCAACAGCACTACCGACAACAACGTGTTTTTTAAAGCTGAAAATTTTCAGCGTACCGGCGCATTCAAACTCCGAGGCGCCTACAACAAAATCAGCTCTCTTACATCTGAAGAGCGCAAGCGCGGTGTGATCGCACACTCCTCAGGCAACCACGCTCAGGGAGTTGCATACGCGAGCGCTATGTTCGGAATTAAAGCTGTCATTGTAATGCCAGAAAATTCGGTGAAGAGTAAGGTAACGGCGACGCAGAGCTACGGCGCAGAAGTGGTCTTCTGCGGGAACACAACAGATGACCGCGAGCGCACGACGAAGGAACTCATCGACCGTTCCGGATACACCCTTATCCATCCTTACAACGATGAAAAGCTCATTGCGGGTCAGGGAACCGTAGCGCTAGAAATTTTCCGGGAGCGGGATGACCTCGATTATCTCTTCGTTCCGGTTGGCGGAGGCGGACTTATATCAGGATGTGCTGTTGCCGCAAAATCATTCTCAACAAAAGTAAAAGTCATAGGAGTTGAAACGGAAGGAGCGAACGATTGTTTCCAGTCATTCCATGCAAAAAAGCTAATCAAGCTGAAATCGGTAAACACAATCGCAGACGGGATGCGGACGCTCTCCGTTGGAACGCTTAACTTTGAAATTATCATGAAGTACGTTTATGATGTTGTCACTATTCGTGACGAAGACCTCATTCCAATGATGAGATTTTTCCTTGAGCGCATGAAGATTCTTGTTGAGCCAACCGGTGCAGTTGCAGCCGCAGCGGTTGCAAAAAACGTTTTAGGATTACGGAAGAAGAACATCTGCGTAGTAATCAGCGGGGGGAATGTTGATATGGAGATGGTAAAGAGGGAGATGTGAGGAGTTAGGGGTGGGTAGGGAGCAGAGCAAGCTTGGAAATGGGAGGATATGAATTATGGGATAAATGAATTACAATGATTTTATTTTATCAG
>Ga0315277_10004259_pt1 | contig 19178 bp, 20 predicted proteins | sample YL17G05_15_MG_FD_203695 | JGI IMG/M metagenome (GOLD analysis project Ga0315277, IMG submission 203695) | Sediment microbial communities from Yellowstone Lake, YNP, Wyoming, USA - YL17G05_15 | ecosystem: Environmental > Aquatic > Freshwater > Lake > Sediment | place: USA: Wyoming | collected...
CTCCAGCGGATACATGATCCGAAATCTCCATCCCCGTGCCCCCGCGTGGTCCGGGAACTGAGCGGGCGCGAGGTTTCGTGTATCGGGTTCATGTATCCGCTGGAGGCGGGCTCCAAGCTCAAGACATTCTGTCTCCTGCGCACTACGCAGACGTGCTGCTATGGTCCCCGGCCTCAGTACAGCCAGTACCTCCTCGTGGAGATGAAGGAGCCGGTGAAGTTCGAGCGTCTGACCCCTGTCATCGTGCGCGGGAAGTTCTACCCGGAAGCGCATCCGGAGCAGGGATTCATCTACCGGATGGAGGGCGAATCGGTGACGCCCATCGAAGGCGACGAGCCGGAGACGGACCCCGCCGAAGCGGCCCGGAAAGCGGGGCTACCGCTTTTCGACATCGCCTCGCTCGCCGCCGTGGAGAACGGGACGACCGGCATGGTTCCACCGGCGCTCCGCGCGCTCGACGGCAAGCGCGCCGTCGTAGGCGGCTATCTGCTCAACCGCGTGGAGGGAAGCCCGCCGCGAATTCTCGTCGGCAGAGAATGGTGGGACGGCGTCTCGCAAGGCAAGCCGCCGACCATATACACCGCAGTCATGGTGTTCCCAGCGGATGCCTCCCAGATGCCCCCCGTCTGGAAGGACACGGGCGTCTTCAGCGGCATGCTGCACGTGGAAACGAACGCCGGTCAATGGTCCGAGACGGGGATCGTCAGCTTGCGGGGGGCCGCACGGTGCGCGTCGGACGCGGGGCGTTCCGCGCACGCAGGGCCGCTGCTCCGCCCGGCCTATGAAGTCGTGATGCTGGGGGCGCTGCTCGGGCTCACCCTCATCGGAAAACGCAACGGTTCCTCGGACGCGCGCCTCTGCCGTCACGTCCCACCAACTCAGGAGGAAAGACGACCATGAAGGTTCTGCGGTTTCTGTCGATTCCGCTTGTGATCGGATTGCTCATCGTCGTCGGCATGTTCCTCAACCCGCCCAGGCAGGCCGACCGCAACTGGATCGTGTCGGGACAGGCCGACGCCGGCGACCGCTCGAAAGGAGGGACGTCGTCCAAGGAAGACCGCGTCGTCGCGACCGTGAACGGCGAGGCCATCCACGAGAGCGACCTCGCCGTGGACCTGCCGAAGGATTCCTTTGGCATAGCATCCGCCGATATCCGCGACACTAGATTGCGACGAATGATCGAGACCATGACCATTCGCCAGTTCTTGGCAAGCCAGAAGATCCAGATCCCGGAATCTGAGATCGACAAGGAGGTCCAGAACCTGAGGAAAAACCCGCCGACGGCCGGATGCGCCTGTTGCCGCTACCAGAGCCTGGAGCAGTTCATGCAGGCGAACTTCCTTGACCTCAAGGAACTGCGCGGGGTGATCGCGGCCGACCTGGGATTGCAGAAGTATCTTCTCGCGCAGTGGGAGAAGGAATGTCCCCCCGGTGAAAAACGGAACAAGACCCTCCAGGAGGAGCGCCCACGCCTGGAGCGTTGGTATATCAAAGTGTCGCACATCTTCTTCAACACGTTCCAGAACCCCCTCTTTGGGGGGAAGCCGGATGAAGTCCGGAAATCAACGGCGGCAAAGGCGCAGGCATCCTGGAAGCGCCTCGAGGCAGGAACGGCGTTTGAAGCACTGGCCAAGGAGGTCTCGGAAGACGCCGTCAGCCGTCCGCAAGGCGGTGAGCTCGGCTGCATTATGGCAGACACGTTCGGTCAGGAGTTTGCTCGTGCCGCCACAGGGCTGAAAAACGGAGAATACTCCAAACCCGTGGAATCGCCGTGGGGCTATCACATCATCCGACGCGAAGCAATCGGCGATGATGATTTGTCCAATTTGCTGAAGAGCGAATTTCTGGACACGAAGCACGCGGAAGTATTGAACACTATTCACGCCAACGCGAAGATCGAGAAGCCCGGACAGCCATAGTGGCTTTCGTCGTGAATTCATCACGAGGACGACAACAGGGATGGGTTTCCGCGTAGACTCGAATCTCCTCGCAGATGGGAAGTGCCCGAAGTGCGGCACGGCCATCCCGGGCATCTGGTCCCAGAAGCAGACCCTCGCGCTTCGGCCAAAGTGACAGCGCGAAGTTCATGGGGGCATTCCATACTTCAGGAGGCGATTCAGCGAGGCGTTTGGCCAGTGGCAATGAGGTGCTCCCCATTGTGGGTAGCAAGGTCAGAGGCATCTTGGCGGGTTTGTCGCTTTAGGAGGATACTGTACCCATGACGCGTACCGTGAGCCTTGCAGAGATGAAGGATGGGCGCGAGGGAATCGTCCGGGAGCTTGCAGGAGGTCTCGCATTCACTCGTAAACTCGAAGCGATGGGCTTGAGGTTTGGAACTAAGGTCATGAAGACGAGCGGGTCGCCTCTGAGAGGCCCCGTCACCGTCAGGGCCGGCAACATGCAGATCGCGCTCGGCTACGGGATGGCGTCCAAGGTCATGGTGGAGACCAAAGTCGAGGAAAGAGGACGTCGCGATGCGTAGAGTGTTACTTGTCGGTAACCCCAACGTCGGGAAGAGCGCGGTCTTCAACAGGCTGACGGGCGCGAAAGTCATCGTCTCGAACTACCCCGGCACCACGGTCGAAGTCACGAAGGGGAGAATGCGCATCGGCAACGAGGCAGCCGAGGTGATCGACTTGCCCGGCACCTACTCGCTGGAGCCGACGAGCAAGGCGGAGGAGGTCGCTTTCAAAGCACTCGACGAACTCGGCGAGGGCGACGTCATCGTCAACGTCGTGGACTCGACAAACCTCGAACGAAGCCTGGGGCTGACTCTTCAGCTCATGAATTACCGCAAGCCGATGGTGGTCGCGCTCAACCTCTGGGACGAAGCGAGACACACCGGTGTCACAATCGACGCCGCACTGTTGGAGCAGACGCTCGGGGTTCCATGCGTTCCCCTGGTCGCCCTGACCGGTGAGGGAGTCAAGGCGCTGGTGGAGAGCATCTCGCGCCCCCAGGTGCCGAGATTCGAATACGAAGAGGCGAGAAGGTGGGACGAGGTCGCACGGGTTGTCGGAAAGGTACAGGTGTTGACGCACAGGCACCACAGCCTGATGGAGCGCCTGGGCGATGCATCGCTCAAGCCCTTCACGGGTACCCTCATCGCTCTTCTGGTGCTGGGAGCGTCGTTTGAGACCATACGGCTGATCGGCGAAGGCCTTATCGGGTACGTCTTTGAGCCGTTCTTCGAAAAAATCTGGGCTCCGTTGATGCTGAGGCTTTCCGGTGTTCTCGGAAGCGGCGGCTTCTTGCATGACCTGCTCATTGGGAAACTGTCGAATGGCGAGATAGACTACGGCGAATCCTTCGGCCTCCTTACGACGGGTCTGTTCGTCCCGCTCGGGGCGGTGCTGCCATACGTCTTCGCTTTCTACTTGGTGTTGTCGCTGCTTGAGGATTCAGGTTACCTCCCCAGGCTCGCGGTGCTGCTCGACCGGTTCATGCACGTCGTGGGTCTCCACGGGATGGGGATCATACCGATGCTCCTTGGTCTCGGTTGCAATGTCCCGGGCGCCCTTGCGGGAAGAATAGTGGAGAGCGAGAGGGAACGTTTCATCTGCACGACCCTGATGGCGATAGCCATGCCATGCATGGCCCAGATCGCGATGGTCGTGGGGCTGGCGGGGCGTCACGGCGCCCTCGCGCTCGCCATGATCTTCGGAACGCTATTCCTCGTATGGCTTGTCCTCGGGGCGATACTCAACAGAACCTTGAGAGGCGAGAGCCCGGAGTTGGTCCTGGACATACCGCCCTATCGGATCCCATACCTTAGGGGCCTCCTGAAGAAGGTATGGATGCGGGTAGCGTCTTTCGTGCGGGAAGCCGTTCCATTCGTGCTGGCGGGGGTGTTTCTGGCCAATCTCCTCTACGTGCTGAGAATCGTGGATCTCGTCGGTCAGATCGCAGCACCGGTAATTGTCGGCGTGCTCGGTCTCCCGCAAGAGGCCGCCGGTGGCCTCGTTATGGGTTTCCTTCGGAAGGACGTAGCAGTCGGCATGCTCATGCCGCTTCATCTGTCCTTCAGACAGACGGTGGTCGCAAGCGTCGTGCTCGCCGTCTATTTCCCATGCGTGGCCACCTTCGCCGTCATGCTCAGGGAACTCGGCGTAGTCCGCATGCTCAAGGCTTCTGCGATAATGGTCGCAACGGCGCTCGTCACCGGCGGGCTCCTGAACCTGGTGTTGTGGGCCACTCTGGGCTGACGATCAGGGAGAGCGGCGAGATCTGCATTCTGCGGCTTGACAGAACCTGATCGCCACGGTACCATAAAGCTCGAGGTAACAGACAATGTCTGATAGAAGGGCCGGTTCCAGAAAGAGGCGGTTTGCCTGCCCCTGTTCAGGTGCTAACCTGGACCGGTTGGTGCACCCTGCTGTGCTGATGGTGCTGTGCGAGGCCCCTTTGCACGGTTACAGGATCGTTCAGCGGGTCTCGCGGCTGGCCACCTTTGACGGAAAGGAACCGGATTCGACGGGCGTTTACCGAGTGCTACGGAGCATGGAGCGGGATGGATTGCTATCCGGAGCGTGGAACAACTCAGAGCGGGGGCCTGCCAGGCGGATTTACCGGCTCACCCGCGCCGGGCGCAGGTGCCTGGAAAGATGGGTTGAGTCGCTGACTGACTACCAGCGGGCCATTGCGAGGCTGGCTTGGGAGGGGCGGAAGTCGCTGGGGATTGTCACATCCGCAAGGAGAAATACCTTTTCCAAAGGAAAGCAATGATGCCCATGAAGGATTCCCGCGATATTTTGCCTGGCCGCCTGACGTGCATTCTGACCGCCGCGCTGGAGGGAAAGCCTCCAGGGAAGGACGACTGCCGCTACTTGCTCGAACTCGACGAGCATTCACGCGAAGCGGGCATCCTGATGGCCACGGCGGACCACGTTTCCCGCCAAAGGTTCCGGAATCACGGGATACTCCTGGGGCAAATTGGCATTGAGATCGCGCCCTGTCCTGGGAAGTGCAAGTTCTGCGCCTTCGGCGAGGGACACACCGCCTTCGAAAAGACACAGCTCAGCCTTGAGGAGATTCTCCAGCGCGCGCGGCAGTTCACGGCCGGGGAAGACCTGTATGCCCTGTTCCTGATGACCATGCACGAGTACGACTTCGTGCGCCTGCTGGAAGTCGTCAGAGCCGTGCGCAGGGTCATTCCGGCGCACACACAACTCGTGGTAAACATCGGCGACTTCGACGCCACTCAGGCCGGTGAACTTCGGGTGGCGGGCGTGAACGGAGCTTATCATGTGTGCCGCCTCCGCGAGGGCATAGACACATCCCTTGATCCGAACCAGCGAAAGAGAACGTTCGAGGCGATCCGCAAAGCCGGGCTCGATTTCTACTACTGTTGTGAACCCGTCGGTCCGGAGCACTCCGCTGAAGAGCTGGTGGATCAGTTGTTCCTCGGAGTCGAGTTCGGCTGCCTCCAGCATGCTGCAATGCGGAGGGTTCATGTCCCCGGCGCGCCCCTGGCCGACCGCGGACAGATCACCGAACGTCGTCTTGCTCAAATCGTCGCGGTTGTGGCTCTGGCCACGCTCGGACTGAAGGAGACGAAACAGATAGCCGTGCACGAGCCCAATCTGCTCGGCCTTGCCGCGGGTGCGAATACAGTCTACGCCGAGACCGGCGCGAACCCTCGCGACACGGAGGCCGACACATCGCGCAATCGCGGGCTGGACATGGCAGACTGCCGGAAGATGCTCTACGAGGCTGGGTTCACGGCCCTGCTGCGGGGAAGCGGCGAGTCGGTGCCGCTCGGCTTCGATTACCTCAGCCAGCGTATGCAGGCCGCCGCCAACCAAGGATAGCCTCACTCGCAGCCGCCCAGAGCGCCCCGCGGTTCCTGTTGAAAAAGACCCGAAAACAACGTTGACACACTTCGCCCGGCTTGTTACGATTCCAGCATCCGTAGTACGAGGAGGCCTACGCCATGTCTGACCTGGTACGGATGAGCCTGTCGATTGAGAAAGCCCTGCTGGACCGCCTGGAGGGCATGGCCGGGGCGAGCGGCTATACGAATCGGTCCGAATTCATCCGGGGCTTGATCCGGGACCGGCTGGTCCAGGAGGAGTGGGCGAAGGATCGGGAAGCCGTCGGCACGATCACGCTGGTCTACGACCATCACACGCGAGAATTAAGCCGTAAGCTGACGGGGCTCCAGCACAGGCACCACGGAGCGATCTTGGCGACGACGCACGTGCACCTCGACGACGACATCTGCGTCGAGATGGTGCTGGTGAAGGGGCGGGCGTCGCACATCCGGAAGGTCGCAGACCTTCTTCGCCAGCAAAAGGGGGTGCTACACATGGCGCTGTCGATGAGCTCCACGGGGCAGCAGCTCACATAGGAACGCGTCGCAAGGCGTTCTTTTTTTTGGTGCACCGGTATTACGAAAATAAGCATCGTATGTTTAACAACATTCCTGTGATAGTTGGAGGCGTGTTATGTTCCTCGCAATGCATATGGCGAACGAGCTGTTGAGCGTCCCGGTTGCCGGGCTGACGCTGGGCCTGGCGGCGCTCATTGTGTTGATTGCTTCATGGCTGGCGCGCAGGACGCTCAACCCCGAACGCCTGCCGCTGATGGGCGTGATGGGGGCGTTCGTCTTCGCCGGACAGATGATCAACTTCACGCTTCCGGGAATGCCCGGCACCAGCGGACACCTGGTGGGCGGCGTGCTGCTGGCGATTGTCCTGGGACCCTGGGCCGCCATCCTCACCATCGTCTCCATCCTCGTCGTGCAGTGCCTACTCTTCCAGGACGGGGGGCTCCTCGCCCTCGGCTGCAACATCATCAACATGGGTGTAGTCCCCTGCCTCGTGGGCTTCGGGCTCTACCGGGTGCTCCCGGGACGAATCGAGACCACGAGACCGTGGCGACAGTACCTCGCCACGTGGACGGCCTGCGTCATTGCCACGGCTGCTGGAGCGGCGCTCGTTCCGGTTGAGGCAACTCTCTCGGGCGTGCTCAAGATTCCCGTGTTCCAGTTCCTTGCGGTGATGGTGGGAGTCCATCTGCTCATCGGGTTTGTCGAAGGTCTCATCACGTTTGCGGTCGTTGCCTATCTCCGGCAGGTCCGCCCCGCGGCGCTCGGGTTGGCCAAGGCGGACACCGGCGGAGGACGGCTGAGCCGAAGCGCGGTCGCCGCGTCGTTCCTGGTTACCGCCGCACTCCTCGCCGGGGTGGTCGCCTGGTTCGCCAGCAGCTATCCCGACGGCCTTGAGTGGAGTTACATGGAACACAAGTACGCCAACGCTGACAGCGCCGTTGCGGGGCCCTCAGGTCTCATCGCCGCGGCCACCGCCTGGCAGGAGAAGTGGTCGCTGATGACCGACTACACGAAGCGCGCGGCGCCGCTGGGTGAGCTTCCTGCCAAGAGCGGGACGGAGGGCGAGGGAAGCGGCTCGGCGGTCAACCCGTGGGGGTCGCTCGCTGGCATATTGGGAACAGTGGTGACGCTGGCGCTCGTCTATACGGCGGCGCGTCTACTGCGCCGGCGGACACCCGCACACCAGCATTGAAAGGACGGGGTATCATCGGCCCCGCCGGGACCTTCACGCCATGCACCACAGTCACATCGACCGATTCGCGCACGGTGACTCGCCCGTCCACTGGCTGGACGCGCGCGCCAAGTTCCTCGCCATCGTCGCCTACACCGTCGTCGTCATCAGCTACAACCGTTACACCGTCACCGAGCTGGCGCCGCTCGCGGTGATGCCGCTGGCGTTGCTGTGGTTCGGGGGCATCCCGACGTGGTTCGCGCTACGCCGCGTGCTCGTGCTGAGTCCGTTCATACTCTTCGTGTGTCTCCTGAGCCCTTGGTATGACCGCGCGCCGCAGGCCGTCGCGCTCGGTTCCTGGCGATTCGAAGTCGCCGGCGGCTGGCTCACGTCGGTGGATATCGCGGTCAAGTTCACGCTCGGCGTGCTCGCGCTCACGGCGCTCATGAGCACGACGCCCTTCGCCCTGCTGCTGGAAGCGATGCGGAAACTGGGTGTCCCGAAGATGCTGCTCATGCAGCTAGGGTTCGTCTACCGGTACCTTTTCGTGCTTATCGACGAAGCCATGCGGGTCCGCCGGGGGCGCGACTTCCGCAGCGCAGCCCTGGCGCCCGCGGGCCGACGGCTCTCCGCAGTCGGAGGCATCATAGGAAACCTTTTCGTCCGCACGCTCGACCGGTCAGAACGCATCTATACCGCCATGGCGGCCCGGGGTTACACCGGGCAATACCACGGTTTGAACATCCTGCGTTTCCGGTGGCATGACATTGTATTTCTCACCGCCGCCGCAGCCTATCTTGCCGTGTGCCGATGGCCATGGCTTCTGAAATCGTGAGGTGAACACGTGCCCAAAATCCTTGAGATCGCGGACCTCACCGTGAACTACCCGGACGGTACCGAGGCACTTTCCGACGTGACGCTCGCGATGCCCGTCGGAGGCCGCGCCGCCCTCATCGGGCCCAACGGTGCCGGGAAGACGAGCCTGCTGCTCGCCATCATGGGAGGCATCAAGGCCACGGGCAGGGTCGTCGTAGACGGCATCGAGCTTTCGGCTCGCACGGCCAACGAGGTGAGAAGCCGCTGCGGGATGACTTTCCAGAACCCGGATGACCAACTCTTTATGCCGACGCTCCTGGAGGACGCCGCATTCGGCCCCCTGAACCAGGGCTTCTCTCCCAAAGAGGCCGAGGCTCGGGCGCACGCGGCCATCGAAGCCGTCGGATTGACCGGCTTGGAGCGACGCAGTGCCCACAATGCCTCCGAAGGACAGAAGCGCAACGCATCCCTATCCACCATACTGTCCATGAACGTCAAGTTGCTCCTCCTCGATGAGCCTGGCGCCGGGTTGGATTTCCGCTCGCGCACCAGACTCACCGGCATCCTCGCGTCCCGCGGAGAGGCCCTCCTCATGGCCACGCACGACATGGACATGGTTCGCGCGCTCTGCGGGACCGTTATTCTGCTCGACGCCGGACGTATTGCGGCCGCCGGATCGGTGGCGGAAGTCCTCGATAATGCAGAGCTATTGGCGAAACACGGACTTGCCTGAGCGGTTTGCAGACCCCTGTCTCTACCGAAAACTTCATCCGGCCATGAATTTCTCCTCTATGGGCCATATGGGGTATGATTTGAGCCCTGTAACTGGCTCAGGTTCCGTGCTAGAAGTTGGGCTTGGTCCAAACACGAGGCGAGGTCGGGGCGTCGCAAGAGCAGTGAGTAGTCTATGTGGGCATTCACCCGGCTGGCAGCAACATCGTCGCCCTTTCCGCGGCCTCTTACCCGTTAGCGAGAACCAACCTTGTCCGACGTGGGTTTGACAGGATGGCGTGGTAAGGATAGAATGCGCTTGTGGTGAGGTCGTGATATCCCTTCCATATTGGACCGAACAGAGGCCAAGGATGAGCCCCCGCCGCAAGAACGACCGACTTGAAGCTTCCGAGGTGACGGCGGTCATCCTCGAGAGCATTTCCGACGGGGTGTTCACAGTAGATCGCGACTGGCGCATTACGTCCTTCAACCGGGCGGCGGAGGAGATTACCGGCGTCAAGCGGCGGGAAGCCATCGGGCACCCCTGCTCGGAGGTCTTCCGTGCGAGCATGTGTGAGGCGAACTGCGCGCTCCGCGCCACCATGGAGAGCGGTGAGCCCATCATCAACAGGTCTGCCTTCATTATTGACGCCCAGGGACGACGAATACCCATCAGCGTCTCCACGGCGCTCCTGCGCGACAAGCAGCGAAGAATCATCGGGGGAGTCGAAACCTTCCGGGACCTGAGGGTCGTCGAGGAACTCCGAAAGGAACTCCAGGGCCGCTTCGAGATGGGCGACATGGTCAGTCGCAGCGTCCACATGCGTCGCATCTTCGATATCCTGCCCCAGGTGGCCGCCAGCGACAGCACCGTACTCATCCAGGGGGAGACGGGGACGGGCAAAGAACTCCTGGCTCGGGCCATTCACGACATGAGCCATCGGCGCGAGAAGCCTTTCGTGGCCCTGAACTGCGGCGCGCTTCCGGATACCCTCCTCGAATCGGAGCTCTTCGGCTACAAGGCCGGGGCCTTCACCGGCGCGGACAAGGACAAGCCCGGACGGTTCGCCCTGGCCGAGGGAGGAACGCTCTTGCTCGACGAGATCAGCGAGATCAGCCCCGCCCTCCAAGTGCGGCTCCTGCGCGTGCTTCAGGAGAGAACCTACGAGCCCCTCGGCGGCACCCATCCGGTCAAGACCGACGTCCGCGTCATTGCCGCGACGAACAGGGACTTGGCCACTCAGGTGAAGAAGGACCAGTTCCGCCAAGACCTGTTCTACCGGGTCAACGTGGTCAAGATCGAGCTGCCGCCGCTGCGCCGCCGCAAGGAGGATATCCCTCTGCTGGTCGAGCGCTTCATCGCCCGGTTCGACCGCGTACAGGGCAAGTCGGTCTCGGGCGCGAGCCCGGAGGTCATGGCGTTTCTCATGGCGCACGATTACCCGGGCAACGTCCGCGAACTGGAGAACATCATCGAACATGCCTTCGTGCTCTGCGCGGAGGGCGTCATTGAGCCGCGCCACTTGCCGGAGGAGTTCCTGGCGCGCTCCCCGGCGCCCGCGGACCATGGCCGGCTTGGCGCGTCCGTGCGTGCTGTGGAGGCGCAGGCCATACGCGACGCCCTCAAGCGCAACGGTTTCAACCGGCTCGCCGCGGCCCGCGAGTTGGGCATGCACAAGAGCACCCTCTTCCGCAAGGCCAAGGCCCTTGGCATCCACCTCCCCGAAGAGGACGGCCGCTCCCGACGCCCCCCGAAATAGAGTCGCAGTCAGGCGACCCTGCTAAGCATCGCAGTCGCGTAGTCGCGACTCAGCGCCCCTCCCATTATCTGAATCTATACGCCTTATCTCCTGATTCCATAAAGCGTTGCGATCAGTCCGCTCATTTTGTGCCCGTTTTGGCACGGGTTTTGCTATAGGAGGGTTGGTGAAAGGAGATTACCCCCGATGAAGATTGCCATCGCCACTTGGAACGGAAGGGTTTCCCCCGTCTTCGATGTCTCCCGGCAGATCCTTGTCCTGGAGGTCTCGGACACTCAGGTGGTTAACAGGTGCGAGGAGACGCTCGACGAGAGCGCATTGGCCAAGGTCCAGCGCCTGGGCGAACTGAGTGTGAAGACGCTCCTCTGCGGGGCTATCTCCCGACCGCTGGCCGAGATGTTGGCGGCGAGGGGCATCGAGGTCATTCCGTTTGTCGCGGGCGGCGTCGAGGATGTGCTTACCTCCTATCTCGCGGGTCAACTGCCCAGCCCGGGCTTCGCCATGCCGGGTTGTTGCGGACGCCAAGGGAGGTTTCGGGGCGGACGCGGATGCGGTCCGGGGCGGGGTGGTTGGAGATCGGGGCAGGGTCGGGTTGAACAAGGTGGGAGGTGAGACATGCCGAGAGGCGATGGAACAGGGCCGCCGCATGATGGCGGACAAGGACGCGGATGCAAGGGCAGGCCGTTGGGTGCCGGGCCGAGCGGGGTGTGCGTGTGTCCGAAGTGCGGACGCCGCGAACCTCACCAGCGCGGCGAGCCGTGCAGCCAGAAGGCCTGCCCGGCGTGTGGAACGAAGATGACCAGAGGATAGTTCTTGAGAAAAGGAGGACGTGATCATGCCTGGTGGAGACGGAACTGGACCGATGGGAATAGGCCCGATGATGGGTCGGGCAGCGGGCTTCTGCGCCGGGTTCGGCGTTCCAGGCTACATGAACTCCATGCTCGGGCGCGGATTGGGGATGGGGTTAGGCCGTGGCCGTGGTTTCCGGGGCCGGGGCTTTGGCGCTGGAGGCCGCGGCTGGCGGCACTGGTTCTATGCGACCGGACTGCCCGGCTGGATGCGCCTCGGCGCGGCCGGGGTTGCGCCCGTCGCCGAGCCGACGCCCGAGGCGGAGAAGAATTTCCTCCAGGGCCAGGCCGAGCTGCTCCAGGTGCAGCTTGAGGAGGTCAAGAAGCGGCTCGACGAGTTGGGCGCAAAGAAAACCGAGTAGGAAGAGCCGAATGCGGTCAGGCCCACACGGGGGCGCGGGACCACCGTAACCCGCGCCCCTTCCCGCAACTGCTGGCCGCGCCAGGAAGGAGACACTCTCATGCCGAAATCGCCGAAGGAAATGCTTGCGGAGTTTCAGGCCAATTTGCCCAAGATGCATGAGGCCATTCCGCAGGTGACGGACGACTTCGTGAAGAGACTCATGCCGGACGTCCTAAAGGACGGCGTGCTGACTACGAAGCAAAAGGAACTGATCGCGCTCGGGATCGCCATCTGCGCGACCTGTGACTACTGCATCGCCATCCACGTGAAGAAGTGCTTCGAGGCGGGCGCCACAAAGGAGGAGATCGCCGAGGCTTGCGCCGTAGCCATCCTCATGGGTGGCGGTCCGGCGTTGACTTACTCAACCTTTGTCTTCAAGGCTATGGAGGAGATGGCACCATGAAGATTGCCATAACGGCCACCGGGAAGACGCTCGAATCGCCGGTTGACCCTCGGTTCGGTCGTGCCGCATATTTTGTTCTTGTCGACACCGATACCGGCGCGCTCGAGGCGCACGACAACGCCCAGAATCTGAACGCCGCCCAGGGCGCGGGTATCCAGGCGGCCCAGATAGTGTCTCAGCTCGGCGCCGAGTCCGTCGTCACCGGTCATTGCGGGCCGAAGGCGTTCCGGACCCTCCAGGCCGCCGGGATCAAGGTCGTGGTGGGTGCCGAGGGGACGGTCGCTCAAGCCGTCGCAGATGTCCTTTCGGGTCGTCTGAAGCCTGGAGAGTCGCCCGATGTCGAGGGACACTGGGCATGAGCGAGAGTGTGACCTATAGTCCCATCGGCGTGATCCGCAGCGAGCACGTCGCGGCGGAGAAAACGCCTATCCAGCCGGTTTATGCGAAGGGTTGCATGGGCCGGGCGGAAGTGCTTCCGGCATTCGTGGAGGGACTGCGCGATCTCGAAGGCTTCTCGCACATTTATCTCATCTACTCCCTGCACCGCGCGGGACGCGTGAAGCTGGTCGTGAAGCCATTCCTCCAGGATATTGAGCGCGGCGTGTTCGCCACGCGTGCCCCATGCAGACCAAACGCTATCGGTCTGAGCATCGTGGAACTGGTCCGCCGCGAAGGCAACGTTCTGCATCTCGACGGCGTGGACATCCTCGACGGTACGCCCCTTCTCGACATCAAGCCTTATACGGCCAAGTTCGACCGCATCGAGACGACACGCAACGGCTGGTATGACGAGGTGGACGAGAACACCGCTCGACAGCGGGGCCTCCGGGGTTACAAGAAAGAAGGCGTCTCATGAGGATCGCCATCGCTTCCGGCAAGGGCGGGACGGGCAAGACCACGGTCGCCGTGGCGTTGGCACTTTCCGCGGAGAAGCCGGTTCAGTTCCTTGACTGCGACGTCGAAGAGCCGAACGCCCACATCTTCCTGAAGCCCCAGATCCGGCGGAGCGAATCCGTCGGCATTCCGATCCCATCGGTGGATGAGGCTAAGTGTAACGCGTGCGGCGAGTGCGGGCGCATCTGCCAGTACCATGCCATCGTCTCGCTGAAGACGAAGCCTCTCGTGTTCCCGGAGCTCTGCCACGGCTGCGGCGGATGCGCGAAGGTCTGCCCCACGGGGGCCATCACGGAGGTGGACCGGGAGATCGGGGTTGTCGAGGTGGGGACGTGCGACGGCATTGGGTTTGCGCAGGGACGGCTCAACATCGGCCATCCCATGTCGCCGCCGCTCATCCGAGCGGTGAAAAAGCACGCGTCGGACGAGGGACTGACGGTCATCGACTGTCCGCCCGGCACCTCGTGCCCGGTCATCGCGGCCGTGAGAGGGACCGACTTCGTGCTGCTTGTCACCGAGCCGACGCCCTTCGGCCTGCATGACCTGAAACTCGCCGTGGAAACCGTCCGGGAACTGGGGCTGCGTTTTGGCGTCGTCATCAACCGCGCCGACATCGGCGACGGCCGCGTGAGTGACTTCTGCCGAACGGAGGACATTCCCATCCTGTTGGAGATTCCCGAAGACCGCCGGATCGCGGAGGCGTATTCGCGAGGGGAGTCGATCCTCAACACCTCATCAAGCATTCGGCCTGCTTTCGCCGCTCTTTGCGCCGAGGTGACGCGGCGGATGTCGCACGGGATCGGATGCCGGAAAAGGACATAGGCGTCGCATGTCGCCACTTGCATGGGCTTTGATCGCTGCTGCCGTCATGCTCTTCATCGGGCACGAGATTGTCCGTCACTTCGTGCGGAAAAGGCGTCCGTCCCTCTGTCCCTCATCTTCCGGCTTCGGGTTCTTTCTCCTGGAACTTCCTTTCATAAGGTCATTCGTGGGAGCATCGGCAATCATCGGGCGGATGGGCGTCGGACCGGGGATGAAGGTGCTCGATGTCGGCTGCGGCCCCGGCCGACTTACGATACCTCTTGCAGAGACCGTGGGTCCGGGCGGCCATGTCGTAGCATTGGACATCCAGGAGGGCATGCTGCAAGAACTGCGCAAGAGGATCAGCAGGCGCCGGTTGGACAATATCGAGGTCGTGCAAGGCGGGATCGGAGACGGGACGATGAAGGCCGAGAATGTCTATGACAGGGCGGTCCTTGTTGCGGTCCTCGGTGAGGTTCCAGACAAAGGGTCTGCGTTCCGAGAGCTTCATAGAGCCCTCAAGCCAGGTGGGATTCTCTCGATCACGGAAATCCGGCTGGACCCGCACCACCAGGAAGAGGCGACCGTTCTTCGTGTTGCCGAGCAGACAGGATTCGAGCTTGCCGAAACGCACCGCAATTTCCTGGCGATTTCCATGAACTTCAGAAAACCGGCACCCCGACTGCCGGGCGTCGACAACGTGACACCCCTTCGCCAGCTCCGAAACGGAGGAGCCGCCGATGCCGACGTATGAATACGAATGCGATTCATGCGGCTGCCGCTTCGATAGGTTCCAGAGGATGAGCGATCCCCCGGTGGAGCGCTGTCCCGATTGCGGCGGGACAGTGCGTCGCCTCATCAGCGGGGGCGGCGGGGCCTTTGTCAAAGGCGCGTATGCGGCCTGTTCGCTCAGGAGCGCGGGAAAGACCTGCTGCGGGCGGAACGAGCATTGCGGCAAACCGCCGTGCGGGAGCGATAGATGACATTTCGGCCATGCAAGTACATCTTCGGACCGGTTCCATCGAGGCGGCTGGGGCGCTCGCTTGGCGTGGACCTCGTGCCGTTCAAGACCTGCACCTACGACTGTATCTATTGCCAGCTTGGCCGCACGACCTGCAAGACCATTGAGCGCAAGTGCTACGTTCCGGTGGATGACGTGCTGTCCGAGTTGTCGGAGAAACTGAGGCAGGAGCTGAAGCCGGATTACGTTACGCTGTCAGGCTCGGGCGAGCCGACACTCCACAAGGACATCGGTCGGGTGATCGAGGAGGTCAAGCGCATGACCACGGTTCCCGTGGCCGTCCTCACGAACGGGTCGCTCCTCTGGCAGGAGGAGGTCCGGCACTCCCTTCTTGAGGCGGATGTCGTCATCCCTTCGCTCGATGCCGGGGACGAGACCCTCTTCCGCTACGTGAACCGGCCGCACGCGGACCTGTCGTTTGATCGGATGGTCGAGGGCCTGCGGGTGTTCCGGAAGGAATTCAAGGAACAAATATGGCTTGAGGTGCTTCTGCTCGGAGGCGTAACCGGTATCCAAGCGGAAGTGGAGAAGATCGCGAGGCTCGCGGAAGAGATATCTCCCGACAAAGTTCAGCTCAACACGGTGACGCGCCCCCCGGCCGAGGACTTCGCCCTCCCCGTGTCCCCGAACCAGATGAGCCAGCTGGCGAAGGCCTTCCGGGTGCGTGCGGAGGTAGTGGCGGACTTTCACGAAGCCAGGCCGCCTTCGACGCGCGAGATCGCGGACGAAGATATCCTCGGTCTGCTGAGGCGGCGACCCTGCACGGTTCGGGATATTGCACATGGTACTGGTCTCCACCCGTCCGAGGTGGCGAAGCGGATTGGGGCACTAACCAAAGGCGGCGATGTGCTGGCAAAGCGGAAAGATGGAGAGGTTTTCTATTCCGCTAGCCCCAAGGACACGGAGCGCTATCAACAGTCTTGCCGCACGAAGTTCTGGCAAGAGGTTTTTCGGGTGGAAGTGGACTATCTGGTAAAGCACTTGGAGGGAACCAAGGATGTCCTGAGTGTTGGGTGTGGGCCCGCCATTATTGAAGGCGCCTTGAATGAACACGGATTCCACGTTACAGGGCTGGATGTTTCGCAGGAAGCCCTGAACCGTGCACCAGATTGCGTCAGGACGGTGCTGGCACACGCCGAGAATATGCCTCTCCCGGAATCCTCTTTCGACGCGGTGATTTACGTGGCCTCCCTTCAGTTCGTCGCGGATTACCGAAAAGCGATGAAGGAAGCGGCGCGCGTTTTGCGTCCCGACGGCAAAGTCATTGTAATGTTGCTGAACCCCGAGTCGGCCTTTTTCAAGGACAGACTCTGCGATCTCAATTCCTACGTGTCCAGGATAAGACATACGGACTTGAAGGCTATCGAGGACGTGATTGCCGAGAGATTCGCTGTTCAGACGGAATATTTCCTCGGCGTGAGCGGCAATAACATATTCGAAAGTGCAGATGCGACTGACGCGGCGCTATACATCGTGGTGGGCACGAGGCAGCCCGGATTTGAGGAAAGAGAAGCATGAAGGAACTCGTCGTCATCAGCGGAAAGGGCGGCACGGGCAAGACCAGCCTCGTGGCCGCGTTTGCCGCGCTGGCGAGGGACATTGTACTGGTCGATTGCGATGTCGACGCGGCAGATCTGCATCTTATTCTCGCTCCCGATGTCCTGCAACGGAACGACTTCAGAAGCGGACACGAAGCCCTCATTCGCCGCGAGGACTGCATCGGCTGCGGGGCGTGCATAGCCCATTGCCGTTTTGACGCCGTGAAGATGGACGGAAGTGGAGCCGGGGAGGCAACATTCACCATCGATCCCATTTCGTGCGAGGGCTGCGGCGTCTGCGTGCGGTTCTGCCCCGTGCAGGCCATCGACTTCCCCGAGCGGGCGTGCGGGGAGTGGTACGTCTCGAGGACGCGGTTCGGGCCGATGGTCCACGCCCGACTTGGGATCGCCACGGAGAACTCGGGAAAACTGGTGAGCGTGCTGCGGCAGGAAGCGAGGCGACTTGCCGCCGAGCGGGGCAACCCGCTCATCCTCGTGGACGGGCCGCCGGGCATCGGCTGTCCCGTCATCGCCTCCGTGACGGGGGCGGCGACCGTCCTCATCGTTACGGAACCCACGCTCTCCGGCGAGCACGACCTCAAGCGCGTCCTCGAGCTGGCGCGGCACTTCGGCATCGGGGCGCTCGTCTGCGTGAACCGGTGGGACATCAACCCGGTGATGGCGGAGCGAATCGAACAGGAAGCCGCGAAGGCGGGCGCAACCGCCCTCGCGCGGATCCCCTATGACCGCAGCGTCACCGACGCCCAGGTCAGGGGCGTTTCCATCGTCGAACACAATAACGGTCCTGCAGCGGAAAGCATCCGGCAGATATGGGAGGAGATCCGTTGGACGGTTTCATGACGGACGCGCGACTGGTGCCCGCGACCTTCGGCCCGCTTCGGGATGCGAACGGCAACGCCCGCATCACGGGGCCCTGCGGCGACACCATGGAATTCTGGCTTCGCGTGGAAGACGGTCGAATCGCGCAGGCCACGTTCACCACCGACGGGTGTGAGCACTCGCTTACGGCCGGCAGCATGGCCGCACGGCTGGTCGTGGGGAAGACGCCCGGCGAGGCGATGCGAATCGAGCAGAAGGACGTCCTCGAGGCTGTCGGCAGCCTGCCCGAGGAATCTCGCCACTGCGCACTCCTGGCGGCCAACACGCTCAAGGCCGCGGTCGACGACTATCTCCGTCGTGATGCTCCGAAAGATGCCCCTGAAGGCGACGCGCCGTGCGACAACTGCGAAAGGGACGAGTGCGGCGCGAAGACCGCGCGGCCCGGCGAGGGACGGGACGAGTTCGAGGAGCGCCAGGCGCTGAAGCGGCGGCTTTGTCGCATCGAGCACAAGATCATGGTCCTATCCGGCAAGGGCGGCGTCGGCAAGAGCACCGTGGCCGTCAATCTGGCCGTGTCGCTCATGCTCGCCGGGAAGCGGGTGGGCCTTCTGGACGTGGACATTCATGGGCCGAGCGTTCCCAAGATGCTCGGCCTTGAGGATGCGCCGGTCCAGGTGGCCGACGGTATCATCATTCCGGTCGAGGTTGGGGGTCTCAAGATCATGTCTATCGGCCTCCTGCTCCGCGACCGGGACGACGCGGTCATCTGGCGCGGCCCCCTCAAGATGGGAGTCATCCGGCAGTTTCTCAAGGATGTCGAATGGGGCGATCTCGATTGCCTCGTCATCGACTCGCCGCCGGGCACGGGAGACGAGCCGCTTTCCGTCTGCCAGCTTATCGACGACGCCGACGGCGCGGTGGTCGTCACGACGCCGCAGGACGTCGCCACCGCCGACGTGCGAAGGTCCATCAACTTCTGCCGCGCGCTCAAGTTACCCGTTCTTGGCGTCGTTGAGAACATGAGCGGCTTCGCTTGCCCGAAATGCGGTCGCGTCACGGATATCTTCAAGACGGGCGGCGGTGAGCGAATGGCAGAGCAGATGCACGTCGCGTTTCTCGGGCGCATCCCCATGGACCCCGCCATCGGCGAAGCCTGCGATGCGGGAACGCCGTACGTCAGTGCGTATGCGCACTCGGCCGCTGCCAAGGCATTCGCGCGCGCCTTTCGGCCGATCCTCGCGCTTGCCGGCGCTTCGGAAATTTCGGAAACGAGCAAATCCCTGAACAGAAAGGAGACTGTCATGCGTTTTGCCATACCCGTCGCGGACGGAAGGCTCGCCATGCACTTCGGCCATTGCGAGCGCTTTTCACTGATCGATGTGGACCCCGAGCGAAAATCGATCCTCAAGGAGGAAGAGATCGAAGCCCCCGAGCACCAGCCGGGACTGCTTCCCAAGTGGTTGGCGGAGCGGGGCGTGAACGTGGTCATCGCCGGCGGCATGGGCATGAGGGCCCAGCAACTCTTCAACGGAAATGGGATCAAGGTCGTCGTCGGCGCCTCGGCGGATGCGCCCAATGAAATCGTTGCCGCATACCTCGACGGCACCCTGAAGACCGGCGACAACGTCTGTGACCACTGAT
>Ga0315277_10004260_pt1 | contig 19177 bp, 16 predicted proteins | sample YL17G05_15_MG_FD_203695 | JGI IMG/M metagenome (GOLD analysis project Ga0315277, IMG submission 203695) | Sediment microbial communities from Yellowstone Lake, YNP, Wyoming, USA - YL17G05_15 | ecosystem: Environmental > Aquatic > Freshwater > Lake > Sediment | place: USA: Wyoming | collected...
GAACCTCAGTTCCGGTGTCCCCCTGAGCGCGGGGACGTTGAACGGATAGTAGCGGCTGGTGGGATAATCGTCACTATGGATGCGGACTCTTAGCAGGTACATGTGGGTCCTCCATCGGATGTACTCATCGCCGGATGTACTCATCCACTCTTGCCGCACTGCCCTCAGCAGTAGACCAGGCCCGGCGGGCTGGCGCTGAGCATCCGTGGGCCGAGGCGCGGCTCTAATCTGGGCAGGCCCATCGCCTCGCGCACCAGGCGCATCGTCTCCGCTGACTCCTGCCGCATGCGTCCAATGCCGTTGTCCAGGATCTCCTCGACCAGCCCCGGCCGCGCGGCGTAGCAGGCGCGTCGCTCCCGCATGGGGTCGAGGAAGGCGTTGATCGCGCGGACCAGTTTGTCTTTGACCTCCACGTCGCCGACTTTCCCCCGGCGGTAGCGCTCCTTGAGATCCTCGACCTCGCCCCGGTCGGGGTTGAAGGCGTCGTGGTAGATGAAGACCGGGTTACCCTCGACATGGCCAGGGACGTCGGCGCGCTCTCGCACGGGGTCGGTGTACATCCCGCGTACCTTGCGCTCGACTGTCTGGCGATCGTCCGAGAGGTAGATGACGTTGTTCAGCGATTTGCTGGCCTTGGCCTGCCCGTCGGTACCCACGAGCACCTCGCCGACGAGGGCCTCGGGCTCGGGGAAGACCTCACCGTACAGCCGGTTGAAGCGGCGGGCGATCTCGCGCGCGACCTCGACGTGGGCTTCGTTGTCTTTGGCGACGGGGACCAGGTGAGCGCGGGGGAGCAGGATGTCGGCGGCCTGGAGCACCGGGTACCCCAGCAGGCCGAAGGGCAGTGTCTCCAACCGGGCATCGCGGGCCATCTCCTTGATGCTGGGGACGCGCTCCAGCCGTGGCACGTTGACCAGCATCTCGAAGATGAGGTTGAGTTCGCTGGTGCCTGGGATGGCGGACTGGACGAAGATGACGTTCTGTTGCGGGTCAAGGCCGATCGCCAGGTAGTCCAGCACGATCTCGTGAACGTGGCGGCGGATGTCGAGGATGTGCTCTTTCTCTGGCCGGGTGGTGAGGACGTGGTAGTCGGCGATGATGAAGAAACACTCGTACGTATCTTGCAGCCGCACGCGATTGGCCAGGCTGCCAACGTAGTGGCCCAGGTGCAGTTTGCCTGTGGGCCGGTCACCGGTGAGAATGCGTTTTTTGGTCATGATAGCACCTCCTTTCAATCAAGCGGTGATTGGTGATCAGTGATCAGTGATCAGTGTACAGGATCGAGGAGCGGGTGAACAAAAAGACGCCCGTCCCCTGCAGGGACGAGCGTCTTGCGTTGACACCCGTGGTGCCACCCTGGTTAGGCGGCCCTTTCAGAAACGCAACACGCGCCGGTGACGGCGCGTGGTACGTAAAGAGCCAGCCTCACTCATTCGCAGGTACGGTCCCTCGGCCAGCCAGGCAAAGCCTGTAGGACGATACCCTCAGCCCTGGTAACGGTGGCGTCTCCGGCCTGTACTACTCAAACATGCGTCGTTGTCTGAAGCCAGTGTTCTTTCGGCAGGCGACTCCCGGGCCCATTCGGCGTCTGCGCTGGTATCGGGCTCACAGCCCAAGACCCGACTCTCTGAACCTCGCTTAGAGGCCTACTCTTCCCGATCGTAGTCGTTCAATCTCAAATTATACTGATAGTATATCACACAGACGGTTCGGTGTCAAGTGGGATGTGAGGGAGAAGCGCCTCGAGCAACGCTGCTTTCGGGCGGTAGCCGATGATGCGGGTGACCTCCACACCGTTCTTGAACAGAAGCAACGTAGGGATGCTCATCACGTGCAAGCCGCGCGGGATTTCGGGGTTGGCTTCCACGTTCAGTTTGGCCACACGTAGCTGGGCATCGCACTCCTGGGCCAGCGCCTCTACCTCGGGTCCGATCATCTCGCACGGCTTACACCACTCAGCCCAAAAGTCTACCAAGGTAGGTTGCACAGCCTGGAGTACGTCCTCCTCAAATGTAGCGTCACTCACCTCGAAAGGTGCTGCCATGTTACCTCCTGTGCCATGCTAGTCCGAACTGGCGCGGATTATCCATCAAGGGTAGGCTTTTGTCAAGTTAGGAGATCTGATATCCTGTCATAATTCCGGATTGCCCACCTGGGGGACGATTTGCTGGGCGAAGTCGAGGGTTCTTCCTCACTCGGAGGTCATCTTTCAGCTCTCATGTGGGCGCACGCTCCACCGGTTTCTTCCTGAAGCGATTTGTGACAGGACCTGAGCCAAGTTGGCTACTTGGTTGTGGATCAATACGTCTTAGTTCTCGCCCATTCACAGTACCGCCCGCTTGTCTCCGATCCTCTCGCCGGCGCTCAGCATCTGCTCGCTCACCCAAGCGGGGATAGCTCGCCTCGCCGGGTTTGCGGAGAAGCCTTACTGAATAAGCCTACGACCAGAACAGAAGCACCGCTGTCAACACGCGCTGAAGGCGCGGTTGGGTGCATACAGAGTCTGGGGGGTGCGCTGATAGGCCACGCGGAAGTGAGTAGTCTTTTAGAAGGGAATCTCGGAGACTGGGTTTGGGCGAGGCACGAACTTCCCGAGAAGCGGCGTGCCGCTGGGTGTGTAGATTTCAGGGTGGTCTGGGTCAGTCAAATCGGCTAGATTCTGTGCAAACTCCTCAGCCCATTCGAACGGCGCGTTTGTCATGAGATACTCCACCAGGCAGTCTTTTACGAACTCATTGCCTGCCTCAACACAGTCGCAAATGGCGGAAACACACTCTCGGACTTGATGCTCCTTCTCGAAGATTTCCGGCAACACACCCTGCTGTAGGAAATACAGTGCTACGAAATTGTGGTGGTCGAAGTCGTCCGCACTTAGTTTCTTGATGATGGCAGCCCTCAGCAACTCTTTCCGTGTGTAGTGTTTCGCTATTCTGCCGATCCAAGTGCTCGCGGGACTGTTAGTCTTCTGAGCCCCGGAGACATACCATGCTGTGTCCAGTTCATCAAGCAGCATTCTCTCTACTCTGAGTCGAGCCATTTCGCCAATCCCGGGCCACAGTCCGTCAGGCAGAACCTTTACCACAAGTGTAACATCTCCAGTGTTATCGACTTTCAGCAGGTCCTCTGAGATGACCAATAGAAGGTAGTCAACTTCGAAATCAGTGACTCTTCTCATGAGTTCGTCTATCACCAGTTCGAATTTGTCGGCCTGTCTCCAGTTATTTCCGCGGAACAGTGCTTTTAGGGTGTCCATCCGTCTCGTTGCGGGAATTCGATCAACAAGTCCTTTCACGTACATGCCATCTGGCACAAAGTGGACGTCAGTTACCCTATCCAAGAATTCTTGGACAGTAAACGATGGTTGATTGGATAGTTCTTCAACCCAAGCGTCGTAGTGCCTCAGATCCGGAGGCTTGGTTGGAAGCATCTGTGATGTAGCCCTCTCCTTCTCGAAATACTCCTGAGCCTGTTCTAGGTCAGTGGCATAGTGCAGATCTGAAAGGTAACCTGGCACATCCAGCGACTTATGGGTCAGGAAAGGCAGGATCTTTGTCCGTTTTCCGAGTGCGAGCCCTGTCTCGAATGGCACCCATGAAGACTTGAGGCTTGCTGGTGAGATCACAATGATGATGTGTGTACATGATTCAAGGCCCCGACGAATCGTTTTCGTAATTGAGTCGCCCCAACTAATATCCTTAAGGTCAAGGAAATGCTCAATGCTAAGATCCAAAAGCATCCGGCTGAGATCACGAGCGACATTTTCATCCTCATGTGAATAGCTGATGAAAACTTTCATCGACCTTTATCCTCCTCCGAGCAATTGCTGTGGCCGCCCTCAGAGTCGGCGGAGTCCTGCCGCTAACGGCGCGGTGGATAAGCCGTGAGCACTCCGCATAAATGCCGAGCAGAGCGAGGCTATTTATTCGGAAGCGCAACAGCTTTATCCGCTTATTAGCCGGAGGCGAGCGCCAGCGAGCCACAGGCTAGCAAGCGCCTGCCTGCCGCGCGTGGTCAGAGCAAGACACGCTACGTTAACTAGAACGACGAACAGACTAAGCAGCCTGTGAGTTCAGCGCGCATACCGCGTCAGCTGGACCCAATGCTAGGCCCACTTCTGGATTGCAGGGCTCCACGTTTGAGCCTTTGCTCGCCTAGACTCAAGTTACTTGCTCGGCGTGACCCCTGCGATTTTGCCCAAAGCCTCCGCGTAAATCATCATTTGCTCTTGGACTCTAGCAAGTTCTTTGTGAAATTCGGAAGCCTTGTCCCATGAGTGCTCGTGCTCACGTGCACTAACTTCGGGTGGACGTTTTTACTCATGGGCGAGCAGTAGGGCATGCCATTCAGCCAGAAATGGTCTGAGTCCTTTATTCAACACTTCAATTGCCACTGGCCCAAGTGAATTCGGACCTTGTGCTACTGATGGCCCTGCTTGTCGAAGTATCTCTCTTGTTGCCCCGAAGATGCTATTGAGAGATGGAAGAACCTCGCGCAAGTCCTTCATCTGGGCCAAGTGGCTGGACCGCGACCCTAGTGGTCAACTCTACGTACAATTCCTATGCGGCTCTTCGCTGAAATTCGTCAGGTTTGAATTCAAGTTGACCAAGGTTGAACGGCAAGCCAATAGTCAATTTGGTGGCCCTCACTTTCTTGTCTGTCATAGGCTACTCCCTGTTTTGATGTGCCCGCTCAATCCAATCAATGGATCTATCGGGTTGCCAACTCCCAACGTGATTCTGGGGCAATCCTTCTGGTGTAGGGCTGTTGGTGTCTTTGAGATGAATACCTAGAAGCCCCTTGTTTTGCCGCATATTCTCGGCAATCTCCCATTTGATCCACTTGCTATAGGCCGTCCGGTTTCCAATCAGAGCTATCGTTACGGGTGCGGGATTGATGTATTCCTCTCTGATAACTCGCTTGACACATTCCTCGTCAGTGCTATTGATGCGACGGTCGATTCTGACATTGTAGAATTCCAGATTATTGTGGCATTTCGCAGACCGAGAAATCCATTGACCTTGTCGGTGTCGTCATGGTCGAAGCCGATGAAAATCCGTCTCTTTGCGATTTGCCTCTCCTTGGGCTGGCGTTTATTCATAGCATCAGCATTACTTCAAGGAGCAGCTTGGGGGACGCTGTCGGCGCCGACATGTCTGCGCACTGCGGTAACAAGTTTTAGTAGTGCCTTTGAAGACTCACTGCGTGCATCGACCCACATTGTACTGGACAGTCTGACAGGCACAGCATCCGTTTCATCTCCGCGTACTAACACGGGAAATATGCGAATGCCATGGCGTTCAGCATAACTAAGCTCACGTACGACCCAGAGAGAGTGTTTTGAATCTGGTGACAGTAGTACAACCAGGCAGCGCGAATGCTCCAGAGCATCTTCGATTGCCATTTCCCAGGCTGGCGTACCTACCTCTATATCCGTTTCGTCAACCCAAACATTGAGGCCCTCTCTTTGGAGAGAGGATGTAATGTGATGCATAATATCATCATCTTCGCGGCTGTAACTCAAGAAGATATCGTAAGTGGATACGAAACGAGGCGGAAGATCCTCATGCGAAGGGAGACGTCCTTGCCCTCTGGTCAGAGCCGCTTCTAGCTGTTTGACCTGCTTGCGTTTCTCATCTAGCTTCACAGCAATATCAGCTGGGAGTGTCAAGACAGTGTAACCCATAGCCTCTTGCTCGATAATAGCTAGTTCACGACGTGCCAGCGTTACGCGTTGCAGAGGTTCATAATCAAAGGCAGGCCGCAGAGTGGCGGCGGCAATAAGTCTGACAGCGAGAGCCGACAATGACTGTCTTAGCCGCTCGTAGCCATTTGCTTCAGATAGATTAATCCATTGCCAGCGGTTCAATCTCTCAGGAATCTGGCATTCTTCCAGTTTGACACCGACTAGGGAAAAAGTGCCCTCAGGCAACTCGTCGACCGCGTCTAGGGCGTACCTGATCTCTTTCTGGACGTAGCCGGCCTTCGTGATTGCTCTACTCGAAAGGCAGATGATAGCCGCATCTGAAGACCGCAAAGCCTTTGGTATCTCTAGCTGCCAGTCTTGTCCTGGTAGCAGATTCTCCTCATCAAGCCAGGGGTCAATGCCATCAGCACGCAGCCGATGGTAGAGGTCGCGCACTGCGGGCTTGTCGCCGGAGGTGTGGCAAAGAAACACCCTTAACCGGCGCAGTCGGTCGGGGGAGAGTGTGAGGTGGAGTTGCCCAATCTGGATGGCATAGTCACCCGCCGACTGCTTGGTGACAGTGGCGACGTTGTGGTCGCCGACCACGTTGCCGTCACCGGTGATGGCAGCCAGCCGGGCGGCCAGGGTAGGGTCATCCGCCAGGAGCCGCCTCAAGCGCTCAAGCAGTTCGGCAAACTGGAGCACAAACTGCCGCGCCACGTCGTCGCTGGGCTCCGCTCCACCGGCGTAGCGCGCCTCGTGCCGGGCCTTGATCTCCAGCAACCTCTCCATCGTGTACTTCTCGATGTCGCTGTCAATCACGTCGTGGTGGAGTGGGCACATCAGCACCAGGTTGGCGAACCCGTGCCGCTCTTCCTCGCTCTGCTCGGGATCGTAGCGCGGGCCGCCCGGACTCTCTGCCTTGATGTGGCAGACGCGCCCCGTGACCCTGCCACTGGCCTCGTCCACCAGGGGCTGGGCACACCCCGGAAATGTGCACCGGTTCCCCGATACCGCGAACAGCCTCTTGACGTTCGCTACACTTGGTCCAGCCATCGTGCTCCGATCTCAGTAGATACCATCAGGTCGCCGTGTTGCCCCCGATGCGTTCACTGGCGCTCAGTATCTCCTCGCTCACCCAAGGGGGCACCGCCCCAACGAGCGATCAGAGGGGGCACACCCCGTCTGGACTCCGCCTCAGATGCCAGAGCAATCAGAGTATAGGGGTGGATGAGGGAACGCCACAGCGGGGGCGGACCTTCCGCATCTTCCCACAGCGTCCTCTGGACACAATCTAATCCTACGGTGCCACTACGCACACCCGAAACCCGCTGCACCCGCCGCGCTGGTACGGTGTCTCGTCGCGACGATAGGCGCAGCGGACGTCACGTGAAACATTACCGTAAGAGCCGCCACGCAACATCCGGAGACCATCAGCCTCCAGGTCCTCCCGCCCATCCTTGGGATTGTAGGGATACTCCTGGTCCAGACTCCTCGTCCACTCCACCACGTTGCCAGCCATGTCCAGCAAGCCATAGGGACTGACTCCTCTAGGATAGGCCCCTACTGGCGTTGTATCGCCTCTGCCGTCTTCTACACTATTGCACCGCTCCTCATCCCACCTGTCGCCCCATGGATAGATGCGCCCATCGGTGCCCCGCGCTCCTTTCTCCCACTCCGCCTCGCTTGGTAGGCAGTAAGGCTTACCGGTCGCCTGGGACAGCCAGTTGCAGTAAGCCACAACATCATGCCAGGAGACGTGGACCACAGGATGATCCCCTTTAGCCTCTGGGGGTTTCCCGCCTTTCCAATGCTCGGGCAGGTCGCAGCTGGTGGCCTGCAAAAAAGCTGCATACTGGACATTGGTCACCAGTGTCTTGGCCAGGTAGTAATCGGGCAGGTATACGGTGTGCTGGGGTTGCTCGTTGCCCGTAGCGTAGTGGTCCCTCGCAGGATCGCTCCCCATCAGGAACTCACCAGCGGGGATGAGAACCATCTCTGGCTCGAAAGGCTGGCGGCCAGGGGCGACCTTTTCCCCTCTCCTCACCTCGGGTTGGGGAGGGGGTGATTGTGGCACCTCCACGACGGCCAACTCTCGTCTCAGCCGATCATAGAAATCCTCTCGCGGCATTTGGCCGCTCCTCACGTCAGCGTATTGCGCATTGATGAGGATAGGAAACTCCTCGCCACGCAACAGCAGTGGGAAGATCCGCTTGCCCTCTCTCAGCGCCAGCAAGAGTTCGCGCTCCACCCACGGCGACCGCGCCGATTCGGGCGTCATCACGACGATAAAGGCGGCACTGGCGCAGATGGCCTGGACAATGCTCTGCCACCAGCGCTCTCCGAAGTCTATGCGGTCGTCTATCCACACATCAAAGCCCCGCCCGCGCAGACTGTCCTCCAGTTTGCGGGTGTAGGTCTGATCTTCGCGGCTATAGGAGATGAATACGTGGCGTGGCGGCTGCATTAGCGCCACCAACTCGCGCACGTCCTCCTGCCCGGTGAAGTCGGGGAGGTCGGCGGGGAGTTGGTACAGCGATGAAGGCGCAGCGCCCCCGGCCTCGAGGACGATCTTGCGTGCAGTCGCGTTGCTGGGCTCCGCCCCGCCGGCGTAGCGCGCCTGGTGCCGGGCCTTGATCTCCCTCAGTCTCTCCGCCGTGTAGGTTCCGGGACTGCCGTCTGTCACGTCGTGGTGGAGCGGGCACATCAGCACCAGGTTGTCGAACCCGTGCCGCTCCTTTTCGCTCTGCTCGGGATCGTAGCGCGGGCCGCCCGGTGTATCTGCCGTGATGTGGCAAATGCGCCCCGTGACCTTGCCACTGGCCTCGTCCACCAGGGGCGAGGCACACCCTGGAAACGCGCACCGGTTCCCCGATACTGCAAACAGTCTCTTGACGGTCGCGACGTTTGGTCCAGCCATCAGTGCTCCAATCTCACTGGATACTATCAGGTCGCCGTGCTGCTCCCGATATGTTCACTGGCGCTCAGAATCCCCCCGCTCACCGGAGGGGGCACGTTCCTTCTATCAACGCTTCGCCTGAACGATTACTCGTTCCTGCGCATAACTCGGGGCCAGCCTGGTTCGCTAGACCTTGGCTGCATAGGACTTTCAGCTACTACACCTTGCCGGTTTATCCTGGCGCACGGTCTGCCACGAGCCGAAAACCGACGTGCCTGACCCGGTAGTACGGGAAGAACCCGTTGCGGGCGGCGCACCGGACGCGCCCGACCTCATTGAAGAAGGCGCCCCCACGCAACACACGAAAGTCACTGCCTGGCTCCCACTGCAACACACGAAAGTCACTGCCTAGCTCCCACTCGCTCGCCGTCCACTCCCAGACGTTGCCGGCGCAATCCTGGCACCCGTAAGGACTATCCCCCTGCGTCGAGTACTTGCCCACCGGCGTCGTGTCGCCGATGCCGGCCTCCTTCGAGTTGCAGCGCCCCTCCGCCCACTCACCCCACGGATACTTCCGCCCGTCTGTCCCCCGCGCCGCCTTCTCCCACTCCTCCTCAGTGGGCAAGCGCCCGCTGGCCCACTCGGCGTAGGCTGCCGCGTCGTGCCAGCTGACGTAGGTCACAGGATGGTCGGCGATCTGCTTCGGCGGGGTCTTGCCATTCCAGTGCTGTGGCCACTGGCGCCCTGTCTCGGCCACGAAGCGGGCATACTCGGCGTTGGTCACAGGGGCCTTGTCAATCCAGAACTTGGGCAGTCCCACCTCTCTCTTGTCGTCGCCGTAGAGGAACTTGCCCGCCCGCACGCGCACCATCTCCTTGCCATCCTTGGGATTGCGCCAGCGGTCTCCGGCAGGCCCGAACGGGGCGACCTTCCCCTCTCTCCTCACCTTGGGTTGGGCAGGGGGTGATTCTGGCACCTCCACGACGACCAGCTCTTGTCTCAGCCGATCATAGAAATCCTCTGGCGGCATTTGGCCGCTCCTCACGTTAGCGTATTGCGCATTGATGAGGATAGGAAACTCCTCGCCACGCAACAGCAGTGGGAAGATCTTCTTGCCCTCTTTCAGCGCCAGCAAGAGTTCACGCTCCACCCACGGCGATTTCTCCGATTCGGGCGTCATCACGACGACAAAGGCGGCACTGGCGCGGATGGCCTGGACAATGCTCTGCCACCAGCGCTCTCCGAAGTCTATGCGGTCGTCTATCCACACATCAAAGCCCTGCCGGTGCAGGCTGTCCACCAGTTTGCGGGTGTAGGTCTGATCTTCGCGGCTATAGGAGATGAATACGTGGTTGGCCATGTTGTCCTCAGTGTCTGTTCAATTCTCATTCATCCACAGCACCGCCCACTTGTCTCCGATCCTCTCACTGGGGCTTAGTGTGTCCTCACTAACCCAGGTAGGCGCGACCTTGACGATGGCCCGTGTCAAGAGCCGGACGTAAATGTGGCTCTTCCGCACTTTTCGTGAAAGCTATGGCCCCGAAGGCGCAAGGGCGCGCAAGCGGAGTAAATCGAGTTGAGCCCTGCCGTACATCTGACGTTTGATCAGCTTCAGCCGGTTCACTTGGCCCTCGACCTGGCCATTACTCCAGGATAACGTCAATGCGGCAAGCACGGCGCCTTTGTCCTGTTCCAAGCTCCGTGCAAACCCATTCAACTCGGGTATGTTGTGCTCGACCGCCGCTCTCAGCCAGGGCTCCAATGCCCTGGAAAGACGTTGACGGACGATTCGGAGAAAGGCCTGCCCGAAGTTGTATGCGCGCTGTACTGTCGAACTGGCTGCTAACATACGTCCCAAAGCAGCTATCTTGTCTGGTGGCAACGGCAATGACGAGGAAAGATGCAGGTCCAGTTCGCATCAGGCGTCCCAAAACTCTCATCCGAATCGTGAACGCTTGCCACCTATCTGGTAAGTCACTTCCTTCCCAGCCCTGAGGTCATACCTTTGCGAGGGCACCCCCACTTGATTGCTCAGATACTCATCTTCCAGTTCTCGCGCCGCTGTCAAACAGGAAGACATGCTATCTACTCCGCGTCTGACCAACTGAAACCATTGTCCGCCCCTCAGTAAGCAACACGGCGGTAATGGTCGCCGTAGGCGGGTGTGTCGCTGACCCACAATAACATAGCCCGCCTCAGTCTTGGCGGTGGGCGGGCTTTCTTCGCTGAGATCCATATCTCCAGAGCACCAATGCTACAATTCTAACAGATCTGGAAACATCCACCAGCTGGGCTAATATGCTTTCTTTCCTTTGAGAGCCGCGATCGTCGACCTGATCAGTATCTCTAGGTCCATCCACAAGGATGCCCGTTTAGCATACTCAATGTCTAGCGCTACCATTTCTTCATAGCTAGAGCTTCCGCTGATTTGGGATAGACCTGTCATACCGGGTGTGCAATTTAGACGCAATAATGAGGCTTCTTCAGGATATTGCCGCTCAACGTGATATGGAAACAGAGGCCGAGGACCAACTATGCTCATGTCGCCTTTCAGTACATTGATGAGTTGAGGAAGCTCGTCTAACGACGACTTACGAAGCAGCACCCCAACTCTTGTTACTCGAGGGTCGCTCTTCATGCGGAAAATCGCTGTTGTAAGATCTGCCTGACTCGTGGCAGAATCTTCCATATTCACTTGGCCGTTGATAAAAGCCTTCATAAAGGCACGATGATGCCTTTCATCGTAGTTCAGGTGCATGGTCCGAAACTTGTACATCCGGAAGATCCGCCCCCCCTTGCCAACACGCTCCTGGACGAAGAGGGGAGGTCCGGGTGAATCCAATTTGATCAGTATTACAATAGCGACCATAAGAGGGGCGAGGAGAAGAAGGCTTGTTACGGAAAGAAGAATGTCAAATGCTGTCTTCATTGCCATATACAGCTTCCAAGTGGAAGGCACTTCCAGAACCATAGTCGACTGGACGTCTGAACTCGTTTCATGAAGCATGCTATGCTACCCTCGCTTCCAATCCAATACGCCAGAAATCATTGCTGACTGCTCCAACCAGCGAGCAATGAAATCTCGACACTCTAGCAGGTCCTCATATTGGATTCTGTGAATACCGGCAACATCGGAAATCTGTGTGCCAGTGCTTCCTGCTCTTGCTAGCAAAACGACAAGTTTGCCAAGCATATAGGCTAGCCCGAGCTCAAACATAACATTCGGATTGCTATCAGAAATCTCGAATATGCATACGGAAACTCTTTGTAATGCATAACAGGTCTCGCATGAAATATGGACTGGCTCGAAATGCTCATCAGGGAAAAAAGGACTCAGATTGAACTTCCCAAGAGCTTCAGTGATCATCGCCTTAAGACTTACAGTTTTGTAATGGTCGCTCTGGAACTGGAAACCAACAAATACCTCATTTGAACCCAGCGAGAGTGGTTTGTTGCATGTCTGGCCAGTAATCGGGCATCTCATCAATGAGCTCTTAGGCGAGTCTTGAGGCGCTCTTACGTGTTCCATTATGGTGCCAATTTCCTCAAGGCACACCCTGGCGAGAACTACACGGTCGAGCAGAGCATCCCTCGCGCTCTCCGTCTCCGCTCTGTAGCGCAGGAGTTCCTCCTTGTTCAGGCCGCCTGGAGCCAGACAGACTTCTAACCTCGCTGTACAGATCTGTTTCCAGATCTCGCCAGCAGCTCGAAGACTGTCCGCAACCGCAGTCAGCCTACTCGACAGTCTCGACGTGAAAGAAACCACTTCCCAAGCCACAAGCTCTTGGTCTGCGAAAGTCTTCACGACCGTCTCAAGCACTATTCTAGTAAAGTCCGATTCTGCGATGTCGAGCCAGGCGCGGATATTGCTCGAATCTGTCTGACTGAGCGGCGCCACGACCAGAGCACCAGTTCCATTCTCTATACTGCGGAATTGCCCCTCGAACAGTGATGAAACTGTGCTCTGAACGTCTTCAAGACGCGACACTAGTTCCGAGACAGACATGGGCAATCCTGCTTTCTACGCGTGCGCCAGTGCCTGCACCATCAGCCTGACATTACTGCCGTTGGATCGGTCGTTCCAGACCAGGCTTATTCAAACCACCAGCCGTGGAGGTGTGCTTCTTTGCTGCGCCGGCCCGAGTCACACTCAAAATCAGAGGCGCTAGCACCACAATGCACTTGGTGTCATGATCCATCTCACCCCCGAGCACAACACTCACCAAAATCATCTGGCTGGACATCATTCGAAGTCTTGCCGACGGGCAGGCTCAATGCCAGCATCCTCGAGCCAGTACGCACCCACTCTCCTGATCAATGCCTCAGGCTGGCTAGAACCGCGAGGCTATGGTCATTGCACTGTGCTGATAGTATAGTACAACTCGCGCGGAGGTCAAAGCCAACGTCGCCCCATTGCGAAGTACCTAATGCAAGACCACTCCGGGCACGCGAGTCAGGATGTCTGCTGTGCCAGTGGTCACACGCTGATTTGCACAGACGGACGCGCGGGGCCAACAATGGCCCTGCCCACTATGACTTAAGCTGCGGTCTCGCTCTTGTCGAAGACCCCAATTAACGTTTGACGGGCTTCCTGCAGATTGCCACAAAAGTCGACATATTGAAGTCGCGCCATTCGTATGTGGAACTGTCGAGGATCGCAGTCCTCAACCATTACCGGGATGATTCTTCCTGCTCTGTTTTCTATTGCCCAGTGGATCTCGTCTTTGACCCATTCCGAGGTTGCAGATCTTGGAGACATCACCAACAGGAACCATTCACACGACTGAAGGCCTTGCAGAATACTGCGTTCCCATTCGGCTGCAGTCTCAATAGCAGCTTTGGAGTACCAGGTCTTGATGCCCGCTTTCTCGAGAAGACCGATGATTTCCTGCTCGACGAACTGGCGATCCTTTGAGGAATGACTCACAAACACACGTTGCTGTCTTGGAGGTTTAGCTCCACGTCGCCAAGCACGTAATTCCTGGGCGAGCATTTCAGCAGTTGGGAATCGGTCTTTAGGGTCTCCGGATAGGCACTTGAGGCAGATACGCTCTAGTTCTTGTGGAATGTCAGGAGCTAATCGACGCAGCGGTGTTGGATTACGCCCGAGCCGCACGAGAAACCCATAGGGAGGTTCGCCAAATGGTTGCTTTCTAGTGAGTGCCTCATAGAGAGTTGCCCCAAGCCCCCAAACATCTGTGTGGGGGCCCATCAGATCTACTTCCCCATTAAGCTGCTCTGGTGCCATATATGGCAGTGTACCAACAAGACCCTTGTCCGAAAGTGAATCCAAATCCTCTCTCTGTACTGCTACTTCGAAGCCAGATAGCCTTGCTCGACCAGTAGCGTCTAACAGAATCACCCTGGGTTTTACATTGCGATGCAGATATCCGCGTCTATGAACATAGTCCAGAGTATCAGCAACGTCCGCTGTTATCTCAGCAAGACGTTCATAAGATAGAGATATGGACGGCTCCTTTATCTCTTTGGCCAATGACCCTTCTAGATACTCCAAGACGGCATAGAATCGACCTGCAACCCAGCCGATGTCGAATACTGTTAGGATCGCCGGATGTCGCAGCTCCGCAAGAATGCGGGCCTCATTCTGTAATATAGTGTCAGTGTCAGTGTAACCATCAGGAGGTTTACTCACCTTGATTGCGATATTACGGTTCAACGCGGGATCCCACGCAAGGAAAACCTCAGCGAAACTGCCTTCGCCGATCAGCGCGACGATCTGATAACGCTCGATCCGGTCTCCTGCATTTATCTCGCCCGAACTGCCCGCGCCTAACAAGCCCATACTCGTCGCCCCGTCAAGTCCGACGCGAAACGCCCAGCCTAGCTCGCCTCTCTACGTGATCTTCCCGGGTAATTCTGGTTGGTATGGTAGGTGGAATCTGCACCGTGATGAGCGGTGAGGCCAAAGTCAGAGTCTCTGCTCTTGTCTAGTGCCAGAAATGCAAATGGTAAGTGATGAGAATTTTCTTCTTACTGATCGTTGCTTTCCTTTCGTGGGCTCTTCAGGTGTTGTATCCACCTTGTGTGCTCTTCAGAGGTCAAAGCCTCCACTCGTTTCACCAGTAGCGGAAATGGTTCGTCTATATCATAAGGCTCTATTCTCGTTAGGAACAGGTATTTCTCGTGCTTGAGAGTCTCGCAAGTGGTTCGATACTGCACCCAGAGTTCCTGAAAGTGATACAGACTCACCAATCCGGTAATAATGGCAATCAGAACCCCCAGAAACCCGACTGTTGTTCTCAGGTATACTGAGTTATCAGTAATGTAGCCTGCAAGGAGGGGAATAGAAGCAGCAGCGGCAAGTTCTATGACTCGAAGTGCGTTATACCACCTTCTGTTTAGGCTACTCCTGCCGTCGTACCATGCAATCTGATTGTCAAGTCGCGATTGAATATACTCCTTTTCGTTCATGGGACCTCCTAATATTGTGAAAACAGATCTACTGTAATCAAGAACTGTGCTATCCAGCTCTAGCCGTGGCATTTGGCCGGCGCCTGTAAGGTGCAAGGGCCTCACTCAATAGGAGAACTTCTGCATTCCGTTCCATCGCACTTCCAGTATAACCCAACTCTCTAGCAAGTCAACCATCCGATCTCGGTAACATTATCATTTGACTTGACAGGTGCCCCCCTCCTGAGATCCTGTCATAAAGTGTAGGGGTGGCCCTGAGAAGGTAGAATAGGCTCAACACTATGGTAGATCGTTACATCGCCGAACACGGCGCCTTGCCCCCGCGCATCGCTGCTTTGATCGGATGCCTTACCCCCGCCCAGTTATGACGGGATGTCAGAGGAGATCCATCGCTTCCTCGGAACGACAGGAGCCGTACCGGGTGGATGTGCACATCCGGGCATCCGGTGCTATAATCCAGTTCTCATGAACAGAGGTTTTCTGCGCGTGGGTCTGGTGTTGAGCCTGGCAGGTCTATCCCTGGCGGTCGTGGTGGTATTGGGCCGCCCGCTTCCTCAGCTTGTGCTGGCCGCTCCCCCGGCCGGCGTCGCTCCCCTGGTGTGGCAGGCGACGGCGGGTGGCGGCGAGGCCGAGTTCCTGGTCGTCCTGGCCAGGCAGGCTGACCTGAGGGCGGCAGTGGCCCAGCCGACCCGTGAGGGGCGCCTGCGCTACGTATACGAGACGCTGCGGGCGACGGCACTCCGCTCCCAGGAAGCGCTGCGAGCCGAGTTGGACGCCCGGGGCGTGGAGTATCGTCCATTTTACATCGTCAACATGCTGGCGGTGAAGGGGGATCGCGCCCTCGTCACGTACCTGGCGGCGCGGCCCGAGGTCACGCGTATCGCTGCCAACCCTCAAGTCCACCAGGCGCTGCCCGAGCCTGAGCCGACCGGCGTGTGGCCCTCGGCTTGGCAGGGGATCGAGTGGAACGTGACGCGCATCAACGCCGACGACGTGTGGGGGCTGGGGCATACTGGCCTGGGCATCGTCGTCGCCGGGCAGGATACCGGCTACGAGTGGAGCCACCCGGCGTTGCTCCACCAGTACCGGGGCTACGACGGCCTCACGGCCACCCACGACTACAATTGGCATGATGCGATCCACTCGAACAGCCACGGTACCAATTCATGCGGCGTGGACTCTCCCGAACCCTGCGACGACGGCACCCATGGCACGCACACGATGGGGACCATCGTGGGCGACGATGGAGCGGGCAACCAGATTGGCGTGGCACCTGGGGCGCGGTGGATCGGTTGCCGCAACATGGACAACGGCTGGGGCGCCCCCGCGACCTACGCCGAATGCTTCGAGTTCTTTCTGGCACCGTATCCGATAGGAGGCGACCCCTTTACGGACGGCGTGCCCAGCCTGGCTCCCCACGTGATCAACAATTCCTGGGCGTGCCCGGAGTACGAGGGGTGCGACTGGGACACGCTACAAACAGCCGTCGAAGCCGTACGGGCGGCGGGGATCGTCGTCGTCGTCTCAGCCGGCAACGAGGGCTACGGTGGCTGTAGCACGGTGAGCAGACCGCCGGCCCTGTACGACGCCGTTTTCTCCATCGGTGCCACCGACAGCAGCGAAAGAATCGCCTCTTTCAGCAGCCGGGGGCCGGTGACGGTGGACGGTTCCGGGAGGCCGAAGCCAGACGTTAGCGCGCCGGGGGTGGGGGTCCGTTCCAGCGTCCCGGGCGGAGGCTACAGCCTGAAGAGCGGCACTTCGATGGCCGCGCCGCACGTGGTAGGGGTGGTGGCGCTCTTGTGGTCGGCTGCGCCGCCTCTCATCGGCAACGTGGACCTCACCGAGCAGATCATCGCGCAGACCGCGCGGCCCCGCGTGGATACTGAGTGTGGCGGCACGCCCGGCGGGCGCCCCAACAACGTCTACGGCTGGGGCATCGTGGACGCGCTGGCGGCGGTGCAGGGGGGCCTGGGGGAACCGCAGGTCACCAAGCGGGCCACTCTCGGTCCTGCGTGGGCCGGATCACGGCTGACGTACACGGTCTACGTCACCAATACCTCCATCTCCCCCCTCAGCCAGGTCATCCTCACCGATGCTATCCCTGCGGGCACGACCTTTGCCTGGGCCAGCGGAGACTATACCCGCGCGGGGGGCGTCGTCACCTGGGCAGCGGCGAACCTGGCGGGCTGGGAGAGCCTGACGGCGACGTTGGTAGTCACGGTGAGCGACGCGGACGGGGCCGATGAGTACATCGGGTACATCCGGCTGCGGCCGGGCACGCGCATCGTCAACGCTGCCTACGGGATGCGCGCCGCCGAACTATCGGCCCCTGTGATGGGGCTGCCGGTGGAGGTGGTGGTTCCCTGGCGCTACCTGCTTTTCCCTGTCTTCAAGAACTGGCCGTTGGGAAGGGATGGGAATGAGTGACCTGGAAAATCTGCGCCTGAAAGTGCGCCCCCTATTGGACCTGGCAGCCCCGGCCGATGCTTTGCCGGTGTATTACGCGCTCCACCACGACCCTGCTCGCACCCGGTTGTACGTCCACGAGGACGCAGGTGGTCGGGCGAACGGTTTCGTGGCCGTCTGCCAGACCGGGCAGCGGCTGTTCCAGCCCACCGTGGCATTGCGCACGCCGGATGCCCGCGCGGCCGTCGAATTGCTGCGCCAGGCCCTCGTTCCTGGCCGTCCCTATGCTCTGATCACGACGCCTGACCTGCGAGAGGCCATCGCCGAGGTGGTGGAGGTCGGGCAAGCGGAGACCCACCGCGTCTACAGGCTCGACCTGTTCCGCTTCCAGTCCTCGATCAACGTGCTGGTCGTCACGGAGCAGGACCCGGGAGGCCGGCCGCGCTTCGTCATTCGCTCGCAGGGGGAGATTACCTCTGAGGCGGGCATCAACTGGGACTCGCCCCACTTTGCCGAGGTCTTTGTCTACACCGCACCGGCCGCTCAGGGGCGCGGGTGGGGGCAGGCGGTGTTGGCGGCCTGCACGACGTGGGTGATCCGTTCAGCCAGGCAACCGCTCTACGTGGCCGGCGAGGAGAACGCCCGCAGCCTCAGGCTGGCCGAAGCGGTTGGTTACGTGGATACTGGGGTGCGGGAGTTTGCATGCGAGGGGGTGTGCCGGGGGAGCTGAGATTGCGGATTGCGGATTGTGGATTGCGGATTGGAGATTGAGAGATGAAGGTTGAGTTAATTGCGGTGACGCGGTATTTGCGGGGGGACGGGACGCCGGAGGAGTTGTTGGAGCACGCGGGGCGGGTGTGCTACCGGAGCGAGAGCAAGGGGGATGCGGACAAGTTCTTGCAGGTGCGCATTCGCGAGGGACACGAGAGCCTGATCGAGCACGCCTCGGCGACGTTCGAGGTCAGCGGTATCTCGCGGGCGGCCAGCCACCAACTGGTGCGGCATCGGATGGCCAGTTATAGCCAGGAAAGCCAGCGGTACGTGGATATGGCGGACCCGGAGTGGGTGTTGCCTCCGGCGCTGGCGGAGGACCCGCAGGCCAGGGCGGTCTGGGAGCGGCTCGCCGGCGAGGTGCAGGTCGCGTATCGGGCGTTACGGGAATTGGGGGTGCGCAAGGAGGATGCCCGTTTCGTGCTACCGAACGCTACCGCCACCCGCATCGTGGTGACGATGAATTTTCGAGAACTCTTGCACGTGTTCCGGCTGCGGATCAACCCTGCGGCGCAGTGGGAGATTCGGGAGGTGTGCGTGCGCATGTTGGAGTGCGTTTATCCCATTGCACCGAACGTGTTTGGTGATTTGAGGGCGGAGTTGAGGACGAAATAGCCACGTTCTTCGCAAATGTGGAGTAGTGAGGTTCGTAGTCGGGTGTACTCACCCGCAATGACTTTAGTCGTTGTGGGGGCGAAAGGAGCGACTGAAGTCGCCACTACGAACCCACCAATCATGGGGGTAGTGAGGTCCGTGGTCGGGTGTACTCACCCGCAATGACTTTAGTCGTTATGGCGGGAAAGAGCGACTAGAGTCGCCACTACGAGCCTACCATCTGTCAGGGGGAAGAAGATGCACGTGACATTGGCGTATGGGCGTGAGGGGTTGGGGGTAGAGTTGCCCGACCGCAACGTGACGGTGGTGGAACCGCGCTTCGTGGCGGGCCTGCCTGACCAGGAGGCGGCGATTATGCAGGCGCTGCAGCA
>Ga0315277_10004263_pt1 | contig 19174 bp, 17 predicted proteins | sample YL17G05_15_MG_FD_203695 | JGI IMG/M metagenome (GOLD analysis project Ga0315277, IMG submission 203695) | Sediment microbial communities from Yellowstone Lake, YNP, Wyoming, USA - YL17G05_15 | ecosystem: Environmental > Aquatic > Freshwater > Lake > Sediment | place: USA: Wyoming | collected...
GAGCGTCTTCAGGAAAGCCGGATGCGGGAAATCCGCCTGTCCGGTTTGTCGAGGGGGAGGGGCGACTGCCCCTCCCTACTCTACCGGTGAAAAATTCTATTTCCTCCGTCCAATCTCCTTTTCCTCGTCCCAGGTGTCTGGAGTAACTCCCTGGGCTTTGAGGTCGGTTTTGACTATGCGGTGGGTTTCGGTCCTGGGCAAATCGGACACGACACGGATGAAGCGCGGGATCATATAGCGGGGCATTTCCCGGACGCAGAATTCATAGAGTTCGCGGGGGTCCAGTTTCTCTCCCGGTCTCGGGATCACGGCCACCATCACATCGTCTTCGCCCAAATCGCTCTTGACCCAGTAGGCCGCGGCTTCAAGCGCCGCGGGGAATTTCTCCACGATCCGCTCCACCTCGTAGCTGGAGATGTTCGCGCCCCTTCTCCTCATATTGTCCGACTTGCGGTCCACGAAGTATAGGAACTGGTTCTGGTCGTAATAGACCAGGTCGCCGGTGTGGAGCCATCCACCCCAAAGCTTCTGAGCCGTGGCGTGCTCGTTCTTGTAATACTCCACGGGCTTGTCCTTGTCCGGGACCTTGAACACCAACTCGCCCGGAATGTTCGGCGAGACCTCCTTCATCTCATCGTCCACCACCAGGGCATTCGGCCTGGGCAGCTTGCCGATACTCCCCACCGGGGCGTTGCCCAGGTTGAAGACCGCGTTGAAGCCTCCGTCCGCGGCGCCGTAGAATTCAATGATCCTCACCCCGAAGCGTTCTTCAAAGCTCTTCCAGAGCGCCCAGCTTGAGCGGACCGTGCGCCACCTGGTTGGCCCGGTCGTCGGCCTCTTGATAACTGATCCGCTCGTGTTCAAACTTGAGAAAGGTCTTGCCTTTGAGCGACCCGGCCTTCATCTCCAGGAGTTCATGATAGTTGATCTCGGACATATCCCGCCTTCCCGGAAGGGAACGAACAAGGGCGTTAATTCAATGCGGATAATTTTCGGTCCGGACTCTTGATGCCAATTAGTATCTCCAGTCATCCTCTGCCTTCGCCTCCCTGGTTTTTATTCCAAAACCTTAACATAAAAAAATCCATTACAAGAATGGCGGTTTCAGAAAATCCTCAGCCAGCGGCCGGTCGGAATGGGCCGTGGCTTGCGTTCTCCCTATGAGTGGTCTGCTAGTGCGAAGGATCAAAAGGAGATTCCAGTTAAAAATGATTCGGGCAACAGGCATTGAGCTTTATTCTTCTCAAGAACTATGCTAAACCAGAGGACGAATCATTCTCGCGACGGGTCCGGGGATTTGCTTGAGGAGGAGAAAGAAGATGTCCGATTCCATTCCCAAAGAAAAAGCCGCAAAAGGTTTCTGTTTCCCCCGCCTTTCCGAGAAACAGTGCCGGAGGATGTACGAGGCCAGCCTGGAAATATTAGAGCGTGTTGGGGTCCGGCTGTATTTGGAAGAGGCGGTTCAGTTGCTGAAGAAGGCCGGGGCTCAAGTGACCGATACCAACCTGGTCCGGGTCCCGGCCAGGATCGTGGAGAAGGCTCTTGATACCGCCCCTCAAGAGGTCGTTTTATATGATCGGAACGGCCGTCCGGCAATGCCGGTGGCGGGATCTAACTGTTTTTACGGTCCGGGTTCGGATTGCCTGAACATCATTGATCATCGCACGGGCGAGCGGCGAAAGCCGGTGCTCAAGGATGTTGTGGAAGGCGTTATTCTTTGTGACGCCCTTCCTAATATAGACTATGCGATGTCCATGGTCCTGCCCTCCGATGTTGATGGCACTCTTGCCGATCGTCACCAAATGGAGGCAATGCTCTCATCCACCACCAAACCCATCATCTATGTCACCTACGAAATTAAAGGTTGCCGGGACGCGGTGGAAATGGCCGAGGTTGTTATGGGCGGGGCGGATGCGCTGAAAAAGGCCCCGACCATTGCCTGTTATATTAACGCGGTTTCCGGGCTTCGCCACAACCAGGAAGCCCTGGAGAAGCTGCTTTTTCTGGCCAGAAAAGGGCTTCCCTCAATTTATATTCCTTGTTCAACGGCCGGCATAACCAGCCCGGTGACTCCTGCCGGCTCAGTCGCGCTGGACTATGCCGGGGTTCTGGTCGGGTTGACCCTTTCCCAATTGAAACAAGAGGGCGCTCCGGTCATTGTTAGCGGGATGCCCCCCGGCGGAACCTTTGATATGAAGACTTCGGTTATGTCCTACTGTGAGCCGGAACGCACGATCACCCAGGCGATGGGTCATTATTTGGGCTTTCCCGCTTTTGCCCTGGGCGGAGCATCTGAATCCAAAACCGTTGACTCGCAAGCCGCGGCCGAGGCCGCGCTTAGTCTGGTTGTAGAAACCCTTGCCGGCGGCAACATCATCCATGACCTCGGCTATCTTGAGTCCGGGCTTACTTTCTCCTTTGTTCAATTGGTCTTGTGCAATGAGATCGTGAGCTGGATTAAAGCCTTTACCAGGGAATATGAGGTGAGCGATGAGACCCTGGCCCTGGATCTGATCGCAGAGATGGGAGCGGACGGAGATTTCCTGAACACCGAACATACCCTCAAGCATTTCCGGGAACGATGGTACCCAAACCTTTTTGAACGCGCCTCTTACGATAACTGGCTTAAGAAAGGCGGCAAGACCCTGGTCCAGAGGGCCACGGAAACGGTGGATCAGATCCTTGCCGAGCATCAGACTGAGCCGTTGCCTCTCAAGATAAAGGAAAAAATTCACGAGATCGTCCAAAGAGCCAAATAATCCGCGGCTGCGCCCGACAGTCCCTACAGCTTACATCGGCAGGGTCGTTTGTCTCAGCTCGCGCGCATAAACCTGAAAATCCTCATAGCTAAAAAGCACCATCCGAACTTCCGCCACCTCCGGATGATCTTTCAGATAATCCATTATGGTTCTCAGCGCGATCCTGGCGGCCTGGTCAATCGGGTAGCCATAAGCGCCGGTGGAGATGCTCGGAAACGAGACGGTCCGGCATTGGTTCTGGCTCGCCGCTTCCAGGCTTCTCCGATAAGCGCTGGCCAGAATTTTCGGCTCATTCTCTTTCCCGCCGGACCAGATCGGGCCGACCGTATGAATCACATATTTGGCTTTGAGCTTGCCGCCAGCGGTGATCTTGGCGTCACCGGGTTGACATCCTCCCAATTTCCTGCATTGCGCCAGAATTTCCGGTCCGCCCGCGCGATGAATTGCTCCGTCCACTCCGCCTCCGCCCAGGAGAGAAGAATTGGCGGCGTTAACAATAGCGTCAACCTCTTCTCCGGTGAGATCACCTTGCTTGAGAACCAACTTTGATTTTCCAACGGTTATTTCCATCTTGCCCTCCTTTTCAATTCCGGCCTCAGCTTTTAATTTTACACCTCATTGCAATAGAGAATATTTGCAATTACATAATATTGCTAAAATGCTTAAGTTTCAAGTCAAGGCCTGACCCCGGACGCCTCATTCTTCCAGAATGATCTTAACGGTCTTGAGATAAATCGGAAACATGGGTTGATAAGGATCTGGTTCGGCCTCGGGACCGGCGCTGTCCTGATTGCTGATCTGCTGGGCCACCTCCAGCCCTTTTTCCACCTGGCCGAAAATCGTATATTGTCCATCCCGCTCCGGGATCCGGGCCAGGCAGATATAAAACCGAGAGCCGGCGCTGTCCGGATGCGAGCCCCGTGCCATCCCCACGGCGCCGGGCTGATTGGGCAGATGATTGAATTCCGCTTTGATGGTGTATCCGGGTCCTCCTTTGGAATCTCCGGTGGGAGAGCCGGCCTGGATGAGATAGCTTGGAATCACCTGGTGGAATTGGGTCTGATCATAAAAATGAGAACGGGCGAGCTTGATGAAATTCCGGCAGGTCTCGGGCGCCGATTCCGGAAAAAACTTGACCCGGAGCTCGCCGAAATCAGTCTTGATGACGGCTCTCATTTTACTGATTTGCTCGGGGGTCAATTTTTTAATTTCCGGATCCAGTAAGCGCATCAGGGCTTGAATGGCTCTGGGCCGCAAGGCGCTATCCGGGAAACGCTGGAGATAATCCTCGTAGGCCGGGATGGTATTTTTCTCGCTGGCCTGCAAAAAAGCGAGGAAATAAATTTGTCCGAGCGCGGAGTTTTTATGTTTGCTGTTGGGATATTTTTTCAGAAATTGTTCCAAAGCCGGAATCGAGTTTGCCTTTTCCGCCCGGCGATAGGCTTTTTCCTGGCAGGAAGGCAAACTTCCAAAAAGGATTAGTGAGAAAAAGAGTAAGCTGGTTGTGATGATATATTTATTCCTTTTCAACTCCTCCTCCTTCTGATTTTTTTTCAGTTAACTCCGGGGGTTTTTGCGGGAACTCGGGAGCTTTGGGCGCCTTGGGGACTTTTTCCAGCAGAGGCAGATAGGCTTCCGGCTTGACCTGGTGCCAGGGTCCCGAGGCTTTGGCATAAGATCCGAAGAGGGATTCCTGGGCTTGATTGATCAGGGCGCCCACCAGCGGGATCGGCTTGGTCAAGGTGGCAAGCACTTCCAGCGGATAAACCGAGACCCAGAGATTTAAGGTCTCGTTGAACAGATCCACCTGGCCGGCGCAATGCGCTTCCAGGGTTTCGCTTCTAAGCTCAATGTCGTCAAAGTAAATCACGCCGTCTTTGAAAATCAGCTCGGTTTTGGCCTTATCAAAAGCCAGGCCGTATTTTTGCTGATCCACCTTGAAGCCCATATATTGAAGAATTCTGACGCCCAGGTTGTATCCGATCAGGTTTCCCTCCCGGATGGTTAACTTGAAATGTCCGTTCAAAGTATTTTTCTGAAGTTTCCCGTCCACGAATTTTCCGCTTAAATATCCTTCCCCGGTGGCTTTGCCGTCCACAAAAAAGTCGTAGCCGAACAGCTCGTCCATAATTTTCTTGAACTGAAAATTCTCAAAATGGCCCCGGAAGTGGAATTCCGAGGTGCGCGCATAACGGAAGTCCAGCCAGGTGCCCCCGTCCTGAAACCAGCCGTCCTGATATTTGCAGGTCAGGTTCGGGAAAACCACGAGCCGATCCTTGTATTTCCATTTGCCCTTGACCTGATCGGCCACGAATTTTTTGTATTTGACCCGGTTGCCGACAAATTCCCCCCTCCAGATGCTCGTCACCGGCGCGAGCAATTGCCCGATTTCCATCTGGGTCCCGGCTTTTCGGGCGCGGGGATGAAACAGCCGGGCAAGGTCCAGTTCATTGACATTGCTCGTGAGTTTAAATCGGGGGCGCTTATCTTTGGTGTCCCGGTTGTAGATGAAATCGCTCTGAATCGGCATTTCCGAGATGGCGAGCCAGGAAGCGGGCAGGGAGATTTGGTCCGGAGAAATGGTGATCTCTCCGCTGAATTTTTCAATCGGGAAAACCACGGCTCCCGGATCAAAAATGAGATTATGGAGTTTCGCGGTCCCCTGATACCAGAACCGATTTTGTCCTGGGCCGGGATAGCGGAAATCCAGGATAATTCTGCCCGTGCCCGAGAAATTCATAAATCTTGCCGCGGGGATCAGCTTAATGGGTTGCCAGAGCAAGAGCTGTCGGAAGTCGCTTAAATCATTGACTTTGAGGGTAAGATTGCCCTGGAGCGAAAATTTTCCCGGCGAGTGGGTAAAAAGACAATTGAGCAGATCAACCGGATTGGCTCCCAGGCTGGCCTTCTCCGAATTAAATTCCACAATGGAGAAGTTTCGGGCCAGTCGGATTTTTCCCTCCAGCACCACCGGAAACGGCTGCAATTTCCGGATCGGCTCCTGATAGGGAAAGGGCATCTCAATCCTGACCCAGCCGGGATTGGACCCCTGAATATTTTTAGCCTCAATCTTAGCGTTTCCCAGCAGGATCGGCTCCAGAATCCTGCCCGGCTTCCCGGCCGGATCATACAAGACCATCCGGACATTGGTCAGGGTTGCGCTGTCAATGTTAAAGAATTTCTCCCAGGCATTTTCCCCGGGCTGAAAATGGGTTTGATATTCCGCCTCTCCCCAGATTTTGAGTTGATCCTGCTTGGGGTTGTATTTGATGGGAGCCCATTTCAAATTCATAAAGCCTTGCTCCAGATCAACTTTTCCGGCAACGATTCCCCGGAATTCGGTTTTGCCTTCCTTGCCAGCGATTTCCAGGTGGATCCGGCTGAACGGATTCTGTCCCCATTTGGCCTCCTCAAAATCAGCTTGTAAATCAAAGGGCCTTAAACTGACTAACATCTTCCCTTTGCCTTCAAAGCGGAGCGGGGTGAGGTCTTTCTGGTCATAGGGATGATCCGCGGCCACCCGGAACTGGAAAGTATTTTTTTCAACGCCTTTGGTAATTACCAGCTCAATATTTCCCAAAGCCATGGGCGCCCGGAGTTTTTTCGGCTTGTCCCGCCGGTCATAAATAATTCCCGAGGCCTTTGAAATCAGAACCCGGTTGGTATCCAGGAGGTCTTCCCCGGTCACATTGAGCGGGAACAACCCCAATAGCTTCTTGAAGATCCGGCGGGACAAGGTTTTTTCCAGTTCCGCCTCCTTTTCCTTCTGCTCCTCGCTCTTGGGCTTGACCAGGTTCAGGAATCTCTGCTTCTCCTGCGGACCCACCTCTACATAAAATTCCGGCTCATTGATAATCACTTCTTTGATATAAATCCTCTTTTCCCGGACCAGCCGATTCAAATCCACGATCAATTTCATGGAATCAGCCTTGAACAGCTCGGGCCGGACCCGCGCCGGGTCCGGAAGATCAACTTCCACATCTTTGATCTGAAAACCGATGCCGGGATAAACGATGGGAAAAATCAGTCCTAGACTGAGCTTCAAGTTCAACCGGCTTTCCACTTTTTTTATGATCTGATCCCGATGCTTATTAGGATTGAGCTGAATCAACTCATAAACTCCCAGCGCCAAAAGGGAAAAGGCGGCCAGCACCAGGAGAAAGGAAAAGATGATTCGTTTCTTCATTATTTGATCAAACGCTTGATCGTGTAAGGAGGCTCCTGCCGGATGTTCAGCTTGAGCAAAAGCTCGCCCATCAAGCCCAGCGACAAAAGCTGAACCCCGACCATTACCAGCATCACTCCGCCGATAAATAAAGGCCTGGTCCCGATCGGCCGGTCGCCCAGAAACCAGAGTCCGGTCAGATAAGAGAGCGCGCCCAGGCCGAGCAAGCCGAAGATGGCGCCGATCCCGCCAAAAAGATGCAAAGGCCGATAAGAATATTGGGTGATGAAAATAATGGTCAGGAGATCAAAGAATCCGCGCGGAATCCGCTCAAAGCCGTACTTGCTTTTTCCGAACCGGCGGGGATGATGCTCAACCGAAATCTCGGTCACCTGATAGCCCCGATGGGCAATCATCACCGGCAGATACCGATGCAGGTCCCCGTAAAGCCGGATTCCCTGCAAAGCCTCGCGCTTGATCGCCTTGAACCCGCAATTGAAATCGTGGAGCTTGACCCCCGAGACCAGCCGGACCACTCCGTTGAAAATTCTGGAAAGAATTCTTCTCCCGAGCGGATCCTGGCGGTTGACTTTCCAGCCGGAAACCAGATCCGATCCCGATTCCAGCTTGGCCAGGAAGCGGGGAATCTCTTTCGGATCATCCTGAAGGTCGGCATCAATGGTGATGATATAATCTCCCTGGGCCAGATCAAATCCGCAGGAGAGCGCGGAAGATTTTCCGAAGTTCCGGATGAATTCCGCGATCTTGACCCGGGGGTCTTGAGAATGGAGCTCGGAAAGCACCTGACTGGAATGGTCCTCACTGCCGTCATTAACAAAGATCAGCTCAAAGTTTTTCCCCGACTTTTCCAGCTCCGCGACCAGGGATTGGTAAAGCTCAACCAGCGATTCCGCCTCATTCCGGAGCGGAATCACCACCGAGATTCCCGGCCGCTCGGGATTAACCTGTCCCATCTTCACTTCTTCCGATATAGATAATAATGCTCAATTTTGGTTTCCAGAAAATAATTCTCCGCTAAAAAGCTCTTGAATTCAACCCAGGCCAGCATCTGGTCAAAGGAATCCTTCGGCTCAATCGCGCTGGTGTCCTTCTCCACCACCACGATGTATGCCGGAGCGCCTGAATTCAGCTCGGAAAGAAATTGCTTCCGAAGCTGATTTTGATACGGCTGGAATTTTTCCGAGCCGAACTGATAGGTGAGCGGAAGATCATAACTGAATTTTCCCGGCGCCTTCCTTTGCGCCAGAAAATTTATCCCCGGCTCCAGGCCGAAAACCAACACCTTTTCCTCCGGCCCGGTCTGCTCGCGCAGGTAGCGGCTGACTTGATATTCCGCGGTGACGGAAAGGTCCCCGAATCCCCACTTGCCGTATTTTTCCAGAAAGTCATCCTTGCTGATTCTGCCCAGGTCATAAAGCAATTCCCTGCCATATCTGCTGAAATCGCTCTTCAAATTCGCCGAAAAAAGAAACAGCGCCAGAATCCAGATTCCGGCTCGGGCGGGCCGATTCTGGGCCGGGAATAATTTATCAAGCTCCGCCCCGAAAAATGCTCCGGAAAAAATCGCCAGGGGCAAAAGCAAAACCATAAAATGATAAGTGAAGAATTTGAGCTGAATCAGCAGATTGAGAAACAATCCCAGGCCGAACCAGAAGGGCAATTTCCAGTTCTGCTTCTTCTCCCGGATCAGCCCGGTCATTCCCAGGATGGCAAAGCCGACCAGGAAGCCGAAGTCAATCATCCAGGAAACAATTTTCCAGAAGATCAGTCCGAAGACCTTGGGCCCGCCTGAATAATATTGACCGCCATAAGCCGTGCCGAAGATAAAAACCTGCCGGATCATCTCGGAGAGGGCGTGCCGGGATTGAAAATAAATTGCCACTATGATTGCCGGCAAAATCAATCCCAGGCCGAACCCCAGAATTCCCATCCCCCGTTCCTTGATTCCCCGGCCTTGATCAAGGAGCAAAAATAATCCCATCAAGCCCGGCGCCAGCGCCACCGTTGGCTTATAGAGCATTGCCCAGAAGCCAAAAATTCCGGCAAGGAAAATCCAGGGCTTTTTCCATTTCCCCGCTTCCAGTCCGAGAGAAAAAAAATACAGGCAATAGACCAGCGCGCCCAGGGCAAAGGTCTCCTTCTGCGCGTTCTGCCAGTAATTGTTATAAACCACGGTTGAGAAGATTCCATAAATCCCGGCGGCCCAAAGCCCGCTCGGTTTTCCGAACAGGCGCGCGCCGGCGAGATAAATTCCCGCCAGGGTAAAAAGCCGGAAGATTAAATCAAATAAATTGATCGCCTCGGGCTTTAAGCCAAAAAGCTTGAGCGCCAGGGCATAGGTATAAAAAATCCCGGGGAAATTGAAATGATACAGGTCCCGGTAAACAACTTTTCCCTCCAGAATCTGCCCTCCGAAATAAGCCGCCACCCCTTGATCCCGGCCGAGCGGGAGATGAAGGGAAATCAAACTCAAGCCCGCGACCACAAGGATGATCAAAAAAAGCCAAAGTACCGGATACCATGAACCGTGAGCCGTGAACCGGGTATGATGATCCATCATCCCTCGGCCCGGATCAGCCACCCCGTGGCTTCCTCCGGCGAAACCGGATTGATGTAAAAGCCAGAGCCGTATTCAAAACCCGCCACCTCGGTCAGCCGGGGCATAATCTCCAGATGCCAGTGATAATAATCTACTTTTTCCTCGCCAAACGGAACCGTATGCAAGACCAGGTTGAAATGCGGACGCTGGAGAACCTGATCCAGCTTGGCCATTGCGGATTTGACCGCCTCGGCCAGCAGGCTGATCAACTGGTCAGGACTTTGATCAAAGGAAGGCCGATGCTGTTTGGGCAGAACCCAGAGTTCAAAAGGAAAGATCGGCGCCCAGGGGGAGAGAACCAGAAATTCTGGATTTTCAAACACCAGCCGTTCCTTGTCCGAAAGCTCCTGATGAACAATGTCGCAAAAAATACAGCGCTCCTTGTACTGGTAATATTCCCTCGCGCCTCTCATTTCCTCAATGATCTGCTTGGGCAAAATCGGAAGCGCAATCAACTGGGAATGAGGATGATCCATCATTGCTCCCGCGGTTCGGCCGTAATTTTTGAAGATCAGGACATATTTCAGCCTTTGATCTTTTTTCAGGTCAATGATCCGCTCCCGATAGGCCAGATAAATTTCGGTCAGGCTTTGGAGGGAAAGCCGGGAATAAAGCTCGTTATGATTCGGGCTTTCAATAATAATCTCGTGCGCGCCCAGGCCGCTGATCTTATCGTAATAGCCGACCCCTTCTCTTTCCATTTCCGTTTCCACCCGCAGGATCGGCTCCCGATTGGGAATCACCCGCACCCTCCAGCCCGGCTCGTTCTTCCCGGCTCCCGGCTCCCGGCAGGCAAAAATTTCCGGTGGAGTAAGGGATTCGTTCCCGGGGCAGAAGGGGCATCGTTCCCCGGTTTCCGGATAAGGCTCGGTATGAAACCCGACAAAGCGCTTTCTCCGCTCACCCGCAATAATCACCCATTTCCCGTCAACCGGGTCTCTCCTGAATTCCGCCATTGATCTGATCCGATTATAGCTGTTTTCCTGGGATTATAAAATAAGCGAAGACGACGGGAAACTGCTCAGGTCTGGAATTCGCCCAGCACCTTGGCCGCGGTTTTTCTTACCACGGGGTCGGAATGGTCCAACAGTTTGATAATATCGTTGATCGCTTCCGGGGCATTTAGTTTTCCTAAAGATTCCATCGCCGCCATCACCAGATATTTATTTTCCCGCTTCAGAAGCGGGGTCAGATGACGGGCCAGGTCTCGTCTCCGGAAATTACCTAATACTTGCGCCACCATCGTCTGGATGGTAAGACTCGGGTCATTGAGTTTCCGGATCAGGACCGGAAGGGTTTTTTCATTCTTCAGCTCGCCCAGCATCCGGATCGCCGCGGCCTGGATCTCTTCTTCTTTATGATCCAGAGAATGAATCAAGGCGGGAAGACATTCTTCCGTGCCCAGCTTGCCCAATGCATAAATGGCTTTCAACCGGGTTTCCTTGTCGCCCTTCTTATAGCGCAGGAGAATTGCGGGCAGATTGTTCATCCCATCCAGCCGCTCCAGCGAACTGGCCGCCGTCTGCCGGACTTCTTCATTCGGGTCCTTGAGCAGACGAATCAAATGCTCGCGTCTGGAATCCGGTTCCGGTTTTTTGGCTTCCGGGCTCATTGGAATTGAATCTTAAATCTCAAATCTCGGAATCAAATTTATTCCACCTTGACCTTTTTCAAAGCCTCCAGCAATTCCTTGGCGGATTGGAACCGGCCCTGAGGGTCTTTTTGCATGCACCGGAGGATCAGATTGCTCAATTCGCTGTCAAGGGACGCCTCAATACTTTTTGCCTCGGGAGGCGGCGTATGAATATGATGATAAACCGCGTCGCCGGTCTTGAAGGGAAGCTGGCCGGTGACCATTTCAAACATAGTCACGCCCAGGCTGTAAATATCGGTCCGGGGATCAATCTCTTTGCCCATGGCCTGCTCCGGGCTCATATAATAAGGAGTTCCGCTCGCAATGGTCTGATACCCCTTGACTTCTTCCAGAACCTTGGCCAGTCCGAAATCCATTAACTTGGTCTGCCGATCCTTGGTCCACATCACATTACTGCTCTTGATGTCCCGATGAACCACCTTGCGCTCGTGAGCATATTCCAATGCCCGGCACACCTGGCCCGCGATTAACAAAACCGCCTTGACCGGGAGTTTGCCCTCGCGGGTCAGAATCTGTTTGACCGATTCTCCCTCCACATACTCCATGGCAATATAATAATTCCCGGCTTCTTCCCCGGCGTCATAAACCGTGACAATGTTCGTATGATTCAATCTCGCCGCGCTCTTGGCCTCCCGGAAAAAGTTCCGGAGCGCCGCGGGATGCTCCTTTAAATTGCCGGGCAAGACCTTGTAGGCCACGATCCGATCCAGGATCGTGTCCCGCGCCTTATAGACGATTCCCATTCCGCCCCGGCCGATCTCCTCCACAATTTCATACCGCACCGGCTTTTCCATCCCGAGCGGCTCGGTTTCTTTCAAACTCTGGGTATCTTCCATACCGGCGCTTGGGGTGCTGGGGGTGCTTCTGCTGTCAATGATGGTTTTCTGCTGTTTCAGCCGGTCCAGCCGGCCCCGGGCATCCTGGTAATCCAGATTGACCAGCAGAATTTTTTCATAAACCGTCATCGCATCCTCAAAATCCCCCAGCCGTTCATTTAAAACCGCCAGTTGATAAAAATCCTCCAGATTGGATCGGCTGATCTCCTGATTCTCCGTGGCCAGCCTAAGCGATTCCCGCGCCAGATTGAGCATTCCTTTTTCCTGAAAAATTTTGCCCAGCAGGGAACAGGCCTTCTGGTAGTCTTCTTTGCTCTTGTCCACCTGCTGGAGACTGGTGATGGCGCGGTCCAGCAGTCCCCGCTGATAAAAACTCAGCCCGGCCCGGCAAAACTCGCCGGCTTTCTCAAACATCTCGCTCGCTCTGGTCAGCTCCGAGGCCCGCTCAAAACATTGACCCGACTGGCTGAATTCCCCGGCCTTCTGGTAATCCTCCCCGGCCTCCTGCCAGTTCTCCAGCTTCTCCCAGAGCTCCGCGGCCGCTTTAAAATTGCCGTTTTTTTCCAGCGCTCTCGCCGATTTCTTGAAATCGCCCAGTTCCTGGTAAATCGCCGAGGCCTGCTCCCAGTTCTCCGCCTTTTCCAGCTCCGCAATCGCTTCTTGCTTCTTGCCCTGTTCCAGATAATATTTGGCCCGCAGTTCCGCGGCCGGACCCGCCTCCCCGAGTTTCTCCAGACATTCCGATGCTTTTAAAATCATCCCGGCATTTTGATATCTTTCCGCGGATTCCTTGAGCCTACCCAGTTCCTCCAGCATCCGCCCGGATTCGTCAAATAATTTCGCCCGATCCAGCAAGGCAATCGCCTGCTCCGCATTTTGCGCCTTCCGGAAATTACCCGCGGCCTCCCGCGCCAGCCCCTGGTAAAAACTCATCTCGGTCAGAACAACCTCTCCCCCCAGCTTGAGCTCAATCTGCTCCAGGGCTTTTACCAGCGCGTCTCCCGCGGTTTTAAATTCACTGACTTCCTGGTAAAGCTGTGCCGCCTTTCGGAACAGGCCGGCCCGGAAATAAATCTCCGCGGCCCGTTTTTTATTCCCGGCCTGCTCAAACAGCTCTGCGGATTTTTTCAGCTCTCCCTGCAAATAATGAATCTGGCCCGCGGAGGAAAAATCATTGCTTTGCTCAAAAAGCGCCGCGGCTTTGGGAAGATCATCCAGTTCCTGGTAAATCTTGGCCGCCTCTTTGATCTTGCCCTGTTTTAGAAAGCTCCGGGCCGCGCCCAGGGAATGTTTCCCTTTTAAATAATACTCGCCCGCCTCAGGCCAGCGCTCCAGGTAAAAAGCAATATCCGCGGCCACCCGGAATTCCCCCAGCTCCAGGAGCTCCTGGAGCTGGCGCTCAATCTTCTTTTCGCTCCAGTCCTTGATCTTCTCCTGCCAGTCCAGTTCGGTAGGCTCGGCCTTTCCCCGAACCGTCTGGGTGATAAAATAAAGACCGACCAGCACCGTCACCACAAGGCCCAGATACGGGAGATATGGTTGGAGACTATCCATTTCTCAGCCGACCCCCTCCTCGCTGACGCGTTTTGCCCGCTGGAATCTTTCATATTCGCTGTAAACGCATCCGCAATATTTCTGCCGGTAAATGCCCAGCGCCAGAGATCGCTCAATTCCTTGCTTCCATCCCTCCCGGAAATCCCGATACAGAAATTTAACCTGGTGCTCCTTTGCCACGGCCTCGGCAATCTCCCGGGCGGAATCGTGTTTTTGGAATTTGGAATAAAAAATCGTAGAGCTGAAATAAGCAAACTTTCCTTTCCGGGCGCTTCGCGCCGTCTCCGAAAAACGAAGATAATAACAAAGCTCGCATCGCTTTTCCTCCCGAAAACTGACCGCCCGAAACCAATCTTTTGCCTGATATCCTTCCTCCCAGAGCATCCGCAGGCTCAGGTTGATCGCGACTTCCTGCAAAGCCTCTTTCCGCTTTAAATACTCCTGAAAAGGATGAATGTTGGGATTGAAAAAAAAGCCGGTCAGATCAAAGTCCTCGGCCCGGAGCGCCTCCACCGGATAGAGCGCGCAAGGCCCGCAGCAGATATGGATCAATACCTTTTCCGTCATCTTTTTCCTTTAACCCTTCCGTCCCAGCAAAACCAGAAGCGCGGCCAAAATCCAGACCACCAAGTTAAAAAGAGAAACCATCCGGGCGCCTTTGACCGAAGGGATTTCTTTTCGGGCTCCGCTGAATCCCAGGATGATGGCCAGGCCGCTCAAAATCAGGCCTCCGGCCAGGCTGACCAGAAAGATCCATTGAAAATTGCTGAATTGGGCAAAATACATCGTGGAGTCCAGAATCCAGAGCAAAGGCCCGGCCAGAAGCGCGAAGAAAAAGAGCAGGGGATTGAAATCAAACCTTTTCCCGAAAACCACGGTTTTATCTTTTTCCGCGCTGCAGATCGGGCACTTGCCGGTTTTATCCAGGGCCTGCCCGCATTCATTGCAGAGCGCCTTCCGCTCCTTCTTCCTGATCTGAGCGTTCTTGACATTGGCCCCGGTCAAAACCGCCTGGTTCAATTCCACCTCTTCCAGAACCGCATTCTGGAGATTGGCTTGAGTCAGGTCCGCATTATTGAGATGCGCGGCGCGCAGGGAAGTATTGCTCAGATTGGCGGATTGCAGACGGGCCTGATTGAGAACCGCAAAATCCAGATTGGCCCGCTCCAGGTTGGCTTTGCTCAAATCCGACTGCGCCAGATTGGCGCCGGCGAGATTGGCCCGGGTTAAATCCGCCTGGATCAGTTTCGCCTGAGCCAGGCGCGCATAAGAGAGGTCCGCGTCTTTCAAGATGGCGCCGCTCAGATTGACCTCTTCCAGATTGGCTCCTTTAAAATTGATCCGGGAAAAATTTTGCTTGGATAATTCTCCCCGGGGGAAATCAATCTCCTCAAAATCCGGCGCCGAGATCGCCGCCTTCTTGAAACTGGCGCCCCGGAGCCGGGCCTGATAGAAATTCACCCCCACCAAACTGCTCTCATCAAACTTGGCATCGTTCAATTGCGCCCTGGCAAAATCAATCCCGAAAAAGGTTCCGCCTTTAAAATCCACTCCGGAAAGATTCGCGGCCTGAAACTGACAGCGCCTCCATTTGCTCTCCTTGGCCCGGAAGTCAATCATATTCGCCTGGCTGAAATCGCAGTCAATCAGGGTGGCGAACTGAAAAATGGAAGTGCGCAAACGGGAGCCGGAAAAACTTGATTCCTTGATCGCGGCCTTGCTGAAATCCGCTCCTTCCAAATTGGTTTCCGAGAAGTCAATCCCGGCAAGTTCCGCCTCCTGGAAAAGCGTATGGTCCAGCCGCGCTTTGGCCAGATTCAACCCCTGAATTTTCAGGCCGGAAAAATCCACCTCGCCCAGGTCCGCGGCTCCCAGGTCCATCCCGGCGATTTGTTTCTCTTTCAAAACCGCGGTTCTTAAGTTGGCGCCTTTGAGCAGGCATTTCTCAAAGCCGGTCTTGGTTAAATCCAGGCGGGAAAGTTTGGCCGAGACAAACTGGCTCTCAATAAATTCCGTGCCTTCCAGGTCCGAGGCCTGGAAATCGGTTTCTCTCAAATCCGACTTGACAAAGAGCGAATCCACGGCCCGGGCGGCCTTGAAATTACTGTTCGCCAGATTACATTCCTCAAAACGACAGCCGCTGAGCAGGGCCTCGCTGAAATTGGCCCGGGAAAAATTGCACTGGTAAAAACGGATCCCTTTCCATTCCACGGCCGTGGCAACCAGTCCGGAGAAATCCTTGCCCTCAATCCTTTCTCCGCTCTGGAAAAGGCCCTCAATCTCCTTGACCCGGGCATCCATCAGAATAGCTGCTCCTGTCCCTCCGGTCCTCCCGCGTTTTGGCGGGGCGGGATTATCCCCAGATGCTCATAAGCTTTTTTGGTCACCTTTCTCCCCCGGGGGGTGCGGATCACAAAACCGATCTTCAATAAATAAGGCTCTACCACATCCGCCAGCGTGTCAACCTCCTCGTTCAAGGTCGCGGCAATCGCCTCAATTCCCACCGGACCGCCGTCATAGTATTCCATAATGGTCCTTAAAAATTTACGGTCCACCTCATCCAGACCGCATTCATCAATCCCTTCCATCTTGAGCGCCGCCATCCCGATCTCTTTCCGAATTTTACCACCGCTATAAATTTGCGCATAATCCCGCACCCGGCGCAACAAGCGGTTGGCGGTTCTGGGGGTTCCCCGCGAGCGGATCGCCAGCTCCTGGACCGCATCCGGAACAATCTCCAGCTCCAGCATTTTCGCGGACCGCCTGATGATCTCGCCCAAATCCTCCGGCGGGTAAAAGTCAAAATAATGAAAAAGGCCGAACCGCTCTCGGAAGGCCGTGCCCAGAAGACCGCTCCTGGTGGTGGCGCCGATCAGGGTAAAAGCCTTGAGCGGGACTTCCACCACCTTGCTGTAAATCCCTTTGTCCAGGTTGATGGAAATCCGAAAATCCTCCATTGCCGAATAAAGATATTCCTCCACCGGAGGGGCCAGCCGGTGAATCTCGTCAATAAAAAGGATGTCTCCGCGCTCCAGGTTGGTCAGAATGCCCAGAAGGTCCGCGGGCCGGACCAAAACCGGCCCGGAGCTGACGATCAAGCGGGTGCCCATTTCATTGGCGATGATGTAGGCAAGCGTGGTTTTTCCCAGTCCCGGCGGTCCGTAAAGAAGCGCGTGCTCCAGCGGCTCTCCGCGCTCCTTGGCGGCCTGAAGACTGATCTTGAGCTTCTCTAGGATCTCCTTCTGGCCGATGTATTCATCCAGCCGTTTGGGCCGCAAGGTCAGGTTATATTTTTCTTCCTCCTGACCCAGGCTCTTCCCGCTGATCAGCCGCTCCACGCTCATCTGACCACCTCAGCGGTCTTCCTGCCCCGCTCCTTGAGCGCTATCTGCACCAGCTCGTCGCTGGACTTCACCCCGCGCGCCTTCACCTTCCGCACCAGCTCCTCGGCCTCGCCTCTCCGGAGTCCCAGCCCGATCAATACTGAAACCGCGGTTAGATCTTCCTCGTCCAGCGCCCCGCCCAGGCGGGACCGAACCGCCTCCGGAGAAACAAACCGGCCCACCTTGTCCTTAAGCTCTCCGATGATTCGCTCCGCGCTTTTTTTGCCGATGCCGGGAAGCTCCGCGAGCATTGCCGGCTCGCCGGAATCAATCATCTGGGCGAATCGGGCCGGATGGATCTTCAAGGTCCGGAGCGCGGTGCGCACGCCGATTCCCGGCACCTGGATCAAGAGTTCAAAAAATTCCCGCTCGGTCTCGGCGCCGAATCCCACCAATCTCGGAATCGGCTGATTCCCGCCGGCATTCTCCAGATATTCCATGGTGAAAAACTCAACCGCCTCATCCATCTGCCCGGCCAGGTCCGCCTCCAGGTATCCCGGAATCATCAGCTGATAGGTGATGAAGCCGCATTTGAGTTCGGCCCGGCCTTCTCCGGCTGAAATCAATTTGCCGCGAATCCTGGAAATCAATTCAGCCTCTCAGATCTTTTTGAGCCCGGTTGAGATGACAGAGCGCCACCGCCAGAGCGTCCGCCACATCCGCCGGCTCGGGCAGACGGGCAAGCGCAAGTTGGGCCTGGATGGACCGTTGAACCTGCGGTTTATTTGCCGAGCCGTACCCGGTCAGGGCCTGCTTGATCCGCTTGGCGCTGTAGCTCACCACCGGAATGTCTTTCTCGGCCGAAGCCAGGAAAATCAATCCTCGCGCGTGCGCCATCAGGATCGCGGTGCGCGGATGTAGATAGTGGGAATAAAGCTCCTCCACCGCAACCTGGTCCGGCCGGCATTCCTCAAGAACCTGCTTGACCCCCTGATAGATTTCCTTGAGCCGTTGAGATAATTCCTGCTTCTCCCGCACCCGAATCACCCCGGCTTGAATCACCTGGCAGGATCTGCCCTTTTGCTCAAGCACCCCGAAGCCGGTAATCCGCAGTCCCGGGTCAAATCCCGCAACCCGCATCATCCCGCCTGCGCGCTGATCTTTTGCAGCTCCTCTTCCGAAATGTCAAAATTGGCATAAACATTCTGAACATCATCATGCCCCTCCAACTCCTCCATCAACCGAACCATCTGCTCCGCCTCTTTACCGCTCAAATTGATGGTGGTCTGCGGAATCATTGATACCTCTGCCACCGTCGGCTTCAAACCCTTCTTCTCAAATGCCTCCTTGATCCGCTCCAACTGCTCCGGCTCGCAGGTCACTTCCCAAACCGACTCCGAATCCTTGGCGTCATCCGCGCCTGCTTCCAGCGCAATATCCATAATCTGATCCTCGCTGATCCCGCTTTTGTCAAAGACGATCAAGCCCCTTCGGCTGAACATCCAGTTCACGCACCCGGACTCGCCCATATTGCCGGCGCCGCGGGAGAAAAGCTTGCGGATCTCGGAGGAAGTCCGGTTTTTATTATCCGTCAGCACTTCCACTAAAATCGCCACTCCGCCCGGACCGTATCCCTCGTAAGTCGCCTCCTCATAATGAACCCCTTCCAACTCGCCCGTGCCTTTCTTGATCGCCGTGACAATATTGTCCTTGGGCATATTCGCCGCCTTGGCCGCGCCGATCGCACTTCGGAGCCGGGCATTGGACTCTGGATTGCCGCCTCCGATCCGCGCCGCAACGCTGATCTCCCGGATCACCTTGGTGAAAATCCTTCCCCGCTTCGCGTCTTCCTTGCCCTTCTTATGCTTAATGGACGCCCATTTGGAATGTCCGGACATAATTCACCCCCCTGATTTTTGTGCCTATTCTAACACAGCCTATTTCAATTTGCAAAGGAATTTTCATTGCGCCCCTAATCCTCTCACTATGGCGCAGACATTCGTGGCGCAGGCACTCTTGCCTGCGAACAAATAAATCTTCACCGCAAAGTCGCAAAGGCCGCAAAGAATTTTGAGATCTTAAATTTGAAATCTGAAATTCCGAAGCGCTTTGCGCTTCGGATACACCTCTCCCGTCAAATCCGCTTTCGTTGTTTCAAGGGCAAATATTTTTTTGCCCAGGCGCCAGGGCGATCAATCAGAGACATTGTTGACGCTGAATGGCACGGGAGGAATATTCAAGACCTGGAAATCAAGGTTTCTCG
>Ga0315277_10004264_pt1 | contig 19173 bp, 18 predicted proteins | sample YL17G05_15_MG_FD_203695 | JGI IMG/M metagenome (GOLD analysis project Ga0315277, IMG submission 203695) | Sediment microbial communities from Yellowstone Lake, YNP, Wyoming, USA - YL17G05_15 | ecosystem: Environmental > Aquatic > Freshwater > Lake > Sediment | place: USA: Wyoming | collected...
TATACGACTGCCGTACCCTCGCCGTCAAGCATTTTCGTGCGGGGGAAGGCCTCCGCTTGGTCAGGGGCGGGCGAGGCGGCGGAGGAGGGAGATGTTGAGGGCGTCACAGGAGCGCGAGCCGCACATGCCCTTGGGCGTCTCGAGTATCTTCGGCACGAGTCGGAAGTCGGGGTCGGTCATGACGCGCCGGAAGCCCTTGCGGCCGATGAAGCCCCTGCCGATATGCGTGTGGCGGTCGACGCGGCTCGCGAGAGGCGCCTTGGAGTCGTTTGCGTGGATGACCTTGACGAGCAATAGAAGGCCGAGGCGGCGGAGGTCTTCCTTCATTGCGGTGTAGCCTTCGGCCATCGGGATGTCGTAGCCTGCGGCGAAGGCGTGGGACGTATCGAGGCAGAGGCCGAGGCGCCTGCCGCCAGCCTTCTCGATGATGTCGGCGGCGTGTTCGAAGCGCCAGCAGACGGCGGTGCCGGAACCGGCGGCGATTTCGACGTGGAGTTCGACGCCGCGCGTCCGGGCAAGGACTTCGCGCAGGGCCTCGGCGACGCGCGCGCGGCCCCTCGCGGGGGAAAGCCCCATGCCGTTTCCGGAATGGAGGACGAGGATGGGGATGCGATAGCGCGACGCGTATTCGCATTCCTTCACCAAGTCCTCGACCGAACGGCGGAAGACCGACTTGTCGGGCGACGCCGGGTTCACGAGGTAACAGGCGTGCGCGACGACTGATGTGATGCCGGCGCGGAGCTCTTCGGCCTTGAACTTCGCGACGTCTTCGTCGGTGAGGACGGGAAAGCGCCACTGGACGTTACTCTTGACGAAGACCTGGAGGCAGTTGGCGCGGACCTCGCGGGCCCTGTCAAAGGCGCGCCAGACGCCGCCGGCAATCGACATGTGCGCGCCGACGAGGGGAGGGGAGCTCCAACCAGCCGGTGGGAAACCGGGGACAGACAACTCGCGGGAAGCGTGCTCGGAGTCAGTCCCCGTTTTCCTGTGCGCGCCGACAAGGGGAGGGGAGCTCCAACCAGCCGGTGGGAAACCGGGGACAGACACCTCGCGGGAAGCGCACTCGGAGTCAGTCCCCGTTTTCCTGTGCGCGCCGACAAGGGGCGGGACGCTGGCGGAGAAAATGGGGACAGACACCTCGCGGGAAACGCGCTCGGAGTCAGTCCGCATTTTCCTGTGCGCGCCGACAAGGGGAGGGGAGCTCCAACCAGCTGGTGGGAAACCGGGGACAGACACCTCGCGGGAAGCGCGCTCGGAGTCAGTCCGCATTTTCGAGGGGGGCGCGGATTTCGCCGGATCTTTCATAATCAAGAGACCTGACACGCGGGGCAATCCCCACCTTGCGGTAGAATATGCTGGAGGCGGTCGGGGACCGCCTTGCGCCTTGAGATTGTCGCGGAATCACGGCGCGGCGCAAGGGGCGCGGCGTGTCATACAACTTGACAGGTATCGCGGAAACGGAGGACGTCCGGCGATGAATAACCGCCAGGTTGCGGAGATGCTCGAGAAGATCGGGCAGATACTCGAGGTACGAGGCGAGAACCCGTTCAAGGCGCGCGCGTACTACAACGCCGCGCGCACGATCGACGGGCTTGGCGAGGACATAAACAAGATCGTCGCGGACGGCGAGCTCGGCGAACTGCCGGGTTTCGGCGAGGCGCTCACGGAGAAGGTCACGCAGCTTGTGAAGACCGGGCACATGGACTACTACGACGAGATCATGGAGGGGCTGCCCGACGGGATACTGACGTTACTTGACATACCGGACGTGGGGCCGAAGAAGGCGCGGCTCTTCTACGACAAACTCGGCATCAAGTCCATCGACGAACTCGAAAAGGCGGCGCGCGAGGGGAAGCTTGCGAAGTTGGAGGGCATGGGCGAGAAGTCCGAGCAGAAGATACTCCAGGGCATCGAACAGCACAAGTCGCACAAGGGGCGGTGGCTCCTTTCGGACGCGCTGCCCCTGGCGGAAAGGATTCTGAAGGAAGTTGAGAGCGTCAAAGGGGTCAAGCGCGCGTCGCTTGCGGGAAGCATCCGCCGCAGGCGCGAGACGATAGGCGACATCGACGTACTCGTATCGGCGAAGGACGGCCCGGCGGTCGTCGCGGCGTTTACGAAACTCGAAGGCATCGAGAGGGTGCTCTCGTCGGGCGACACCAAGGGATCGGCGGTCTTCGAGCCGGGCATCCAGGTTGACTGCCGCGTGGTGCCGGACGATTCGTACGCGGCGGCGCAGCACTATTTCACGGGCTCCAAAGAGCACAACGTCCACATGCGCGCCATCGCGAAGGACAAGGGCTGGAAGCTGAATGAGTACGGCCTTTTCGCGGGCGAAAAGGCGCTCGCCGCGCCGGACGAGAAGGCCCTCTACGCGCACTTCAAGATGGACTATATCCCGCCGGAACTGCGCGAGGACATGGGCGAGATAGAAGCGGCGGCGAAGCACGCGCTGCCCGACCTCGTCACGGGCGACGGTTTCAAGGGCGCGTTTCACGTTCATTCGAACCACACCGACGGCTCGATGTCGATAGAGAAACTCGTCGAGGAACTGAAAAATCGGGGCTACTCGTACTTCGTCCTCGCGGACCATTCGAAGGCGGTCGTCGTCGCCAACGGCCTCGACGACGAGAGGATGAAGAAGGAATGGGAAGAGGTGAAGGCCGTCCAGAAGAAGGCCGGGAAATTCACGATCTTCCGCTCGGCCGAGATAGACATCAAGAAGGACGGGTCGCTCGATTTTTCCGAGGAGACGCTCAAGGGGTTCGACTGCAGGATATGCGCGGTGCACTCGTCGTTTTCGATGCCGATGGTCGAGATGACGAAGAGAATCCTCAAGGCAGTGGAGGGCCCCTGGTGCGACATCCTGGCGCATCCTTCGGGGAGGCTGTTACTCGAGAGGGAGCCCTACCAGGTCGACGTCGAAGAGATACTGAAAAGTTGCGCGAAGCACAAGGTGGCGGTCGAGATAAACGCGCAACCGTCGAGGCTCGACCTCGACTGGCGGTTCATCAAGACGGGAAAGGAACTCGGCGTGACGTTCGTCATAGGGCTCGACGCGCACAGGCCGATAGACTTTGATTTCGAAGAGTTCGGCGTGGCCATCGCGCGCAAGGGATGGCTCGAGACCAAGGACGTCCTCAACACGCGGACGGCGGCGCAGTTCAGGAAGTGGCTCGACGCGCGGCGGAAGAAGTGACGCGGGCCGAGCGGGGGCAGAGGTGACCGCGACGCGCGTGTCCGCCCGCAGGCGTTCTTCCTCCCCCTTGCCCCGCCATAGGCGAGTAAACCCTCTTCCAGGGGGGGAGGGGGCCGCCAGGAAGGGGCGGCCGGGCTACTGGACCTTGATGGCGAGGATGAGAGTGCCGCCGAGGTCCTTCGACTCGCCGAGGCTCACGAGAAACGAATCGCCCTTCTCGATTTTGCAGGTCATGGTCCTCGCGTTCTTCTCGTTGGCCTTCTTGTGGTATATCACCACCTTGAGCGTGTACGTCGTCTCGGTGCCGCTGCCGGTGATGGCGGTAGGCGTTATGTCGAGCTTGTGGCCGTTGGCGAGTTTGGCGGTGCCGGTTTTCCCCGCGGCGAGGTTGAACGATTCGCTCGAGATGTAATCATAGCGGGAGAACTTGAACTCCTGGGGGAGTTTGTCGGCGAGGCCTTTGAGTTTCGGATCGACGGTGGTCTTGCCGCCGGAGCCGGTTGCCTTGATCTGGGTGACTCGGACCGATGCCTTGGTTTCGGAGGTTGCGGCGAGGGCCGCCGCCGCAAGCGCGACGGCGATGAGCGCGGCGAGAGCGAAGTGCTTCATATTTCACGTCCTCCCTTCCGCCGCGAATTGTAACCCATGGCGCCGGGGCGCGCAACCCTTTCTATCCGCTTCCAAGCGAGCCTTCGAGGATGACCGCGGGAAGGCGGCCGTTTTCGCCGAATATCACGACTGGGGATTCCCTGGAGGTTCCCATGTCGATGCAGAGGAGTTGAAAGCTCGACGCCTGCGGCAGCTCGGCCTTTACCGCGGGGCCGCCCGGCGGGAAGACCAGATGCACCGAGATGAGGAGCGCGGCTGCCGCGGCCGCAAGCGCGCCCGCCGCGGCGACGCGCCACCCGACGACTCGAATGACACGGCGCCGCTCGGCCCGTTCGGCGACTCGGGAGCGGATTTCGTCCCAGGCCGCTTCCGGTCGTTCGGGGACGTCGCGCGCGGCGTCTGTGATCCTGCGCCAGCGGTCCACGGTGCGGCGGCAGGCCGCGCACTCGGCGACGTGGCGCTCGAGGGCCTGGCTTTCAGCGGGGGACAGTTCCCCGTCGAGCCACGCGCTCAGGAGTTCGTTATTCTTTTCGCACTCGGTCATTTTCACGCCTCCAGGTAGCCGGAGAGGCTTTCCTGCAGGTACTTCCTCGCGTAAAAAAGCCTCGACATCACCGTGCCTATCGAGATGCCGAGAGTGTCGGCTATTTCGCGGTACGACAATTCCTCGACGACGGCCAGGACGAAGACGGCCCTGTGCTTCTCGCTCAAGGACGCGACGGCATCGGCGATCTTCACCGAGATTTCCGACCGTTCGGCGGCGTCAAAAGGGTTCTCCGCCTTCGCGGGGATCGAGTCCGCGAGCGACGCCTCCTCGTCGCCGGCGTCCATTGAGACGTTTCTTTTCCTTCTGCGGCGCAGGTCGAGCGAGGTATTGACGACGATGCGGTAGAACCAGGTTTTCACGCTCGACTCGCCGCGAAAGCCCGCCGCGGCGGCAAAGGCCTTCACGAAGGAGTCGGCAGCCGCGTCGGATGCGTCGGCCTCATTGCCAAGGAGCCGGTACGCCACACGGTACGCCTTCTGCCGGTAGCGCATGAAAAACTCTTCCTGGGCGGGCTGGTCGGCTCGGCCAATGGCGGCTATAAGTTCTGAGTCGGTTGAGCCTTGCAATCGGCGTCTCCGTCAGCCGCGCTCAATTGAGTAGACGCGCGGCGCCCCGTGTTATTCACGAGGTGCATATTATGGCGAAAGCGGCGCAAGGTCAAGTCTGACGGCCGGGTTTGGCGCTACCGCTGGTTCTGGCCCCTGTTTTGGGCTGCGGCGGGTGACAAAATACGGCAGTCTGCCTCGTCTGAATCCATTCCCGAGGCGACGCGGCCGCCCTGGGGGCGGGCGGAAAGGTAGACGGAGAGTTCTCGGTCCTGGCCGGCGCCGCGCGGCAGGAGAAGGTCATCTATGACCCTCTCGCGCAGAAACTCATCGGCTGGGACGGCCATGCGGGCCATGGGGAGGACGCCCTCTTCGCGGCCGCGGGAAAGGCCGAGGCGCTTGCCCTTCGATTTTGCGAGCGCCGCCGCTTTTTTCATGAAATCGGCGAAAAAGGAGCCTTTGACCGAGTGCCAGCCTTCGCGGTTGAAGTCGCCGCCGGCGAAGACCGCGTCGACGATCTGGAGGTCGGACGCGCGGCGGTATTCGACGCCGTCGAACGCGGCGATGTCCTCGCCGTAGGCCTTGCGATGGGCCTCGGCCACGGGGGCCTCGTAGCCGAAAAAGTCTCTGCGCCGGAAGGGGGTCATGGCGGCGGCGTTGGACTCCACGTCGATGACGATTCCTGCGGCGTCGTAGGCGAGGAGTTCTTCGACTATTTCGAGGCGGTACGCCGCCGCCTCGGGGTAGGCAAGCGAGAGAACGCCTCTCAAGGCGAACTCACGATCGCGGCTTTCCCAGAGCATGTGGCGGTGCGCGGCCTCGAAGCGGGAACCCAGCGACGGGAAATAATCGTCGAAAGGCCGGACGGCGAGGAGGATTTCGAGGCGCGCGTGGCGGCAGGCATCGCAGGCGGCCGCGAGGACGTCGGTCCCGGCAAGGGCGGCGGCAAGCGCCCTGCCGGAGGCGCCGTTGTCGCCGTCGAAGCGGGTCGCCACCGCGGTGTGGTAAAGCGACTTTCCGCATATCGCGACCTTCCAGAGGACGCTGGTCACGCCGCCGTCGGCGAGCCTCGTGACGGCTTCGCGGATCTCCTTCAGGGCGGCCTTGGGCGAAGAAGGAGGCTTACCTTTGAGGAGGCTATATGGTTCGGCCGTAGAGAAGAGCGGATTTCCGGATTTCACCTTTGCGTCGGTCTCCCAGGCACAGGAAAACAGTCCCGCAGCGCCTCATCCGACCCGGCTGAAGCGTCGGCGCGTTTCGCGGGGCCGCACCCTGGGGGACGGGGGCGCGGCCGGTTAAGGATCGCCGGTCACTTTGAGGTCGACAATTCGAGCTCCGCGAGCATCTGCGGTATTTCCTTGAGGAGCCTTGCCTGCTGGGCGGCGTCCACGCCGGCCTGGAGGCAGGCCCGTCTTACATCGTCCGAAACGGGCGGCGATGAGGGCGCGGCAAAACCCACGATGACCGCGAGGCCGTTTGCGACCGCGACCAAGCGTCCGATGCGGCTCTTGATGAGAGACATGTCGCTGTGATGGGTGGCGATGGCCTCCGTGGTCGCCGGGGGAAGGTCCCATTCCTCGGCGAGCATCCGCCCGGCCTCAACGTGGAACTGGCTCAACAGAGGCGCGAGGACCGCGTCGCTTACCGCAGCAATCTCGCTGGCGGCCACGAGTTCCTCGTATACCGCCATGACGGCCATCTTGCCGATGTCGTGAACGAGGCCGGCGGTAAACGCCTCATCGGGGTCCTCCGTGCAAGCGGACGCGAGGTCGCGCGCCAGAAGAGCGGCCGCAAGGCTGTGGTGCCAGATGGGCCTGGCGAGGGCGGGGTGCTCGTTTTCCTTGAAAAGGCCCTTGAGGGAGATCATGAGCACCATGCCCTTTATTTCCCGCAGACCCAGGCGGACGACCGCCTGCTCGATCGCGGAGACGGGCTTGGCGCCGCGGTAAAAGGCCGAGTTGGCCAGGGCCAATAGATGCGTCGCAAGGGCCTGGTCCCTGCCGAGAGCGTGCGCGATTTCGCCGGTGGTCGTCGTTTCAGCGTCGAGGAGCCTCAAGACCTCCGCGACGGGACGGGGCATTGCCAGGACATTAAGGCGTCCCTGGCTGAGCCGCAACCTGATGCGTTTTTCGAGGCTGAAGGGCTCTTTCTTTAAGGACCGTTTCTCAAGGTGCTTCGCCATAGAGATAGCCCCAAGGGATTGACCGTATAGCCGGACGCGCGCCTGTACGGCTATATACACCGTTTCTCAATTTGGGGCCGGAAAAAAGGACAATTGGGGGCCGGTTTACCCGCCCGCGACATCCATTCGGGCAATACGGATAGTCGGCATAATGGTGCCGGGTTCTTCACGGAAGTCCGAGGAAACTGCGTCGACGGCCTCAAGAACTTTGAAAATGTGCCCCGCGACCATGGCGTTGGCGACGGGGTAGGCGAGGCGGCCTTTTTCGATCTTGTAGCCGAAGTCGACCGAAGTCGATATGTCGCCGGAAGTTGAATTCACGGCGAGGCTGCCCATGTTGATGTAGAGGCCGTCGTCGATCTCGGAGATGATTTCGTCGGCGGTTTTCTTGCCCAGGCGGATGAAGACGTTGGTCGGCGAGATGCCGCCCGAGCGCGTGGAATGGCCGGTGTTCGGGACGCCGGCCTTGTTGGCCGTGTACGAGTTGTGAAGCATCGCCGCGAAGCGCCCCTCTTCGAAGATAGTGACGAAGTGCCGCCGGGCGCCCTCGCCGTCGTGGGTTCCCGAGGCGAGGCCGTGGGGGACGAGGCCGTCGTCCATGATCGTCACGGCGGGGGAGCCGATTTTCGCGCCAAGTTTGTCGACGAGGTAAGAGCGCTTGCGCTGGATGCTTTCGGCGTTCGCGGCGCCGGCGAGCGTCCTCAGGAACGAATGGGCCGAGAGCGGTCCGAGTACGACGGGCATGGGCTTCGTCTCGATCTTTCTTGCGCCGAGAAAGGCAAGGGCGCTTCTGGCGGCGGAGGCGCCGACGGGCGCGAGATCGATGTCGGCGAAGACGCGGCCCGCGTCGAAGTCGTAGAACGCGCCGGTGTCCTCCCCGCGGCGGACGATGACGAAGGCGCCGTGGTCGACGGACGAGCCCTTGCGGTCGATGGCGACGCCGAGGGAGTTCGCGATGGCGCCCTCGCCGGCGGAGGCCGAGAAGTCGACGGAGACGATGGCGTCGGGGGCGACGGACCGCGCGCCCTCGACGGCGCGGCCGGCGATCTCGACGGCGTCGGCCGGGGAAAAATTTGCCAGCCGCCCGTCGTAGAGCCCTTCGAGCTCAGGCAGCGGCTCGAAGGGCGGGAGGGACTTGAAGTCAGGGTCGGCGTCGGCCGAGCGGGCCATCTCGACGGCGCGAAGGGCCACGTCGCGCGGCGACACGCCAAGCGCGGCGTAGCCGGAGATGGAGACCGCGCCGCGCGCGCCCTTGACGAAGGCGCGGACGGTGAGCGAATCCGCGCGCGAGACCTCGGTGCTCCGGATGGAGCCGTTTTCGACCTCGACGTCGACGCTTCGCGACTGGCCGACGGAGGCGTCGGCAAAATCCGCGCCGGCCTTTTTGGCCTCGGCGACGATCGTCTGGGCAAGTTCGAGGTTCTTCACGTCAAGCCCCCTGGCGGCCGAAGGCCCTGGTCATGCGCGCGCAGGCCTCTTTCAGGCGGTCGTCCGGCACGGTGAGGCTGAATCGGACGAACCCCTCGCCGTTTTTGCCGTAGCCCGTGCCTGACGCGACGACCACCGACGCCTTGTCGAATATCTCTTCGGCGAAGGCGGAACTGGTCTTTCCGGCGGGCACGCCCACCCAGAGGTAGAACGTGCCCCTCGGCGGCTCTGCCGTCATGCCGCAGGCCTTAAGGGTCGAGACGAGCATTTCGGCGCGGCGCTTGTAGATATCGAGCATCCGTGGGACGTTGTCGTTTGCCGCGGTCAGGGCCTTTATGCCGGCGTACTGCACGGCGTTGAATATCCCGCTGTCGGTATTCTCCTTGACCTTGGACATGGCGGCGATCACGTCGGGACTCCCCATCGCCATGCCGATGCGCCAGCCGGTCATGTTGTAGGGTTTGGAGAGGCTGTTCAATTCGATGCCGACCGACCTGGCGCCGTCGGCCGAGAGGAAGGACAGCCTTTCGGCGCCGAAGACGATCTCGCTGTACGGGTTGTCGTGACAGACGATGACGTCGTACTCCCTGGCCCACCGTACGAGGTCGGCGAAGAACTTGCGCGTGGCGACGGCGCCGGTCGGGTTGTTCGGGTAATTGAGGAAGATGGCCTTCGCCTTCTTCGCCGTCGCGGACGGAATCTCGGAAAAGTCCATGAGAAAGTTATTCCTGGCGCGGATGGCGACCTCCTCGGGCACTCCGCCCGCGATGGTGATGGACGCCCTGTAGGCCGGGTAGCCCGGGTCCGTCATGAGGACTACGTCGCCGGGGTCGACTACCGCGAGGCAGAAGTGGTGGACGCCCTCCTTCGAGCCGATAAGCGCAAGGATCTCGCCGGCCGCGTCGAGCGTGACGCCGTAACGGTCGGCGTACCAGCGCGCGACGGCCTGGCGGAAGGAAAGCATCCCCTTTTCCTCGTCGGTCGGATAGCGGTGGTTTGCCGGGTCGGCCGCGGCGCGGCAGAGCTCGTCGACGACGGCCTTCGGCGTCGGCTCGACGGGGTCGCCGATCGCCAGCGAAATGACGTCGATGCCGGCCTTTCTCGCGTCGGCGATTTTCTTTCTCAGTTTCATGAAGAGGTACGGCTCGATGCGGGCAAGTCGTTGGGCGGTTTTCATGGGTTTCGCCTGTCGTGTCCTGGGAAAACGTTTTCTCACAAAGGCGCGCGGCGCGCCGTGACCTTACAGATTCCGCGCGGGCCGAGGCCAACTCCGTCCGGCCTTTCCCTCGCCGTCGGCCCCGCCACAGGCGGGCAAGCCTCTCCCGCAAGGAGAGAGGAAACGCGGGGCGCATGCAGTACGCCCATACCGGCCCCGTCCGTCCGGCGGCCGTCGTCAGGCCACGCGGCCGCCGACGACGAGGGATTTCACCTTCACATGGGGGCCGCCCGCGTCGGTAGGGACGCCCTGGCCGCCCTTGCCGCACGTGCCAGGCATTTCCATCTCGAAATCCGACGAGACCATTTCTATATTCTGGAGGACCTCCAGGGTGAGCCCCGCGACCGACACGTCGCGAAGCGGCTCGCCGAGTCTTCCGTGTTCGATCATGACGGCCTGGCCGGCGCGGCAGGTGAACTGGCCTCGCTCGGTGAGCACGTACCCCCAGTGGCCGTCTTTCAGGTAAATGCCGCGATCGACGGACTTGATCATGTCCTCGAGACTTTCGTTGCCGGGGGACATGAAGGTGTTGCTCATCCGCACGATCGGCCTGGCGGTGTGGCCCTCCGCGCGGGCGGCGCCGTTCGGCTCGGCCTTGAACCTCGCGGCCGTTTCGAGGCTGTGGAGGAAGCACTTCAGGACGCCGTTTTCGACGATGACGCGCTTTTTCGCGGGGGTGCCCTCGCTGTCGTAGAGGTAATAGCCGTACTTGCCGGGGACGATCGGGTCGTCGACGATGTTTACGGTGTCGGCGGCAATCCTGTCGCCGAGGCGGCCCGCGAGGATCGAGTTGCCCGTCCAGACGGCGTCCGCCTCGGCGTTGTGCCCGAGGGCTTCGTGCGTGAGGAGGCCCGTTATCGACGGGTGGAAGATAACGGGGAAGGTCCCCGCCGGCGCGGGTTTCGCGTCGAGCAGCGCCAGAGCCTTGTCAACGGCGCGGACGGCGAACTCCTCGACGGAGGTCCGCTCGACGAGCTCAAACCCGCCGACGATGCCGCGATGCTCGACGCCCATCTGCGTCAGGCCGCCGCGCGACACGGCCGCCTGGCAGCCTATGACGACGCGCGAGGACTGCTGCTCCATGAGCGTGCCGCGCGTGTTGGCGATGGTTTCGACCGAAACGACGTCGCCGTAGGAGGCGATGGAATTGACGACGGTCGAGCCGCCGTGTTTGCGGGCGGCTGATTCGTACGCCTTGATGGCGGCTATTTTCTCCGCGGCGCCGACCGAGCGGGGGTCGCGGCCGAAAGGCGCCGCGAAGGTCGTGACGACGGGCTTCACCTCGGCGACGGCGGCGGGGTCGGTGACCCTGTGGGCGCTGGCCCTGGCAAGCTCGACAGCCTCGTCGAGGGCGACAAGGAGCCGGCGGCGGCTCACGGCGTCCGCCGAAACGAAGCCCCATGCCCCGCCGACAAGGACGCGGATGCAGGCGCCGATTTCCCTCGTCTCGCCGGTGCGGTCGGCGCGGCCGTCCTCGACGACGGCGCGGGTCGCGGCCTCCTCGACGACGCGCACGTCGGCGAAATCGACGCCGCGTTTCGAGGCGACGAACGCAATCTCCTCGGCGATTTTCCTGCGGTCAGCCACGAAGAACCTTTCGCGAATAAAGACGGCCAGAGTCAGACAATGACCCAAGGAATCCTATTCGCGGCGTCCCCGCCGTCAACGCAAAACCTCGCGGCGCGGCGCTCGGCGCGGACGCCCGCGCGTCGACGCGAGGCGGACAGGCCGAGGCGCGCGGACGGCTTTCCAGTCTCGCGCGTCAGCCCACTTCGATGAGGTCGAGCTTGCCCCTGTACCTGTCAACGACCGTTTCATAGAGGCGGGTGTTCCTCTTGAGAAGCGGGTCGAGGGAGACGAGCTCGAAGGCGTCCTCGCGCGCGGACTGCAACAGCCGCCAGTCCTCGACGATATCGGCGAAGCGGAACTCCGGCAGGCCGTGCTGGCGGGTGCCGATGAATTCGCCGGGGCCGCGCAGTTTCAGGTCTTCCTCGGCGATCCTGAACCCGTCGGAGGTCTCGGTCATCGCCTTGAGGCGGCGCGCGGCTTCATCGGTCGCCGGCTCGCCGAAGAGAAGACAGTAGGACTTGTGGTGCGCGCGGCCGATGCGCCCGCGCAGCTGATGCAGTTGCGAAAGGCCGAATCGCTCGGCGTTTTCGACGACCATGATGCCGGCGTTGGGGATGTCGATGCCGACCTCGATGACGACGGTCGCGACGAGCACGCGAGCCTTGCCCGAGCGGAAGGCGCGCATGGCGGCGTCCTTTTTTTTCGTGTCCATGGCGCCGGTGACCAGCTCGACGCCGAACTCGGGGTAGACCTTGCGGAGTTCTGCGGCGGTGGCGACGGCGGATTTCACGTCCGAGTCGCCGGAGCCCTCGATGAGGGGGTAGACGAAGAACGCCTGCCGGCCCTCGGCGAGCTGTTTGCGGATGAACTCGAACGCCTCCGCGCGCTTTTCGGGGGCCACCCAGCGCGTGACGACGCTGCCGCGGCCGGGCGGGCCTTTTTCGAGGACGGACACGTCGAGGTCGCCGAAAACCGTGAGCATGAGCGTGCGGGGGATGGGCGTCGCGGTCATGACGAGGCAATGCGGGTTTACGCCCTTGCGGCGCAGTTCGGCCCGCTGGAGGACGCCGAACTTGTGCTGCTCGTCCATGACGACGAGGCCCAGGCGCGCGAAATCGACCGACTCCGAAATGAGGCTGTGCGTGCCGATGACGATGTCGACGGCGCCGGAGGCCGCGTCGGCGAGGGCCCGCTTCTTCTCGGCGGGAGGCGTGCCGCCCGTCACGAGCTCGAAGCGCACGCGCGCCTTGCGCAGGAGTTTCGAGAGCGTCCGGAAATGCTGGGCCGCGAGGATCTCGGTCGGCGCCATCAGCGCCGCCTGGAATTTCCCCGCGACGGCGGAAAGCATCGCGTAAATCGCGACGGCGGTCTTGCCGCTGCCGACGTCGCCCTGGAGCAGCCGGTTCATCGGCGCGCTTTGGGCCAGGTCCCGCCGCACCTCGGCGACGACCTTGTCCTGGTCGGGCGTGAAGTCGAAGTCAAAGAGCCTGCGGACGTGCTCGTCGACCTTGTCGGGGACGGGGATTCTCGGCGCGCCGCCGGAGCGGCGGATGTTTTCGCGGCGAAGCGCCATCGCGGTTTCGAGGAGAAAAAGCTCGTCGTACTTGAGCCGGCGCAGGGCCGCCGCGCGGTCCTCGTCGTTTTCGGGGAAGTGAAGGTTTCGGACGGCCACGCGCTCCGGGGCAAGCGAGCGCGCCGCGCGGATGCGCTCGTCGATATAGTCCTCGACGGCGGCCAGGTAGGCGTCGATGCAGCTTCTGACGATACGGCGCAGGCGGCGGTTCGTGAGCCCCTCGGTGAGGGGATAGATGGGAACGATCCCTTCGGACTCGGACGCGGCCGCGTCGTCGCCGCGCGAGATGATTTCATATTCCGGCGAGACTATCTGCAGGGCGCCGCGGTATTCGCCGACCTTGCCCCAGACGAGCAGGCGCTCGGCGTCGGCGAGGCGGTCGGCCATGTAGGGCTGGTTGAACCAAGCGCAGGCGATGTCGCCGGTGTCGTCCTCGATGGAGATCTCGTAGATGGATTTGCGCCAGCCCATCTTGCGCAGGCGCGCGTCGATGACGCGGCCGAGAAACATTCCCTGCTCGCCCGCGACGGCCCTCGAGATCGGGATCACCTCGCCGCGCTGCTGCCAGTCGCGCGGCGCGTAGTAAAGGAGGTCGCCGACGGTGCCAACGCCGATCCTGGCGAGAAGGTCGGCGCCCTTGGGGCCGACGCCCTTGACGAAACGGACGGGCGTCGCGAGGACCTCGAGGCCGCGCGTCGAACCCTCGCCCATCAAAACGCCTCTCGCGGCGGGATATTGGATTTCACCAGCGGCACGCGCACGCAGCGGTGGCTGTGGCAGATGGCGATGGCGAGCGCGTCGGCGGCGTCGTCGGGCCTGGGGAGCTCGGCGAGGCCGAGGAGGATCTTCACCATTTTCTGGACCTGGAGTTTATGGGCGTTGCCGTTGCCGGCGACGCTTTTCTTCACGGTCTTGGCGCTGTAGGACTCGACCGGCAGCCCCGCGAGGGCGGAGGTGAGGATGGCGACGCCGCGCCCTTCGCCGATTTCTATGGAACGCTTCAGGGCCTTGGAGGAGAAAACCTCTTCAATGACCGCGACGTCGGGGTGGTTGCGAAGGATGACGCGGTGCAGCTGCTCGTGGATGAACGCGAAGCGGCGCGAATAGTCGTCGGTGAACTTCGCGTCGACGACGCCGTAGTCGACGGCTCGCATGCTCGCGCCGTTGAGCTCGATAACGCCGTAGCCGACGGTTCTCGTGCCGGGATCGATTCCGAGAATGCGCATTGGCTCCTCCCCTTCAGGCGTCTCCGCGCCTTCACCTCGAACCGTACTGTTTGCGGTAATATTCCCTGTACGCGCCGGACTTGACGCGCTGCCACCAGGTGCGGTGCTCGACGTACCACTTCACCGTCGCCTCAAGCGCATCGTCGAACGAGCGCGCGGGCGCCCAGCCGAGTTCGCGGCGGATCTTCGAGGAGTCGACGGCGTAGCGCCGGTCGTGGCCGGGACGATCCTTCACGTATTCTACAAGCGATTCGGGCTTGCCGAGGATCTTCAATATCGAAAACGTTATCTCCTTATTAGTGCGCTCGTTGCCGCCGCCGATGTTGTAGACCTCGCCCGCGCGCCCCTTGTCCAAGACCGCGAGAATCGCGCTTGAATGGTCGTCGACGTAAATCCAGTCGCGGACGTTGAGGCCGTCGCCATAAAGCGGGAGTTTTTCGCCGGCGAGGGCGTTGGTGACAAAGAGCGGTATCAGTTTCTCGGGGAACTGGTAGGGGCCGAAGTTGTTGCTGCAGCGGGTGACGACCGCGGGAAGGCCGAACGTGTGAAAATACGACCGCGCGATGAGGTCGGCCGAGGCCTTCGAGGCGGAATAGGGGCTGTTGGGGGCCAGCGGCGTCTCTTCGGTGAAGTAGCCCGTGGGGCCGAGCGCGCCGTAGACCTCGTCGGTCGAGATCTCGATGAACTTTCCGGTGCCGAGGTTGCGCGCCGTCTCGAAGAGGACCTGGGCGCCGAGGACGTTGGTGGCGATGAATTCGCTTGCGTCGAGTATCGAGCGGTCGACGTGCGTCTCGGCGGCGAAGTTGACGACGGCGTCGAAATCCGAAGTGAGGGCGGCGCGGACCGCGTCGCGGTCGGCGATGTCGCCCTTGACGAAGCGGTAACGAGGGTTGCTTTCGACGTCGGAAAGGTTCTCGGGGTTTCCGGCGTAGGTGAGTTTGTCGAAGTTGGTGATTTCGACGTCGGGGCGCGCGGCGAGGGCGAAGCGGATGAAGTTGGAGCCTATGAAGCCGCATCCGCCGGTCACGAAAAGGCGCTTAAACGGCGACATTCGAGTACCTCGACCACCGGAATGCCAATACGCCGGAAACCATCCGCATGTCTACCCCCCAGAGGTCTGCGGGCGGTATTATACAGCGCCCCGAGGAGGGCTGGTAATCCTTTTTTCCGAAGAAGCAAACGCGGCCGGCGCCGGGCCGGGCGTTTCTAACGTCTTTTTGTGCCGGTTGTTATGACGGACGGGCGGAGCGGCGGGGCCCCTCAAAACGGACGTTCACGTCGCATGGAAAGCATCCGGCGGGTTTTCGAGGGCACGACGTTCCGTAAGACGCGGCGCTCGTGGCCCAGTTGCGGCAGGTGAAGCGCCTCCTATAATTGGAGTCCGGTGATAAACCGCGGGTCGGAATCCGGGCATGGCAGACGAACTCAATAACGATCTCTTGCGGCTCGTGCGGGACCTCGAACGCGCCAGGCGCGCGTTCATCGAGGCGGTGCAGGTGCTGCCGCACGGGGTTCTTGACGCGGCGGTCGACGAGTCGGGCTGGACCGCGCGGCGCGTCGTCGAGTATTGCCGGGCGAGCGAGAGGTGGCACTTCACGAGGGTCTTCAGTTTCTTCGAGGCCGAGGTGAAGATCTACGATTCGCCCGCGGCCTGCCTCGACCACGCGGCGCCGGAGAGTCCGGAGCTCACCCTTGCGCGCGAGTGCGCGGAGGTATGGCTCGCCGGGCGCGAAACCGGGATGTGGCTCGACGTCCTTGAGGGCGAAAACGTGGACGCCGTCCGGCACGCAAGCTCCGCCTGGCCGCAGGGCGGCTGGACCATCCGCGAAGTCTTCCGGAAGGTCACCGCGCTCTACAGGGACAAGACGAAAACCCTCAAGGGGGCGCTGAGGGGTTAGGGAAAAGGACGCCAGCCGCAGGGCCGCGCGCGCCACGACGCGCGTCCCCTTCAAGTCTTCGGCCCGTTTCGAACGGGCCTTCATGTCTCGCGCGGGCTTTTCCATGTCAGGCGAAACGCCGCGCCCGCCGCACTGCGCGCCTCTTTCGTTTCCGCCAGTTCTCTGGACATAACGGCCTCGTTCTACCGCTGTCCGCGGCATTTTGGAGGAACAAGAACACGGAGCGCTTAGTCCTTTTCGAAGAGCGGTTCGTCGGGCAACCGCGATTTCGAGGCGCTTGGCGGGTTAAAGAGACAGTTTCGAAGGGCCCTGCGAGGCCAGGAGGAGACGATGAGGAAGTCGATTGCTTTACTGGCGATATTCTCGGTGCTGGCGGTGGTTGCGGCGATAACGGTATACGCCGCGGAGACGAGCGTGCCGCCGAAATCGACGGAATACCCCGAGAACGCTACGTGCGGCAGCGGACCGTCGGCGGGTGAGATGGCGGCCGCCAGGGAAGGCCAGGGGCAGGGCATGGCGAAGGAAGCCCGGCCAATGAACGAAGAGGAAATGATGGGCCAGCGCAAGGAGATGATGAAGAAGTCGGGCATGTCCGAGGGGATGGTCATGCGCGACAGGATGCTCATTCACGCGAAGATCGAGAAGGATAACCCCTCCGGCATCCTCGCGCTGAAGAAGGACCTGGACCTTGATGATGCGCAGGTGAAGAAACTCGAGAAGATCGACGAGAAGGCCCGCAAGGATGCGGACAAGGTTCTGACCAAGGAACAAAGGGAGAAGCTCGCGATGCTCGAGGGCACGCCGGACAGCATGGCCGGGATGTGGTCGAAAATGAGGTTCATGCGCGGCGAGGAGAAGATGGAAAAGGGAGAGATGAAGAAGGGCGAGTGGAAGGGCGAGGAGAAAAAGGGCGAGGAGAAGACGACGAGCCAGGGCAGCACGGGCGACGTCGACACGATGGTCGGCTGCGGCGCGATGGGCTCGACCGCTTCGAAGTGACGGAAGTCCAGAGGACCCGGCGCTGTACCTTGTACTTATAGGGAGGCGTGAAGGCGCCGCGGGTTAATCGCCCGCGGCGCTTTCCATTTTCGCAGCCTGCGGCGGCCAGGCGCTGAGCGAGGCGCGACTGGAGGGTTTGACGCTGCGGGACGGCGCCTCGCGCTATAGAATAACGCGACCACGCGCGGCGCGCGGGAGGTCAGCCGCTGGCGGACCATACAGTCTCATGAGTCTTTTGCGTTAAGGAGAAAACGATGAGAAAAGCCTTCGTTGTAAGCCTTGTCCCGGTCGCGGCCGCAGCTTTCGGTCTTTACGTGTACGCGGCGGATACCGGGGCCGCGGCCGGCAAGGGCGCAGTGGAAACGCCCTCGGGCGGCCAGATGCAGCCCATGACCGACGAGGAGATGATGAAGCAGCATGCCGAGATGATGAAGAAGATGGGGATGTCCGAGGAAATGATGACGCGCTGCAAGGTCATAATGAGCGCGAAGCTCGACGCGGGCGATCCCGCAGTGGTCCTCGCGCTCAAGGACGACCTGAAGCTCTCCGTGGAGCAGACGGCGAAGATCGAGGCCGTCGCCGCAAAGGCGAAGCTCGACACGCTCGCCGCCCTCACCGAGGAACAGAAAGAGCGGCTGGGCGCCCTATCGAGCACGCCTGACACCATGATAAGCATGTGCCGTGAGATGATGCAGAAAATGGCGCAGCAGAAAGGCGCGCAAGCCGGCATGACGTGCCCGATGTGCCAGATGATGCAGCAGATGAGCGGGCAACCGCAAGGGGAGCAGGGCGCGATGACCTGCCCCTTGATGAAGCAGATGGGCGGCGCGGCGGCGGGCAGTCAGGACAAGAAGGCCGAAGAGAAACCGGAACCGGCGAAATAGGAACAGGGACACAGGCCCGCTTTCAGAGGGGCTCGACGATGGCGGCGCCGATGAGCGGGGAGACGTCGGCGGGCTTGATTTTACAGGCAAGCGGCGAAGCGGCGTTTGCGGCGGCGGCCGCGGCCGCGAAGGCGAGCGTCTTTTCAAACGGCATCTTGTCTACGAGTCCCATTATGACGGCCGCGACGAGGGCGTCGCCTGAACCGACGGAGTTTATTGCTTCCACCTTGGGCGGGCGCACGCGGTACCTCGCCCCTTCATAGGCCGCGAGGAAACCCTTATCTCCAAGGCTCAGGAGCGCAAGCGCCGCCTTCTCCGAAAAGTGGTCGAGGGCGGCGAGTTCATGGCGCGCGTCGACGAGCGGATAGCCCAGAAGCGCTTCAGCCTCCGCCCGGTTGGGCTTGGCCATGAACGGGCGTTCCTCTATCGCCAACGCGAGAGCAGTCCCCGAGGTGTCGAGGACGAACGGGATGCCGCGCTTTACAGCCATCCTGCACAGAATCGCCGGCAGGTCGTCAACGCAGGGGCACGGCGCGCTGCCTCCGAAGACCACCCACTCGGCCGAAGGCAGCACCGCCTCGTAGCGCTCGATGAAGGCGTCGCGCTCGCCGGGAAGGATGACGGGGCTCGGTTCCTTGACGTCGGTGTGCCTTTTTGTCTCGACCTCGTAGATCGTTATGATTTCGCGCGTCGGGCTTTTCGTCCAGACCGTTTCCGCGGCGAGGCCGTCATCCTCCTGGAGGAGGCGTTCGCAGAGCCGGCCCGTCTCGCCGCCGAAAAAGTTCATGGCCACCGCCCGGCGGCCGAACGCGCCCAGCACGCGCGCGACGTTATTGGCCTTCCCGCCGACGGTGATCGTGACTCGCCCGGCCGTCTGGATCGTCTCCATCCGGAGCCGTTCGAGCCATAGCGTCTTGTCGACGCAGGGGTTCAGGTTGACGCAGAGGATCATCTGGGCCCTTCAGTGGTCCGACGGTTTTCCCAACGGCTCGTTCAAGCTTCCCGTGCGGTAGCCTTCGAGGTCGAGGGCGACATAGGAAAAACCGAATTCCTTCACGCGCTGGGCGACGTGGTCCAGGTCTTCCACGGCGAGAAAGCGCTTCATCTCGCCGGGGGCAAGTTCGATGCGGGCGACCTTGCCATGGTGGCGGACGCGGAAGACCCTGTAGCCCTTGGCGCGAAGGTAGTCTTCGGCGCGCTCGACTGCGCGGAGTTTCTCGTCGGTTATCCGCTCGCCGTAGGGTATGCGCGAGGCGAGGCAGGCGTAAGAGGGCTTGTTCCACGTGGGAAGGCCCATGCGG
>Ga0315277_10004265_pt1 | contig 19166 bp, 14 predicted proteins | sample YL17G05_15_MG_FD_203695 | JGI IMG/M metagenome (GOLD analysis project Ga0315277, IMG submission 203695) | Sediment microbial communities from Yellowstone Lake, YNP, Wyoming, USA - YL17G05_15 | ecosystem: Environmental > Aquatic > Freshwater > Lake > Sediment | place: USA: Wyoming | collected...
GTTAACTGTTTCTTGTCGGCGACGGAGGTAATGACGTAAGCGGTTACAACTGGAAGGCCGATCATCGACAATCCCCAGAAGATCGTCCCCGGAATGAGCTGTGTCCAATTTCCAGCGAAGGAATAGATCAACGGGGCGAAGACCCATGGGGCCCAGGACAGAATCAGAAGCTTTTTGCGGTCGAATCTGTCGGCCAGAAGGCCGCCCGGAATAGGTGCTAGCGCTGCTACGCCGTAGAGTGCAGAAAAGACTAGGCCCAACTGCACGTAATCTGCCTGTAAAGACCTGATGTACAAGGGAAAGACCCAGAAGTAGAGACCTTCGCCGAACGCTCCGATAACGTTTGAGACGCAGATTAGCCAAATGTCACGGTTGAAGGCCTCGAATGGAAACCCAAAAGAAAAGATCCGCCCAAGGCCTGCCATCCTTGACAAGTGGCTAAACCCTCTCCGACTTTGAAGAGTCACATACAAAGCCAGAAGAAACCTTTATCCTTTTGCCAGATCAAAAGCACCAGCTTGCCGTGACCAGAGCGCTCATATGTGCTTTGGCTTCTCGGAAAACTCGCGCGCGCGAGCGCTAAGGTAAAATAGCTTGATTGATTTGTGACAATTGTGCAAGTGCGATTTGTGGTCCACGACCCACATATCTGGGGGCCCATATTCTCTGAGACAGAGATGAATGTGGAAGATAACGCAATTGTCGCCACCATAAAGCGGGAAATACTGCCAAAACTCACCAAACCTGACAGCTACTCAACGTATTACGGAGACAAGCAAGTGGATGTCATTTGTCCGCCTCCTGAACCCGACGCGGCATCTCTGGCAGAGAGCATAAGTCCCTCTATCACACAACAATTGATTCAGAAGTTTGGTCGATCGGAGCCGCCTCATCCGCCTAGATGTTTCCAAATGCCCTCTGCATATCTTTTTCGGCCTTCAACGACCTACGGTGAAGAGACGCAGTCACAGGAAGTTGCCCAGGTTTTCGTGTCTCTAATGAGAGAAGCCAAGCTTGGTGATGCTTTGTCCCTCCAATATCAAGGAGTTAAAGAAGACTCAAGGATCCTTCTGTCCATTGACATTGACTTTGCGGTTCATTGTCCAGAATGCTAAAAGCCTCTCGATCTTGGTCACCTGTATCACGCTTTAGGAACAGATCTGGCAGGCATCTACACAAAACTGGATGTTTTCTGCTCCCAATGTGGCTTAAGAAGAACCATAAATTCTCTGCCACCCGCCGTCGTTGCTGTCCACGACCAATTAAGCCGCAAGTTTCTTGTCAGTTGCGACAAGGGCACTCAATTGTCGATCCACGCCTCAGACTGGCTGCAAAAAGAACAGCTGCGGAGATTGTGCCACACTGAAGATCCGTAGAAGCGCGCGGGCTAGCGAGCGATCGACAAACTAAGAGTGGAGTAGATTAGTCTGTGAAACATTCTTGAAAGATACACAGACATTACGATCGAGATCGATCGAAGCGCGCGCGCTCGGACCCACATTCTGGTGGAATGCGTTTCAAATTAAGGCTAATGGTGGGCCCTTTTCCACTGTGATTTTGCCTCGCAGTCCGCCCCATTCACCTGACAGTGGGACGAGGTTTCGAGGGTTTATCTGTTCCAGTTTCAGGGTTTCTCAGTGCCTGAGAAACACGTGCAGTTCATTCAGTACTCTGTAGATGTCGTGAAGGACTGGCGGAGCGAATCCTTTGCCTTGTTCAAGCGGCAACTGGCTGATAATGTCGTAGACAGTCTGCACTTTGCTGCTTCCCCACCTTTCTTTCAGGGCTTCTAGGAAAAGGTCTGACCCGTGCGCTTCTACTAGAGGTACAAGTTCGTCGGAAATAAACGCTGAAACCCACGCCCATTTTCTTGCATAGTTCAGCTTTGACTCTGCCGTCACACGGGCTATTTCGTCCACCATTGTACTGGTTGACTTTGACTTGTCAGGCAGCAACGTCATCAACAGGTTGAATTCGTACAGTTGCCCTCCTTCCCCATGCTCAGACACTGGTTTCGGATACATCCCTGCAAGCAGCTCTTGCTGATAAAACGTTATGATTGCCCTGTAAACAGCGTACTCTCCTGCGTTTTCGTCTTGACTTCCTCGAAAAACCGGGTAAGGATAAACACGGCCATAATACGGAGTGTCTCCACCTGGAAAGTAGGGCTCCCTGATCTGCCAGGCGATTTCAGCAAAAATATCTCTTGCGTTTCGATCCATTCCAGTCATCATGCCTGGAAAACCTGTCTCAACCATCTTTGCCCCGTTCAGGAAATGCACAGCCCGCACAAGAGTGTCTTCTTCATAGTAGTTGGCACGATGTTTCAACGAGAGAACGAAACCACGGTCATCCTTCTTGTAACGCATCAGCATCGGATAATATGCACGCCAAGGTTCATTGGGCTTCAACTCTAGCTCCACTGGAAACTTTAGCTTAAGCTCAGCGGCAGGGCCCTCTAACGCTTTTCTGCCTTGTTCACTGTTTATTCGAATATTCCAGAAAAAGTTCTTCAAAAAGCCAAGAAGCTGCACCCGCTCAGTAAACAAGGGCATTATTTGCTTCAAAGAATCGGCCAGACCCACACACTTCCCTCCATCTTCAACTTCATTCTCTACTGTTCCACCATAAAACTTGATCGCGCGCGCATCTATGAAGCATTAAAGACTAGAGCTGAAAAGAGAATATGATGAGTCTTGACAATTCTGTCGTTCCATTGTATGTGTGATATACGTGATACGGAGAAGGAGAAAGAGAAAAAGTGTGTGGGGTAAAGTTTTATCCCAAACCCAAACCCCTATATATTAGATATATAAAGCAAAACTGAAATGAATTAAATGCAAATAGATATATAAGCGCGATAAAAATCTTTCTGATATAGTTATGTTTATGTTCTAGAATAGCCTCTATTCTTTCGGAGAAAGGGAGAATGAAGACTAAAACGGTAAAGATAGCTCTGGAAGGCTTCGGTTCTTATTTGGGAATGGAAAAAGGCTCTTTCACTGTGAAAGATAGAAATGGTGAAGTGAAGAGGTATACTCTCTTCGAGAATCAGATATTGGAAATACAGATCAAAAGCGGTAACTTGGTCTCTTCAGGCGCTCTGGCCTGTTGTGGGTTCTGGGGAATAGACTTTGTTATCCTCACACAGAAAGGCAATCCGGTAGCGGTTTTAAGAAGCCTAGAAGACGATAGCCATGTCAAGACTAGAATCTGTCAGTATGAAGCCTTGAACAACGGTAAAGGTCTAGAGATAGCCAAACAGATCGTATTAGCGAAACTTGAAGGACAGAATCAGCTATTACACAAGTACGGTTTGAAGTCTCTGGACGCTTTCAGATACTCACAAGAAGTGAAGGCATTAAGCGGAGACTTGAGACTTGTCAGAGCTAGACTAATGAACCTTGAAGGGAGATTTTCCCGACAGTATTTCAGTCAAGTATTCGATTTGTTCAATGAAGGTTTTAGACCTGAAAAGAGAAAGACTTTCAAGGCTTATGACGGACTGAACAACATATTCAACCTAGCCTATCGGATACTATCATGGAAAGTTCATCTAGCTCTCATTAAGGCTAAACTTGAACCATATCTGGGCTTTCTGCATGTACTACAGTCCGGTATGCCTTCTCTGATTTGCGATTTTGAAGAGCTATACCGCTATCTCGTGGACGACTTTGTTATCAACTATTGCAGAAACGTAAACGATAAAGACTTTATTCTGAAGACTGAAGACTATTCCAACCTGAAGAAAGGGAAAAGACAATATCTCAATGACAAAAAGACTAGAGCTAACAAGTGAATTGAATAGGTATTTCGAGACAGAAGTCAATATTCCTAGAATTAGGATCGATCGATCGGTTCCGTCGGCTCGGTCGGATTGGTCGGTTCCGTCGGGTTCGTCGATTTGCCTGTGAGCTACGTGTTTACACCTGTTTTTTTGGAGGATTGAGGATAGTTGCGGGCCCTCTTGCGAAGGTGTGAAGAAAGAGAGCAAGAGATCGCGCGCGCTAACGGAGTTTGCGAGATATTGCCAGATGTTTGTTCCTACATTGGAACAGACAGATAACTGGTGAGCAAAATCCAGCTTCCGCTGGGCATCGAGCGGCTGCAGGTTGAAATTGACAGCAGAGTGGCCCTCGATACGGGGAAAGGAACCGCATACCCATCGAGTCTTGCCAGCGCGCTTGATCGTGGTTAGTCAGAGGAGGATCTTTTTTCTTCGGGTTTTTCCTTTTCGATTTCGCTCGTTATATCTTCTATTGGCTTCGGAGGTGGTGTTGTGGCCATGGTCCAGCCTATCCATGCGCCTATGCCCATTATGGCAACGAAGGCTGCGAAGACTGGCACCGCGATAAGCCAGAACTGAACGTTTGCCTGTGTGACTTGAACCCCTAAGACGTCGAGCCACTGTGGGTAGAAGAGAGTGACCACATAGAAGAGGGCCACGGCGAGGCACACGATCAATACTGCCGTGCCGATGGCTTGGTCTTTACTCAAAGTTCTTTCCACCTCCCTCGAAGTGATTGAACGTGCTATTAGTGGTTTCGACTGGCGGAACTGGTCATTTTCTGAAAAGACCGCAGGATTCGTCTGTTCCGAAGCTTAGCCTTACCACGTAAATATGATGCTCGAGAGTGGTATTGAGTCCCCGCGTTCGATGGTTTCTTAGGTTTTGCTTGTTTTCTTCGAGTTTTCCTGCAATCTGACTACGTCGGCCAGCTGTGGAGTAGATACTTCAAACGGTATCGAGTCTTTTTTTCCTATTAGCGCGCGCAGAATCGGGTTCAGGAACACCAAAGAGTAGGGGGTATGCATGCGCTGTTAAGGGTGCATTCCTCGTCTTCGGATTCTGTCATAGAGCACTAGGACCAGCATCATTGACGCTGCCGCGGCCAGTGCTCCCATTGGGATCACGGGGATGACAAGTGTGGGCACCACTGCGATCAAGTAAGTGTATGTTGTATCCTTGCTTGCAGCGAAGGAGTACTCAGTGACAGCACCCATGTCCGCCAGAGTTGTTGTTCCCGTTGAGTCCTGCAGATAGGCATCGTATCCTGAGGGGATCGTGCTCATGTCTGAAGCTGTCCAGTTTATGGTCATGGTGCCGCTTGTTTTCACGGTACCTGCCACGTAGGTCCAGTTCCACACGTCGGACGGGCCGATTATGCTCGTGGACAGTTCTGTCAGGTCTACGGGGTCCGTCGGATTGCTTGGGTAGTAGAAGTAGCCAAAAACGCCCGTCTGAGGCGGGGGCGATTCGACCGCGTCAAAGGCTGTGTCAAAACCTGCTGTGGCGCTGGTATTGACTCCGAAGCGGGACAAGTCACTGTAAACGGTGGAAGTACCGATTTTGGCTGTTATTCTCACGCTCCATTGATTTGCAGATCCATGGACCGTTGCCGCGAGGGAGGCTGAAAGCGCTGTGAGAAGCAACATTGACGTGATCATGAACAGCGTGATTCTCTTTTTCATTGTATTCTCATTCATCCTAGTCTGTTATATTTGGACGCTTTGATTTTAAACACTTTCGTTTCTTTGCTATAGAACAGACTTCCATTCTGTGTTCATCAGGAGGATTTGGCATGTATGGACGACGAGTTGTCACGGTACGCGGCGCGATTCGTCCACGATGATGTGAGTCGACGTCAGAACCAGAGCCCAGTAGGCTTTTCCGGGCTCTATCGTCGTTGAGTCCACGTACTTGGTTCCCTCCCACGTCACCAGTTGATAGAAACCTGGGAAGACAAGAGTGCCGTCCACGGTGCAGTTGTACATCGAGCCGATCATGCTCCAACCTGCACGCAAATCAAGCTCATACTTGTTCACGGGCGTGTTGCTCGTTATGTTCAGTGTAGTTTCCGCCAGCACAAGTGCCCAGTACCCGCGTCCAGGTTCTGCATTTGTAGGTGTCACGTATTCTGTTCCGTCCCATGTGACTACTTGATAGTAGCCGGCGTCGGCGAAAATGCTCGAGAAGCTCGTGTTGCTGGGTATGACTGTGAAGCTTATCATATTCCAGCCTACTTTGAGATGGAGGGTACCATCGAACAAATAACGTGCGATGGCCGTGTGTGACCGGTCCATGGCGATTATAATTGGGTTGACTCCGTTGCCTTGAGAAGCACCGTCAACATCCCAGTGGTCAAACGCGCAGCCGGAGACTGTTTGAGCAGTTAGAGTGACACTGGTGGAATCATCGTACCACCAGCCGTTTGTAGGTTCTGTTTCGCCTTGTGGGCTTCTGGCTGGCTGAGGGTTAAGTCCGGGTGGGTCTGTGGACACGTACAGTAGGTATTGTGGTATCCAGTTGAAGGTGATGGTGTGATTGGTCTGTACGTTTTGAAGGCTGTAGCTGGTGCTTCCGTCGGCGATTGGGGGGTTGCTGTCTAGTGTGTAGCCGGTGCATCTGTATCTTGTTCCTGTTCCGGTGTCGTCTGCTGGTGAAGTCATGTTGACCGTGAGGTTGCCGCCTTGGCTTACCCACTGTGAGGTTGTCGGCGAGTCATGAGCGCTGGCGACGTTGATGTAGTATTGAGCCAGGTAGTTTCCTGTTATGTTTCCTGAGTTGGTCACCTGAAACAGAATGTCGCTTTGCTTGTTTGAGAGCCCGCTGGTGGTGTTCCAGACGTACTGCTTTTGGTTTACGGTGACGGACAGTGTTGATTGGAACGCGAAGGTGTGAAGGCTCTGGTCGTACCACCAGAAGGAGGTGCCGCTGCTGTTGTAGCCTGTTCCATCTATTGTGGCCACGGTACTCTTGAAGTCCGCTTCAACGCCTGTCTGATTGAAGGTTACTTGGTACTGGCGTGCGAAGTTGACTGTAAAGATGGCGCCCCACTGTATCGTGAACGATGTTGGGTCTGCTGTTATGTACCTCTGTGTGGTGGAGACGCTGATTGGGTTGTCGATTTGCAGTGTTGTTCCGGTGTCGGCGTAGTCTGAGAACGAGTTTGCCACGAGGCTTCCGTTTTTGGAGGCGCTGTTCTGGGTGTAGTGCACTACGTCAGAAGCGCTGGCGAGTCCCGGCGTGTTCAGCGTGAGGAGTACGGGTCCTGAGCTTGTTAGGGTGAAGCTGCCGCTTCCCGTGGTTTCGGTTGCTCTCTTCACGAGTAGGTAGTATGTTCCGGTGTATGGAGCGGTCACTGTGAACTGTTCAGTTCCTCCTGTGGTTGCTGTTGTGCTCTTCGCTACTATGCCCGGCTCTCCGTAGGCGGTGCCTGTGCTGTTGTACAGGTACAAGTCGTAGTCTGCCCCCGCGGGAACGTTGAGCGTGAAATTGTACTTGAAGCCCGAGACAAGCTGGACATTCCTCGCCCATGCTAGTCTTTGGCCGAGGACTGAAATGTCGCCGAGGGTTGGCGGCTTGCCCAGAGTGTCCGTCGCGGTTGTTCCGATCTGGTATGTCTTCAAGACGGCGTCTGCTGCTGCGTCGAGGTTCAGTCTTCCGTATCCTTCGTGAACGTCTTTTCCTCCTCTTTCAAGGGTCGGGGAAGACGCGGAGGCCGAAGGTTCTCGAAGATTGGGGTAGGTCTCCGTCGCCGTCATTAGTAGAATCATCTTGGGTTGGAGAGCTTGGCTTCTTGTCCACTGCCAGTTGGTGTACCCTCCTAGGGCTTGGATTATTATGTCTGCGGCGCCTGCGATTATTGGTGTGGCCATGGATGTTCCTTGCATGGGAGCCGAATCGTTGGCTTGGACGTCCGTCCACCTAGTTTCTGCATCCCCGTTGTTTGAGTCTACGCTGAACAGTGGCACGGCGTAGAAGCTTCCTCCTGGGGCAGTGATGTCGGGTTTCATGGTTTTGCTCGTGTATCTTGAGGTTCCGCCTTGACTGCTGTAGGTGGCTATGCTGTCAAACTGGTTCATGGCTGCGACGGTGATGGCTTCGTCCACTGAGCCAGGAGTGTATATGTAGTTGCTTCCTGACCCACTGTTTCCCGCTGCAACGATAGTGGTTACTCCGCTGTTCACCAGGTTCACGACGGCCGAGTCTACGGTGCTTACTTCGGAGCTGAAGCCCAAGCTCATGCTCGCAACGGTTATGTGGTAGCTGATTCTGTTCGCTATTATCCAATTTAAGCCGTTGATTAGTCCTGTTGATGTTCCTGAGCCTGAGTAGTCTAGGACTTTGACTCCCACAAGTTTTGTTTGCGGTGCTATGCCTGTCCAAGATGAGAAGCCGTCTGCTGGAGATGTGTAGGGCCATGACACGGTGAAAACTACGTAGAGGTTTCCTGTTCCAGCCGTTAGACTCATCAGTACGTGGTACATGTCGTAGCCGCCTGAAGGAGTCGAGGCCACATTGTAGGTGAGTGTATACCAAGTGTTTTGGCCGGGTGTGTTCACTGAGGCTACTTGACTCCAGGAACCGGAGCTGAGGGTTTTGTCGCCGTAGTAGAGTGGTAGTGAGGATAGCTTGGCTGTGCCGGTGGTCGCCCACATGACTTTGACGGTTATGGTGCCTGTCTTGTTCACCATCATGCCGCTTATGAGATACGTGCCGCTGCTGGATACCGCTCGGAGGTTGGCTCCCCATGTTGCGGTAGCATATCCAGAAGCATCTACACTGAAGAATCCGTCGCCGGCAGCCAGTCCTGAGACGTGTGAGCCGTGTCCATTGTCGTCGTAGGGAGAAGTGGCTGTTCCTATCTGATCATTCCATCCGATTATCTTCTCTGAGAAGTTTTGGTCGCCGAATCCGGGCGCGAAGTCCGGGTGAGAGGCGTCTATCCCCGTGTCCAAGATTGCCATCGACGAGTTCGGGTCTCCCTGGAGCCCGAGGGTGCTCCACACGTAGGTTCTGGCGCCCACTTGTCTTGCCGCGTAAGCGAGACTCGATTGGCAGACAGCTTCCTTCTCAACCAACAGCACATCAGGGCACAGTCGAGTGAAGTTTGCAATGTCTTTGTAGGGTATTTGCCCCCCGAATCCGTAGATGGCGTGGGTCCATGGAGATGTGGTCAGACGTCCGCCGGATGAGATGAAGGAATTTGTATCGCTGGCTGTCGGTTCAGACTTTAGCATGACAGTTACGTTTACGTACTGTTGAGCTGTGCGGTTGCTTACTCTAGCAGTGATTTCTTGGTCGAGAGTGTCTGCAATTCCGTTGTTGTCCTGGTCGATCCATTGTGGTTTCCACACGGAAGGCTTGAATGTGTCAGGCTTAACGGGTCCAGGAGTTTCTGGCTCATCGTAGGCTTTTCCCGTGCAGAGTATCAGCAGAGAGAGTACCGCGATTAGCGTTAAGCCAGCAGATCCTAACACAGACCTAGTTTTCCTCTTCAAATTTTCACCTTGCATTGCATTTTGCGCGCGCTCGATCGAGCATAATAGGTTTGTGAAAGAAGGTTCTAGCGGCGCGCGCGCAAACGATGTCAGGATGAGGTTACTATTCCGTAGATTCGTATTGCAACGGTTAGGAGGAACAGCATTCCGATTATTAACGCTGCGTTTCTCAGTCTTTTCTTGTCCACGAGCAGGCTTGCTTGTCCTTCGTACGCTGAGACCAGCTGGGCCGCTATGAGTAGGACTATGGCTGATACGGCCAGCCAGAGGCTTACGTTCCAGAAGTCTAATGGGACTTGCGTTGATCATTCCTCCAGCAGGCGGTATTGGATTCTTGTTGACCCGTCGAGATTTTGCATTTCTTTTTCTATGGTCACTGGTTTTCCTGATGCTTTTGCGAGGACGCAGGCTATGGCGCTGGACAGTGGGCAGCCGACTGTTTCGTGGGTTTTCGGCAGTTGTCTTGTCTCTGCACAGAGATCCTTGAAGATGTGGCTTCCTGTTTCGATGGATACGAGGTTGCCCTCGACCTGGATGATCATGTTCTTCGTTATTTCCAGTTCATCGAAAAGTTTGGGGAGGTCTCTCTGCACGGCGTTGAGGTCGGTTTCGGTGAATGATCTTCCAAGCTTTCTTTCGAAGAGTTTTGAAAGGGCCAGGCCGGGCGGTGTCAGGAAAAGGCCGCCCGGGTTCTGGGAGTGCAGTTTTTCATCGCTTGTTTCTTCTGGTTTTGGCAGGGTTTCACCGGGTTTTGACGGGATGAATACGAGGCTGGACTCGTAGTTTTTGAGGCGTTTCGGGGGCAGGTATATCCCTTTGGCGTTTGATCCTGTGCTCGCCAATATTCTCTCGACGTCGGACAGGGTTGATGTGGCCGTTGCAGTGAGCAGTTCCAGTCTTACATGTTTGAGCGGTGTTAGGTAGATGAGTAGGGCTCCCCAGAAGGTGAGGCCTAGACCTATGAATGCTAGGGGGTACGAGTTGGAGAAAGCGGATGCTGGCAGGCAGATGAGCCCGAGTGCCAGTATCGCGTACGGAATAAGCTTGTAAGCGTTGACCACCTTCATTCCAGATCCTTCGTTAGCGATTTCAATCGTGATTTTCTGTTTCCTTTTTCAAAAATTGTGCCCGTAGCGCGCACCGCATCAGCTTCAAAGGATGCATCGCTTGATCCTCAGTTATGCGTGGCCGGGCTTGATAGAAGGACGCCTAGATTTCTTGAGGTTTCTGTTTTCAGGTTCTTTTGATTCTTATTATGCCGAGGGCTCCGAAGCATGCAATCGCCGCCATCAGAGTCCCGAATGGGAGATCAGGCACCACGAAAAACCTTCCGATTGCGATTTCGATCACCTGAGCGCCGGTGCATGTGATTCTGTAGTAGCCCACTTCAGGCGGTGTAAATTCTATGACACCTGACGTGTCTGTCTTGAACCAGGGTCCGTAGGTGGTTGAGGATTCAGACTCCACTTCTATGTTGACGCAACCATTTGATACCCAGTGTATGTATACTTTTTCGTTGAAGTCGAAAGTGATTTTGGCGTTTCCACCGCTGTCCGTTGTCCAGACGACACCGTAAGTTGCGGTTGGCACGCCTGCATGTACCGTGTTAGCGGCTAGCATCACGGAAAAAACTGCCACTGTAACTAATAACACAACTGTTTTGGAGAATCTCATAGGCTTTCCAAGTGAATTGGTATGGACGGTTTAACTATATAAGTTGTATGGAAGATGATGGAGATTCTTCTAGCGCAATGCACGGTGATGGATGGGCATGGAGCACTGGTTTGGTTGCCAAGGTGACTTTGATCACCCTGTTTAGCGCGCGTTTTCATTGGTTAGATCGATCGATCGGTTTGCTCAGGTTTGTTTTCCATACCTGTGTTGGTTCATCCTGGACGCTGATTAACTGGCGTCTTACCATGCCTGTTTCTTCGGCTTGAATTAGCTTTTCAAGCACAGCCTCTTGTCCAATTTGTGCCTGGGTTGTGCGTTGATAGGTTGCAGTGATGTTTTGCAATGTGGGTATCGACGTTTTTTCTGCCTGTAAGGCAGCGTATATTGTCTGTTGGTCTGCTCTCGAAAGTTTGTCATAGGCCTTTGCTTTTGCCTTCCTCTCTCTCATCTTTTGAACAGTGCCAAAGATGATCAGGCTGGCTAGCAGTGTCGTGGTTGCTGCTGTGAGAGTCAGTCCGTTTTGGGAGATGGCCAAGGCCACCTGAGTCCACATTTTTATTGGTTGCCAGTAGTTTGCTATGGCCGTGGCAAAGAGTAGCAGGTTGTCCTCCTCTTTTGTTATGTTCTCTCCATTGTTCGGGTATGTGATTAGGCTTGTTTTTACATGCTTCTGTTCAGCCGTGCCGTTGACGTCAAACGTTGAAGTTTCATACCAGTATAGAACTACTTGAGTCTCGTTGTGGTTTGTGTACTGGAACGCGAAGTATCTCGCTACAATTGGCGGATTCTCTGAGATTCTTATGTCTCTCAGGTCAAGCTGGGTTGCTGTTGGCTGGTATCCATGGGTCTGCGGCCAAGTAATCAGGCAGACTTCCCACGGATGTAAGGACGCGGTGGTGGAGGCAACTTCAACCGATACCCAAACAGGTCTTCCCGTATTGTTTCGGGGCTCGTATATGTACAAGAGTGAAGCGTCTTGGTTCGCTTCGTTTTCGAAGTTTTTGTCACGATAGAAGAAGCTTAGCGAGTAACCTTGGACTTGGGGGAGGATCTCGGTGTTTCCCTGTTCACCCATTGGTGTCTGGATTATGACTTGGGCTGGACCCTTTGTTAAGGCGAACACTGGTGCTTGAATTGACATAAGCAGCATGACTGTTATCACTATTGCTGCTATTTTAGCAACATCACTTTTGCTCGGTATTGCTACTGGGTATTTCAGTAGTCGTCCACAATGACTGCAGTAGTTTCTGCTCTCTCCTTCAACTCGGTTGCATTCTGGACACTGTTGTGGTGGTTGTGTTTTTGTGAAAATCTTTGCTCTTAATAGTTTCTCGGCGATCAACAGAATTATTAGTGTGCCAAACATTATCAGCACGAGTCCACCGAGCAGGTGGAACATCTGCAGGGCGAGTTGTTCGCCGTAGTAGAAGCCTATGATCAGGATTGCCGTTATGCGACCTATGTTTAGCAGGTATATCAGGGGAAGGCCGATCAGGAATATTGCGGCCTTTTTCCATGGTTTGTCACGGGTGATGTAGGCTGCTAGGGCGGCGAACAGGAGGAATCCGATGAGGGGTATATTCCTGAGCACGCGAGATCCAGCGTGAAGCCCATCGTCGTTTTGTCGGGTCTTGTTATGATTATTGTCGGGTTTGCGTATTCGCTTGAGATCCTTGACGATATGCCAAAAGCATTTACGATCGCGTTTGAGACTTCTGAACCTATGACTGACAACGTTGACCCTAGATCGTACAGAATCCCCAACGGCGGTGGCGTCAAAAAGATCAGAAACGCCACCGAAAACAGCAACTGACGCAATGTCTGTGGACCAAATAATGCGAGAATTAGTCCCGCAGCAAATACTGGTAACGTTAGCATGTGATATTCCAGCGGCGTGAAAGTGTACGAGCCATACCAATACAGGATTGCGGCTGTCGCGCAGAGCAACATACCACTTAGCGTTGCCAGGTGCCTTGTGTTTCTCGGTTGATTTGAAGACTGATGTGGAATCGTGGCTCTGAGCATTTTTCTTTTGCGGTACATGAAATAAACAAAAAGGAAAGGTATCAGCACCACATAGTTCGTTGCCTCATTTTGAAATGCGTTGCTGAACACTATGCTCAGATCTTGGTAATAGAAGACTAGGACGGGGATAACTATCGCTAGTGCTTTCAGACTGATTGCTAAGGTACTTGCGCTTTTCAGCAACACAAGTCGTTGAAGGTTAGGAAATCTGGTTTTTTCCATAGAACATTGCCTACTAATTAGGTTCTGTATTTGGGTTGTTCATGTAAGCACGCGCGTGCCTATTCTATGGAGAATATTGAAAGGGCAGTTTTCCAAATGCCGTCAGCTCTGTCCATGATAGCATAATAAAGCCAAAGTTCATTTCCCCTTATCACGGGAGAAGGTGTGTCCAATGCAATCTCACTCCGCGCATTTGGCAGCAGGGCTGTCTTTTCCTGAGGACCGTTTATCAGTATTCGCTTGAGGCTTGGGTGTTCGAAAAATGGAGACGAGTCTTCAATCAATCCTATGTACTGTCTGTAAGGAAAACCTGTTGTGTAGGTAGAAGCTGCGGGCAGTAGATAGTGCTTGTTTCCTAGGTTGAAGTATCCTGGACAGAACAATGATTCGTTCCAAGAACCTTTTGAGCCGTTTAAGTGGCCTAGTGGGTTCTTATCCCATTTTTCCACCTCGATATTCCCTGATCCTCTTATCTTCAGTTTCAGAAGACCGATCCGTCTGGCTGAATTATTGAAAACAGAGATCGGGCCTAAAGAGCGCGGGAGTCTGTCTGGAACATTGCTGTAGAAGACCAGAAACTCGTCTTCGTTCAAAACTGCAATAGAGGGTCCTAGATCTATGATGTTTCCTTCCCAGTTCGCCTCCGGCTTCGCCAACTGTTCGACAAGTCTCCAAGGACCCAACGGGTCATCTGCGCAAGCCGCACCTATCGTCCTTCCAACAACCTCGTGCACGAAAGGCAATCGAGTTCTTCGCATTTTGTAAGCGAATATCATCCAATATCTTCCATTTGCCCTGCACAAGGCCGGTGTTACAGATTCCCTGCCCAAAGAAACCACAGGATTATTAGAGTGCTTAACGAAGTTCAAACCATCCTGACTCTCGGCTACCCCTATTGATGCTTGGCTCCACTTGGTATCTGCTGAACCAGTGTAATAGAGATAATAATTCTCAGTTGTACGCTCTTTGAAGAGACTCGCGAAAGTAGAGGCGCCAGCATCAAAACCTTGGCTGGAAGGCCTCAACACCACGCCTACATGTTCTTTCAATCTGATCATGTCAACTTTCCTTCAAACAACCGTAATGCTCCAAGCGCCGCACGCGCGCTATAAACTTGCACTTTTCAAGAAACGCCTTCAGTGAAGAAGGCGCGTCCTAGTTATCAGCACAGTCAATGTGGTCACAAACTCCAATAGATGAGGTGCGAGATCATCTAGCTGAATGTTCGACTTCACTTTTGGATTGAATGTATCGGCAAGCACTTTTGGTATTGAACTTGGTCTTTGCATAATATGCTTTAGTTCTTGAGAAAGTGGCCAATGAAACCTCATACACCTGTCATATTGCTCAGAATATTTCAACCGTACTCCATTTGCGATCTCACACACCAAAAAAGGAAAATCGACGCCTGCTTGTAGGGCCACGTCAAGTGAGGCCCAGAATTTCGGGTTTATTTCCATTAATTTCAGCTTATTGTCCTTTCCATCTAGTTTGAATTCAACATGTGCGACTCCGTGCCAATTCAATTCATCCAATAGTTTCAACCCGTACTCTTTCAGTTCAGAATCATAGATGCTTTCTGAAAAAGTACTAGATCCTCCGGTGATTGGATATGATCTTGTTTCTTTCCACATGAAAATACGCTTGCAGACTCCATCTTGATACAACGCTGAAAAACTAAATGTGGAATCAGCGATGATGTATTCTTGAATCATAGGAAGACTGTTTTCGGGAATGCGATTTCTTTTGCACATTTCATGATATTTCTCAGAAAGTTCTCTGGGGTTTCTTGGATATAGCACACTCGAGTACCCTTCATCAAGTGGTTTTATAACAACGGGATATTCGAGGTTTCTAGAGATCTCTCTCACCTCGACAAAGGTTCTAGGATATATGGTCGTGGGATGAGGAATACCCAATCTCTCCGCCATCTCGTATGTTCTTTTTTTACTAGCTGCGAGTCTAATACTCTCGTACTTCGCAAGTTCTATGTGAGTCAACGGATCTAGTCTTGTTCTGTTTCTGGCTATCGTCTCAGTTGACCAATACCCAACTGGAATTAGAGTATCTATTTTTCTGCTCTTCAGAGTTTGTACCAGAAATCCGACATACTTGTCCTCTTTGGGACTCGGACCAATGATTCCTTCCCTGCAATATCGTGAATGAAAAGAAAGATCCGTACCATGTTCACCAAGAGCGTAAACATCTATTCCCCTTTTGCCTAGGCACCTCACGATCCCCAATGTGTGCAAGTAAGAAGCGTCAGTTACTAGGGCCTTCAAGCTTTCTTCCCCGTTGTCAGCGCGCGCACAAGCGCAACCACAAAACAGATCGTAGGCGTGTCGAATGCACTGGAAGATGCGGCGTCGATTAGATCTCAACCACTACATGATTTGGCTAAGATGAGAACCTTGTAGTCTGACAAAAGCATTGGCGAGAAGTGCCTCATTATGGATTCGCCCGCTTCAAAGAGAGATGCCATATCTCGCTGTGAGTCTATCTTTGAATTAGCCAGTACCATTCGAAACGGCCAAAACAAAATGCCGGACTTCTTCACAACTTTCAGTCCTAGACTTTCGAAGAATTTTGTTATCTCTCCTATTGAGAAACATGGTTGACGCCTCAGCAAAGGGTCCGTGTGGAACGGTTCCATAAGAATGTAGTAACCACATCCAAGATGGCGCACTGTCTTATTGATGATCTTGGTCAACTCATTCCATGAATGGATTGTATAAAGAACAGCCGAGCAAAGAACGCAATCATAGTGAGTCATAGACTTAAAGTCTTGCATACGTATTTCTAAGTACTCGACGTTTTGATGTGGATTTAGTTGTTTGGCTTTACGAATCATCTCTTCGAAGTCAACTGCTGTCACGGAATATCCTTGCTGAGCGAGGAATTTGGATAGACGACCGATACCGCACCCAAGGTCAAGCACGGTTTTTATGTTATCTCTCTCTCCAAGAATATTCATCAGAAGTTCTTTCTGCAATTTATCTACACAGCCATTATATAGTTCATTATTCCATAGAACTGCTGACAGGCCTTCGCAGTTTGGCCTTTTCCGCCAATATTGCTCAACATCATTTTGATTGTGGACTTGATGATGAGCAGCAGATAGAATGAATGTTTGGAGAACAACCATCACTTGAAAGATGGAGTTAAAGATGACTTGAAAAATAGTGTTTCGGGTGAAATTCCGTGCCAAGTTCATAATAGGTCACAAATCTGATTAACGATGAAGTCAATTCTATCCCTAGTCATGTCAAAACTCACAGGTAATGAGACTACCCAGTCATGAAGTTCTAGATAGTTCCTACATTTTCTTATAGAATCGAATCCTTTGAAGTAAGGGTGTTTGTCCATCCTTGACTGAAAGCCCTGAGCTATCTGAAAAGCATGAACACCGCGTTCAAGAAGTTCTCCAACTATCTGAGAACCAGCTCTATCAGCCAAGAATATACACCGAGTGAACACCCTTCTCGCTTTTTTTGTGGTAATCTGCACTCTTATCCCCCGACTCTCTAGCTTCTCATGAATCTGTTGTCCCAGACTTGTATAACGGTCCATAAGATTTCCATTGATAGCAGCCTGCAGCTTTCTTCCAGCTTCCATTTCTAAGGAAGCGTATGGCTGGAAAATATACGGTGAAAGGCGAATTATAACATATTTTGGATCACGGATCAAACGCATTGGAGTTCTCCGCAAGAGACCATGCAAAGCTCTCCGTGAATCAATAACAAGAGTTCGAGTCCGCTTCCAGCTGCTAATAAGCCTGTTCCAAAGAGGCACTCTCTGCAATCTACGCTGAAGTAGTTTTATAGACTCTATTTCTTCCGTAGAAGCACACACAAGCCCTCCACCACAATTTGTAGGAGGTTTCCATAGACTGAAGCAAGATAAGTCACCAAAAGTCCCGACCATCTTCCCATCGTATTCGGCATTGAAACCTTGGGCGCAATCTTCAATGATGCGAATCCGATGATCATGCGTCAACTCTGTTATGGTCTTCATGTCGCTTGGGTTTCCAGCCAAATGGGACACCAAGATACCTGCAGTCCTAGTAGAGATTGCCTCATTCACTTTTTCAGGATCCAAGTTCAGTGTGGCTGGATCAATGTCAGCAAAACACAACTTCACGCCAAGAGCGAGAAATGGGAAGAGTGCTGTATCACATATCAATGGTGACGTGATTATTTCACCCTGCAATTTCAGGGCTCTGATCGCAAGGTAGATGGCACTTCTACATGATGAGGTCAAGCACGCATCTCTACCTATGTAATGCGAGAAGAATCTCTCTGCAGTACAAGGTTGCAATTCTCTTGCTTTCGAGTTCATCGTTGATCTTTCACCGCGTACCCTCATAAAGTACTCCGGCATCAAGGTCCGCGTTCAGGGAAGATATCTATGCGCGCGCGTTCTCGAATAGTACGCACTGAAACATCAAGTTCCTGAACGGGCAATTCTTTTGTTTCCCTTCGCTTCCCATCTAAGGAGTCGACAGTTTGCTGTATCGAGCGTTAGTGCGCGCGTTCCAAAAACGTCAATATGTATAGCGCGCATGTTTGTTCCGAAATTGGCCTAAAATGGTTTTTATTCGCCCTTCATGATCTAGAGACGGCTTTGGGCTTCGTGTCTGTTCTTGATTTCTTTGGGGATTTTGTCTTCCTCGAACACAGGAGAAACGGGCAAACCGGAATTAAAACCATTTTTGACCATTTTAGGAACACGCATGCGCGCTATGTGCGCCCGTCTGAACGCGCGCGTTAAACAAGGCGCTTATACAATGCCTCCATTTTGCTCGAATTTGCCTTTCTATCGAACCTCTTTTCTGCGATTTGTCTACTTGTTTTTCCTAGATCTCTTCCAATGTTGTGTCTAAGTATCAGTAGAAGCTTCTCAGCCATTTCTAAGTGATCGTTAACGAGGAAACCATTTCCACACACAGCCTCTGGATTTCCGCCGGCCTTGGATGTTATGATTGGAAGCCCACACGCCATGGCTTCTTGCAGGGATAGTGATAGACTGTCTGAGACAGGCATCTGCACGTATACGTTGGAAGCAGTCAAGAACAAGGGCAATTCCTCGCGGGAAATCATACCTGTGAAATGTACTGAATCTGAAATAGCGAGCTCTTTGCATAGGTTTAGAAGCTTGACCTTTTCCACGCCATCGTTCAGTATCATCAGTCTTGCTTCTGGGAGCCTTTTTTTGACTAACGCGAATCCCCTTATTATTTTGTCGATTTTATAAATCGGTGCTAAAGCGCGATCACTGACTATCACAGGAGCATCACTGGCTATATCATACTCCGCTCGAATGTGATCACTCCTATTTTGCGGGCTGAATAACTCGAGGTCGACCCCCCACGGTACCACAAAGAATTTTTCCTCAGGACACCCTAGTCTTACGGCTCTATTTCTAATGAAAGCGCACTCTCCATGGGCGAAGAGTACCTTTTCAAAAACCTTCCTTGCGAGCATTTTGAGATATGGGTTGCGAGCGCAGTCTATTAGAACATCTGACCCCCAGGCGCACACTACAATTCTCTGATGGCGCGAAAAAGCAGCCAATGCACCATAAGGAAATAGGTAATGTCCTTCGACGAAATCAGGCTTCTCTTCGCTAACGATTCTTCTGACTCTGTCTAGAAAGGAAAATTGAAACAAAAAGGTGAGTAGGGAACCTGCAGCGCGGGGTACTACTCTTGCATACGAAGGTTGCAATGCTTCTGAACCTATGAAATTCTTTGTTCCATTCACAACTCTAGTTGCGATCTTCATTCTGCCCATGAAATCATTCGGATTGAGAATACCATTGTCTGTCAAACATCTTGCAGAAGCTATATTGAACAATTTTGGATCAACTCTGTCTGGAATAGTCGCATGCAAAACCTCATGCTTGTCGGCAAAAAGTGAACACCAAGTTTTCATTAGACCCGATGAAGGACCCAAAAAGAA
>Ga0315277_10004267_pt1 | contig 19162 bp, 14 predicted proteins | sample YL17G05_15_MG_FD_203695 | JGI IMG/M metagenome (GOLD analysis project Ga0315277, IMG submission 203695) | Sediment microbial communities from Yellowstone Lake, YNP, Wyoming, USA - YL17G05_15 | ecosystem: Environmental > Aquatic > Freshwater > Lake > Sediment | place: USA: Wyoming | collected...
ACGACTTATTTCAGCATACGACTGCTGAAATAAGTCGTGAAAAGAGAAAGTCACGACAACTTATCCCTGTTTTCGTGGATTTTCAGAATGGCGCTGCAAATATCGTCCATGTCCTCCCTGGTTCCAAGCAGCACCCTCTGATGGAAACCGACAGTCTCCTCGCAGAGCCGGTCGCATTCCGGACATTCGTTGTCCTTCCAGTAGCTGTTCAGCTTTTCCTTCGGGTAGATTCTCTGAAAAGCCTTTGAGTTGAAAGTGCTTTCCAGCAGCCCTTCCTTATTCATTGGCTTTCCTTCGATAACGCCCAGTCCCTTGGAGGCCGGAACGCCCTCCGCACTCAGGGCAGCGAGAAACCTGTCTCGGCTCAGCCCGTTGAAATGATCCTTTTTATAGCGGAGGCCGTAGTAGTAATAGGCAGTCCGGGTTGTGTCGGGATAATCCTTCCTCGGGACGATCCCCGGGATCCGCCGCAGTTTATCGGTCAGGTAGTCGGCGTTCTCGCACCTTCGCCGCACCTCCGTTTCCACCCTCTCCATCTGCGTGATGAGAATCGACGCCTGATATTCTGCCATGCGGCACTTGGAGGCGAGAATGGGGTGTCCGCCCTTGTCCTTTGACATGTATTTGCCGTGAGGCCTCCCCAGGTTGTGGAACGAATAGCATAGGTCCATCAACTTCTCATCGTGGCCGAGGATGGCTCCGCCTTCACCGCAGGTAAGAGCTTTGCCGGTCTGGAAGCTGAAGCAGCCCAGATCCCCCAGCGTACCCACCTTTTTGTGCTTCCACTCGCCAAAGTGGGCCTCGCAAGCGTCTTCGACGATCTTCAAACTGTGCTTGCCTGCAAGCGCGCCGATCCTGTCCATGTCACAGACTCCCCCGATGATGTGGACGGGGAGGAGTACAGCTGTGTTCCTGTTGATTTTCTCCTCGATCCTGGCCGGATCAATCTGCCAGGTGTCAGGATCGACATCCACAAAAACGGGAAGCGCATTCGCGAGCAGGATCGGGTGGATGGTCGCAACAAAGGTGTAAGGTGTGGTGATGACCTCGTCTCCGGCGCCGACGCCAATTGCCCGCAGCGCCGTGATGATGGCATTGGTACCGTTCGAGGTTGCAAGACAGTAAGTCGCACCCATCAATTGCGCGAATTTCCTTTCCGCCTCGGTAACCACTTTGTCTCTGGACCAGACTCCACGGCGAAGAACGGGAAGCACGGCGTTTTCATCTGCCTCGCGCCAAATGGGCCAGGGGTGAAAGGGTTTCGTCCGGATCGGTGGGCCGCCCAGAATGGCCAGGTTACTAGCACGGCTGACCTGCGCAGCCGCAGGCGTTGGTTTTGACACCGCCAGAGCGGCCATTCCCGCTGACGTGGTTGAAAGAAACTGCCGTCGTGTCAGGCGCTTTTTCATGGTCTCCTCGCTTTGCTCTTTGCGGTCCTCGAAGTCGTTGCGGCTTGATTTTCGGCCCTACTCGCGCCGCCCGCTCTATTGGCTCCTAAACGGCCCCTGGATGCTGATCAGATCTGTCCGCGTATGACCCTTTTCCGTAATTCTCGACAGTGTGTAAACGGTGCCATCTTTTCCCACAGCGATTGAATTGACGTAGGACGGCCTCTGTCCGTCGGCGAAAAAGATCGGCCCGTGATCGGTGTACTTGCCGGTGGGAATCTCATACGTGATCAGATGCAGGTCCTCTTCCCCTTTGGATTCACCTTTCGCCGTGCTGCTCTTGCCCTCGACTCTTTTCCCGCCGATGTAGATCGGACCACCGGTCAGGTAGTGCAGAGTCTCTCCATCCGGTCCCAATGCGAAGCCGAGATATCCGTAGCTGAACTGGTCGTACATGCCGCTTCTTTTCGAAGGAAGCGATGTGATGCGGTCGAGAACATCCACATTGGGAATGCGCGGATCGAATCGGAAGAGGTAGCCGGAGTTGCCGTGAACTCCGTAAACCATGCGCTCCTTCGGATACCACACCGTCTGCCGCCAGTTGTAGCCCATGTGGCCGGGAGAGCTCGGATCGTAGAGGCCAAAGTAGTCCTTTTTCAGATCCACGCCTTGCACCGTCTCCACAGAATCCTGTTCGAGGCGATAGCGGCGAATCGCCCCCGCGGATGTAGTGAAGTACACCGCGCCATCCTCAGGATCCACGATGAGCGATCGGCAAAGCGTTCGATAAGTAGGACCTCTGCCGCTCTCGCCCAGCTCGGACACTGGTCCCAGGTCCTTTAGCTCGCGACTTGCAAGGTCGAAGCGCAAAAGATATCCCGTAGGCCATGTGAGACCGTAGAGCTTTCCCCGACGCGTGTCCATGGTCATGGAGAGTATCCCCTCTCCATGCGGAGCGGTTGCCAGGTTCTCATACTTTCCATCCGCGATATCGTAGGAGAGAAAGTGACCCCCGGGATAAGGCTTGTACCCCGGAGGCGGCTCGCCTACTGTTTCCATTCCTTCCCGTATGGTGTAGTAGCCGATGTGCGTCGCAAAATACAGCTTGCCGGCGGACTCCACAAAACTGACATGGGACTTGCCCTGCGGAACCGCTTTCAGTCCTTTTTCGCCGCAGGCCTCGGTCAGGTCGCCGAGGTGTTCAATCCTTCCGGAGGCCGGTTCGTAAGAGTACATCTGCCCGCCGACGTCCACCCGCTCCGAACAAAGAACGTAGTACACCATGCCGTTGGAGCCAACGGATATGCCGTTGTAAGTATCATGAGATTCTGCAAACCCTGAATTGTAGGTCCGCGCGACCAACATCGGAGAAACCCCGACTCCTGGCGATGTCCCGGCCTTCTCGGGTCCCCGGCAAGCGGCCATCGTAATGAGCACCACAGTAAAGAATGCAAACCGCGAAGCACCCTTCATGCTGTCACCTCTTGAAATCGACCACAGAGACCCAGAGAACGCAGAGACACCTCTAGAGTTCGAGGATCCAACGCGCTTGACGCAGAACGGCGCGCGAGGATCCGTTCATTAACTCATACCAGATTGTAAGCAACGACTCGTCTTCCAGCTGAACTGTGCTCGGATAGCCCAAGTCGGTCGAAACGCCGTCGCTGGACAAGATCATCGGACCCGACCAGGTTTGGCCGTTATCCCGGCTCAGTCTTGCCTGATTGCCAAGCGGAGCGCGCCGGTGGCCGTACGTCATAAGAAGATGGCCGTTTCGTAAGCGCAGTAAGAAGGAGGGCAAACCCCACACGTCAATACTCTCAGGCGCGGACCAAGTCTTACCACCGTCGGTGGATTCGGTTTGCAGGGTCTCGCCCGCATTGGCCTTGTTGTGGTTGCGAATGTGGGCGACAATCCTGCTGTCGACAGCTTCCACAGCGTGGAGTTCGTGGTAGTTTTCAACCGCGTCATTTGGCCGTGGAGGAATGTCGGCCAGCCAGCGCCATGTCTGCCCATCGTCGAGCGATTCGCAGACACCCACACGTCGCCGCCCGGTCCAGAGTTCCTTGCCGGCATAGAGCAACCTGCCGTCAGAAAGCTGGATCGGCCCGTGCGGGCTGTTAACGATGCTGGAAGAGCGCGCCGACCAACTTACGCCGCCGTCCGTAGATCGGATCACCCACTGGCCAAGCTCTGCCTGTCGCTGCTTAGCGGAGAGACGGTTGTGGGCGAGTCGCCAGGCCACGAGCCGCTCCGGCGGCCACGCCCCAGACTCCCCGGGTTTCTTCTGTTCTGCAGCCTGCAGCGCACTCTCATAAGCGAGAGAGGTGAAAGTAGTAACCAGGATAGAACCGCGCGCTGTTTCCACGACGCCGGCGTCGCGATCATCGATAGCGCTGTCGAGCAGAACTCGCGGCCAACTCCAGGTATGGCCCTCGTCGTTGGAAACCATCAGCTCGACGCGCCCGAACGGGCAGACATGTCCCTCGCGCCCGCCGGAGTAAGCCAACAAAAGCTGGCCGTTGCGCCGGCGCGCAATCGTGGGCCAACCGTGATAGTACTGGGCCTGGTGACTGATGATTTTCGTTTCAAGGATTTGGGCGCGTTGTGCCGCTTCAGCGACCCGACCAGCGCAGCATACTGCCACGCCGGTCACTCCTCCGGCAGCACTCAAAAACTGGCGACGGTTGAGTCCGCCGGATTTGCCCCTCTTCATGTTGCCCCCCCGCGAGTCGCCCGATCGTATCCCTTCCATGGGGCCAACTGCAACCATGTACGACTACGGGATGAGTTACCCGGCCCCCCTCTCATGTGAAGGGATTCACAGCGTTCAAGGGCGAGAACCTAGAAAAGTCGCGATCTCCGGTGTACAACTCGCGGACGCCGTGCTCAAGGCAGAGCGCAGCGATATGAGCATCGTGAATTAAATTGCCCACAACCCCGGTCTCCCGGATCAGTGACTCCATGATAGCCGCGTGGCGCGGCGTCTCGCTTAAAAGAGAGAGGCTTGGTGAGCCGAGGATGGAATTCAGATCGGCCAGGGCTACTTCTATCGGCGACGGCGGATGGTAAACGCGCGGATGAGTGACCACACGTAGGAATTCATAGATGCACGGCCAGGGAATCGCCCAGGGGTGCGGGGACTCGGCAAACTCACGGAGGATTCGCCTCGCCCTGTCGTGATGACGGCTTGACACGACGTGCGCAAAAATCAGGACATTTGTATCAATAGCCTGCATAATCAGCGTCCGTTCATCAGGTCAAAGAGCTTGTCACGGTCCAATATATCCACCCCTGGAAGCTCGGCCGCTTTCCACCCCTGCATTTTCAGCTTGAATCCCCACTTCGAAAGAGGCGTGGCTAAACCCCGACGCAGCATGTCGTTGGCGACCGCCTGGAGAGTCCGGCCTTCCTCGGCGGCTTTTTTTTTCAATTGGCGAAAAAGTGAATCCTCTAGCATTAAAGTTGTTCTTGGCATACATAAAAATGTATCGCTCAAGCATAAAGATGTCAAGCCATAATTATGAGGACCTCGAGAGCGCGGAATCGAGCGCAGAAGCCAGCTGCGGAAGCGCAGGCACTCTGCGATCCAGCGGAGGAAAAAACTCATCCTTTTGACGGGGCGGGTGCGGGCCCTATGTCCCTGCCGGGAATTACACTGCGCTGCGCGCAGAGGACACATGTCATCCGGAACTCGGTCTGGCAGCCATCTCCCCCGAGAGCGTCTTCAGCGCCTGCCTTCCTTTCCCGTTTTTCCTGAGCAACGCGCTATGCAAATGGGAACGCTGGCCCGGCATCAAAGGCGAAGCTTGGGTAACACCACAAAGACACAGCGCGGCCGGCGGCCGCAACCAAACAGGGCGGTTTAGCCCCCGAGCCGGCCGCGCTGAGCGGTCAGCCTTCAGCTATCAGCCCTCAGCTGGAGGTATTTCCAACAATGGCTGCGCGGCCCCGTGATGGATCGTTCAGAGCCGCGCGCGAAGCAAGCGGGGATGATGAACAGTATTGTGTCACATCCCCGCTCCGCCGGCCGCGGCTCTGAATACTTGTTGATGAGGCAACGGCCGCAATAATGGCCGCACAAAAACTCTGTCAAAACAGCAGAGTTTTACCTGTTTGTTGTACAGAGATCAAACCGGTAGCTTGTTGTGTGGTAGAGTGCTTGGCCAGAGGAGGTGTCTATGACCACATCCTGGAAGCGGATAGTCGCCTTGGCGATGGTCCTCGGAGGATTCATTCTCGTCGCCGGGCCGAACAGCGCTCGTATGGACGACAAGATTCCGCGAAAAATCGGTCCTCAGCCAGACGGTACGATTCTCGTTCCCACCAACCAAATTCTGAGTCCCGCCGGCTTTCAGGTTCAGTTCCCAGGCCGTCCGACTGATCTGGCGCTGAGCCCTAACGGCACCCTACTCGCGGTAAAGAACATCGGGGACGTCGTTCTGATCCGCATGCAAGACCGCGCTGTGCTGCAAACGCTCACCGTCGAAAAGGGCGGGCAGGGCTTTCACGGCATCCAGTTCTCAGCCGACGGGAAAAAAATCTACACCACCGACAGCGAAGACCGAATTCTGGTAGCGACGCTGGACGCAAGGAATGTCATGCGGTGGGACGATCCGATCTCGCTGCCGGGTCCCGCGGCAGCGCCGCCCGTTACCCCCGGCTTAAGCCCCACCGTGCCCGCGAAAAATCCGTCGTCGCCGGGAGGCATAGCGATCGACGAAGAGAAGCAGCAGCTCTGGGTGGTGCTGAGCCGCAACAACTCACTGGGCTGCGTGGATCTAGGCTCGGGCAAACTCATCAGCCAAGTTCCGGCCGGCATGGTGCCCTACACGGTCATTCTAGGCCCTGCCAAGAAAGCCTACACTTCAAACTGGGCGGGGCGCGCGCCCCGTTCCGAGGAGCCATCGGCCCAGAGCTCAGGAACCCCGGTCCTGGTAAGCGCGGAGAACGGAGTGGCTGCCAGCGGCACGATCTCGGTTGTCGATCTCGACAAAGGCGTTGAAGTCCGCCAGATCGACGTTGGACTTCATCCCAGCGGAATGGCAATGAACTCCGACCGCTCGCGGTTGTTCGTGGCGAATGCCAACAGCGACACGGTCAGCGTGATCGACACGGAATCCGATCGGGTGATTGAGACGATTTCCGTTGCACCTGTGTCTCGGCCGTTCGGCAGCTCGCCTAACGCTCTTGCCGTCAGCGCAGATGCGGCCACCCTATACGTCGCCAACGGAACTGATAATGCGATCTGTGTCGTTTCTCTTGGAGTTCGTGCGGGGCGGAAAGGAACGGGGCCACTGGAGAGCCGCGTCGCCGGATTCATCCCGACGGGCTGGTACCCCGGCGCAGTCCTGCTGGACGCGAAGCGCGGGCTCCTTGTTGTTGCTAACGTCAAGGGGATCGGGAGCCGCAACCAGCGGAGCGGCCGCGCCGGTTACAACTCGCACGATCACAGCGGTTTGGTTTCCTTCGTTCCGGTGCCCTCCGAGGTGCTCCTCTCGAAATATACGCAGCAGGTCCACGGCAACAACAGGTTGCAGTACGTACTCTCTGCGCTCCCGCAGGGGATTGCGGACAAGAAACCGGTGCCGGTTCCGGATAGGCCCGGCAGGCGATCGGTCTTCAAGCATGTGCTCTACATCATTAAAGAGAACAGGACTTATGACCAGGTCTTCGGTGATCTCCCACAAGGGGACGGCGATCCCGCGCTCGTCCATTTCGGGCGCGAGGTGTCGCCGAACCATCATGCGCTGGCCGAGCAGTTCGTACTGCTCGACAACTTTTATTGCAGCGGGGTTTTGAGTGCCGATGGCCACCAGTGGGCCACAGAAGCATTCGCCACCGATTACCTCGAGAAGAGTTTCGGCGGGTTCAACCGGAGCTATCCGTACAACGGCACTGATCCTATGGCCTACGCCGCATCCGGCTTCATCTGGGACAAGGTTCTCAAAAAGGGGCTGTCCTTTCGCGACTACGGCGAATTCGTCCAGGCGCGCATCACGCCGCGCGGCGTCACGTGGAAAGATGTGTGGAAGGACTTCAACGAAGGCACCGGCAGGATTCAGATCCGCGCCGAGAGCCAGGTGGCCACGTTGCGTCCCTACCTTTGTCCAACATTTATCGGCTTTCCGAGCACCGTGCCGGATGTTTACAGAGCGCAGGAATTCATAAAGGAGCTGAAAGACTTCGAGTCGAAGGGCAACCTCCCCAACTTCATGATCATGCTGCTGCCGAACGATCACACGAGTGGCACACGGCCTGGCGTTCCGACACCACGTGCCATGGTGGCAGACAACGATCTCGCCCTCGGCAGGATTGTCGAGGCGGTGAGCAGGTCAAGCTTCTGGCCCGAGACGGCGATCTTTGTCACAGAGGATGACCCTCAAGCCGGCCTCGATCACGTCGACGGCCACAGAACCGTGGGACTGGTCATCAGCCCCTATACCCGACGGGGCGCCGTGGTGCACACCAATTACAACCAGACTGGCATGCTCCGGACAATCGAGTTGATCCTGGAGCTGACGCACATGAACCAGTTCGACCGAGGCGCCGACACCATGACAGACTGCTTCCAGGAAAAGGCGGATCTGCGGCCTTACACCGCGCTGCGCAATAACATTCCGCTCGATGAGATGAATCCGCCGCTGCGCGCTCTCGCCGGCAAGGCCCGCTACTGGGCGCAGAAATCCCTGGAACTGGACCTCGATGAGGTTGACCGCGCAGATGAGGATACCCTGAACAGGATTCTGTGGCATTCCGTAAAGGGCTATGACGTGGCTTATCCTTCCTCACCACAGAGACACTGAGAACGCGGAGGATTTCGATATGACACGAATGCGTGTGTTCCTTCTAATGGCTGCGGCAATCTTACTCGTATCCATCCCGCTCGTGGCCGAAGTGCCCGGCCCGATTAAGGTCAGTCCGAACGGCCGCTACTTTGTCGGCCGCGATGGCAAGCCGTTCTTCTGGCTGGGCGACACTGCCTGGCCCCTTTTTGCCCAGTATTCGCGCGGCCAGGCCGAAGCTTATCTGAAGAATCGCGCCGAAAAAGGCTTCACGGTCATCCAGGGCGTCCTGGCATGGGGCCAGGGCACCGGTTTTGAAGCGAAAACGCCGCTGGCGAATGCCGCGGGTGACAAGCCCTGGCTCAATGACGATCCCACGACCCCAAACGATGCCTATTTCAGACACGTCGATCACTTGGTCGACTTTGCCAACCAGCACAGTCTTGTTCTGGCCATGCTGCCGACCTGGGGTTATTACGTCAACGACATCCGGGTCATCAATACGGCGAATGCACGGGCTTATGGTCGCTGGCTGGGCCGGCGTTACAAGAGTGCGCCGAACGTCATTTGGATCAACGGCGGAGATCGGATCGCGACGGGCTTCGAGGAGGTTTACCGTGAGCTGGCCCGCGGTCTGCGCGAGGGCGATGGCGGAGCGCACCTTATCACGTATCATCCGTGCGGCTGGCGGTCCTCCTCGCAGTACTTCCATCAGGATAACTGGCTGGATTTCAACATGATTGAAACCTGGACCGAGTGGTCAAAAATCTATCCCGCGATCATCTCCGACGCTCTGCGGACACCGGTCAAGCCGGTAGTGCTGGGCGAAGGAGCTTACGAAAACGGCCCCGAGTACCCCCAGGGGCCAATCACTCCGCTGATCGTTCGGCGACAGGCCTGGTGGAGTTTCATGGCCGGCGGTTTCCACACCTACGGGCAGAACCAGATGTGGCGCATGGAGAAGGGCTGGGACTCGACCTTCGACACGCCGGGAGCCGCGCACGTCGCTCAAATGAAGGCAATCGTCACGGCGCTGAACTGGTGGGAATTTGTTCCCGATCAGGGCATGTTTGAAACAGGTGTTGGCAGCGAAAGGACCCTGAACGCGGCAATGCGCTCCGCACGGGGCGAGCGTGTCCTCATTTACCTCTCATCGCAGTGCACAGTATTCGTGCACTTGGACAAGATTGCCGCCAAGAACTGCAAAGCGACCTGGATCAATCCGGCGAGCGGCGCGACAAGAGACGGCGGCTCCTTTGTCACGGGGAACCTGAACGGCAGGGTTTTCCCGGACGGGCGAACGCAGTATTTCAGCACTCCGGGACACTGGGAAGACGCCGTGCTCCTGCTCGAGGGCAACTGATTGAACCTCAATGTAATGGCAGACCACGTCATGAAGTCAGCAGCGATTCTCGTGCTTCCTTTTCTGCTGCTCGTCCCAGGGCTCGCTGCGCAGAGAGGGTACGGGATGATGGGCCGATTGTTTGGCAACGTGGCAGCGGCGTGTTACGCTGCCTTAAGGTGGTCAGAGCGCATCCGTCGGACTCCACGATCTCCCCTATTTGGCGGGTTTCCGGGGACATTGGAGAGTTATGGCGCGAACGCATCTCCCGGAAGGCCCGTGAGAACCGCGTGTACTTCATCGGCGCGAATTGCGTCAACACGGTTGTCGCAGGATCAGACTGGCATGGCCTGCCATACGTGGGCCAAAGTGTGATTGCCGGTCCCGACGGCCGCCTCCTGAAAGTCGGATCAAAGGACCGCGAAGAAATCCTCGTCGCCGATCTCATTTTCTGAACGATAAACAGTTTTTTGTATTTCGTGTAATTTGTGTAATTCGTGGCAGATTTATTCGTGCAATTCGTGGCAGTAAGCCCGGGCCAGGCGAAAGCTGATCACTATCAACCCTAGTGTGGCAGCCAGGTAACAACCCCAAATCGCCAAGAGTCCCGTCAGGTTGACTAACGGCTTATGGATCACAAGTCGACCCAGGAATTCCCATAGATTCAGCCCCCGAAGCTGCCCAAGGTGAAAAGTGGCTAAAGCGCCATTTGCCTTATGTGCGATCAGGCCGACATAGTAAGGAATGAAAAGAAAATGAACGGTATATAAATCCAACAAGCAAAAAGCGACTGTGACCGCGGGCAGAATCCACGGCTGCAAGCACGCCGGAAAGAGAGCAAGCAGTCCTACCGCAACCACCAGAACCTCAGCCACTACCAAGCAATAAAGATACCAGCCTTGAGAAGCTGAGAATCCTTGGGCCACGAAGGTGATGAGAATATGGTAGAGCAATCCGAGCCAGAAAAAGGCGTAGAGGGCAATGAGCACAAGGAAGTGCTTCCGCGCTGAAAGAAAAGGAAACTGCACGTTTCGCTTCAGCCAGGGCACAACAACGATAATCAGCAGGCCTAGCAGTGACAGCAGTGCGAGATAGTTGAACATGTGGTAAATCCAGCTGCGCACCTGGAGAAAGCTCCAGTTCCCAAACCAGATATGAGAAAGGATCGTGGCATCCAGAGCATTCTGCCAGTCCACACGGGGAATCTGTCGCAGGACTTCCAGCAGCGGCATCTTGTGGAGTATTACGTCCGGCATCACTCCGGACCACGATCCGGTTAACATATGATTGCGCCAGTACCACCAACCTGAGATTGACAATGCAGCCGTGACCGCGAGAAATCCATGAATGAGGATCTTTCTGCGCCTGATCGACTCGAAGCAAAAGCGATGGATCAGGACAACAACGAGTGCAGGCAGCGCCGTTATGAAATACGCCTTGGCCAGCAAACCCAGCCCCAAACTGACAGCGAGCAGCGCAACGATGCTCAGCCGCCCCGGATTTTCAACAAACTTGAATACAGCCAGTATGAACAGGGAATAGAGAAGGACAGCCAGACTGTCGTTACCCACGCGGCAGACGTCCACCATCAGTTCCGGCATGGCTGCTATCAGGACGACTATACCGAGCACTGCCTCGCGGCTGCGCAGCACATACCTCGCAATCAGGAAGCCAAGGGGAATTACCAATGAAGCCAGGCATACACTCAACAGGCGCAGAAATATCACGCGGCCGGGCAAGGACGAGTTCCACACCAGTCGCAGCGGAAAAGAAAATAACCAGTAGTATAGAGGGGGTTGTTGCGCTTCCCAGTTAAGAAGGTAACGAAGGTTTTGCGTGGCGGGCTGTTGTGCCCATTCGCGCGGCAGCAGATATAGTTGCCTTTGTCGCCGGCTTCGTTCGTCTTCAGACAGCCTCCAATACTCGTCGTGGGTCGCATGCGGAAGTTCCAAATCGCGCAGCGTCCACGGCAATGGAACAAGTTTTAGGGACTCCTGCACTTCCTTCGAGACTGGCGTGTGAGCTGCTACGGGTAGCGTGTGGTTTGCGACAAGGTGCTGTATAAACGCGAAGTGCGCGTACTCGTCATACCCTTCCCAAAGCGGGAAGAGAACAGAGTAGAACAGTCCCCGCAGCACGAAGCAGATCCATAGCAGGATAAGTGTGCGGTTGTTTCTGTGCTGGACTGTGACAGGCATAGGGTTCCGCCAGGAGTCTCTCGAAGCAAGGCCGGCATTATAGGCGGAATCCCGAAAAAAAAACCAGCCACGAATTACCTGGAGCGGCATAGCCACAACCAACAGACCATCCGCAGATGACGTAGATTTGGGCGAATCAATCTTGTGCATCTGCGTAAATCTGCGTACATCTGCGGATCAGAAAAATCCTTGGCCACCCGCGAAGGATTTGCTTGTAAGTAGTACAGAACAATCTAATATGGAAAAGAGAGATTTGGCGAAATTGGTGGCAGCTGTTTTTGGTACTTGATCCCTTTGCTTGGTCAGCATGCAGGACGCATCCCAGACGGCCGGGACGGTGGAAGTGGTGGTCGTCGTCCCAGTCCTCAACGAAAGAGACTCGATCGCCGACTTTTACTCACGCATGGAGCGGATCGGCTATGCTTCCGCGCTCATCTTTGTGGACAACGCCTCGAGCGATGGTACCGTGGAGTTGCTCGAGCGCTTGGCGGGTGTGCAGGTAATCCGGCACCAGCGCAACCTGGGTTATGGCGCCTCGATCCGCGACGGGCTTGCGGCGACCACATCCGCCAGGGTGGTGATCATCGACGCCGATCTGGAGTACCCACCTGAGGCGATCCCCGAGCTTGTTGCCGCCCTCGACCAGCACGCAGTGGTTTACGGCTCACGCTTCCTGTCGCCTCACCCACCCGACATGTCGCTCCTGCGGCAGCTCGGCAATCGCGTGGTCTCGCGCGTCTTCAACCTCCTCTTTCATCAGAGCACGACCGACTTCTATACCGGCGTGAAGGCGCTCCGGCGGGAGGCCATCGATCGCCTGAACCTTCGCCAGGACGGTGTCGAGCACGTGGTGGAAATGGGAGCCCAGCTTGCCCGCGCCGGCTTCCGCATCCACGAGATCCCGGTTGCCTATGAGCCGCGCTCGCGCGGGGCGTCCAAGATGCGCCATCTGCCGGAGACGCTCAAGTTCGTCTGGTTCGTCACCCAATATTGGCTGGGCCTTGATCTCGGGCGGGGCGCAGCCCACCCGGAGGCGCGATGAGCCGGCTCGTCGGTGTGATCCCGGCCGCGGGCCGCGGCACGCGCGCCTACCCCTACACGCGCGGTCTGCCCAAGGGCATGCTTGAGATTGATGGTGAGCCGATTCTTGCTCGCATCCTCGCCACTTTTCGCGACCAGATGGGGATCCGGGACATCGTCATCATCGTCGGCAAGCATGGCCAGATTGTCCGCCAGCGATTCGGCGACGGTTCGAGCCTCGGCGTCCGCCTCAGCTACGTGCAGAACGACGCAATCGACCGTGGTCTATCCTACTCCGTGTTGCTCGCGCGGCCGCACGTCGAGGAACATTTCTGCGTCATTCTCTCCGACGAGTGTTACCTCGACTCGAATCACGGAGAAATGCTCGGGTTGCCCTATCGCGAAGCACTGGCGGTGTGCGCCGTGGCCGAGCCGGACGATACCGAACGGGTGCGCAGGAATTATGCGGTCGAGGTTAAGGACGGTGTCGTCCGGCGATTGATCGAGAAACCTCGCTCGCCGGGAAAGGCGCTCCTCGGCCTGGGAACTTTCCTCTTCCACAGGCGGATCTTCGATTACCTAGAGCGGGCCCTGGCGCAGCCGGAGGGCGCGCCGAATGACCTGGTAAGCGTGCTCGGTGGCGCTTGCCGCGACGGCGAGCGCGTCCTGCCATTCCATCTCCGCGGCTACTACGTTAACGTCAACGACCGGGACGAGCTTAACCTGGCGAACAATTTGGCGCGGAGCCGCCGCTTCGAGGAGCGGTCGTTGGCGCTTGCCGTGATCCAGCACGGGTCCCTCGAGCGCACGCTTCGGGTCCTGGACGAGTTCCGCCAGCTCGGCCGGTTCCGCAAGCTTTTGATGGTGTTGCCGCCCGGTAGTTCCTGCACCTCGGGCGAGGCCGGCGATGCCGAGGTGGTCATTGCCCCAAGCGATCGCTACGGCGATATGATGCGCGCCGGACTGGATGCCGCCCGTGGTGATATCCTCTTCACGGTCTACGGTGACGGCACGTTCTCCGCCCGTGACGTGGCCAAGTTTCTCGAGTACCTCAAGGAGGCTGACCTCGTCGTGGGTACCCGTACCACCCGCCAGCTTGTTCACCAGGGGAGCAACATGCGTGGTATCGTCCGCCTGGCGCACGTAAGCCTCGCCAAGTTCCTCGAGGTAGTGTGGTGGGGCTACGAACCACGCTTTACCGACGTCGGCTGCACATACCGTGCGCTGTGGAGCTCAACCTACCGCCTGATTCGTCCGCACCTGAGAACCGCGGGCCCGGAGTTTTCCGTCGAGATGCTTCTCGAAACCCTGCGTTGTCGCAAGCAGCTGATCGAGATCCCAGTCAATTTCCAGGTTTTGCGCAAGGGCGTCAAGGAACGAGATCAAAACCTGGCAACCTTTTTTGCCATCGTAGCCTTAATCCTAAAGCGGCGCTTTGCCTGGTATGGATGAACACCACGGAGGCGCAGCGCGGCCGGCGGCTGCAACCAAATAGAGCAGTTTAGCCTCCGAGCCGGCCGCGCCGAGCGGTCAGCCTTCAGCTGTCAGCCCTCAGCTGGATGTATCTCCAACAATGGCTGCGCGGCCCCGTGATGGATCGTTCAGAGCCGCGCGCGAAGCAAGCGGGGATGATGAACAGTATTGGCCCATATCCCCGCTCCCTGTCGGTCGCGGCTCTGAATACTTGTTGATGAGGCAACGGTCGCAATAATGGCCGCACAAAAACTCTGTCAAAACAGCAGAGTTTTGCCTGTTTGTTGTACAGAGGACACGGAGAAAATCCTCCGCATCCTCTGCACCTATGTGGTGATTATTGAGACTACGGTCTTATCTGGTAGTCGGGCCAGCAGGTGCGCGGATTCAGCCATTCCTCGAGAAAGTCGAGGCCGCGCGGCATTCCGCCTGTCGATGGAGCGGCTGAGGGGGGCGCGATCTTGGGATCCAGCACCTTGGCGATCTGGTCTTTGATGTCCTCCAGATGAAGCCTCGTGGCACGATCCGTGGCTCGAGGCAGGGCCGCCGTCACGGCTGCGCTGAGCGCCTTCAACTCACCCCGGAAGAACGGGCGCACATCATCCGTTGACGGCGGTGGCGTGAACCCGGGGAACGACGGCACGGCGGCAGCGGCCGCGGGCCGATTTAACCGCTCGTTCATCAGCTCAACGTAGGACCGCTGCAGGTTGCGGCGGTATGCATCGACCTTTACTGGCGCCGTCCCCTCCAGTTCCTTCCACACTCCCTTGCGCACGTCGGCCAGGAAATCCGTCGGGGCGTAGGCCTTGCCGTCAACGGTCTCCTGTTCGACCAATCGCGCCAGACGCGCGTTGCTCATCAGGCTAGTGAGAATGCCGCGCTGTGCGTTTTTGACCCGGTCGATCACACCCACCGATTCGATCCGCCGCAGGATCTCCGTCTTGATGAAAAATGTCGGCGTAACAAACGCGTTCTCGTTGAGGTACTTCACCGCCTCCGCCTGTTTCTCGCGCGGCACTGGGGTGAAGATCACGCCTTCCTGCCCGATGTATTTCTCCTGCGAGTTGAACCCGCCGACGATATTCGCCACGTGATTCATCTCGAGTGTCCACTGGCCAAGCGCGCGGCCGTACAACTCCTCCAGGTCGTCGTACGGCTCGCCTTTCTGGGTCGTCGTGGCGCTGAGGAGCATTTTCGAAACTCGCTCCAGGTTCTTCAAGCCGAGGGTGGTCGACTTGATCGCGTCCGCATCTCCCACAGCCTCGGATTGCTCACCGGGATCCGCACCCCGTGAACCAGCGGTATTGAACCGAAGCCACGGTGTCTTGTCCTGCTGCCGCGCCCACTCGTCGAGCGTGGGCTTCTCGTCATCTGGAGTCTTCGCACCTGGGACTGGCTTATAGCCCCACATGGTGGCCCACTTGTCATAGGGTCCAATGATTGGGACAAGATCCGCCACATCGATCTTGTCCTCGGGCTGCGCCACATAGTTGAAGCGCGAGTAGTCCATTATCGAAGGCGTGTGTCCCATCTTCTTGACCCACTCGCGGTCCCGCACCTTCTCTTGCGGATACATCGAGCTGGCCTTGAAGTTGTGCTGGAAACCGAGGGTGTGGCCGACCTCGTGAGCTACCACGTACTCTATCAGCCGCCCCATCACGTCATCCGGCAGGGGGAGCTTCTGCGCGCGCGGATCGAGGGGCCCGACCTGGATGAAGTACCAGTCTCGTGCGAGGTTCATAACGTTATGGTAAAAGGAAATGTCAGCTTCGATGATCTCTCCGGTGCGCGGATCGGATATGTGAGGACCCATCGCGTTTTCGATCGTCGATGGCAGCCAGCGGATCACCGAGTATCTGGCATCCTCAGGGCTCCAGTCAGGATCTTCTTCCGGCGTCGGCGGATCCTTCGCAATGATGGCATTCTTGAATCCCGCTTCCTCAAACGCCGCCTGCCAATCTTCGACGCCGCGCTTGACAAAGGACGCCCATTTCTTAGGCGTAGCTGGATCAACATAGTAGACGATTGGTTTCACAGGTTCCGAAAGCACAGCGTTGGGGTCTTTCTTCTCAAGACGATAGCGGGTGATATATGTGCGCTGGGGCGCCTTATGCTCGTCCCGCCCGTAATCCATCTGCCTGACAGTGAAATAACCGACGCGCTCATCAAACACGCGCGGCATCATCGGCTTCTCGGGGAGCTTGACCATGCTGTAGTGGAGCACGACCGTGGCGCTGCCCGGACGCATACTGCCACCGAAGGGACTCGCCGGCGCCGGCGTTGCCGATGCCGTGGGTGACGGCGGCGGCGACGTATAGGTATGAGTCGTCTCCACCTCAATGTTGGTCGGAAAGACCGCAATCCGCTCGATGAAGGAACGGGAACTGTCGAGCGAAGATGCGCGCAGGAAGTTCCGCGCACTGATCTCGTACATGTCGGTTGTGAACAGACGCGTAACGTCGATGACCGGGGCTTCATCCTTCCCCCAAGCCTCGACGTTGAACGACATCAGGATCGTGTCGTTGTTCGCGGCTTTCACTGCCTTGGCAACTGGCTCCTTCGCATCGGCCACGACATCGTACCTGACGTCGCGCAGAAGCACGCGGTTGTTGACACGCTCCCACTTGACTACACGGCTGCCGAGGGCCTGCCCGCCATAGCCGGATCCCAGAGTAGTGCGGGCGATCTGGCTGACCCAGAGGAATTCTCGGTTCAGTTCGCTCTTGGGAATCTCGTAGTACCACTTCTCCTTTACCTGGTGGACTGCGAAGATTCCCTGTTTCGTCTTCGCATCCTTGGTAATGACCTTGTCATAGGGTTTGGGTTCCGCCGGGGCCTGCGACGCTCCCGGGAAGGCTGGCCGTTCCGGCTGCGCTCCCGGCTCCTGCGATGGAGGCGTCTGGCCCATGCAGAGGCCAGCAAAGAAAAAAACGAGGGTGATAAATCTCATATGCGTTCGTTCTCCTTAAGACGCGTGCGCGAGTAAAACCTGATAATGTGGCGAGGTCTCCCCAACGCCGATGAGAGGCTTCGCGACTCCAAATTGAGTAGTATTTCAATCCTAGAAGGATAGATCGCGCAAGCGAAAACGAAAACAGAATGATAATCCCCCGAGACGAAGGCATCACCCTGTTACTGCTTGGTTGCGGTGTCGACGATGTAATTGGCGATCTGAAGCAGCTCGTCGCGTGGAACCTGCTGCGGCGGCATGGGCGGATAATCCGGACGTCGGCGTCCGGGTTGCAGGGCCCAGGTCACTATTCCTTCCGGATTACCGCGGCAGAGTGCCGCGGCCTCTTTTAGCGCAGGGCCGACGAGTCGCGAATCCATGGCATGGCAACTGGCACATCTCCGGCTGAATGCCTGAGCGCCAGGGCTGAGGACAGTTCCGTGCGGATCAGTTCATCCTGGAGACTCCCCCCTCGAAAACGATCGGCTACGTCACCGTCTACGCAACCTACAGATTCTAGCCCTCGTCCGAAGGAGTCCGCGCAGTAGATGAGAGGCGGCCGGCGGCTTGCGCGCCGGCAGAGCGGGCAATGCTCATCTGCAAAAAGGTGCTTGACTCCCTCAGGGCTATGATTCTGCATTCACGGCCGCGATCAGAGCCGTGATATATCCGAACGTAATGGCAAAAGCCTGCAAACCGCCAGCGTCGCCTGGGATCCTCGGCACGTGGTCTGGCATGATCATGCCGTCGTAGCCGACATCTCTATAGACTCGCATGGCCTGGAGCATGTCGACGTCCCCGTCGTCAATAAAGGTCTCCTGGAAGTTGAGAAATCCTCCCCGGATGTTGCGGAAGTGAACATTGAAGATTTTTCCCCGGCTTCCGAAGTAGCGGATGATTTCGTAGATTTCTTTTCCGGGGTTGCGCAGCATCTCCGAAACGGTTCCCTGGCAAAAATTCAGACCATGGTACCTGCTGGGCACGATTTCGACGAATTGCTGGAGACCCTTCACACTCCCGAGCACGGTGCGGACGCCACGGTAGCCCTTGTCCGGGGGCATGCCGGGGTCGTGGGGATGACAGGCCATCCGTACCTTGTACTCCTCCGCCACCGGAATAACCCGCTTGAGGAAATAGCTAATCCGTTCCCAGTAGGCATCGGCATGGACAGGGCCGGCTTCGGTGAGAGCAGGTTCCTGTCGGGCTTTGTCATAGATGAAGGTGCTGTAGCTTGCGCCACCTCGCCCCGGCGTCGTCCCAGTACGGACGACGCCCAGAATGCTCATGTTGTATTTCAGCGCGGGGATCCCGGCTATTGCGGCGTTGCGAATCATCTGGCAGATGTCGTCAATCTCGCGATCCCGCTCGGGGCTCTTTCCCAGCATGATGTTGGGGTTTTCCGCCTGCGTTATGTAGTTCGAGCTCAGCGGCAGGGGAACCATCTCGAGGCGGATGCCGTAAGATTCCACACGCTCCCGCAACTTCATTAATCCCTCCACCGACCAGTGTTCATCCCTCTGTCGCGATGGAAGGGGCCCGCAGATGCTGTTCACCCCGAAAGCAGCAAGCGAACGCAGGATTTCATCCGAGCCGCCGTGCTGAGTCCCGGCTTTCATGAGCGCTTTGTGGGGCGCTGGGTTTGTCGGCTCCACTGCCCCGGAGACGGCCGGATCTGCATCTAGCCTTGTTCCGCCGATGCAGACAGATGCACGAACTGCATGACTCGAGGCCAGGACGGCCCCACATCTCCCGGCGGCACGCACGAACTCTCTGCGATCCATAGGAATCCCCCTTCTGTGTCCGATCCTCTCCAATCTGCCATGCAGGGTTGGCAAGTGCCAGGAAATAAATGACGCAGCCGTGCCCTCGAGTTAGGAGAGGGCTAAGGGCTCGCGCAAGAATAAATTGGCATTTTGGCGCGAGCGCCGGGCGGGCAGATGCAAGGCGACGCGACGCAGGCGATGTCGGTGTACATCGTCGAGGAGCGGCAACGAAGCAGATGCCCG
>Ga0315277_10004271_pt1 | contig 19156 bp, 16 predicted proteins | sample YL17G05_15_MG_FD_203695 | JGI IMG/M metagenome (GOLD analysis project Ga0315277, IMG submission 203695) | Sediment microbial communities from Yellowstone Lake, YNP, Wyoming, USA - YL17G05_15 | ecosystem: Environmental > Aquatic > Freshwater > Lake > Sediment | place: USA: Wyoming | collected...
CTCAAACTTGCGGCTACTCGGCTTCCATCGGATGTCAAAAACGCTTTGGTGGAGGCGGCAAAGGACGAAACAACGGAAGTGGCAAAAAAACAGTTGGAGGCCATTTTGGCGAACATAGATCTCGCAGAGAAAATGGGAGCTCCCATGTGTCAGGACACTGGAGTACAGATGTTCTACCTTAAGGCGGGAAGTCGATTTCCCATCCTCGGCAAACTGTCACGTATCCTAAAAGAAGCTGTAAGGAGGGGTACTGAGGCTGTCCCGTTGAGACCTAATGCCGTCGATCCGTTCACTAGAGAAAATAGTGGAGACAACACAGGGAAGTGCATACCCTGGATTGACTGGGAAGTTATCGAGGGTGAGATTCTCGAATTAACAGCACTACCAAAAGGTTTCGGAGCAGAGATGATGTCCGGCTTCGCGATGCTAACACCAAGTGATGGAATTAAAGGACTGAAGAGGTTCGTCGTAGACACTCTAATCAAGGCAGGCGCTCGACCTTGCCCGCCAGTTATCTTGGGAATAGGGGTTGGTGGAGGAGCCGACGGCGTGATGAAGCTTGCAAGAGAGGCTGTTCTCAGATCGCTGAATAGGCGCAATGAAAATCCCGAAATCGCGAAATTGGAGAAAGAGCTGCTTAGACTCGTGAACGAAACTGGTATCGGCCCGATGGGGTTGGGTGGAAAGACCACCGTGCTGGGAGTGAACATCGAATATGCGCACACCCACACGGCGGCTCTGCCGGTAGGAGTTATTGTGCAGTGTTGGGCTGCCAGAAAAGCTTCCGCTAGAATACGGCCAGATGGGCATGTAGAATATTTGACATAATAAAAGGAGGTGGACAGGATGGCTGAACATCATCTAAGAACTCCGATTTCGGAAGCGGATGTCAGAAAGCTGAAGGCAGGAGACATTATCTATGTAACTGGAACAATGTTTACTGCAAGGGACGAGGCGCACCTTAGAGCCTTAGAATACTATAAGAATGGCAAGAAACTTCCAGTGGACTTAGGTGGGTTAATCCTGTATCATTGTGGCCCTATTACAAGGAAGATAGATAAAAAGTGGGAGGTGGTGGCGGCTGGTCCTACAACAAGCACCCGAATGGAATCTGTGGAGGCAGAGTTTATGATGAACTTTGACGTAAGGGTTGTTGTGGGCAAAGGGGGCATGGGGCTAAAAACATCCGAAGCCATGAAAAAATTCGGAGCTATTTACTGTGCGTTTACGGGAGGAACGGCTTTGTTAGCCGCAAGAGCGATAAGAAACGTGGAGAGGGTAGAATGGCTTGATCTTGGCATGCCTGAAGCCATTTGGGTTCTAAATGTCGCGACTTTTGGTCCCCTTATAGTAGCTATAGACGCTTGTGGAAACAACCTATACAACGATGTAGTTAAAGAGATCGAAGAGAATAGAAAGAAAATCTATCGACAGATTAGTATAAGCTGAGTGGAACCTACTGATCGGAATTGAGGTATTCGTGGGAAACATTCACTCAAGTTGTTTTCAGAGATTTGCGGTGACCCTGCATCGATATCGCCTTACCACGTGCGCTAGCGATAAGGAATCTGCGATTGGAAACAATTCTCGTCATCTGCGATGGAATGGTCGCTAGGCCGATCAAGGAGCTTTGATTGAGGACACCGTTGGAGGCAGCAACGAAACCGAATTTGGACCTCATTGCACGGAACGTCGTCTGTGGCACTATAGACCCGATTGCGTCTGGGGTCGCTCCGGGTAGTGATGCTTCTACTTTTGCGTTGCTTGGTTATGATCCGTTCAAGGTTTACTCTGGCAGAGGCGCTCTAGAGGCTGAAGGTTCAGGTGTTCAAGTCTTGCCTGGGATTGTTGCGCTCAGGCGCAAATTCGCCACAGTCAACAACGACCTTTTTGTCTTGGACCGCCGGGTTGGCAGAATCGCAGGCGCAACTATTTCTCGTGGCTGATCAACATAGCGAAAGAATAGTCACTCTCAAGCGCAAAAGCCAACATGAGTTCAGCAGTTTTCCTTCAAGGAGGACCAAAACAATCCCCATCCACAGCCACATCGAGTCGTCTTCAAGAAGAAAACTAGGGGATAAGGGGTGGTGGGTTGTCATCAAATGTCTTCAATTCGACAATTGTAGGGCCTGCGCTACGTAACTGCTTGAATACAGCAGTGACTGGTCAACATCATGAAAATACTTATAGAAAGGACAAAAAAAGAAAATGGGAGGAGCGCGCGTCACAAATTTTATTCGACGTATCATTCATTTCGCCGCGCGCGCTGAACCACTACCTACAACATTATCCATAGCAACGACACAACGCAGGAGAGATAGCTTCACACAGTCATGCGAAAGATTTTCGACGCTCTGTTTGTCACTGGCGAATTGGCTGAACTATACCAGCGTAAGCGTGCGCGCTGGGAAAAGAATGGAGGAATCAAGAAATCTGCGCGCGCCATAGCGGGTCGTGCGCACGGCGGTACGCGCTCACTCCTTCTCTTTTTCTGTTGTGAAATCAGTATGGATTAGATCTTCTTATATTTCGATAGGATATCAATGCATATTCTGATGGCGTTCAGACTGTAATCGAAGCATCTCTGTCTTCTTTCATCAGAATCACACTTGTTTGCACGTAGAAGATCTCCAATCAATTCTGTACAGAGTTCAGTTCCAAACTTGCCTTTGAACTGGCCGAGGAAATCTCGGGAGATTTCGTAGGCTTCTTTACAACTTTCTTCGGCAGGTTTGCTCCTTCCCCATATCAAACCCAGTAGCGCGCGCTGCTTGCCAAACGGAACTTGAAACCCCAAACGTTCTGTGGTTCAAGCAGACAGTGTTTGAGGTTCTGGTCTACGTCATGAAAATGTCAGTTTGCAAGTGCGATCGATCGCTAGAGATTATCACAGCACGCACTAGATCATACTGCAACCTTCACTACTACTTGTTCATTATAGCCTGTAATCACCCTGATATGCCCTGACAACATTCTGTTAACTTCATCATCTCCTGTATCCACCAACAAAGGTCGACCTAGGCCTATCGAGAAAAGCTTGTTCACAGTAGCTATGACTATTATGTTGTCCTTTCCAACTTTCTTAATCACCTCAGGGCTCATTTGCTGATTTCCTCTCCCAAAGATGAAACCTTGGCCTCCGATTGGTGAAACTACCATCTTCACTTTTTTCCAATCAATCAACTTCAACAGTTGGTTCTCGTTCAAGTCCATAGCCACTATTTTTCCCTTGTCTATCACATCGACACCCAAAAGCGTCTTTTCTATCCCAAGCTTTTCTGCGATAGCCTTAACGGTTGTTCCTGGGCCTAAAACGTAGCAGTAATCGTCATCCATATTTTCCACAATATATTCGGCGATTGACTCCTGGCTCTTTTTTTCGTCCAGCGCTGTGAGGCTACCGCTCTTCATTGGCTGCACTAGCCTCTTCTCGTAAGGAACGCAGAGGTATCCATACAGTCTTGCGGAAACTCTGCCTTGTCGAAAAGCTTCTTCATCAATATCCATAACTTCTGCTTCACGAAGCTGAGCATTCCCTTGTAGGAAATCTACGGCCAACTCTCCGGCTTTCCTGGGATTCACTGCAAATACGCCAGAGTGTATCTTGACACCAGCAGGTATTCCAAGGGCAGGGACTTGTTGACCAACCACTTCGCAAACATCTCTGGCTGTTCCATCACCGCCTGCGAAGAGTATGAGGTCGACTTCCCGCTCTAGCATTTCTCTTATGGCGTTCTTGGTGTCTATAGCAGTTGTTTCTCCTTTTGTTATTGAGCCTATGACCGTAGGATCCATGCCGCACTTTGTAGCTTCATATTCGCCCATATCAAAGGGGTAAGTTATCAGTTCAATTTTGTCCTTGATAACAGTTATTCTCTCAAGTGCTTCCTTTGCTCTGAATTGTGACACTGGTGTGGCACCCAGTTCCATTGCCTTTCTGACAATTTCCTTGCTGTCGGTTCCCTTGAGGCCCACTTTGCCACCCATTCCAGCAATCGGGTTAACTAGGAAGCCCAATTTTCTCTTGGATCTCAAATTACGTCACCTTGCTTTTTTGAGGCTCGTCCTCCACATAACAGACCTTTTTGGGTCTTATGAAATAATTGTGTTCTGGCTAACATATATGCGTGCGTGGACACATCCTTCTCTTGTGATCAGTTTCCAGAACACTAGTATTTGACTTTCTGTTTGAACTTTGTTGAGTTACATCAAAAAGAAATGGTGAAGAATTGTGGTGTTCAGTCAGAGAAGACTTGTGTAGAGTCAGTAATCGGCTTTATACGCGCGCTATATGTCTTCGCTGACGGCTCTGACTGGTCTTTTGGTTTCTGCCACGCAGATCAAGGATGCATATGCTTTGAGGGTGAACGATAATATGACGAGGCCGTCTACGTTATGGATTTTGACCTTAATTGCGGAACCTATTATCCTGCTGCTAGGACAGGTTATGACCAAAAAGCTAATTTGCCTACCTATGCTACTCTTAAGAGTCTGCGTATTGTGTGGTGAGGTATATGCCGGTTCATCAATACATACCGAATAGTGTCCCTCAGATAAAGAGGCAGATGCTCAAAGACATAGGTGTGAAAGATGCAGAAGAACTCTTTGTAGATGTTCCTGAAAAGATCAGGTTGAAGAAGAAGTTGAAACTACCGCAGCCCACGCCCGAATGTGTCGTGAGGAGGCACATCGAATCTATTTTATCAAAGAACAAGACATGTAGCGAAATGCTGAGTTTCTTGGGTGGAGGTTGTTGGCCGCATTACGTTCCGGCACTCTGCGACGAGATTAATTCGCGGTCTGAATTTCTAACTGCGTACACAGGTGATGTGTATTCAGATCTGGGCAGGTACCAAGCACTTTTTGAGTTCCAGAGTATGATAGGCGACCTTGTTGCAATGGATGTGGTAAGCTTTCCAACGTATGACTGGGCGACTGCTTCTGGGGACGCTGTCCGTATGGCTGCCTTGGTTACTGGTCGACATGAGATTCTCATTCCAAAAACCATAAGCCCTGATTGTTCATCCACTATGAGACTTTTCTGCGAGAGTCTGGCAGATATAAAGCCAATCCAGTACAACCCGGAAAATGGACAACTTGACATCCGGGATCTGAAGCGAAAAATCTCATCAAAGACTGCGGCAGTTTACATCGAAAATCCAACATACTTGGGACTCATCGAAGCCGAGGGCGAAGAAATAGGCGAGATAGCCCATAACCACGGAGCACTCCTGATAGCAGGCGTTGAACCCTTATCACTGGGACTACTGAGGCCTCCTGGTGACTACGGTGCTGACATAGTCTGCGGTGAAGGTCAACCTCTTGGCATCCATATGCATTTTGGAGGGGCTCTCCTAGGCTTCCTTGCCTGCCGAGACGACGAACGGCTTGTTTCGGCAATCCCCCATAGGTTAATAACGATAACTCCGACTGAGCGAAAGGGCGAATGGGGGTTTGCCTATGTCCTGCCTCAAAGAACCAGTTATTCCGCGAGAGAAAGAGCTCTGTCGTTCACAGGCACTAGCACTGCTCTATGGGCCATAACTGCGGCGGTGTATTTGTCACTCTTGGGCCCCCACGGCATACGCGAACTCGCTGAAGCTATCATGACGAACGCACACTACGCGATGAAACGAATATCCGAAATAGGCGGCATCAAGGTCCCAGTGTTTAAGTCTCCTCACTTCAAGGAATTCACGTTGAACTTCGATGGAACTGGCAAGACTGTCCGCGAAATAAACAAGGCTCTTCTGAAGCATAAAATCGAAGGGGGAAAAGACATCACAAAGGAGTTCCCTGAACTGGGCAAAACAGCGCTATGCTGCGTAACAGACGTCCACACTAGGGAAGACGTCGGTAAGTTTGCTCTTGCGCTTGAGGAGGTTGTTAAATGACGGATGAAGAAATGACAGGTTATCATGCCGTGAGTTGGAAAGAACCAACCATATACGAGTTGGGAAGAAAAGGAAGAAGAGGCTTTATGGTTCCAAGGGCTGAGGAAGGGACTAGAGCGGTGGTCGGAGATGTTGTATCACGAATACCCAAGAAAATGCGAAGAAAAGGGCTACCGAAGCTTCCAGAACTTTCAGAACCGGAAGTCGCGAGGCATTTTATCCGGTTGTCACAGCAGACCTTCGGAGTTGATTCGGGTATCAGTCTTATTGGAACTTGTACGTTGAAATACAATCCCAAAGTGAATGAGGCACTTGCGAGATCGCCCAAGATCGCAGATGTTCACCCTTCGCAAGACGAAGGGAGTATCCAAGGCGTTCTTGAAATAATGTACAAGTTCAAGAAATTGTTGTGTGAGATTTCGGGGATGGACGAGTTTTCTCTGCAGCCTCGCGGAGGCGCTCACGCCGTATTCGCAAATGCTTCCATTATTAAAGCATATCATAAGATCAACGGAGAACTTGAGCAGAGAAATGAAATAGTCACCACGATCATATCACATCCATGCAACGCCGCGTCTCCAGCCGTAGCCGGCTTCAAGATCGTCACGTTATATCCGGGTGAAGAGACTGGGTATCCGGACATAGAGTCTTTGAAGGTTGCTGTTACGAAGCACACTGCTGGCCTTATGATAACGGATCCGTATGATACCGGTGTCTTTGACAGCAACATTGAGGAATATATAAAGATTGTTCATGAAGCAGGGGGGCTGGTGGCGGTCGATCAGGCTAACGCTAATTGCATATTGGGCAGATTAAGGATAGGGGATGTAGGTGCCGACTTGTGTCACTTTAACCTCCACAAATCGTTTTCAACTCCTCATGGGTCTGCTGGACCGGGCAGCGCTCCGATCGGTGTCAAGAAAGAACTCAGCAAATTCCTTCCTGTCCCTGTTGTGGAGTTCGACAGAGGTAAATACTACTTGGATTACGACAGGCCACAAAGTATCGGAAAGGTCGGGGAATTCTACGGAGTTGTTCCGAATGTCTTGAGAGCTTTTGCCTGGATCATGACTATGGGTGCAGATGGTTTGAAAGAGGCATCCGAAGTCGCTGTGATAAACAACAATTATCTCATAAAGAAGTTATTGGGGATTCGCGGCGTAAGTTTGCCCTGGGTTGAGCGTCATCCTTTCAGGTTGCAGGAGGCCAGATTCAGCTTGGAGAAACTGAAGGAAGAGGCGGGCGTAGGAATCGACGACGTGAATCACAGAATAGTAGATTTCGGTGTTCAGAGAGTGTTTGCGAGCCATGAACCGTGGATAATTCCAGAGCCATTTACACCTGAACCGCCTGAAACACTTTCGAAGGAGGATCTTGACAGGTTTGCTGAAGTGTTCCGCAAGGTGTGTCACGAGGCATACACGAACCCCGAGATGGTTAAGAAGGCGCCTCACAACTGTGCAATATCAAAGGTTGATCCAGCCGCCTCGTCTGACCCGAAAAAATGGGCTATGACGTGGAGAGCGTACATTAGGAAATGCAAGAGGCAGAGGTCGTCCAAGAAAGAGAATTGAATCCGGGATGGAATATTTTCCTAGAGAAGAAAGGCTGGTTGGAACGCGTGCTGCAGCCAGAAAGGCAACGAGTGCACGTATGCTGGGAATTGTAGAAAGTCTGAGTATTGCCAATGTTAAGGATGGGATTGAACAGTGTGGAGGTACGTCCCGGCAATGTGCTCAGGTACTTCTCTGATCAAGCTCATTCCCTTTCCTCAGCTCTTTGTATGTTTCGTGACGTTACGCCTGACAACACTAATGTAATCTTTGACGCCTTCTTCCAAATTGAACTGAGGCTCATATCCTAGATCTTCCTTCGCTTTCGTGATGTTCAATGGCCCTCTTACCGGTTCAGCCACGTCAAATCCAGGGCCAATGTCAAAAACCGCGTCGGGAACGTTTCTCTTGACAATTGCGGCTAATTCTCGAAGCGTGTGCATTTCGCCAGTGCCTATGTTGAAAACCCTATGCTTTGGCTTTCTTGCGAAGCAAGCGGAAACAATAGCTCGTGCAACGTCTTTCACGTAGACTCCTTCATATTTTTGATCTCCCCCTATGGCAACTTTCGCAGGTTCTCCGAGCACAGGCTTCTCGATGATTTCCTTGAAGGAACTGAAGCCTCGGCGGCTTTGCCATGGGCCATAGACTATCGGAAATCGGAATGCGATGAAGCCAAGGTCGTATTCCTTGTTATAGTTTAGTCCGTAGTGTTCGCATAACAATTTAGTTGCGCCGTAAATTGTGACTGGTCTTTGCGGGCACTCTTCATCTATGACCTTTCCTTCCTCGGTATAGCCGTAGACGGCAGTGGAACTCATGAATACTACTTGAGCTAGATCCATCAATCTGGCTGTTTCAAGGATATTGACGGTGCCCTCAACATTGACTTTTGCCGCTAACCAAGGTTTCTGTTGTGAGTGTGTCGTCATTAGAGATGCCGTATGGACAACGTACCTGACATTAGATTTCTTGATCGCGCCTATGATGTCTGAGAGGTCTTGCACATCGCCTTTTGCGATTTCTATCTGGTCAGCGATATCTGCCAAAGGCTCAGTATCCGGGAGAGAGTCAAAAGCTATAGCTTTGTGACCATTCCTCAGCAATTCCCGGACTACATGCCCGCCTATGAAACCGGTTCCACCTGTTACCATCACGCTCATTCAACAACACCGAAACTTGTTTAGTCCTCTGTATGTCAGAAGAATGGTTGACTCTTATAAGAATTTAGGACGTGCGCCTTCCCGTTTTGGAATTCGCGCGTGCTAATTCATAGCTAAAACTTTAATAGGGCACCGGAAAAATACGTAAATGGTTGTGAGGCTCCGCTGTGCCTTTGCTAGTAGGAACTGGGGTAACCAAACGTTTTCACGGTTTACCAGCTTTGAAAGAAGTTGACTTCACGTTGGAGAAAGGAGAAATCTTGGGGTTGATAGGACCAAATGGCGCTGGAAAGACGACTCTCTTCAATGTTATTAGCGGATTTTACAGCCCAACGTCTGGAACAGTAAAGTACAACGAAAAAACCATTCATAACCTTAAGCCCCATCAAGTTTGCAGGCTTGGAATAGCAAGGACGTTCCAGGTGGTTAATCCTTTCCTCAACATCACGGTTTTGGAGAACGCGACAGCCGGGTCGCTTTTTGGAAAGGTAAGAAACATACGCATAGAAGAAGCAAACGACAAGGCGCTCTCGTGTCTGAAATTCGTAAACCTAGACGACAGAAAGGATGATTTGGCTAAAAACCTCAACATAGTTGAAAGGAAACGGCTTGAAATAGCCAGGGCCCTTGCTACAGAGCCAAAGGTGCTTCTTCTTGATGAGCCACTCAGTGGCTTGAACCCAACGGAGATCATGAATGCCTGTAAACTGGTGAGAAGGATTAGAGATGACTTGGACATAACAATCTTCTGGATTGAACACGTGATGAAAGCGGTTATGTGTACCGCTGAAAGACTAATAGTCTTGGATTCTGGAGAAAAGATTGCCGAGGGAAAACCCGAGGAAGTTTCGGGGAACAAGAGAGTCATAGAAGCCTACCTGGGCGAGGAGAGAGCATAGCGTTGTTAGAGGTTAAGGACCTTAGCGCAGGCTATGAAGATCTGGTAGTCATAGAAAACATAAACATCGTGGTCGAGAACGGAGAATTGGTCTCGATCATAGGGTCAAATGGATCTGGAAAAACAACTCTTCTCAGGGCTATTGCGGGCCTGCTTGAAGCAAAAACAGGAAAGATCCTGTTCAATAGCAAGGAAATAACCCAGCTTCCTCCATATGAAAGAGCAAGATTGGGCATAGTTAGCGTTCCCGAGGGTAGGCGTCTCTTTCCCTACTTGACAGTCACGGAAAATTTGGAGCTAGGAGCCTACAGCTCGAGAGCTAGGAGCAAGGCAAGGGAAACTCTTGACTTTGTTTACAAAACATTTCCAAGACTCCAGGAAAGAAGAAAGCAGCAAGCACTCACGTTAAGCGGGGGAGAACAACAAATGCTTGCCATAGGGAGAGGTCTTATGTCGTCTCCCGAACTTGTACTGCTTGATGAGCCTTCTATGGGCCTATCCCCGTTACTCACAAGTGAGATTTTCAAGGTAATTGGCAGTTTGCACAAGATGGGGCTTACCGTGCTCTTGGTTGAGCAAAACGCCAAGCGAGCACTGGAGTTGTCTGACAGAACCTATGTTCTAGAAAACGGGAAGGTTACCATTCATGCCCCTAGCGCAGAACTGCTCCGTGATGACCGTGTAAAAGAGGCCTACCTAGGTCTTTGAACGAATACGTGCAACTACCTTTCTCAGACGTGGGTATATCCCTTCGGGTAGAAACATAACTACCACTATTGTCAGAGCACCATAAAGTATAAGGTAAGACCCCATCATTCCTCCTCCGAAAAGGCCTAAGAACACGGATCTCAGTACGATGAAGATTAAGGATCCTACAACTGCGCCCAACAATGTTCCCACACCGCCCAGGATAGCCACTATAAGTATTTCGTCGGATAGCGTTGGAATCAACATGAAGTCCGGTCTAATGTAACCTAGGTATTGAGCGTAGAAAACGCCTCCAATCCCGGTGAAGAATGCGCTTATCATCAGAGCTATGATCTTGTACTTGAGGGGATAAATTCCCAGAGAGGCAGCGGCAGTCTCATTTTCCTTCATTGCTCGCAAAGCTTTGCCTAGCTTTGATTTTTCCAATTTGTATGAGAAAATCAAAAGTGCAACAAGTATCGCGAGGGTTGCAAGAAACCAGTAAAATGTATCCTTGAAATAGAGCTGTAATGGAGACAAGTTCGCAGGAAGCAAGAGTCCTGAGGCTCCAGCCGTTATGAAGTCTAGCTTTAGAACAAGTAGTCTGACAATTTCGGCCATTGCTATTGTAGAGAGAGCAAAATACGCGCCTCTTAACCTAATCGTTGGGATTCCAACAAACAAGCCTAACAAAGCGGCGAAGCCTCCGCCAATAAGCATTCCAATCCATGGAGTCAAACCATAATTCAGAAACAAGATAGTCGAGACGTAAGCTCCCAGTCCAAAAAAGGCTGCATGTCCGAAGGACAATACCCCAGCATAGCCATAGCATATGTTCCAGGCTTGGCCGAGGAATGCCCATAGTGCCACCAATACAAGTAAGTAAACCGCGTAATTTAGACCTATGAGCCTGAATGCCAGCGCGGGTATTAGCAGTACGAAAATTGCGATGATAATTTCTAACTGCTTTGAATTTAGCCGCTTCAAATTCAAAGCGCGCGCCCGCATCACGCTCGCCCCTTCAGGCCTTTGGGTCTCACGTAGAGCACGAATAAGAAGACCGCGTAGACGAGCACGAGACCGTATGCTTGGCCAAGTAACATATTACCTACGGCTTCCAAAACGCCGATTATCATTCCGCTCACAAAAAGACCACTGAAACTCCCTAAGCCCCCAAGAATGACTATGACAAAGGCCAGCGCAGCCCACGTTATTCCAACACCGGGGTTAATGTAGTAGAATGTTGAAATGACGGTTCCGGCTATGCCCGCTGCAGCCCCCGATAGTCCCAATGCAAGAACTTTAATATTTGAAGTCTTTATGCCCATAAGCTTGGCTGCCTCTTCGTCTCCCATAACTTCCGACGTCCCCAGAATGGCCTTGCCAATTAGCGTCTTCTTGAGAAAGAAATAGATTCCCAGTATAGTTACTAATGATATGACAAACCCGAACATATGTGCCTCCGGGATGCTTATGAAACCGATTCTTAGGTACGTTCCTACGTAGGGGTTGGGCAAAGTGTAGATTGTCTGGCCCCATAGGGCTTGGGCTAATCCCGTCATCAACATAGACAGCCCAAACGTAGCTAATATCGTCTGTTGCCAGCCCCCTCCACGCTTGCTCATCGGGGCGAAGACGAATCTCTGTGATAGAAAACCTATGGCTAGTCCAATGAGTATGTTGATCGGTATTAGCAAGTAAGGATCGATTCGGAAAATTAATGATAGCCAGAGAGTCGTGTACATGGTTATCATAATCCACTCTCCATGCGCAAAGTTTACAACGTGCATTAGACCCCAAGCTATTCCCATCCCTAGAGCAGCGAGAGCATACTCCCCACCCAACACTACACCGAAAACTAGGACTTGCCCCAAGACTTCTATGGCAGTCACGGTCTAGTACCTCATTGACTTGCGAAGCCTTTATGGTTTGGAGCTATACTTAAGATTTTTCACCGTCCCCTTGTCGATAGGATAGATTACGTAATCTCATTCCACCCCAGAGGCCAAAGAATTTCAGAGTATTCCTCACACTATTCCTTAGCGCGAGTGGGCAAAAGTCGCGCGCGCTTGATGAATCAATCATGCCGCAAATTTTATATTCAATCCTCAGAGATTCTAGATGGACGAGTGAGTAAAATGGTAACGAAAAAAACACTTTGGGTGATCATAGCCATAATCGTACTATTAGTTGCTGCCGTCGGTGGCTACCTTGCTTATCAAGCTTACGTTGCACCATCAGGACCTAAACAGATCAAGGTAGGGGTTATTTTGCCTCTTACAGGAGGAGCTGCACATGAGGGTTGGCTTGCTAGACATGCAATTGAACAAGCCATTGACGATATCAACGCGCGTGGTGGAGTGAAATCGTTAGGTGGGCTCAAGCTTGTTCCCATAATCGCTGACAGTGCGAGCACGCCTGCTACGGGCCTAGCCGAGGCTGAAAGACTAATAACTCTCGAAGGAGTTGACGTCCTGACAGGATGTTACAATAGTGCCGTCACGTACCCCGTCGCTGGCGCAGTTGAAAAGCACGAGATTCCATTTGTGGTAGCAGATTCTACGAGCGACAGGATAACTGAGCAGGGATACAAATATACTTTCAGAATTCATGGCAAGTCCTCATGGTACTGTAGGGATTCTGTCAAACAGATTGTAGATATGAACAATGCGTTTCACACGAATTACAAGAATATAGGGCTAGTTTATACGGATGATGAATTTGGGCGGAGCGAAGCCGATGGATTCAAGAGTTACTTGAGTAACCTAACCACAGATTATCACATTACTTTTGAGGAATCCCATCCAATTGGAGCGGCTGATTTGACGACGCTCGTGACAAAGCTCAAAGATGCAAACCCGGATATAGTCGTGCACGCAGCATATGCCACGGACGCGATTCTCTTCGTACAGACGATGAAAGCCGCGGGTTGGTACCCGAAAATGTATAAAGGGCTCGGGGCAGCAGGTCAATCAATACCTGATTTCATCACGGGACTAGGCAAAGATTCCGAATTCGTGATCACAGATACCGAGTGGCAACCAGACCTACTCCTTTCTCCAGCGATGCACAATTACACCTCTATCAACGATGAGTTCAAGATAAGGACTGGTTCAGACATGACGGGAATACCTGCTGACTGCTATTCATCTACATGGATACTGTACTATGGGATAGAAAAAGCAGGCTCTCTCGATAAGAACAAAGTCAGAGATGCTTTGGCTTCAATAAATATCGCGATTCCATCGACTGAAGTTGACGTGATACTACCGTATGAAAGGATTGACTTGACAGTAGACGGGCAGAACCCGTACACAGCTATCGCCGCTGCTCAGGTGATTAATGGCACGTACAGGATAATTTGGCCTCTTGCATATGCAACCATTAATGCGACGTGGCCAGCACCTCCATGGACAGAGAGAACGTAACTCAATGTTGACATGCCTATCTGGATGCCTATTTGCCATAAGCGCGCACGCGCGCGCTTTCCCATTATTTTTTCAGCAGCCGGAGAACCTCGATTAATCGTCTGTCCCTTTCACTGATGATGTTCTCGACTCTTTTCCCAGCATAGTCGTAAAACCCTTTTCCCGTTTTCAGGCCTAACTCCCCATCGCTTACTTTTTTCTTCAACAAGTCTGGTGGTCGAAACTTGGTCTCTTTGAGTTTCTCATACAAGTATGAATATTGAGAAAGTTCCGTGTCCAGCCCAAACGAGTCCATGGCCTCAAATGGGCCTATGTAGTAACGCAAGCCTAGATGTTGGGTCCAAGCACTGTCAACGTCTTCCACAGTGGCGACTCCTTGCTCAACGAGAGATATGGCTTCTACCAGCAATGCTGTGTGGATCCTGTTGACGATAAAGCCAGGAGTGTCCCTGCAAAGGATGGGTCTTTTCCCCAAAGATGTTAAGAAGTCTCTTACAATATTGATTACTTCTTCTGAAGTCTTGGCTCCGGGAATGACTTCCACCAAGGGCAACAAATACGGGGGATTCATCCAGTGTGCCCCCAGGACTCTTTCTGGTCTTTTCGTTGCTTCAGCCATCTCAGTTATACTAAAAGTCGAAGTATTAGAGGCAAAGATCGTATGGGTCGGGCATGCTTCATCAAGTTCCGAGAAAACGCTTTTTTTTAGATCAATTTTCTCCGGCACTGCCTCGATGACAAGATCAACGTCTTTAGTTGCCTCAGCCATACTTGCTGTTCCTCTTACGTGTGCCAAGCTCAACTTCGCCTTCTCTTCAGTTAGAATACCTGCCTGTACGAGAGTGCGGACAGCGGAATTCATTCTCCTGAATGCTTGTTCAATTACTTTCTTGTCAACATCCACGATATTGACTTCACGAGCACCCTGTGCACAGGCCAGTGCGATTCCACTTCCCATTATCCCAGCACCTATGACTGAAACCCTGTTTATGGTCATTTTGATCTAATCCTCTTTGGGACAACAGTAGTGATGAACAAGATCTTAAGGTTTGTCAGCATACCCTCGTTATGATAGACCGAAGATCGCACGTCATACAAGCGCGCGATAGTCTTTGGTGAGTGGTTTGCCATAGGCGCGAGCTAATGTGAGCATATTATCAGAAAACATCTGCTGCAATTGGAAAAACACATACAATGTACGACAATAATGCCTACGAGGTAGACCCAATGGGAAATCCTTTGTGAAAACAACGTCGCAAGCGTCGCGAAGCGTCGCAGTGTCACAAACAGTCCTCAAAGAGTACTGCTGCAGACGAGACAAAGGAGAGAATCATCCATCTTCCCGCGCGCGCTGGAAAGACTTCTTGGCGAGAATGATCAAGTTGTTAATCTGAACTAATGGGTGTTGATGGTGAAAGGACAATATACCCAGGCCTTGCATTGTACTTAAAGCTTGCAGGTTGACCAAGCTCATCGTATGAAATCTGTAAGTTGAGGATGTACTGTGTTGTGTTCCATCCGAGATACTGCAGCTGAAATTCCCCAATTGGAAAGGTAACGCGAGTGTATTCACCAGTGTTCCGAAGGTCCCCTATGAACCGGTCGTAGGCCAGCGTGTTTGGACCGCTAAAGGCGAAGTTCAATTTAACGTTGTGTGCCGTTGCCGTTCCATTGTTGACTAGGACAGCGTGTGTGTCAAATTGGCCCAAGTAGAGCGATTGGAGATTGATGGCTGGTTGGCCAGGTACTTGGTTGTTTGGACCTGTAAAGAAGTTGTACGATGGCTGAAGGATGCTGATGACAAGAGCGCAACTGGCAAGAATAATGGCAACTACAGCCAATCTCATTTGGATTTCACACTTTTTTCCGTTTGGTTCTGTTATAAGTCTTTCCGCTTCAACCTAGGGCGTGCTTGAAGAAGTAAAAAGAACGCCCTTGCGCTTTGGAAAGTTTAATTAGGCCAAGAAACCTCAGAACCTCGGTTGGAATAGCTTGTTAGTCGCCTTGGACCTTGATAGATTTCGTGAGTTGAGGAGAGGAAAAGTTTGACTGGAGAGGCAGACAAGAAAGCCATCCCGCGAATCGTTAGGAGATCTGGTAGACGCGCGCGCTACTAGGCAGTTGAAGTCTCCTTTCTAATCTAAGATCCGAGGGAATCGCTGCGAACAGTTCATCTACCCTCGCGCGCGCGAGAGAGAGTATGTGATCTCTCACTCTTACCAGTGAACCGTAGAGGGCATTTGGAGAAGATTGGATAGATTTCCATGTTTTCAATTTTCAGGAATGCTTGTAATGCGAGTCAATTGTGAAGGGTTGCGCATTTCGCTGAATCGCGAGTGAGTCTTGTTTCGGCAAATTCTGCATAAGAGTTTTAACGCTATCACTCTAAGAGCTAAAGTGTCTTGGCTTTGTGAGGATGAAAGCGGTTTGAATTTGAAAACGATTCTCTTAATTTCCGATGGAATGGCTGATAGACCGATCAAGGAGTTGGGATTGAAGACGCCATTAGAGGCAGCCGTGAAACCGAATTTGGATCATATCGCTAAGAATGGAGTTTGTGGCATAATGGATCTGATCGCACCGGGTATTCCTCCCGGAAGTGATACAGCTACTCTGGCTTTGCTCGGCTACGATCCCTCTAAAGTGTATTCTGGCAGAGGTGCTCTTGAGGCTGAGGGTTCAGGTGTTGAGGTCTTGCCAGGAGATGTTGCATTCAGATGCAACTTCGCTACGGTCAACGATAATCTCGTTGTTTTAGACCGACGGGCTGGCAGAATTGCAAACGAGGACGCGGCCAAACTGTCCAATGCTCTCGGAAAAATCAGGACTCAACCATTCTTGAAGATCAAGTTTCAATTCAAGAACACCGTCCAACACCGGGCAATGCTGGTAATTCGGGGACCAAAGTTATCGTCTGCGGTCAGTGATTCGGATCCAGAAACAGTTGGAAAGAAGGTGTTAGAGGTCAAGCCGCTAGACAACAGCGTTGAGGCAAAACGTACGGCTCAGATTGTCAACATGCTATTGCACTCATTTCATGAAGTCTTGTCAAAGCACCCAACAAACAAACTGAGAGCTAAGGACAACCTACCAGTTGCGAATATGATTCTCTGCAGGGGCGCTGACAATATTCCCAGGATTCCGACTCTTCAAGAAAAGTACGACATTAAACCCGCGTGTGTTGCGGCTGTTGCCCTGATAAAAGGCGTGTCAAAAGTTGCAGGCATGGACCTGATCAGCGTGAAAGGTGCTACTGGAACAGTTCAAACCGATTATCTGGCAAAAGCCAAGGCAGCAGTTCAAAGTCTGAAGAAGCATGATTTCGTGCTCCTACATGTAAAGGCCACAGACGTTGCAAGCCACGACGGCAACATCAAGCTGAAGATAGAAATCATCGAGAAGATCGACAAAATGCTTGGTTATATCCTTTCCAACACCGATACTGATTCCACAATAATCGCGGTCACTGCTGATCATACAACGTCTTTGGCCAGGAGAAATCATGAAGGAGATCCTGTTCCGATCATGATCATGGGACCAGGAGTCAGGTGTGATGATGTTGTTGATTTCGGCGAAAGAACGTGTGCCAAAGGCGGTTTAAACAGGATAAGGGGCTTAGACCTCATGCCTACTTTGATGAGCCTAATGGGCAAAACAAAGAAGTTTGGAGCCTAGAATAGTAGTTATCGAACTCGCATCAATCTCCATTCTCTGTAATCAGTCACGACTCTGACGTACCCTTTGAGCATTTCATTTGTTAAGGAGTCTCCCGTATCAATCCTCAAGATGTCCCCATCGATACTTTGTAGTTTCTTTTTTGTTGCAGCAATGATGATGTGATCTTTTTCGACCCGTTTGAGAACCTCGGGACCAACTGTTGATTGCCTCTTCCCAGCAGAATTCCTTGTCGACCGATGGGTGAAAGGGCTGCCGAAGTGTGTTTCCAGTCCTTCACTTCTTTCAGTATTCTCTTCTCGTCGGCGTCAAGAATTGTCTTTCCATTGCTATATTTTTTGAAAAATTGACGATGCCGTGTGATCGATGAATTTGTTTTCCAAGCCGTTAAGCCCAAAACATGCGTCTTTAAACGTCCTGCTTCACGCTTAGAGCGTTCGTTTGTTTATATACTGACTGCTCGCAAACACTCCACACGCAGAAAAAACAGAAGCATACGCTCGTAGAAAGAAATTGGTGGTGGCCGCGCTTTGCGTGGCAGCAGCAGTATATCGGTTTTCTATTTGTAGGCTATGAATTCTTTTCCGAGCATTTCTCGCGCTATGACTGTTCTCTGAATATTTATGGTTCCTTCAGCACCGACGCAGTAGGACATTATGCCTCGCAGCCCCATCTCTACTGGGCATTCTTTTGTGTAGCCGTACGCGCCTAGCCATATCATCACGTGTTTATAGATGTCAAAGGCCAAGTGCGGTGCAATGAGCTTGCAGGCAGCGATCATCTTGGTCACTTCCAACGCCGAGAACTTGTTTTCCCTGTAACGTTTGTCCATCATCCAAGCCGTGCGATATGTCAATGACCGTAAGGCTTCAAGGTGTGCCCAATCGTCGGCCATCTCGAATTGAATGCCCTGGAACTTGCCGATGGGTCTGCCAAACGCTTTTCGTTCCTTAATGTATTCCGTTCCTGTGTCAAGTGCACGTTTTGCTGTCCCGCAACACACGGCAGATATGAGTATCCGCGCGGTGTCGAAGCCCTCCATAGTCAAGTAGAAGCCCTTGTCAACCTCGCCCAGGCGATACGAGTCTGGGATCTTGACGTTTTTCATCAGAAAACCACCCGTCGAGATTGCCAGCGCGTGCGCTAAGAGATGAAGAGGCAATAACCCTTTCAAGTTCAACCCTGCTCGTTCCAGCAGTCGCCCTGCTCTTCGGATGGCAATTCCTCGGAGAAAACCTCAACTTCGAATCACTCCTCGGCTCAGCGTTGACCCTAGTGGGGTATGCTTGACGAACCTCGCTAAGAACCGCTCCCGCACGGGCTCATGACTTGCGTGATGCGCATGGTATTCTTGGCATGGGCTCAATTCTAGGCGGCAATGTGCTTGTTTTCCGTTGTTCTATGGAAACGAAAAAAGTTAAGTGTAAAAGTCACGCCTTAGGGTTGAGGCAGCAGTCAGATGGTCTTAATCCTCGATAGAAAGGCTGTTGAATCCTTGGTGGATATGAGGGAGGCTATCAAGGCAATAGAGAAGGTCTTCCTCGAGTTCCATGAAGGAAAAGCGGTCTGCCCGAAGCGCTTGATCATTGATGTGGCTGAGCACAAGGGTCTCATGTATTATATGCCGTCTTATCTCAGTGAGAGTGAGTCACTGGCAGTCAAGATAGTTGCTCAATATGATGGAAACTTGAAGTATGGTTTGCCAACAATACTGGCCTCAATTCTTCTGAGCGATCCGCAAAATGGCAAACCGCTCGCGATGATGGAAGGCGCTTATCTTACTGCTCTACGGACAGGTGCCGCCAGCGGAGTTGCAACTAAGTACCTTGCTCGAAGAGATTCTAAAGTAGTAGGCGTC
>Ga0315277_10004273_pt1 | contig 19147 bp, 17 predicted proteins | sample YL17G05_15_MG_FD_203695 | JGI IMG/M metagenome (GOLD analysis project Ga0315277, IMG submission 203695) | Sediment microbial communities from Yellowstone Lake, YNP, Wyoming, USA - YL17G05_15 | ecosystem: Environmental > Aquatic > Freshwater > Lake > Sediment | place: USA: Wyoming | collected...
CCCCCAGTTCTTTTACATCATCGTTCAATCCCCGCAAGAGCGGGGAAAGACCCATCCGACTGGATGATCGCGGCCACGACTCATGTGCTCATCGTCATCATGCGCGGCAGAGCCAAGGTAACGGCGGCAAAAGGGTAAATGGTAAAGAGGTAAATGGTAAAAGGAATGCGAAATCGTATTCCCCAACTACCAGGCACCAACTACCAGACCCTGTTCCTGGAACCCGGTAACTGATTCGCAGAACTCGGAACCCGGAACACGGAGCCCGAACCCGCTTAAAAGCCTCAAGGACCATTAGATTCAGCTTTGAATAACTTCTATGCATCAATGATGCCGGAGTTCAGCAAAGCCCTTCGTGCCTAATCCGCCGTAGTAGCCTACGGCTACGAAGGCTGGAAGCTCAGTAGGAGCGAAGGAGGGTTCGGATGAGGGACAACAACCATGGCACAGCTTGCGATAAGTCGCGGGCGGGAGCCTGTGCCCCAAGCCGAGACCATGTGATCTGCGAGTGGTTCTTTCATAGATGCGTCCCACGGGACTCTGCTGGTAAAAAGGAATCGCGACTAAAGTCGCTCGCACGAAACGGTTTTCAGCAATTTTATCAGTTATCAGGGCGTGGGTAAAATTCAGCGCGAGCCAAGGGGAAGATGTGCGGATGGAAGGGGGAACGGGCAAGCAGAAAAGGTTGAAAGGTTGAAAGGGTGAAAGGTTGAAAGGTGGGAAAACCCCGGAAACCTCAGAAACCCTAGAAACCTAAGAAACCGAGAAACCTTGATTTCCACGGCTTGAATATTCCTCCCGTGCCATTCAGCGTCAACAATGTCTCTGATTGATCGCCCTGGCGCCTGGGCAAAAAAATATTTGCCCTTGAAACAACGAAAGCGGATTTGACGGGAGAGGTGTATGCAGAGAAGGTTGAAAGGTTGAAGGGTTGAAGGGTTGAAAGGTTGAAGGGTTGAAAGGTTGAAGGGTTGAAAGGCTGAAGGGTTGAAGGGTTGAAAAGTTGAAAGGTTGAAATGCTGAGGAAGAAGGAAAGAGGAAAGAGGAACTCTGCTTCGCCCCTGTGGCTTGATTTTATCAATCCCTCCCGGATCAGGCATCTTAATTGACTGGATGCGATTAAGGAATTATTGTAGAAGCACAGTTCGCATATTAAAAGCAATGCGGAGAGATAAGTGTCTGCGGCGCGAATTTTTAGGAGCTTGAAATGGACTATGTTTATATTGAAGAGCTGGGCAGGTATGTTGGGAAAGAGGTTGAGCTGAGGGGATGGGTGCATCATCGGAGGAGTTCGGGCAAGCTCCATTTTTTGGTGATTCGGGACGGGACCGGGATGGCGCAATGCGTGGTATTCAAGGGCGAGGTGAGCGGGGATATTTTTGAAATGGCGGACAGGATTTCGCTGGAAAGCTCGGTGATGGTTAAGGGGACGGTCCGTGAGGATCAGAGGTCTCCGGGCGGATTTGAAATCGGGGTGAAGGATTTAAAGCTGGTTCAGATGTCGGAGGAATACCCGATCCAGCCCAAGGAGCACGGGGTGGATTTCCTGCTCACGCATCGTCATCTCTGGCTCCGCTCTCCCAAGCAGACCGCGCTGATGCGGATCCGGGACGAGGTAATCAAGTCCTGCCGCAATTTTCTGGACCAGCGCGGATTCATTATGCTGGACGCGCCGATCTTCACTCCGGCGGCTTGCGAGGGCACATCCACCTTGTTCCAGACCGATTATTTCGGGACGCCGGCGTTTCTGACCCAGTCCGGCCAGCTATATATGGAGGCCGGGGCTTTTGCCCTGGGCCGGGTTTATTGTTTCGGGCCTTGCTTCCGGGCGGAAAAGAGCAAGACCCGGAGGCATTTGACCGAGTTCTGGATGCTGGAGCCGGAAGCGGCCTGGTATCATCTTTCGGATATGATGGATTTGGCCGAGGATTTGGTTGTGTATATTGTGGAGCGGGCGCTGGAGAAGAGGCGGAACGAGTTGATGACTTTGGAGCGCGATATTTCAAAGCTGGAGCTGGTCAGGAAGCCCTTTGCCAGGATCACTTATGATGAGGCTTTGAAAATTTTGGAGCAAAAAGGCAAGCCCCTGGAATGGGGACAGGATTTAGGCGGGGATGAGGAAACGGTGATGAGCCAGAGTTTTGATCAGCCGGTGATCATTCATCATTATCCGGCGGAGATCAAGGCATTTTATATGGCAAGGGATGAGCAGAGGCCGGAGCTTGCGCTGGGCGTGGACATCTTGGCGCCCGAGGGGTATGGGGAGATCGTTGGAGGCGGGGAGCGGGAATGGAGGTATGAGGAGCTGGTGAAGCGGATTGAGGAAAACGACCTTCCCAAAGAGGCCTTTGAATGGTATCTGGATCTGCGCCGGTTCGGATCAGTGCCTCATTCCGGATTCGGCCTGGGCCTGGAACGGACGGTTGCCTGGATTTGCGGGATTCATCATATCCGGGAGACGATTCCATTTCCGCGGATGCTGGAGCGGATTTATCCTTGACTTATGGTAAAGCTGGTAAAACTGGTAAAAATGGTGAAACTGGTGGCGAGACTAAAGTCCCGCGCACAGTATGGTTTCACCAACTTAACCAACTTCACCAACTTTAGCTCTTTAGGAGAGGGGCTCAAACTGGTCTTTGGCTGCTCCGCAGACCGGGCAGGTCCAATCGTCGGGCAATGCTTCAAAAGCGGTTCCAGACTTGATTCCGCGCTTGGGGTCTCCCTTGGCCGGGTCATAAACATATCCGCACACCGAGCATTGATACTTTTTCATATCATCCAACCTCCTTGTCCTTGATCGGCTCCGGGCCGGGTCTCTTACTTGCAAACTTCTTTCAATCGTTCCGCGACCTGCGCTCCCAGGGCAAAGCATTGATCCAGCATTTCCTGGGCCGGCACATACTTGCTCTGGATTTCCGCCACCACCGGTATTTTCATCTCTTCCAGTTTCTCTTTCAAATGCCGAACCGATTCCCCGCTCCAGCCATAACTCCCAAACACCGCGCCGATTTTATTTTTCGGGCGCAACCCCTTTAAATAGACCAGCAGGTCCGCCACGGTCGGGAAAATGTTGTTGTTCAGAGTAGGAGACCCTATCAGGACCGCGCCGGCGTCCAATAGTTCGGCCACCACATCACTGCGATGATCCTCCCGGAGCTTCATCACCTTGACGCTGATCCCGGCGGAGGCAAGTCCGTCGGAGACGGCCCTGGCCATCTTTCCGGTGCTGTTCCACATCGTGTCGTAAACCACCACCGCTTTTTTGGCCGGCTTCTGCTCGGCCCATTTTTTATACAGTTCCAGGACGCGCTTGATATTCCTGCGCCAGATCGGGCCGTGATCCGGCGCGATCATCTTGAGCTCAATCCCGAGCTTGGCGACCCGTTCCAGGGCCTTGAGCACGATCGGGGAATAGAGGAGGATGATGTTGGCGTAATACTTTGCGGCCTCGTATTCCAGGACGGATTGATCCAGCTCGTCGTCAAAGCGTTCGGAGCTGGCCAGGTGCATCCCGAAGGCATCGGAGGAAAACATAATTTTCTCGTCATTGAGATAGCTGAACATAGAGTCGGGCCAGTGCAGCATCCGGGCTTCCAGAAAAGTGAATTTCAACCCGGCCAGGTTCAGGGTTTCTCCGTCCTTGACCGGGGTAATCTCCTGGCTGAGTTTGAAATGCTCATTGAGCGCATCGGTGCCGTTGATCGAGGCGAAAACTTTTTCCGGCCTGGTTATGTCAATCAGTTCCGGGAGGCAGCCGGAATGATCCATTTCCGTGTGGTTGGAGATGATATATTTGATTCGTTTCGGATCCATCACCGAGCTGATCCGGGTCAGAAGCTCGTCCTTGAATTGCGCCTTGACCGTGTCAATCAGGATCGGCTTTTCGCCGATCACCAGAAAGGCGTTATAGGTTGAGCCGCGCCGGGTATGGTATCCGTGAAAATCCCGCATCACCCAGTCAATCGCTCCCACCCAATACACTTTATCGGAAATCTTGATCGCTTTAAGATGATGATTCATTATCGCCTCCTTATTATTTGCTTCGGCGTTGATCTGTTGCCGGGCCGAGCTTTTGGCTTTCAGGCTCCATCCAGACCGTGGCGCTCCTTTTCAATGAACCAGGCCGACGGGTCCCGCAGATAGAGCTTCATATCCGCGAGCAGGGAATGATGAGTTTTTTCTTCTTTAATCATCTGGGCCAGGAATTCCGTCTCCCCTTTTTCCTTGGCGTCATTCAGCCGCTCCTGGTAAAAGCTGATGGACGCGAACTCCAGTCCGATGCCCACTTCCAGCGCCGCCAGATCGCTGGCGTCAAATTCAAGGTTTTTCGCCTGCTTTTTGCTCAAGGATTTGAAGATTTTTTCCGGGGCGCTTTGCTCCACCTTCAGCTCTTTCCAATCCTCGGACCAAATGTGATTCTTGGTAAGGGATTGATAAAGGGTCTTGATCCGTTTTTTGTGAACCAATTCATCCGCGGTCAGCATTTTAAAAATCTTCTTGCCCAGCGGATGGCTGGAGCTATTCGCCACGGTTTCATAAAAGGCCCTGCCCTTTTCCTCAATCTCCAGAGCAATTAGAAACATCTTCAATTGCCGATCTTCTTTTTCGCCCATCGCCTTCTCCTTTTCAGAAATAAATTCTCCGCCCTTGCTCGGCCAGGGGGATCATAAAAAAATTATCCACCAGCCGCCATTGAGAGATAGAGGCAGGCGGAATACAACTCGGGGTTGATCTGCTGGTTAAATGCCTCTTCTATTTTTTGGCTCAACATCTTCTCACCCCTTCCAGAGACCGTGAAGGTTGCAATATTCGCGCGCAATGATTTTCTCGCCGCTGATGCGGAAAACCGCCTCCGGCGCCTGACCCGGTTTTAAGAATTCCCGATAGGCTTTCCCGTCAACCACCAGCTCAATCCATTCAATATAATGCTTCTCCTCCATCGGATGCGGGACCGAGCCGACCTTGACCTTGAATCCTCCGTCAACTTTCTCAATCACCGGCAAATGTTTCTCTTTGGCCGCATCCACCGTATTTTCCGTCATCAGGGTCATCGGTTCCCCGCAACAGACCAACTCGCCTTTGCCCTCGTGCAAAAGCTCCACCATGTTCCCGCAAATCTCGCATTTGTAAATTTCCAGCCTTTTTGTCATTTTTTCCTCCTTTGATCGTTGAGTTTATTTTTTTCTCCCCATTAAAAACTGACAAATTGATCCTTGGGCGCCTGACAGACTGGGCACTGGTCCGGCAAGATCCCGTCGGAAACATATCCGCAAATCTGGCAAACATAATAAGTGGTTTCCCGCTCCTTCATCAGGTGGTCCAGCGCTTCTTTATATAGTTTCGCATGGCTCTCTTCCACATCCCGGCTCTGGCTGAAAATGGTTCCCGCGCCAGCATTCCCGTCCTCCGCGGCCAGCTTGATGAATTGGTCATAAGCCACTCCCGCGATCTTGGTCTCCGATTCAAAGCTCGCCTTTAAATTGTCCTCCGTCCCCTTGATCTCCTTAAGCATTCTCAAACTGCGCTCCCCGTGAACTTCCTCGGAGAGCGCGATCACCCGGAACAATTTCGCCATTTGCGGATACCCTTCTGCCTCCGCCTTCTTGGCGTAAATCTTCAGCCTCAGCGCCGCCTTGGCCTCGCCGGTATAAACCTGATGAAACGCCTCCTTTAATCTCTCGTCCATCTCTTCTCCTTACGGTAAGAGCGATCCCGCCCAGGCGGGATCGCCATTCCTTACTGTGCAGGGGACTTTAGTCCCCGTTCACCAATTCTCCCCCTTCAACTCAAAATACGCCTTGGGATGCAGGCAGGCCGGGCATTGGTCCAGGGCTTCCTTCCCCTCGTGCAAATATCCGCAATTCCGGCATCTCCAGACCACTTTCTGATCGCGCATGAACACCCGGCCGGCTTCAATGTTGGCGGCAAAATCGCGGTAGCGCTTCTCGTGATATCTTTCCGCCACCGAAATCCGCGCGAACAGTTCCGCGACTTGCTCAAACCCCTCTTGCTTGGCTGTCCGGCCAAATTCCGGGTAGAGCTTGGTATGCTCAAGGTTTTCTCCCGCGGCCGCGGCCTTCAGGTTGTCAACCGTCGCTCCCACTTTTCCCGCGGGATACGCGGCCTGGATTTCAAGCTCCCCCCCTTCCAGAAAGCTGAAGAACCTCTTCGCGTGCTCCTTTTCCTGGTTCGCGGTTTCCTCAAAAATGAAAGCGATCTGCTCGTAACCCTCTTTGCGGGCCGCTCCCGCAAAATAGGTGTAGCGGTTCCGGGCCTGCGATTCCCCGGCAAACGCGGCCAGTAAATTCTTCTCGGTTTTGGTTCCTCTAATCGTCATCGTTTCCTTACCTCCTCTCAAGATTTTTTCTCTTCCCCCGACACCTTGGACAATATCCCAAAAATTCCAGCCGATGTCCAATTATCCGATACCCGGTTTGACGACCGGCCTTTTGCTCCAGCCCCTGACCATTTTTTCCGCCATTTTTCCCAACTTTGCGGATTAGATGCAGGAAAACGCGCTTTAGTTGCTATTAATAATTATTATTAGTAAGCAAATCCGGTTCCTTTTCAAGCGCGATTCAGAAAACAGGGGCAGGATCCATTTTTGAGAAACGAGTTTGGAGTCAGGGTTGAGAGGTTGAGAGGTTGAAAGGCAACCCCCGAGGAGCGAAATGAGTTTGTTTTTCCTTGTCAACCTATCAAGTTATCAACTTAGCAGCCATTATCGGTTCAGCGTTCAGTTTGGATGGTATCCCCGCGGAGCAAGCGACCTTGCTCTTGCCAGTTCCCAAAGGATCAAATATACTTAAGCCAGAACCGCGCAGAAGGAGGGCTAAAATGGGAAACAGTTTAGTTTATCTCAAGTATTGGATGGCGATTTCCGCGCTGATGTATTTTGTGGCAATGTTGTTTTTCCTGTTCCTGCAAAACCGCCTGCTGGAGCAGATGAACACGGTCTCGGCCAAATTGTTCAAGGACCGGTTCCCTCCCATCCCGCTTTCCACTGAGAAGTTCTGGCTGGTCCTGACCACTTCTATGATGCTGATGCTGGTGTTGCTCTGTATTTTTGTCGCGCTGGATCCGGTGGCGTATATGGAAATGACGCTGATTGTGCTGGCGAGCAAGATGTGTTCCACCCTGCTTTACCTGGCGCTGTTTGCGCGGGATAAATATTTCGCTTACCTGGTGGGCGCGCTTACTGACGGGCCGTTGTTTATCATCACCCTGGCGATTTTTCTCCAAACCGTGGGCACGGATTTGTTTCTGGCTTTTTAAAATTGTCCGGCTAGAATATTGGAAGAGAACCTTAGAGGGAGGTAAAAATGCCGAAGACCTATCCGAAGCGATTGGAGGATTTTGGGAAGAAGTATGTTCCGCTTTTGCGGACCTATCTTCAACGGGAGGAAACCCGGGATTTGGATAAGGTTATCCGGGACGAGTTGGTGAAGAAAATCCAGGGGCTGATTAACCAGATCAACGGCGCCAAGCAGACTTTGGTGGACAACAAAGTTTTGGCCGGGCTGGATTTGTTGGACCGGTCCACCCGCAAGCTGGATAAAATCCGGGACAGCATCAGGTTCGCGGCGCGCGGCTATTCCGGGGTGTTTGACCTGGAGGTGATGGGGGACGACCAGCTGAAGCGGCTTCTGGAATTTGACCAGAGTCTGTTTGACCAGATCGCCATCCTGGAGGCCGGGCTGAGCGAGGTGTCGGGGAAATCCACGGCCGAGCTCAAGGCCAGCCTGTCCGTATTTGACCAGAAGATCAAGGAATTTGAGACCAGGCTGGATGAGCGGGACGCCTACGCCCGGGAGCGTCAGTCCGGGAAGTAAAACTGAAAGCGAGAAAGGAGAATAAAAATGGTTGCTCAATTCTTGGAGGTGATTGAATATTTTGACCAGGCCGGAGAGGAGTTGGTGCACCGGATTCCGGAAGAAGGCTCGGCCGAGACCAAGTTCGGCTCGCAGTTGGTGGTTCGGGAGAGCCAGTCCGCGGTGTTTTTCCGGGATGGGAAAGCCTATGACGCTCTGGGAGCCGGCCGGCATACCCTGTCCACCCAGAACATCCCCTATTTGACCAAGTTCCTGACCAGCGCCATCGGCTTCGGCCAGAAGAGTCCGTTCCGGGTGGAAGTGTATTTTGTGAATATGAAAGTGTTCACCGATCTGAGATGGGGAACGCGGGAGCCGGTGGTCTTCCGCGACAAGGAGCTGGGGATGGTCCGGCTCAGGGCATTCGGCAATTACACGATGAAGGTGAAACAGCCGCTCCTGTTCATCAACACCATCGTGGGCACCCAGGGGATTTATCGCTCGGAGCAGATTCACGAGTATTTGAAAGATGTGATCGTGGCGCGGCTCAATGACCTGCTCGGCGAAAACCTGGATACCATTTTGGACCTGGCCAAGGTGTATGATGAGTTGGGCGTGGCGGCCAAGACCCGGGTGATGGGCGATTTTGAGAAATACGGCCTGGAGTTGATTGACTTTTTCATCCAGAGCATCACCCCGCCGGAAGAAGTTCAGAAAACGATTGACGACCGCTCGGCGATGGGCGCGGCCGGGGATATGGGCAAGTTTATGCAGTTCAAGGCCGCCAAGGCGATGGGCGACGCGGCCAAGCAGGAAGGCGGAGGCGGAATGGCTGGCGCCGGAATGGGAGTGGGAGTGGGCGCGGGATTGGGAATGATGATGCCGGGGATGATTATGGGAGCCGCGGCCGGAGCCCAACAGCAACAGCAGCCGGCCGGGCCGAAAATAAAATGCCCGAGTTGCCAGGCGGAACAGCCGGTCGGGACCAAGTTCTGCGGCAATTGCGGAGGCACCCTGGTGCAATCGGTGAAATGTCCCAAATGCGGCAATGTCGTGGAGGGCTCTCCCAAGTTCTGCCCCAATTGCGGACAATCGCTCTCCGCGGGAAAATGCCCCAAGTGCCAGACCGACCTTGCCCCGGGCGCAAAGTTTTGCCCCAATTGCGGGAATAAGATCGGATAGGTTATAATATTTATCCGGAATATCCGTTAAGCGGGGATATGGATTGAAAAGTTTGGCTCCCTCGCTGAGGAGGCTTGAAAATGAGTCAGGGAAAAAAAAGAGTTGGACGGAAACCATTACCGGTCGTTTCGAAATCGAGGAGAGCAATCAGGATTTCCCGAAAAGCTATGGCCAAGGATCCGGTCCTTTCATTATCCGGCCTGGGAAAAGAGATCTGGAAAGGCATTGATGCGGATCAATATGTCAAAGAATTGAGGGAGAGCTGGGATTGAGCGCTTATTTCTGGGATACCAACCTATTTATCTATCTAATTGAACAAAACCCTGGCTGGCGTGATTAATATGGCATTCTGGTGGATGGCATCTCGGAAATCATCAGCCTGAAAAAATTATAAAGGGTCAATCGTAATGTCAAGCATACACTTCGGGATTTGTGACTTCTGCGACTCGGCCTGCGGCCTGGAAATAGAGAGCGAGGCCGGAAGGATCATCTTCATCCGGGGAGATAAAGAGCACAGCTTCAGCCGCGGACACATCTGCCCCAAGGGCATCGCCCATCAGGACCTTCATTATGACCCGGACCGGCTGCGCGCTCCGGTTCGGAAAAAGGGGAGCGAGTGGGAAGAGGTCACCTGGGAGGATGCCCTGGAGGATGCCGGAAGCAGACTGGCCGAAATCCAGCGGAAATACGGTCGGGACGCGCTCGCTCTTTATTACGGGAATCCGATCGGCCACAACTACGGCTCGCTCTTGTGCCTGGTGCCGTTCGTGAAAGGGTTCAAGACCAAAAATGTGTTCTCGGCGACCTCGGTGGATCAGCTCACCCGGACGCTGGTGTCTTTGCTGGTTTTCGGCAACCAGGCCATCCTGCCCATCCCCGACATTGAGCGCACCGACTACTTCCTGATCCTCGGAGCCAACCCGGTGGTATCAAACGGAAGCATTATGACCGCCTCCGATTGCAAGAACCGCCTGCTGGAGATGCGAAAGCGCGGGGCCAAGATGGTGGTCGTTGACCCGCGGAGGAACGAGACCGCTGAAATCGCGGACGCGCATTATTTCATCAGGCCCGGCTCCGACGCCCTGTTCCTGCTTTCAATGCTCAATGTCATATTCGCGCAAGGCCTTGCCGATCCGGGCGATCTCGGAAAAAAGATCAAAGAGCTTGACCGGTTGAAAGAGATCGCAAAAGATTTCCCGCCCTCCCGCGTGACAAAAGCCACCGGGCTATCGGAGAAAGACCTCCGGACCATTGCCGCGGATTTTGCCTCGGCCAAGAAGGCGGTCTGCTACGGCCGCAGGGGGATTTCCACCCAGGAGTTCGGGACCCTCGCCACCTGGCTCTGCGACGCGCTGAACATCATCACCGGGAATGTTGACCGGCCCGGGGGCGCTATGTTCACCACGCCCGCGGTGGACCTGGTCGGACTGGCCAAACTTTTGCGCCAGCCCGGATTCTTTGACCGTTGGAAAAGCCGCGTCTCCGGACTGCCCGAGTTCAACGGCGAGTTCCCCGCGGCTTCGTTCGCCGAAGAAATCCTGACTTCGGGTCCGGGACAAATCCGCGGCCTGATCACAATGGCCGGGAACCCCGCGCTCTCTCTGCCGAACACCAGGCGGATAGAGCAGGCGCTCAAGAGCCTGGAGTTTATGGTGTCCATAGACTTCTACATCAACGAGACCACCCGTTTTGCAAACCTGATCCTGCCCCCGACCGGCCCGATGGAAAATGACCATTACCCGATCCTGGAATACAATATGTCGGTCCGAAACTTCGTCCATTACACATCGGCATTGTTCCCGAAACCCGCGGGAGCAAAACACAACTGGGAGATTATGCTTGACCTGTTATATCATCTGGAAAAGCATTCCGGCGCCGCGTCTTTTGCGCTCGGATGGCTCAAGCGCAAAGCCCTTTATTGGCTCCGACCCGACCGGCAGTTGAACCTGCTCTTAAAGCTCGGGCCGCATAAGCTCTCGCTCAAGAAGCTCAAGATGCACCCGCACGGCATTGACCTCGGACCGCTTGAGCCCAGGCTGGATAAAATCATTTCCACCAAAGACCGGAAGATCAACCTGGTCCCGGAAAAACTGGTCGCGGATCTTGCGCGGCTGGAAGAAAGGATTGAGCAATGGTCATCGCCGAACAAGGATGAATTTCTTCTGGTCAGCCGGCGCTCTTTAAGAAGCAACAACTCCTGGATGCACAACAGCCCGCGCCTGGTCAAGGGCAAACAGGACTGCACCTTGATTATGAACAAGGGCGATGCCGGGCGATTGGGCCTCATAAACGGACAATTGGCGCGGGTATCCACCCAGATCGGCGAGATCAAAGTGCCGGTGGAAATCACCGACGACATTATGCCGGGCGTGGTCAGTATGCCCTTTGGATGGGGTCATAATCAGGAAGGCGTAAAACTGCGGGTGGCAAAAGAACACGCCGGGGTGAATGTGAACGAGGTGACCGACGAGAAACTTTATGATGTCTTTTCCGGAATCTCCATCCTGGACGGGATCCCGGTCAAGGTCGCCAAATCGTGAAGACAGGACGCTGAGACTGTGAGCAAATCCATCAGTTCAGGAAATTTAAAGACCGGATCAGGATACCGAGCCTCAGGTAAAGACCTGATCGGGGAAATCATCGTTTTGATCATTGCGGCCGGCTTGATCTTTTTCTTCGGCCAGAAAACCAGAATAATGTCCATCAGCATCGTGCTGATTATTCTTGCCCGCTTCCTCATCCTGAACCGAAAAGGCGATTGGATCTTCTTCCTGCTCGGACTATTCCTCGGCGGCGGAAACGATCTGATCTCAATGTATAAGGGCGTCTATTATTACCTGCCCGGAACTTTCCTCTCCCTGCCCATCCCGGCCTGGATGCTTTTGTTTTGGGGAGAGATTTTCATTTTCTTCCGCAAGCTCTGCCGGTTCGGTCCTTTCATCGGCGAGTTGCCCGGATTCAGGAGATTGATTGATCTTCCGCTCGCGCTGGATTTTCTGGTGGCAATTATTTACCGGATGGTCATCTACCGGCTGGCGAGCAGATCCTGGCTGCCGGACGCGATCTTTGCGGGCATTTTGATCATCAGGCTTTTGCTGGCGCCGCCCAAAACCAATGAGCGGAAGCTGATGCTCACGATTCTCATCCTCGGCCCGCTCTACGAAATATTCCTGATCCGCTCCGGCCTCTATGTCTATCAGACCGGGGTGGTTTTCGGAATGCCGCTTTGGCTGATCGTTTACTGGGTGTTCATCATCCGGTTTCTCAAGGCGGTTTTTGACCGAGTGGAGTTTTACCTTACGCCCCGGCGCGGCTGACTAAATTTTTCCGGTCTCAATCAGTCTTTGGGCGTTTCTCGCCAGCAGGACCACCATCAGGATCAGGGGCTTGAAGCGCTCGTCCCGGGTATGGCCTTTGACATACCGGTAATAAATCTGCTGGACCACCACGCCGATCTTGAACAGGGCGAAAATCACATAGTATGGCAAGTTGGCGATGTCGCGGCCGGTGATCTCCGCGTACCGGTCTGCGAGCTTGCTCCGGGAGTAGCTTCCAGGAGCATAGGTGGGGCCGAAGGCCGCACTCCTCAACTCCTCCGGATCGTCCGCGTTGACCCAGTATCCGAGCGATACCCCCAGATCCACCAGCGGGTCTCCGATGGTTGACATCTCCCAGTCCAGCACGCCGATGATTTTGGTCAGGTCGTTCGGGTCCAGCACCAGGTTGTCATACTTATAATCGTTATGGACCAAAGTGGGCGCCGGGGATTCAGGCATATTCTTCTTGAGCCAGTCAATCACGGCGTTGATTTCCGGAATATCATCGGTCTGCGAGCCGGTGTAGCGGTCGGCCCAACCGTGCACCTGGCGATAGAGGAAACCCTCGGGCTTGGCTCCCTGGTCCAGACCGATGGCTTTGTAATCAACCCCGTGAATCTCGGCCAGGTTTTTGATGAAGGATTCGCTCAGGCCGGTTGCAAGCTCCGGAGTGAAATTCATCCCCTCCGGAATGTTCCGACGCAGGATCACCCCCTTGATCCGGTTCATCACATAAAACTTCGCGCCGATGATTGACTCGTCCTCGCAAAAGACCACCGGTTTCGGAACCTTGGGATAGACCGGGTAAAGCGCGGAGAAAATCCGGAACTCCCTTCCCATATCGTGCGCGGTCTTGACCTTGGTGCCGAAGGGAGGCCTCCGCAAGACCAGTTCCCGGTTTCCGATCTTGATCAGGTAGGTCAGGTTGGAATAGCCGGAGGGGAACTGCTCCGCCTGAATCTCCCCCTTCAGGCCCGGAATCGCTTCCAGCAGATATTTTTTCACCGGCTCTAAATTTATTTCCTCCCCCTTCCGGATCGGACTGGCTTGATCTATAAACTCGCTCATCTCAACCATCCCTTCTGAAATATTTTACTTAACATCCTTCTGATACTTTCTCAAAATGCGCCTCGCAACCACCACCTTGTGCACCTCATCGGCGCCGTCATAAATCCGGGCGCCTCGCTCCATCCGGTAAAAGAAGGACAGGATGGTGTCGTCCGAGACGCCGAGTCCGCCGTGGACCTGGATGGCGCGGTCAATCACCTTCATCATCATATTGGCGGTGTAAAACTTGATCAGCGAGATTTCTTCCCGCGCTTCATAAGTGCCCTGGGTGTCAATCTTCCAGGCCGCATGAAGCACCATCAATCTCGCCGCGTGAATCTCGGCCCTTGATTCCGCGATCCATTCCTGCACAATCTGCTTGGTGGCCAGGGTTTTTTTGCCGCCCACATCGCGCTTGGCCGCATATTCGCACATCATTTCAAAACTGCGCTGGGCGATCCCGATGTAGCGCATACAATGATGAATCCGGCCCGGCCCCAGCCGCTCCTGGGCGATGACAAATCCCTGTCCCTCCGGCCCGAGCAAATTCTTCTCCGGCACCCGAACATTCTGGTACATAATCTCGCCGTGCGAGGCGTAATCGTCGCCCGTATGTCCCATCACGGAAATGTTCCGGACCAGGTTGAAACCCGGCGTGTCGGTCGGGACAATGATCATAGAGGCGCGCAAATAGGGCGATGGATTATTCGGGTTGGTGATCGCCATCACGATCGCGAATTGAGAGCCGTCCGCGGCCGAGCTGTACCACTTGTGGCCGTTGATCACCCACTCGCCCTCGTCTTTCACCGCGGCGCAGGCCATTTCCGTGGGGTTGGACCCGGCGAATTCCGGCTCGGTCATTGAGAAGCAACTGCGGATTTCTCCCCGGATCAAGGGCCGCAGATATTTTTCCCTCTGCTCCTCGGTCGCGTATTTGGCCAGGATTTCAATGTTGCCCGCGTCCGGGGCCTGGCTGCCGAAGCAATAAGGCCCGATCGGAGACCTCCCGATCTCCTCGCATAAAATCGCGTAGCCCATAAAGCCGATCCCGACCCCGCCCAGCTCCTTGGGCAACTGCGGCGCCCAGAGCTCCATCTGCTTCACCTTGCTCCGGACTTCCTCCAGCTTCGGCTTCATCGCCTTGAAGCTCTTGAACAGGAAATGCGGCTCCAGCGGATAAACTTCCTTGCTCATAAACTCCCGCACCATCTCCAGAATCGTCCGGGTCTTCTCATCAATCCCGAATTCCATCTAACTACCTCCTCTTTCTTTCAGCCGGTTCCTGCCAACCCTTTCCATTCAAGAGCGCCCGAAAAACTATGCGCGCTTCTCGGTTCACGGTGAACGGTCAACAAGAAACGACATCAATTAACCGGATCAAATAAAATGCTACACAAAATCCGTGGCCGGGGCAAGCCGGCATAAATCAAGGCTGAAGGATGAAGGGGGAAGGATGAGCCAAGGCGGGCAAAGCGAGTCATTCGGCGCCGCGTAAAGTAATGGCCCGATCCCAAAATCACCAATTGATAATAGAAGTAATGAATCTGAAGGTGTAAACCGCGGGCGCGTTGAAATTTTCGTAGTCGGGTTTGAGGTCGGGCTGGTTGTTGCGGGTGGCCTGGGTGATGTCCATATGGGTATATCCGCGGATTAAATGGACCTGGGTTTGCTTATGCTTGAGCGCTCCGGGCGGAAAATCTTTTTCATTCAGTTGAGGGACGGAATATTGTCCCATTGAATCATCTCCGGTAAAGGAGATCACGGGGAGGTCAATTTCCTGGGTATGGGCGCCATTAAGAAGCTCGGTTCCATTGTTTTCCACGATCCTGGTTCCGAGTTTTCCGGAATCAGTGGAGAGCCGGGGCGGGAAATACCATTCCGAATAGTCGTTGGGACCGCTCGCCAGCTCAGGCGCTTCCAGATAAGAGTCTGCTCCGCCATAAGCCGCGCGGGCAAAAGCGTAAAAGTCCACCACTTCCGGGTTCTCGTCTTCATCTTGGGCGCATTTATTATTGAGCCGGTCTCCGGAGCCGAGGGCTTTGGGGCTCTGGTCAATATTGATCCATCCATAAAGGAATTCCGGATCCATCGGTTGATGTCCGGGCTTCCAGGCCGTGATCAGCTTACATTCATTCGGGTCAATGGGGATGGCCGCGGTTTTATGGCGAAACTGCTCCCCCAGTTTCCCGCTCGGCTGGCCCATTGAGAGCCGCGCGATAAAGAACGGGCTGAAATCATCATCCATGGCAAAAGCCAGGACCGCTTCGTTGGTCAGGCGCGGAAGCTGAACCGACCGGGGACGGGCGTATTGCGGGAAAATGACTTCCTGCCCGCGCGCATTGTTAGCGGCCCAGCCGGAGAGGCCGAGCGAGATCATTGTGGAAGGAGAATAGCGAATGCCCAGGATGTCAAGGTCAAAATAAACCATTCCGTCCTGGTATTTTTTGGCGAGCGAGGACCGGTAGGATTGGGCGTCTATGATTGCAGGCGGTTTGGTCGGGAATCCTCCGCCTTCCAGCAGAACCAGTCCGTCAACATCATTCATTCCCAAGAGTTCGCGGTCGGGTCTCCGGTCAAAGTCATAGGAGGCGTAAAGCACGGTGAGCGATCCGCCCAGGGAATGGCCTCCGATCAAGACCCATCTGCCCGGCTTCTTTTTCACAATCATCCGGCCGTCCTGCATAATCACTTCATTGCCCACTACCCGGTGCGCCTGCAAAACCACTTCGCGCCAGTCCCGGATCGCGGTGTCCGCTCCCCAGTTGGCCATAAACCGGACCGAGTCCTGGTCAAGCGGCACGAATTTTCTGCCGTTAATGATTTTACCCTCTCCTTCGGGACTGAAAGCCGGCCGGTAATAGTCAGAAAGTCCCTGGATGATTTCCGGGACGGGAATTTTTGAATGGTTCGCTTCTGCCCAGCGGATGCCGGTATGGTCTTCCATTTGCTCGGACCTGCGGTCAAGGATCCAGACTTCCAGACCGGTTTTGCCTTGCTCTTCTTCCAGTCGGATCAGGTCGCGGCTAAGCTGGTCTATGCTCATAGCTCCGACCCAGGTGCCGGGCATCAGGATCAAAATGGTTCCGGGCTGAGTTTGGTCCGAGCCGAGCCGGTAGGAAGTATAAATTGCGTGATTGAGGTTCAGGTATTCGCCTTGGGAGTTTTTTCCGCTCCCATCCAGGGCCATTGCGTCTGCGAGCCGGTCCGAGTAAAAGGGCGCGTTCCGGTCGCGGAGATTGAAAGTTCCGTCCGGGGTGATAAAGCCTTGGGGCTGGTCAATCGGCGCCGGCGCAGGAAGGATGTGCTTGGTGATGATGATTTCGGCTGCGCGCGCGGAAAGCGCGGCGAAGGAGACGGCGGAAATGACGGCCGCCAGAAATATTTTTTTCATTTTTCCCTCCTGATTTCGCTTTTTCTGAAGAGCGATTCCAATTATAGCTCTAAAAATTTCAACTAACGATTATAAATTTTTGCCAGTTCCTGGAGCTGATCCGCCAGCTCCGGCTTTAACTGCTCCGGCAAAACCCTCCACTCCCAGTTCCCGTCCGCGACCGAGGGGATATTCATCCGCGCGCCTTGTCCCAGCCCGAGCGCATCCTGGAGCGGGATCATCGCCACATTGGAGATAGACATCAAAGCCATCCGAACCAGCTCCCCGCTGATCTCCTCCACATCAACTTTTCTGCCGAGGCATTTAAAAAACCGCTCTTTTTCCGCCTCCCCGGCTTCCGCCTCAAACCAGCCCCGCGCGGTATTATTATCGTGGGTCCCGGTATAGAGGATGCAGTTCGGGATGTGGTTATGCGGCGCGTAAGGATTGTTCGCCATATCCTCGGTGAAGGCGAACAGCAATACCTTCATTCCGGGAAAACCGTAATGACCGATGGTGTCCCTCACCTCGTCGGTGATGATCCCCAAATCTTCCGCGATCAGGGGCAGATTCTGGAAACGGCCGAGCAGGCGGTCAAAAAAATCCTTCCCCGGCCCCTTCACCCATTTCCCGTTCACCGCGGTTTTCTCTCCCCGCGGCACTTCCCAGTAATCCACGAACCCGCGGAAATGGTCCAGCCGGAGGTAGTCAAAAAAATTCAGGTTATGCCCGATCCGCCTGATCCACCAGTCGTATCCCGCCTCGCGGATCCGGTCCCAGTTATAAACCGGGTTGCCCCAGAGCTGGCCGGTGGCGCTGAAATAATCGGGCGGCACGCCTGAAACCATGGTCGGCTTTTTCTCTTGATCCAGCTTGAACAAATCCGGATGCGACCAGACCTCGGCGCTTTCATAATTCAGATAGATCGGGATGTCGCCGATGATTTCAATCCCTTTTCCCCGGCAATAATCCTTGAGCGAAAACCATTGCTTGAAAAACAGGTATTGCAGGAACTGCTCCCTCTCAATCTCCTCCTTCAACTGCTCCCGGAATTTTTCCAGCACAGTTCCCTGCCGGTCCCGCAATTCTTCCGACCACTGATTCCAGCTTTCCGGAAAAACCGCCTTGAGCGAAACAAAAAACGCATAATCCGAAAGCCATTCCGCGTTCTCCGCGCAAAATTTCTCATAACCGCTTCGGTCCGGCCGCTTCTTGAAATTCTCATAAGCCCGCTTAAAAAGTTTTTCCTTCCAAACCGTCACCTTCGGATAGTCGGTTTTTTCTTGCGGAAAAGCCGGCGGATTTTTCAAATCAGCCGGCCTTAGAAATCCATCCCGAACCAGAAATTCCGGGCTGAGCAGGATAGTGTTTCCGGCGAACGCGGACGGGCTGTTGTAGGGGCAGTTGCCGTATTCCGGCCGGGTCGGGTTGAGCGGAAGCACCTGCCAGTATTTGGCTCCGGCTTGCGCCAGAAAGTCCGCCCATTGATACGCGGCCGGCCCCAGATCGCCGATCCCGTAAGGGGAGGGCAGACTGCTGATATGAAGGATGATCCCGAATCCCCGCTTCATTTTCCTGTGTATGATACCATAACCTCCCTAAACATAAATTGCTGACCGTCTAACACTTTTTTCCTTTGTTAAATTATAGATTTTTCAACTGCTGCGTCCTGCGAGCGGGACGCTTTGGAGTGCGGTGTCCGCGACACCGCTTTCAAAAGCGACGCCGTGGGCGTCGCACTCCAAAGCGCCTTCGGCGCGGATAATGAAGCCGTTGATTTTACTAAAATAAAACTGTTAGACGGTCAGCATAAATTGAGATTGAACCCGATCTTGATATAATTTCTTAACCAATGAAAAAATTCTCCCAGCCGGCGCTTTTGGCAATGGCGCTTTCTTCAATTTTATTATCTTCCCCGGCTGGGGCTCAACTGAAAAATTTACATTTATACCGAATCTGCGAAAATCCCTTTTTTAAGCTCCTCCGGTCCAGCCTGGAAAAGTGCGCGCCCGGCTCGCACTGCGCGGAATTTGCCGGAATCTGCGAACTGCCGGATCAGGAAATCGGCCTGGAGTTCTGGCGCGGGCAATGGACAAAGGCTTTCCAGGCCGGGCATTTTTCCGAAGCGTCATTTTCGGCTAGCCCAGTCTGGATTATGAAATTAAGATCATCTCCGAGCGGGCCGAACAGGATGATTTAATCGTTCAGGCAAAAATCCAGGCCAAAGAAAAAATGAAAGCGGCGCGCCTCTTCTGGGCCTGCGATGATGGCAATGGAAGCTTCAATATAATTTGGGGTCAGGTCTTAATGCTGTTCACTTAACAATGATCCTTATTTTTGGTTTTTTAATCAGTCCCCGGGAATTATAGTTTTTCGGACGAGCCGGATAATGCGAGACTCGTCGCTTAACCGCTCGCGGT
>Ga0315277_10004274_pt1 | contig 19145 bp, 14 predicted proteins | sample YL17G05_15_MG_FD_203695 | JGI IMG/M metagenome (GOLD analysis project Ga0315277, IMG submission 203695) | Sediment microbial communities from Yellowstone Lake, YNP, Wyoming, USA - YL17G05_15 | ecosystem: Environmental > Aquatic > Freshwater > Lake > Sediment | place: USA: Wyoming | collected...
TAGCCGACACGGGTTGAAAGAACACCCATGATCCGCCGGAACTTGTCCTCCACCCCCCAGAAGCAGCCGGCGGCGAAGACAGCCGTCTCCGTCCCTTCTTTTTTCATTTCTTCGGGCAGCCCCCCCGGTTTGAAGCCTAGGGCGATCGAGTTGATGCAGAAATGCTGGCGGGTAGGAGCCGGGCCGTCATCGAAGACGTGGCCGAGATGCGAGCCGCAGGCGGCGCAGCGGACCTCCGTCCGGATCATCCCGTGGGAACGGTCCTCCCGGTCTTCCAGGCGGGTTTCGTCGAGGGGCGCCGTGAAGCTGGGCCAGCCGCTGCCGTGGTCGTACTTCGCCTCCGAACCGAAAAGTGGAGTCCCGCAGGCGCCGCAGGAATAGACCCCCTCTCCAGAGAAGTCATTGTATTTTCCTGTGAACGGCCTCTCCGTCCCGGCCTGACGCAGCACCCGGTACTCGTCCGCGGTCAGTATGTCTTTCCACTCTTTGTCGTTTTTCCGGATCTTCTTTATCATCTCCGTCTCCTCCTGAAACAGGGGATTCTCGCGCCCGGATTCTTTCTCGGGGCCGGTCGCCAGGCATTGGACCCCGGTGACACTTGTCAGAAAGGCGAAAACCGCCATAGTTAAAAGTGAGTTCGATTTCATGGCGCACCTTATTTCCTATTAATCCTATATTATTAGTATATATTATCGTCTTTCCGTTGGGAAGTGGGTCCGCCGAGAGACCGGGCTTGATTGAGGCGAGGAGTAAGGATATATATGGGCCAGCATCCTTTTTGCAGGAGTATCAGATGAGCCGACCGCCGATTGCAAAAAGAAACAAAATAGGAAGACGAGCGCTGTCGCTCTCTTTTATCTTTGGCCTGGGGCTTTTCTCCTTGGCTCCCTCTAGCGAGACACCCCAGGTCAATGATTGGGAAAACTCCCTAGTCATCAGCCGGAACACCGAGCCGCCACACGCCACGCTGATGCCCTATTCGACCATGGAAAAAGCGGCCGCGGGCGACCGTTTTGCCTCGGAATACATGCTCCTCCTCAACGGAAAGTGGAAGTTTCACTGGGTCCCGAAGCCGGCCGACCGTTCCTTGGATTTCTATAAACCGGAGTATGACGCGTCCGCCTGGAAGGAGATCGAGGTGCCCGGCAACTGGCAGCTTCAGGGGTACGATGTGCCCATCTACTTGGACCAAGAATATCCCTTTCCCGCTGATCCGCCTCGCATCCCCCACGACCGCAATCCCGTCGGCTCTTATCGCACGGAAATCACCATCCCCGACGGCTGGCCGGGCCGTCAGGTCTTCCTCCATTTCGACGGGGTCGCCTCGGCGTTCTATGTCTGGGTCAACGGCATCCCGGTCGGCTACTCCGAGGACAGCCGCACGCCCGCCGAGTTCAACATCACGCGCCATCTCCACCCCGGCCGCAATATCCTCGCCGCCGAGGTCTACCGCTGGTCGGACGGCTCCTATCTTGAATGCCAGGACTTCTGGCGCCTGAGCGGAATTTTCCGCAATGTCTATCTCTTTTCGACGCCCTCCGTCCATCTCCGCGATTTCGAGCTCAAGTCAGATTTGGACGGTGAGTGCCGGGACGCTGTTTTCCGGGTGAAGGCCTGGGTCGAAAACTATGGGGATGCCGCCGGGCGTGACTCCAGCCTTGAGGTCGCACTCCTCGATCCCGAAGGGAAGCCTGTAGGCCCTTCAATTCTGGCCCGGGGAACAAGCCCCTATATTGCCCCCGGCGCTGAAAGCCTTTTGCTCCTGCGGGCTGATATCCGGAGCCCTCTCAAGTGGTCGGCCGAGCATCCCAACCTCTACACCGCCATCCTCTCCCTCAAGAACGAACGGGGTGAAATCATAGAGATCGAGAGCGCCAAGTTTGGTTTCCGAAAAGTCGAGATCAAGGGCGGCCAGCTTTTGCTGAACGGCCAGCCTATCCTCATCAAGGGCGTAAACCGGCACGAACACGACCCCGCCACCGGCCAATTCGTCAGCCGCGAATCGATGATTAAAGACATCCTGTTGATGAAACAGCACAACATCAACACCGTCCGGACGGCGCATTATCCGGACGACCCCCAGTGGTACGAACTCTGCGACCAATATGGCCTTTACCTCATAGACGAGGCGAACATCGAGTCCCACGGGATGGGGTATGATCCCGAGGTGACTCTGGCCAACCGGCCGGAATGGAAGAAGGCCCATCTCGACCGCATCATCCGGATGGTCGAGCGGGACAAGAACCATGCTTCGGTCATCATCTGGTCGATGGGGAACGAGGCGGGCGACGGCACGAATTTCGAGGCGGCGAGCGAGTGGATCCACCGCCGCGACCCCTCGCGCCCGGTCCATTATGAGCGGGCCGAGCTCCGGCCGCACACCGACGTCTACTGTCCGATGTACCCCAGCGTCGACGAGATTATCGCCTACGCCAAGCAGAAACAGGATCGTCCCCTGATCATGTGCGAGTATGAGCACGCTATGGGGAACTCTTGCGGCAACTTCCAGGATTACTGGGAGGCCATCGAGCAGTACCCCCAGCTCCAGGGCGGCTGCGTCTGGGACTGGGTGGACCAGGGGATCTGGAAGACGACGCCCGACGGCCGGAGGTATTTCGGCTACGGAGGGGATTTCGGGGACTCTCCGACGGACAGGAATTTCTGCTGCAATGGGCTCGTGCTGGCCGACCGGTCCATTACGCCCAAAACCATCGAGGTCAAGAAGGTCTATCAAAACATCGCTTTCAGGCCCGCTGATCTGGCGGTGGGAAAGGTCGAGATCGTTAACAAGTTCTTCTTCACGAGCCTTATCGGCTACGAATTCTTGTGGTCGGTCTCCGAAGACGGAACCGAGATGGAATCGGGAGAGCTGGACCGACTGGACATCGGACCTCGGCAGGATAAGGCCGTCACCGTTCCTTTTAAGAAGTTCCAGCCGAAGCCGGGCGCCGAATACTGGCTTCGCTTCAGCGTCCGCCTAACCGATGACCTGTCGTGGGCGCCGAAAGGCCACGAGATCGCCGCCGAGCAGTTCAAACTTCCATTTTATAAACCGGCCCCAACGGCAGAGTCCAAGGGCCTGCCGCCGCTCCAAACAAAGGAAATCGGGGATGCCCTCGTCATCACAGGCCGTGAGTTCGAGGTCCGGTTCGATCGGGCGACCGGGCTTCTGATCTCCTATCGGTACAAAGGCGATGAACTGCTGTCCAGAGGCCCGGAGCCCAACTTTTGGCGTGCACCCACCGACAACGACTTTGGGAACGGGATGGAAAAACGGTGTGCCGTCTGGCAGAGGGCGAGCGCCCACCGGATTCTAGAGAGCTTCGCCGTGGAGCCGATCGGCGAGGCAGCCGTTCGCCTGGCCGCTCAATTCGACCTCCCGGACGTCCAGTCCAAGTACCGGACGACCTACACCGTTCTCGGCGGCGGCGACATCATCGTCGAAAACCACATCCTGGCTGCGAAAAAGGACCTGCCGGAGCTTCCCCGTTTCGGGATGCGGCTGAGGGTGCCCAATCGGTTCGAGCGGGTCGAGTGGTACGGGAGAGGTCCGCACGAGAACTATTGGGACCGGGCGTCAAGCGCTTTCGTAGGCCTTTTCAAAAGCACAGCCCGCGAACAGTTTTTCCCATATGTCAGCCCTCAGGAGAACGGATATAAAACGGATGTGCGCTGGGTGGCGGTACGGGACGAGGAGGGGAGGGGGTTGGCGTTCTGCGGGCTGGACCTGATCAGCTTTTCCGCCCTCCGCTACGCCATCGAGGATATGACGCAGACGAGCCGAGGGACGATGCACCCGACCGACCTCGTCGAGCGCGATTTTGTCGAACTCAATATCGATTATAAACAGACGGGTGTCGGCGGCGAGGATTCCTGGGGGGCGCGGCCATATCCCCAGTACACCTTATTCCCGCAGGACTATGCTTATCGATTCCGCATCTGTCCCTTGGACAAGGGCGCCGACCCGATGGCCCTGAGCAAGAAGCGCATCGTCCTGGAATAGAGCTCCGAGTTCGACGCCGGGGAAATGAGAAACTCAGCTATTTGGCGGCTTTGATCTCGTCCCAGATCTTGATATAGAGGGCAAGGGACTCGCCCAGGTCGGCGATGATCTCACTCTTGGCTCTAACCTCGGGATCCATGAACACCCCCGGGTTCTTCCTCAAGTCATCGCTCAATAGAGCATAGGCGTCCTTGTTGGGGCAGAGATACTTGAGAAAGGTGATGTTTTCCGCCGCCACGTCCGGATGATGCAGGAAGTTGATGAAGGCATGGGCTAGGCCGGTTTCCTTGGCACCCTCGGGAATAATCAAGTCGTCGACAGAAATCGTCGTCCCCTCCCGCGGCACGGCAAACAGGACGTCCGGGTTTTCCCGCTGCACCTGGAGGATGTCTCCGCTGTAGCCTTGGACGAGGAGGAATTCCCCCGAGGCGACTCCGGTCTTGTACTGTTCGTTCTCGTATTTGGCGATATTTTTTTTCCAGCGAACGACGACCTCTTTGGCCTCGAGAAGCTCCGCTTGATTCGTCGAGTTGATGCTGTAACCCAGAAACTTAAGCCCGGCGCCGATCGTTTCCCGCATGTCGTTGAGCATGGTCATCCGGCCCTTCAGGTCGCTCCGGTCGAACATGGCCCAGGACGGCTCGAAGTCCTTGACCCGGCTTCCGAGATAGGCGATGACCGTGTTGACGATCATGTAGGGCACGGAATGGTTCATGGTTTTATCGATCGCCAGCCTCAGATATTCAGGATCGACATGGACCAGGTTGGGGAGCAGGGCGTGGTCGAGCTTCTGGACCATGCCCTGGGAATTCATCAGGCTGACCATGTAGCTCGTCGGCGTCAGAAGGTCGTACCCGCTGGCCCCGGCTTTTATCTTGGCGTACATCGTCTCGTTGGAATCATAGGTGTCGATGATGACCCGGCAGCTGTTTTCTTTTTCGAACCGGGCGACGAGCGCCGGCTTGAAATAATCGGCCCAGGTGTAGATGTGCAGGACGGGCGCGGCTTTGCCGCAATGGCTGAGGAATGCGGCGGCCCCTATGGAGAAACAGATGACGACGGTTCGAGAAGCCATCGATTTCCAGGTCCGCAGGTTATTCATACTGACTCCCTAGCGCCGGGACCGGGACAGCCTCTGGCTCGCGGCGACGGCCGTGAAGGTGAGAACGAGCAGGATCGTGGAGAGCGCGTTGATCAGCGGCGGCGACCCGTACTTGATCATGCTGTAGACCCGGATGGGCAGGGTCGTCGAGCCGGGACCGGCGACAAAAAAGGTGATGACGAAATCGTCGATAGACAGCGTGAACGCCAGCAATCCCCCGGCGATGAGCCCGGGCAGCAGCATGGGAAGGAGGACCCGCCGGGTCGTCGCCCACCAGCCGGCCCCCAGGTCCTGGGCGGCCTCGACGATGGACTCATCAAAGTCCTGGAGCCGGGCCAGCACGGTCATGGCCACGAAACTGATGCAGAAGGTCACGTGGGCCAGGAAGATCGTGAACAGGCCCAGTTCGACGCCGGCGGCGACGAAGAGCATGAGCAGGCTGATCCCCATCAGAATCTCCGGAACGACGAGCGGCGTGTAGACGAGGCCGAAATGAAAGCGCTGCAGCCGGCTGCGGGCGAAGCGGTGGAGGGCGATGGCGGCGGTCGTCCCGATGACGAGGGACACGGCCGTGGCTGCGGCCGCAATGAGCAGGGAGTTCTTGGCCGCGCGCCATATCTCCGGCTCGTGGAAGAGACGCTTGTACCACATCAGGGAGAATCCCTGCCAGCCGCTTTCGAACCGGGACGCGTTGAAAGAATTCACGATCAGGATGAGGATGGGGAGATAAAAAAAGAAGAGCACGGCCATGGTCACGAAAAACGGAAAACGGCTGCGCCTCATTGGTTCACCTAGAGCAGAGACTCCGGCTTCTCTCTCTTCCGCTGCAAGACCATGACAGTCACGAGGGGGGCCAGGACCGAGAGGATCAGGACGACGGACAGCGCGCTGGCCTGGGGAAGGTTGCGGTCCACAAAGACCCGCTGGGCGATCTTGTTGCCGATCATCTCGCCGCTCGGTCCTCCGACGATATCGGGGATGACATAAGAACCCAGCGCCGGGATGAAGACGAAGAGCACGGCGGTGATGAGCCCCCGGCGGATCCCGGGCAGGAAGATCCTGGCGAAGGCCTGGAGGCGCTTGGCCCCGAGGTCCCGGGCCGCCTCGAGGAGCTGGAAATCGAATTTCTCCGCGGCGGCATAGATCGGCAGGATGGTGAACGGAAGGAAAGTGTACACGGTGACGAGGACGACCGCTCCGGCGTTATAGAGAAGCGATGTCTGGGGGCCGACGAGGCCGGAGAAAGCGAGGACCTTCTTGATCGCACCCTCCGGATGGAGGAGGACCTTCCAGGCGAAAATCCGGATCAGAAAATTCGTCCAGAAAGGGACGATGATGAGCATGAGGAAGAAGCTCTTCCATTTGGCGGTCACCCGGGCCAGGTAATAGCCGATGGGCGTGGCCAGGACGATGCAGACGGCGGCGGAGAGGACGCTGATCCAGAGCGTCCGCCAGGCCACGGCGAGATAGTTCGGATTAACCAGAGAGCGAAGGTTGTCCCATGTCCAACCTGAAGCGATGCCGCCATAGGGGTTGGCCGGCTTCAAGGCGATGGCGAACACGAAGAGTGTCGGGACGATGAAAAACAAGGAGAGCCAGAAGAGCGAGGGGAAGGAAACCAAGACTTCCCGGGTTCTCCGGCGCCGCGCGTTTTTCATCGGTTCTCTTCTTCAGCCCTGTGCCGAATTTTTCTCTTCGCCTTATCTTGCCGCCTCGGTTGTGCCTTTTTCATGTAGGCAACCTCAATGGTGCCGAGCCTCAAACTCCCTCGGCTTTGCTGCAGCGGCGGGGATCTCCGCAGGCGGTCATCACTCCCGTATCCGGATTGACGGAGATTCCCTCAAAGGAGCCGATGTTCCAGTGCCACGGGCTGATGACGTTGAACACAACACCCTTCCGCTCCGCCTTTTTCCTGACGTCCGCGTTGAAATCCGTCTCGATCATGTTCCGGGGGTCGATATACGATCCGCCGAATCGCGGGCGGTTCACCGATTTTTCAATGGGGACGCCGAAGTCCAAGATGTTAATTGTGTTCTGCAGGATATTGGCCAGGAGGCTGACGCTCGGGGAGCCCGAAGCCAGAACCGGCCGGCCGTCCTTAAAAATTATGTTGGGGGCCAGGTAGGTCGTCGCCCGGTATCCGGGGCGGGGCATGATCCGGAAGAAATGAGCGCCCCCGGCGACGACGGTGACTCCTCTTGTGAAAAGACCGTTGCTCCAAGGCAGGGACATACAGGAATGAATGATCGTGGCAATATTTCCGCTTCCATCGGTCACGGTGACATGATTGCTGCCCGCCGCCGGCCCCGGAGGCAACTCCCTCGGCACACCCATCTGGAGAAGCTCAAAACGCATCTCGGCATATTTCTTGGAGAGGATGACATCGAGCGGAAGGGGATGGGTTTCCGGGTCGGGCTGTTTGGCGCCTTCGGTATAAACCTCATTGTGGATCCTCAGCATCTGGACGAGAACCTCTGGGGAGTCGGTCGGCGGACCGAGCCTCTTGAGGTCCAGGAGTTCGATCATGTTGAGCGCTTCGATGATGTGCGTTCCGCCGTTGTCCGGAGGAGGAGAGGCGGCGATTTCATAGCCTCTGTAGGTGCCCCGAGCCGGCTCCATCCAGCGCACCTGGTAGGCTTCCATATCTTTCGGCGTGATCACCCCGCCGGCCTCCTGGACAACCCGGCAGAAATCCTTGGCGAAATCTCCCCGGTAGAAGAAATCGTTTCCTTCTTCGGCCAGGCGCTCGAGGGTCTCGGCCGCCCTTTTCTGATAGAGCGTATCTCCGGGCCGAAGCAATGCTCCAGCGGGCAGGAAGATCTCCCGGCCCTCCTCGGTCCTGCCGATCTTGTCGCTCTGCTCGAACATCTCCCCCCACAAAAACGGGTGGATCTCAAAGCCTTCTCTTGCGTATCGGATCGCCGCGGCCATGATCTCCTTCTTGGGCCTGGTTCCGTGCCGCTTGAGAGCGGCCTCGAACCCTCCCCAGAAGCCAGGGACCGAAACGCCGCGCCCGGTACCCAAATCGTTCACGTTGAATCCGGCCAGGGACTGCAGGGGCGCGTTCATATTGCCGTTGACATAGGTCGTCTTTTGAGTCGCCGCGTCATAATACAGCATGCTCAGGATGCCTGTGATCCCGGTCATATGGGGTTCGACGACCGTTTGGGTGATTGAGGCGCAGAGAGCCGCATCGCAGGCATTCCCCCCGCCTTTCAAGACAAGAACGGCCTCCCGTGTCGCCAAGGGGTGAGAACAAATAACCATCCCTTTTGTGCTGGCAGCGGGCGTCTTGAGACCGAAATGGGCCTCGGCCACGAGCTTCCTCCGTTCCTCGGCGTCGGTCCAAACCGACGCTGAGGGCGGGAGAACGCCCCAGCTCAGGGCTCCTGTAGCGGCTATTCCGCCAGCCGCTCTCTTCAGGAAGGACCGGCGATCGCATTTCATGGGACGGTCTCCTTTTTCGGCTCAGCTGACCGCGGATGCTCAGACTTCTTTATCGTTGTCCTCCGGCTCGCCCACTTTTCGCGGCGGAAGGGTGACGAGATGCTCGTCCATGGCGCGGTAGCGGTCGAGCATGAAGCCGTCATCGCCGTGCCACCAGATCCAGACATCGTCGTTCCACCGGATCGGCTTTTCGTCCAGGAAAAACCGGAAGTGCTGGCGCAGAACCTGGACCCGGAGGCCGTGCGTCCTCACCCAGTACTTGGTCGTCGAGCCCAGGTAGATCATGTCTTCGACAACGGCCGGCACGACATTCCGCAGACGGGACTCCTCCGGACTGTCGCGCGAGATGTGGATCTTCTCCGGGCGGATGCTCAGATAGACGGGGTTTCCCGGCTTCATGGACTTGTCGTTGAAGCAGATGAGGCCGGGGATATCCGCGATCTTGACCTGACAGTACTCGCTCTCGACGAGGCCGGTCACTTCGCCTTCGAGAAAGTTGGTGTCGCCGATAAAGGCGGCGACGAAGCTCGTCCGCGGAGTCTCGTAGATCTCGGCGGGGGAGCCGACCTGTTCGATCCGGCCCGAATCCATAACGGCGATACGGTCGCTGAGGCTCATGGCCTCTCCCTGGTCGTGGGTGACATAGAGGAAAGTGATCCCGACCTGGTCATGGATCATATCGAGCTCGATCAGCATGCGCTGCCGCAGCTTGAGGTCGAGAGCGGCCAGGGGCTCATCGAGGAGGAGGACCCGAGGCCTGTTGATCAAAGCCCGGGCGATGGCCACGCGCTGCTTCTGACCACCAGAGAGCTGGTCCGGTTTCTTGTGGGCCTGGTCGCCCATCCGGATCAGGCGCAGCATGGCCTCGACTTCCGTTTCGATATCCCTCTTCGACCTCTTGGCGACCCGGAGCCCGAAGGCGATGTTCTCCCAGACCGTCAGATGGGGAAAAAGGGCATAGCTCTGAAAGATCGTGTTGACTTTGCGTTTGTTGGGGGGGAGGTCGGTAATGTCCTCACCATCAAGGATGACGCGGCCGGCGTCGGGATGCTCAAACCCGGCGGCGAGCCGGAGCATGGTCGTCTTCCCGCAGCCGCTCGGCCCGAGGAGCGAGAAAAACTCCCCTTTTTTTATCCCTAGAGAGACGCTTTCCACGGCCTGGATGGTTCCGAAGCGCTTGGAAACGTTGCGGAATTCCAGAAACTCACTCAACCACGTGCGCTCCTGATCTGGCGGCCAACCATCTAAGTTTTCCGGGAAAACCTATTCTGAAGATAATGCCGGCATTTTTCAAGGGTTGTTTTTTACCCTGACACTGGGGGACGTCGTCGCCCGGCTATCCCAGGGCAAAATCCACGGCCGCCCGGGCATGCAGGGTGGTCGTGTCGAAGAGCGGAATCTCGTAGTCGTTCTGGCTCACTAGTAATGGGATCTCGGTACAGCCCAGGATGATGCCCTGGGCGCCACGGGAGGCGAGCCCGGCGATGATCTTTTGAAACACCCCTTTCGATGACGCCTTGATCTCTCCCAGGCAGAGCTCATTGTAGAGGATGCTGTGGATTTCCTCTCTCTCCTTTTCCTCGGGGATAATGACCTCGAGTCCATGCTTCCCGATCAGCCTCTGTTTATAGAAATCCTGCTCCATGGTGAACCGGGTGCCCAAGAGCCCCACCTTCTTGATCGAGCGTGATCTGACAGCCTCAGCCGTGACGTCGCCGATGTGGAGAATGGGGATGCGAATGTTCCTCTGAACATCGTCGGCCATCTTGTGCATGGTGTTGGCGCAGATGACGAGGAGCTCCGCCCCGGCCTTCTCGACCCTCCGGGCGGCATCGATCATCAGCTCGGTCAGTTCGTCCCATCTCCCTTGATGCTGCCGGACCTCCACCTCGGCAAAATCCACGGAATACAGGACGACCTTGGCCGAGTGGAACCCGCCCAGCCGTTCTTTCGTGTGCTGGTTGATGACCCGGTAGTATTCGAGGGTCGACTCCCAGCTGATCCCGCCGACGAGGCCGATGGTTTTCATGGTTTTCTCCCGATCCATAGAGTCTACTCAGGGATAACCATTATAGATAATATCAAGGCGGATTGGAAAATTGATCTGGGTTTGATCCATCTTTCCGCCTGTGCTATAAGCCGTTTGGGTTTTTCAGGAAAGGAGAAAGCCGCTGAAGAGGCTTGCCCTCGAAGAGTAATAATCGGGAAAAACATCACAGAGGAGACCGTGCATGGCTGACGCTGCGGAACATGGTTTTCATTTTAGGCTGATGGCCTTGATGTATAAGCTTCGTGATTTCTACGCGCCGCGGATGGCTGTCCTTGAGGAAGCAGGAATCTCGGAGGGTTTCCATGTCCTCGACTACGGCTGCGGCCCGGGAAGCTATATCAGACCCTTGGCAGAGCTCGTCGGTCCAACAGGCGGGATTTATGCCCTCGACAGACATCACTTGGCCATCAAGATGGTCGAACGGCTCGTTGCCAAGAGGAACCTGAAAAATGTGACGACGATCCAGTCAGCCGGCACCACCGGGCTGCCGGACCAGAGCCTCGATGCCGCTCTACTGTATGATGTGTTTCACGACCTCCATCAACCGGAAACGGTTTTGAAAGAACTGCACCGGGTGCTTAAACCGGGCGGAGTTCTCTCCTTAAGCGACCATCACCTCCGCGAGCAGGAGATTGTCTCCGGGGTGGCTAGGGAGGGGTTCTTTCGGTTTGATAAAAAAGGCCGGAAGACGTATTCTTTTCAGAAGATCGATCGACCTCATGTCTTCGGGATAGATTCAAATGTCAAGAGATAAGGAGACACTTCGTATGCGAACCACCCAGTCATCCGCCAAATGGATGGCCATTGTATTAGGTGCCTTGTTCTTGGCGGCTCTTGGGAGGGGGTCGTGGACTCTTGCCAAAGTAGCGGTGTTGCATTCGGCAGATCAGCCCCTTCGTTTGACCGTTCTTTACGACAACTATCTCCATAAGGAAGGGACCAAGGCGGATTGGGGATTTTCCTGCCTGATCGAAGGAACGGAAAAAACGATCCTTTTCGACACGGGGACTCAGCCCGAGATCCTGATGCACAATGTCGAAGTCCTGGGTGTCGACCTGAAAAAGGTGGATCAGATCGTTACCAGTCATGGCCACGGCGACCACATCGGAGGCTTGCCTGTTATCCTGGAGAAAAATCCCAACCTCACGGTGTTCTTTCCCGTCTCCTTTCCGGCGGAATTTGGGCGCCGCGTTGAAAACTTTGGGGCCATAGCCAAAGCCGTAGATTCACCGCTCGAAATCTGCCGGAACGTCTATCTAACAGGCGAGATGGGGGACGAGATCAAGGAGCAGTCTTTGATCATTGACACTGCCAAGGGGCTCGTTATCGTCACGGGCTGCTCTCATCAGGGCATCGTGAATATCCTCAAGCGCGCCCGGGAGATCCGCGATAGGCCGATCTATCTTGTTTTCGGCGGGTTCCACTTAGGAAATAAGACGGACGCCGAAATGCAGGAGATCCTCGCCGGCTTCAGGGAATTGAAGGTCGAAAAGTGCGGCGCAACCCACTGCACCGGCAACCCCCAAATCGCCATGTTCAAAAAGGCGTTTGGCGAAAACTATGTTCCCATGGGAACGGGACGAGTTATCGAAGTCTCCGGCTTATAGGTCTATTGGCCCGGCTGGCCAACGACAGGTGTCCTTGTCCTTCCGGTTCCAGGGGCGTTCTTGAAAATGCAGAGAGAAATGATCGACTTTGAAAGGAGATGGCCGGTGAGAAAATGGTCCTTCCCGCTTTTAGCTTTGCTTATTCTGGTTTTGCTTTCTGTGAGCTGGACAGGGGTCCAATCCGATAGAGGGACGTCCCCGTCTGAGCAGGGGTTGTTCGAGTCCTGCACCAGCATCATTGTCGGGAAACTGGCCTCGGCGGACGGCTCGACCATGACCTCGCACTCCTGCGACAGTATGTCCGACAGGACCTGGATCAACGTCGTTCCCCATATGAAGCATAAACCCGGAGAGATGTGTGTCGTTTATCACAACCCGAAAGAGACGAGGCGACCTGACGACAAGAACCGTCTCCCGAGCGGCGAGATCCCTCAGGTCCCCGAGACTTTCGCTTATATCAATACGGCCTACCCGGTTATGAATGAATATCAACTGGCTATCGGAGAAACCACCTTCGGCGGAAAGATGGAACTCCGGAGCAAGGAGGGGATCATCGACTGTCCTGAACTTTATCGCCTCATCCTGGAGCGGGCAAAGACCGCCCGGGAAGCAATCAGGATCGCCGACGAGCTGACCAAGGCCTACGGCTATAACGATTATGGGGAGTGCTTCACCTTCGCCGACCCTCAGGAAACCTGGCATTTCGAGATTCTTGGTCCCGGCGCGGGGAAAAAGGGAGCGGTCTGGGCGGCGGTGCGGATCCCCGACGACGAGGTCGGTGTCTCGGCCAACGCCAGCCGGATCCGGCAGCTTAACCTGAACGATCCGGAGAACTTCATGGCTTCGGCCAACGTCCATTCGCTCGCCCAGGAGATGGGTTGGTGGGATCCGGCGAGCGGCAAGCCTTTCGAATTTTGCTATACCTACGCCTCCCGGGAAAGCATGGGCTGCCGCCGCCGCGAATGGCGAGCCCTGAGCCTGCTGGCTCCTTCGCTCAAGCTCGATCCCAACGGCGAGAATTTTCCGCTCTCCGTCAAGCCGGAGAAGAAGCTCGCGGTCAAAGATGTCTTGGACATTTTCCGTGACACCTATCAAGGCACTCCTTACGACATGACCAGGACTCTGATCCAGGTCAACCGCGACGGAAAGGCCTCGACAAGCCCGGTGGCTCACCCGTTTATGAACCGGGAGATGATGGAGCTCCTCAAGGTCCAGCCCGAGCGGACGATCGCCTGCAAGAGAGCGACATACCTCCAGATTACCCAATCGCGGAGCTGGCTTCCCGACCCGGTCGGCGGCGTCGTCTGGCTGGGGTACGATAATCCCGTGACGACGCCCCACACTCCGTTCTATTGCGGTATCACCCGGATGCCGGACTCCTACATGGTTGACGGCCGGGCCGGACACAGCCGGAACTGTGCCTGGTGGGCATTCCGGAAGGTGAGCCGGATGGCCACTCTTTACTGGCAGCCGATGTGCCAGTCTATCGCCCAGATCTGGAGGCCCATAGAGGAGAAGGCCTTTGCCGACCAGGCCAAATTCGAAGAAGAAGCCTTGAGCCTTTACAAGCAAAACCCGGCCAAAGCGAGGGAATTTTTGACCTCTTATTGTGTCAAGATGGCCGAGGAGGCTGTAGCGGCCTACTGGAAGCTGGAGGAGGATCTCTGGGGGAGTTTCACCCAGAATTTTTAGGTTTTTCAGCCAGGACGTAGACGCGGCAGGTTTGGTATTCTTCTTTATAAGGCCTTCGAACCGTGGTCTCAATGACCTCAAGTCCCGTTTTTTGCATAGCCCCGGCGACCTCGTCCGGTTCAAACAGCGTGCAGTCGAAGGAGACTTGAAAGCCCAGTTCTTCATCCTCGTGGATTTCCCCTTGGCCACGGTGAAACGCGGCCAATAAGAGCCCGCCGGGCTTGAGGATGCGGCCCATCACTAGAAATGCCTTACCGAGATCTTCCCGGCGAAGGTGGATGATGGAATAGAGAGCCACGATGCCCCCCCAGGGAATTCTCTTCGAGCTTCAGGTCCAGCATGTCCCCGACTTCATAACGGACCTTAGGGTATCTTCGTCTGGCCTCCTCTACCATTCCCGGCGACAGGTCAATCCCGATGACCGCGAGGCCGAGCGATTGCAGGTGGGCTCCGATGTGTCCGGAACCGCAGCCCAGATCACATACTTTCTTGGCGGGAACGCTCTGGGCGAAGCGAAGCAAAAGGTCACGGTCGAAGGGCTTGTAATCCAGTTCGTGGGCATAGCGTTCTCCATAGGCGCGGGAGATGAGGTTATAGCCTTTGACGAGTTCGGTTCGGTTTTTCATGGGTCCGTCCTCTGACCGGGCTCAGGGCTGCCAAGTTTCTTTACATTCAGATCCATCTTCTTTCATCTGACCTGACCATTCCGCATACTATTATATCGAGGCGGCCGACGATCTCCAACTTGGCACGCGGATTGCTGCCCCTATTCAAAGAGGGATGCGGCGATATTTTCCTTTTTACTAAAAAGTAAGCGTTAACGTAATATAAAGAGAAGAATTGGGATGGCCCTTTCCGGGGAGCGGCCGCCTTTCCCCGGGAACAAGATGAATGCGTTTCATCCCAAAACGGGGTTCCTCGGGCGGTAGCCTAGACCGATCTTAGGGTGTCTTTTTCCAGCCTGGGATATGCCTTCGCGGACCATTTTGACTTGAGATTCCATCTTGAATTACCATCAACCCGAATGGAAGAAAGGATGCTGACATGAAACTCAGGAAACGCCTATGGTTTGTTGTACTGGCTCCCACATTTTTGGGTTTGTTTGCCTTTTGCCAAAATACCCCGGCGCAGGATAAACAGGGGCAATTCCAATTCGAAATTGCGTTTTCTTCCGTTGTTCATCCCGACTCCCTGACCGGCCGCGTTTATGTCATTGTTTCCAAGGACGGCGGCGGGGAACCCCGGCTTCAGACGGGCTTCGATATTGCCACTGGCGTCCCGATCTGGGGCAAAAACGTCGAAGCGCTCAAGCCGGGAGATGCGGCCGTCATCGATGAAACCGTGTTCGGCTTTCCCCTGGAAAGCATAAAAAAAATCCCGGCCGGAGAATACTACGTCCAGGGGTTCGTCAATATCTATACGGAATTCAAACGCTCGGATGGACACACGCTCTGGATGCACAACGACCAATGGGAAGGGCAGAGATGGAACATCTCGCCGGGCAACCTGTACAGCGCCGTGAGCAAGGTCTTCATCGACCCCGGCGAAGAGAAGGCGATCCAGCTGGTCTGCGATAAGGCGATCCCGCCTGTTGAAGTCCCGCCGGATACCGCCTACGTCAAGCGGATCAAGTTCAAGAGCGAAATCCTGACCAAGTTCTGGGGACAGCCCATCTATCTCGGAGCAACAGTCCTCCTGCCGGAAGGGTACGAGAGCCATCCTGATGTCTACTACCCGGTCTGCTATATCCAGGGCCATTTTTCTTTGCGGGCCCCGCACGGTTTCGCCGAAGGAAATCCCTTTCAGAAGCTGTGGACATCGGAGAATTTTCCGAGGATGATCGCCGTCACCTTCCAACATCCGTGTCCCTACTACGATGACTCCTATGTCGTCAACTCGCCCAACGTCGGGCCTTACGACGATGCCATCATGCAAGAGCTTATCCCCTATGTCGAAGAGCATTTCCGCATCATCCGGAAGCCCTACGCGCGGGTGCTCACCGGCGGCTCGACCGGAGGCTGGATATGTCTGGCCATGCAGGTGTTCCACCCCGATTTCTTCGGGGGGACATGGTCTCTGTGCCCCGACCCGGTGGATTTCCGGTACTACGAGCTTATCAACATCTATCAGGATGAAAATGCCTACTTCAGGATTCACAATCATATCTCGGCCGAGCGTCCCGAGGCCCGCGACCCGGACGGCCAGGTGTGGCACACCGTCCGTGACTCCTACTACTATGAATGGACTCTAGGAGACCGGCACAGAAGCGGGAATCAGTGGGCTATCTGGGAAGCCGCCTATACACCGATCGGCGAGGATGGATACCCCAAACCCCTCTGGGATTGGAAGACCGGGAAAATCGACCATCAAGTCGCGGAGCAATGGAAGAAGTACGACCTCCGGCACTATCTCGAAAGCAACTGGTCCTGGCTGGGGCCGAAGCTGGCCGGGAAGCTCCATGTCTATGTCGGCGATATGGACACGTTCTATCTGAACAACGCGGTCGTCCTCCTCGAAAAATTCCTGGAAAGCACAAAGGATCCTTACTATGCCGGTGTCGTGAAATACGGCGACAGGAAGCCGCACTGCTGGGGCCCCAACAGCGCCGAACTTTACCAGTTGTTTAAAGAGCAGCTCCTGAAGAACGCACCGGCCGGTGAAGATGCTTCAGCCTGGAATTATTGAGCGGTCGCTAAGGGACTAGGCTCCCGCGGACTCGCTGAAGCGGAGGCGGTTAGTCTTGTCAGGAGAAAGGGGCTAAAGAAATGAGCCATTTGAAGAGGATTCTCGTTTCCATGAAAAGGAGTGCTATCCTCCCAGTTTTCATATCCGTTCTTGCGATCGCTATCGGTGCTCAAGAGATCCATGATGCCGTCCGGGCGGGCGATTTGGCCAAGGTCAAGGCGCTTGTCGCCGAAAATCCTAAGGTCGCCAACGAAAAAGACGCCGGGGGCCGGACCCCTCTCCATTTCGCGGGCAACGCCGGGAACATGGAGATCGTCGCCTTCCTCATCACCAACGGCGCTGATGTCAAGGCGACCGACCCCGACGGATTCACGCCGCTCCACTGGGCGGCCTCGGCCGGACAGGCCGAAGCGGCCCGGGCCCTGATCAAGGCCGGGGCCGACCCCAATGCCCTGAGCGCACGCGGCGTATCCACGCTCGAATCGGCTTTTTACGGAAGGCATCCGGAGGCGGTCGGGGCGCTTCTGGATGGAGGCCTTAAGGTCGAGACGACAGGAGAGGCGGGGAGAGCCCTCCTCCACCGGGCGGCCTCCGCCGGATTCCTCTCGCTCGTTGAATTCCTCCTGAAAAGCGGCGCCGATGCCCGGTCCCAGCACGATTTCGGCAGAACCCTGCTTCATTCGGCGGCCGAGGGAGGCCTGACGGTCCTGGCCGGAAGATTGATCGAGGACGGGGCGGACGTCAACGCGGTTGATGAACTGGGGCAAACGCCTCTCCATCTGGCCGCCGCGGCGGGAAAAAGGGAGACCGTCGACTTTCTGATCGCCAAGGGCGCAGACCTTAAGGTTCGTTGCCGCGACGGCCGGAGCCTTCTCCACTCGGCCGCGGCCGGAGGGCTGGTCGACTTGATGGACCGCCTGGTCAAGGAGGGATTCCCCGTCGACGCCCCCGACCGTTACGGACGTACGCCGCTTCTCCAGGCCGCCGGAGGCGGGTCGGATAAGGCCGCTGAGTTCCTACTCTCCCGTGGTGCGAACGTCATGAGCCGCGATTATTATCAACAGACTCCACTCCACGAGGCGGCATTCTCGGGAAACATCCGTCTTCTCGACCTCCTGGTCAAGTACGGGGCCGATATCGAGGCCCTCAACGAGGAGGGATCGACCCCCCTTCTTTATATCTCCCAGGCCGGCCGGGCCGAAGCCATCGACCGGCTGCTCGAGCACGGGGCGAGGCTCGACGTCCGGAACAAGTTCGGCGAGACGCCGCTGACTTTTCCGTTGGCGAACAATTTTTTCGGCCTCGTCGAGAAGCTCTGGCCGAGGGCTGAAGCCCTCAAGAACAGGGATTTGCTGGAGAAGTATCCGCTCCACCGGCTGGCGTATCTCGGAATGGTTCAGCCGGCCTCGTTTGTGTTGGGGAAAGGGATTCCCGTCGACTTGAAGGACGAATCGGGCCGGACGCCTTTCCAGCGGGCTGCCCAGGGAGGAAGTATCGATCTGGCACAAATGCTCCTCGACAAGGGAGCCCGGGTCGACGAATCCGACCCGGACGCATCCACTCCGCTCCATTTGGCCGTAAAAAAAGGTCGGACCGACATGGTCCGGTTCCTCCTCCAAAAGGGGGCGGAACCCAAGGCGAAGGACGGGAATGGCCGGACTCCGCTTGAACTGGCCGGGGAGTATGCCTATCCGAATATCGCGACCATCCTCAAGGCTGCAGGAGCAGAGCTGGCGCCGGGCGCGGAAACAATGGATGTCGCCTCGCTCCTGGCCAAGCCTCTCCGCGACGGAGAAGCGATCGTCTGGTCCCTGGGACATTGCGGGTTTGCGGTCAAAACCCGGAGCCGCCTTTTAATCTTCGACTATTTCAGCCGGGGATGGCCGCGGCCGGAAAAGCCTTCTCTAGCCAACGGCTTTGTCGATCCGGAAGAGATCAAGGACCAGGACGTTGTTGTGTTTGTCTCCCACGCCCATGGAGATCACTTCGATCCGGTGATTCTCTCATGGCGTCCAATGGTCAAGAATATCACGTACGTTTTCGGCTGGAGAGAGGGAAAGGGCGGGCGGGCCGTCGACCTGCCGGCGCCCCGGGCGACAAAAAACCTCGGAGGGATGGAGATCTTCACCGTCAACTGCGAGCACAACGACGTTCCCGAGGTGGCCTACCTGGTCAAAGTGGATGGCCTGTCGATCTACCATTCGGGCGATTACATGGGCCCGCTCGACAGCTACCAGGACGATATGGCCTACCTGCTGAAAAAGGCCGGCACCATCGATCTCGCCTTCATCGGGAAATTCCAGCCGGCCGAGTCGCTCAACCCCCGGGTCGTTTTCCCGATCCACGCTTATAACCGGGAATTCATCTATGGCGCCTTCGCCCGGCAGGCGGCCGAGAAAAAGCTCCCGTCGCGGGTGATCATTCCAGAAAATAAAGGCGACCGGTTCAGGCTGTTCACTCGATAAGGAGAGTCAGTCCCCATGATCATAACCCAGGTGATAACCCACGGCCTCTTTTACGGCACGGCCTTGAAAGGAGCCATTATGAAAGGGCGAATTC
>Ga0315277_10004275_pt1 | contig 19145 bp, 13 predicted proteins | sample YL17G05_15_MG_FD_203695 | JGI IMG/M metagenome (GOLD analysis project Ga0315277, IMG submission 203695) | Sediment microbial communities from Yellowstone Lake, YNP, Wyoming, USA - YL17G05_15 | ecosystem: Environmental > Aquatic > Freshwater > Lake > Sediment | place: USA: Wyoming | collected...
CGGCCGCCTGGGGGGTGCTGAACGCGGCGAACGACTGGGAATGCTTGGTGCCCTGCCAGATCGGGTACTGCTTGCCCTGGCTTTCTGTCTTGTGGCAGATGGCGCATTTGGCCGAGCCGACGTAGGTGAACGTCTGGCTGTAAAGTCCGGCCGCAGCCACCGCCATCACGACAACGAGGAGTATGCTCTTTTTCATCGGTCCTCCCTGGGATTCACGGGTCCGAACGACTGGTCGGGGTCCCGAAATGAGTAAACTCCATTCTAGGAAAGTTACCGGGGATTGTCAATCTAATTCCGATAAATTCTATATGTTTTATAAGAACAATCGAAGGTGAAGGGTGAGGCCGGGACACAAGGGTGGGGCCTGGGCCGGACTATTCGGGACGGGTCGGCGGCCTTTTCAAGTCACGGATCTTGAGGTAGAGGGCCCCAGCTAAGAGGAGGATGAAGAGGGTGGCGATGATGAGTCCCGAACGGCGGAACTTGGCCTCCCGCAGCGCTGCTTCCCCGCGGACCTTGACCTCGGCCAGGACCTTGCCTCCCTCGCCCAGGTTGGCCTCGATCTCGGAAGGCGACAGCCCGTGAGTGAGGTTGCGGGCCAGGACCAGAGCCGTCGTGGCGTCCTGGAGCTTGTACTGCGCCTCGCCTACGTCGACGCCCTTCTGTTCGGCGCCGGCCAGGAGCGCTCGGGCCGCCTCGGAGGAGGCGACGAAATTGTCGATCTGCTGCTTGATTTTCAGCCCGGTCTGGTGGGGCGCTGTCCCGGTGTCATGACACTGAACGCAGACATCCTGCTTCCCCCCGGCGAGGAGGTCATCCGAGGGAGGGGAGATGCGGTGGTTGCCGTGGCAGGCCTCGCACTCCGAGATACCCAGGGCGTCGAAGGCCTCCTTATGGGGGCTCTTGGTGAACAGGTCGCCGGCGCTGGGGTGGCACTGCCGGCAGACGAAGGCGATCGAGGTCACTTCAGGCGGCGCGGCGCCGTGATTGCCGTGACAGTCATTGCACACCGGGGCGCTGAGGTCCTTTTTCTCGAAGAGCGCCCGGGCATGGACGCTCTGTTTATACTCATCGACCTGCTGGACGGGTATCCCATAGGGCTTCATGGTGTCGGCGTTCGAATGGCAGCGGCCGCAGGTCTGGGGGATGTTCCAGGGGAAGACCTGCGATTTGGGGAAGCTGGCCGGCTGGATGCCGTGGACACCGTGGCAGTCTGTGCAGACGGCACCGGTGACGTCACCTTTTTTCAGGAGCTGGCCGTGCCGGCTTGTCCAGTAAAGGGCCAGTTGGTCCACCCGCAGGTTGGGATTAAAGCGTCTCATGTACTCAGAGTTTGAATGACAGGTCCCGCAGAACTCCGGGATCTTGGACCTTTCGGGCGAACCCTTGAAGGACCGGTCTTTGGCCAGCTCAACATCGTCCTGGGCCGGGTTCCCGCCGTGGCAGTCCTGGCAGCCGAGCCCGAACTGTTTATGGACATCCGCAGCGAAGCCTTCGGCCGGCGCCTTGAGGTTATCCTCCATCTGAAGGTGGCATTCTACGCAGGAATTCTTCTGAGCCAAGAGGGATATAGGCATCGATAGGAAAACAAATGCCAGCAGCACCAGATGGCCTCGGCGCTTTGCTTTTCTTAGGGAGACCTTCAGCGGCATGTTCATTTTCCTATGTTGGGCGCTAGATAGGTTAGGGCGGTCATGACGACGATGTACAGCACGACGGCCAGCCCGACCGCCGAAAATACCGGACTTCTCTTTTCCCGGGCCGCCCGCCGGTCCAGGAACGGGACGAGCATCAGGAGCAGCCCGCCCAGCAGGAAACCCAGGACCGCCAGGACTTCGCCCTCGATCGTGAAAATGTGGGCGGGGACGAGCTTGAGCGTAGTGAACATGAAGGTGAAATACCACTCCGGCTTGATGCCGAGCGGGGTCGAGGAGAAAGGATCGGCTTTTGGCCCGGCCTCCCAGGGGAGGAAAACACAGACCGCGCCGACGACGGCCAGGATGATCAGCCAACCGAGGGAGTCCTTGAGGATAAATTCAGGGAAAAAGGAGATCTCCTTGGTCTGGCCGAGGCCGATCGGTTTGCTCATTCCCAAGGTCTGGACGAGGATGATATGGACACCCATGATCAGCAAGGCCAATGCCGGCAGGACGGCCACATGGAGCCAGAAGAACCGAGTCAGGGTGGCGCCCGAGACCTCCGGGCCGCCCAAGATGAAAGTCTTGAGCGCCTTCCCAACAAAGGGAATGACCCCGGCGATATCCGTGCCCACGCGGGTGGCGAAGAAAGAAAGCTCATTCCAGGGCAGCAGGTAGCCGCTGAAGCCGAAAGCCAGGAAGAGGACGAGGAGGAGGAAACCGGTTATCCAAGTCAACTCGCGGGGCGGCCGGTAGGCCTTGAGGAAGAAGGTGCTGAACATGTGGATAAAAAGGACTCCGACCAGGATGTTGGCCGTCCAGCTGTGGACCGACCGGATGAGCCAGCCGAACTTGACCTGGCTCATGATGAATTGGACGCTCTCGTGGGCGGCGTCGACCGACGGCGTGTAGTAGAGCAGGAGGAGAACCCCAGTCAGGACCTGGATGATGAAGAGGAACAGGCAGATGCCGCCGAAGAAGTACCAGAAGGAAAGTCTATGCTCCGGGACCTTCTTTTTTTTAGCGAAATCCCGGATCGCCGAAAGTTGAAAACGCGGCTCGAGATAAGCCTGCGCCTTTTCCCACCACTTGCTCATCTCAGGCCTTCCTGGAGACATAGATATCGCCCGCCGAGACCTCGACTTCGTAAGCTTCCAGAGGCCTTGGAGGAGGCCCCGAGATGACGTTCCCGGCGAGGTCAAAACGGCCGTTGTGACAGGGGCAAAACAGTGTTCCCGTATCGCCCTCATAGCGGACGGTGCAGGTGAGGTGGGTACAGACGGCGGAAAAGGCGCGGAGCTGGCCCTCCGTCGTATTGACCAGGACGGCCGCTGTCGACCCGAACCGGAAGAACTTGGCCGAGTTCGGCGCCAACTCGCCGACTTTGGCGGCGAGGATCCTCTTGGCCGCCGCTTCGGCCTGGTGCGGCGGGATAAGGTAGCGGATAACGGGGTAGAGAAACGAGACGACGGTCCCGAGGAACGACCCGCCCAGAAAGATATTGACGAAGGCCCGTCGTTTCATGCGCGATCTCAGGCGATAGATTTTATCTCTTTGGTCAGCGTTGTCAATATGTCCTGAATAAACTGGGAATTGTGAACGCCGGAGCTTCCGTCCTGGTCGAGCCTCTGCACGGCTTTCTCGATTTCGGCCAGGCGTGCTTTGCCACCCTCACTCAGACTCAGCCCTTTTTTTTCGGAAAGCGCGGCCTCGAGGCCGGCCCGGAGTTCCCGGTAAGTCGTCTGCCATTCCCCGAACGTTTTTTTGTAGCTCTCTTCATGGCAATTGGCGCAGGTGGTGGAGTCCGAACGGCTGATTTTTCCATCCTTAAGCTCATGGCAGCCGTCGCAATCTGCCCCACCTTCAGCCATCAGGTCCTTGGGAACCGTCCAGCTCTCTAGTGTGCCTCCGCCGTACAGCGTTTTCTGGAGAAAATGGCAGCCCCCGCACTCTTTCTTGGCGTCCGGATGATGGCAGCCGGCACAGCTCTTTTTGGAGCCGACGAATTCGCCGTGGCGCCGGGAGTTGGAGTGGCAGAGGCCGCACTCCATCTTTTTGCCGACGACGTGCGTTTTATGGGGAAACGACAGGCCGAATATCCCGACATTGATCTCTTCAATCCCGGCGTGGCATTGGGAGCACTGGCCGGGGGCGACTGCGGTCTCGACCAGGAACTTCTCCGGACGGTAGGGAGAGCCGGCTGCCTGGAGCGCCTCCTCGATGCGTTGGACAGCAGCCAGCAGCAGCTCCTGAGCGTAGGAGATGTTGTGGACGGCCTTACCCCTGTCCACGACGTCGATGTTGAAGGCGGCCTCCTGGAGGAGCTCACGGGCTTTGGCTCTTTCGGCGCTCCGGGAAACGGCAACTTCACTGTCCGCTTTGGCATAGACGCTCTTGATCTCGCCGAGTTTCTTCTCGGTCGAGATCTGCCAGTTCTTGAGGATGCGTCCGAAACCGGACCCGTGGCAGGATTCGCAGGCCTTTTCCCGCGAGACCGAGGTTTCGCTCTTGACCAGCTTGCCTCCGGCCTCCTCGTGGAACATGTGGCAGCCCTTGCAGCTCAGGCCCTTCTCCAGCATGACGTTGGGTTTGGGATGGTCGACACCCTTGCCGCCCCGGCCGGTGTAGAGAATCTTTTGGGCTTCATGGAAGCCGGTGTGGCAGGTCCGGCAGTCGGCGATCGTCTCGATGTCCTTGACGATCTTGTGCTGGATCTCCAGGTGACACTGGTTGCACTCGATCTTGTGGGAGGAGATATGCATGGAATGCATCAGTTCGGTGTCGCCGTACTTCTCCAGCCGGACCTCTTCGAAGTGGCAGCGGTAGCAGTTTTCGCGGGGAACCGCGCCGTCGCCGAGGATGATTTGGCTGTGGCACTTGTCGCAGCTGAAGTTTTTCTCAAAGACGACCGTATGGTTGAAGCGCACTTTGTCCGTGCTCAGTTCTTCCCGGAGATGGCAGTGGGAGCAGCTGGCGATCTGGGGGTAGTGCTCGCTGGCCTTGAAATGGCAGATGAAGCAGCTGCTTTCCGTCACCGTGATGTGGTCTCCCTGGACGATCTGGGAGTGACAGCTCGTGCAGCGCAGCTGCTTGCCCCTTCGCAAGTCTTCCAGATGAACCTTGTGGTCGAAAACGACCGACTTGAACTTGACCCGCCCTTCGAGGAGCCTTTTGTCATGGCATCCCACCCGGAGACAGCTCTCGTCCGGGATCTCGGCCCAAGGCTTGGACTTGACATAGAGCTTTGTCCAGTAGCGGAGGACCTGGTTGAGGCCTTCGAGCTTGACCCGCAGGAAGGATCGCATCCCCGGCGGATAGTGGCACTTGCTGCACTCGATTCCGGAATGGGCGGACTCCTGCCAGCTCTTGTAGAAGGGCTTCATGTAGTGGCAAACGGAGCAGAACTTGTGTTGGGAAGTGTACTCGGCCAGGCCCGCGAAAAGAAAGAGGATGAAAACAAAAATCCCGAGGGCGATGAACAGCCTTTTCTTCCGGGACTTCTTCTTCGGCTTTACTTCTTCTAGGGGAGGGCCGGGTGATTTTTCTTCTTCAGCAGGCATGAGCACGCTCCTCAGGTTGACTTTTCGTTATCCCTCGGCTCAGGCGTATGAGTGCAGGCCCGCCAGGAGGTAGTTGACACCAAAGTAAGTGAACAGGGCGGCCAGGAAGCCGAAGATGGCGATGGCCGCGGAGCGCCGTCCTTTCCAGCCCATGACGATCCGGGTGTGGAGGTAAAGGGCGAAGACGAACCAGGTGATCAGGCTCCAGACCTCCTTCGGGTCCCAGCTCCAGTATCTCCCCCAAGCCTTATAAGCCCAGACCATGCCGAAGACGAGTCCGCCCAGGGTGAAAAGGGGGAACCCGACTGAGATAGCCCGGTAGCTGATGGAATCCAGCCGCTCGGAGGTGAGGCTCGATTTCGGCGCCTGACCCTTTTTCTCCCGGGCCTCGGCCCGGAGGTACATGATACTGGTGATGAAAGCGATGGCGAAGAAGGCCTCGCCGAGCAGGGTCACCGAAACATGGAGCCAGAGCCAGTAGCTCTGGAGCGCCGGCACGAGCGGCGTGGCGCTCTTCGGCATGAGAGGGGATGAGGCCAGGGCCATCAGCCCGACGACGATGAGCAGCAGGTAGGCGCCCGGCTTCCGGACCTTGTATTTCCACTCGATGATGAGGTAGGCGAAGATGGTCGCCCAGGCCAGGAAGGAGAGCGACTCGTACATGTTGGTGAATGGGGCGTGGCCGCTCTGGATCGTCCGCAGGATGAGGGCCAGCGTGTGGAGGAGCAGGCCGAAGAGGGCGATGACGGAGCCGGTCTTGGCCATGTTCTCCCGTTTGGAATAAAGATAAGCAAGGTAAAAAAACGCCGACCCGATGTAGAGGATGAAAGCCATGGTGAAAATAGTGGATTCACTCATTTTGTTTTCCTTAGAGCATTCATGATCGTTTCGAATTCGGATTGAAAAGCCTCCCTGCTCTTGGCCGAGATTCCGCCGGCAGAGATTTCCGTTTTTCCCTGACTCTCCTCCAGAACGAGGCGGATTTCCCGCGTCGGCCAGTAGAAGGCTATGAATAGTCCAAGCATCAGCACCGCGCAGCCAATCCATATCAACGAAACTCCCGGGTCTTTAGCCGTCTGGAGGACAGAGTACTGCGGGGCTTTGACGTCCTTGAGTTCGGGTTTGAACTCGCTCTCCTGCGCCTGGTGCATCTGGGCGAAATCGGGGAACTTGGCGAAGATCCAGCCGGAGAAGACCTCGGCTCCGGCGCGCTCCCCCCGGATGAGGACGGCCGGGTTGTTGGGTTCGAGCGAGCGGGTCGAGGGCTGGTTCTTTTCGTCCAGGACGAAGTCGGGCAGAAAACGGGTGGCGGTCAGGGTGAGATTCTCGCCATCGACCGCGGCCGGCTGACCGATTCTCAGCCGAATATTCTTGAGATAACCCGGGTCGCTCTTCTTCTTGAGCCAGACCTCGAGTTCCGGGTTTTCCCAGTTCGAGCCGTAGCCGCTCTGGTAGAAGACGAAGCCCTTGTAGCTCAGCGGGTGGTTGACCTCGATGGACTTCTGGAGGACCGGCTTGTCGCCATCGATGATCGTGAGCTCGCTTTTCCAATCCTTGACGTTTCCGTCGGGGTAGAACTCGGTGATGAACTTGTCCAGGCGGACAGAGAAGCCGGCCTGGGGAACAGGGAGGGTCTGGTTTTCGGAGAGGGTGAGGCTCCCGCGCACGCCGGCCAGGCCGCTGATGATGCCACCGGCCAGGATAATGAGGAGGCCGACGTGGACGACGTCGGAGCCGAAAATGCCCAGGATCCTCTTGCGGGCGAGAAGGCAGAGCTTTTTCTCGGCGGCGTGTTCCCGGACACGATAATGATGGCGGCCGAGTTCGGCCTTGACGGCCTGGACGGCCGCGTTCGGCGCTAGGAACATTTTGATCTTATCTTTTACCTTGAGGATCTGGACGCTCTTGGGGTCGAGATCGCACTTCGGCCGCAAGGCCCGGCGGAGCTTGGGGGAAAGCCGGACAAGCGTGCAGATGATGATGTTCAGGCTGAAAAGGGCGAGGATGGCGATGTACCAGAAGGACTGGTACAGCCGGGTGAACTGGAGCTTCTGGAAGAGTCCGCCGAGCTGGCCGTACCGGACAAGGTATTCCTGGCCGGTCCGGCCCTGGGGGATCAGAGTCCCCAGGATGGAGGCCGCGATCAGGAGGATAAGGAGAACGATGGCCACTTTGATCGAAGTGAAGAAATTTTTGACGGCTTTGAACATACCTTCTCTCGCCTTTTAAAGACTATAAATAATATAGGATTGGTATATTTTTTTCAATGAGCGGGATGCTATTTCCGCATCTCGGCGGCCATGGTTTCCACCTTCTTCAGCGACCGCCGCATCTCGCTCCAGCCGTACCAGAGCGCGTAGTCCGGGTTGGCATGGAACGTCCCCTGGAAGGAGCGCATCCTGTGCTCGAGGAACATGACGAAGAGCTCCTGCTCGACCTCGGTCGCCGCGTCGTGGAAAGTGAGAAGGTCGGGGAACGGGTAGGCGTAGCCGGCCGGCTTGGGGATAATACCGTCCTTGTAGAGCCCGGCGACGATGCGGATGGCCTCGGCCATCAGGTGATCGATTTCCCTGATCATGTCATCGCCCTTGGCCAGCTCCCCCTTGGCAAAGTTGACGCTGTGACACTGGTTGCAGGTCTTGATCATCTTGTCCCGTTCGGCCTGCCAGGATTCCTGGGTGAGACGGGCCACATCGGCGGCCTTGACCACGTCGAGCCTTCCGGTGGGATTCCCAGCCGGGTCGAGGACACCCAGGCCCTGGAGGATGGTGGCGCGGTCGGCCGCCCACTGCTTGTCCACGGGCATGGGCAGCCGCACAGCCAGGAAGCCCCAGGCGGACCGGACTTCGTGGTTCCCTTCCTGCATGTGGCAGGTCTGACAGGCTGGCGCGGCGACGGTCTCGGGAAGGGTCTTGTTTTGTTTGAGAAGATAGCGGACGCCGTGCTTGGAAGCGGAGTACATCTCCCACTGCGGATGGTCGAAGCCCATGTGGCAGGTCTGGCAGGCTTGCGGCTGCTTGGCCTCGGTGACCGAGAAGATGTGCCGGGTGTGGCAGGAATCGCAGGAGGCGCGGCCGAACCCGGAACCGGCCTGTTGGAGGTCACGGATCTCGGCCTCGGACTTAAGGCCGATCTTGTGGCAGCCGCCGCAGCCCTTCATGCCCTCCATCATGGCGACGGGCTGGGCATGGGCCGTGGGCATGGCTTTCATTGCCGCCCAGGCCAAGGCGTGCTTGCCCTTTTTGAATTGGGCGACTTTTTCCTCATGGCACTGGGCACAGGTGTCGGGAGTTGGGATTCGGGCAACGGCATAATCGTTGGCCGCTTTGTGGTCCTCGCCGTGACAGACGGTGCAGTTGACGTCGTTCTGGCTGTGCTTGCTCAACTGCCAGTCGCTGACGATGTTGGGAGTGGTCTTCTTGTGGCACTCGACGCACTGTTGGCTGAGAAGAGGCGAGACGAGGAATGCGGACAGCAGGATTCCCAGGCTGATAAACAGGGTTTTCTGCTTCACCTTAACCTCCATCCTTGATTTTGCCCTTTACCGGCATCCGGCGCGGTATTCTATACCACAAAAAAACAGCAAAAAAAAGGGAAAAAAATGGGGAGAAAAATTAGGGACAGCATATTAATTTCCGAATTGTTCGTATCCCCCTCTCCCTATTGATGGGAGAGGGTCGGGGAGAGGGTGAAGACTCGAAGATCCCCCTCCCCTTCATCCCCTCCCACGAGGGGAGGGGAAACATAATAAGCAGGCAATAAAAAGGCGGCATCCGAAGATGCCGCCCTGGAGATTCGGACGGGACGGCTCCTAAAATAGGACCGTCCCCATTTTTCTTAACGCCAGGTGTACTTGGTTACTTTTCCACCAAGATGCTCGATGGAGTCCGCCATGAGCTGGGCCAGGTAAATCGCGTTGTGGATGTAACCGCAGGGCTCTTTCTTGCTGAACTGGAAATTGTAGGCAGCCCGGAGGGTGGGGGCGTCGAATTTGTAGCTGTTGGAGGAGTCGGCTTCTTCGGAATCGAGGACGCCGTTGCCGTTAAGGTCGCTGAAGAAGTACGGGTAGGCGGCCTCGTCATAGACGATCGGGTTGCCAACGCTGTTCCCGTAAGCCTGGAGCTGGGCATAGAGGGCATCTTCTAATCCGTCGAGCTCAGCCTGCAGCGATTCGCTGGTGTTTCCGTCGGCATCGTAGTCGGGGATGTTCGCCGGCCGGATGCCCTCGAATTCGAATTGGCTCGCGTCGGCGGGATGGGGCTGGGCCACGTCGTTGCCGTGGCAGACCACGCAGTCCTCCTTGCTCGGCGAGGTGTTGTGGAAAATGTTGTCCGAGTCGTCCTGCTTGCGGTTGAAGCTCTTGGTGCTGAAGTGGCACTCTATGCAATCGGTGAAGATGCCGAGATGGCTGTTGTAGGGGTTGCGGCCGGCATACGTTTTGCCGCTGAACTCATACCCGCCCTGGACTTCGTGGCCAAAGTAGGACGCCGCCGCGGCGAAATAGTGGATATTGGTAAATCGGTAGGGCGGGGAGCCGGCGGCAATGGAACTGTCGACGGTTTTTTTGGAAGCGCGGCCCTGGTGGCAGTTCAAACAGAGGTTGGAGGCATCGCCCAAATCCTTGATTGCGCCAGAGGGGAACTTTACCGGACCCGTCGCCCGGGTGAACGGCGGCTCGGTGTGGCAGGTGGAACACAGGAACCCGTTGGAGATGGGCATGGCCTTGTCGATCACGCCGTTCTGAATTAGATAGGGGAGCCCCTCGGCGCTGTGGCACTTGGCGCAGGTCGCCGGCACGGCGCCGTCGGCGTCCCAATCGCGAAAGGGCATACCGGAGCCGTCGAAGTGTCCCTCATCGGTCCTGCGGAGAGATCTATGACCGCTGTCGTCGCTCTGGCGGAGGCTCAGGTCATCCTGTCTTTCCGCCATGTTCTCTTCGAGGGATTGATCGCTGCGGCGCGGGAAGTTTCGGCTTCTGCCGATTTGATTCTGCCCCATCGCCTGGAAGGGCCCGGCCGGGTTAGGCCTTTGAATGGAGCCGGCGCTCATGTCGTCCGCAACCGCGGAGTCCAGGTCCTCGATCGAATCGTAGACGAGCTCGATGACGTATTTGCCGCCGTGGGCGAACGAGTTCGGGTCTTTCACCGACACTTGATAGTTATAGGCCGCCCGGAGGAGGCGGGCTGAGAAGCTGCTGTATCGGTTCGCGGAATCGGCTTCGTCTGAGTCGACCACACCGTTGTCGTTTTTATCGTTGAAGAAATAGGGATTGGTCAGTCCATCATAGGCGATCGGCTTTCCGATGACCTCCCGGGCGTAGATACGGAGATCCTCGTACAACAGCTCTTTGAGCGTAGCGATCTCGTAATACATGCCCTCGGTCATGTTCCCATCGCCGTCATAGTCCTCGAGCGAGCCAAGATAGCGGATGTCCTTCGGATCCTTGATGCCTGTGTGACAGGTGTTGCAGGCTTCGATCTCGACTTCGAGGGAGTGGGGGTTGTGACAGACGTGGCAGGCGTTGTAGCCGGGGATGTGAGCGAACCTGGCATCATAGGTCTTTCCCGCATACTCGTATCCGCCCTTGGCAACCGTCCCGAACTGAGAGGCGGCGGAGGCGAAGTAGTGGACATTGGTGAAGGTTATCTTGGAGCTCGGCGTGTCGTCGTCAGTCACGCCCGAGGCGGCGATCTTGTCGTTGACGGCTTTCGTAGAAGCGCGGCCCTGATGGCATTCCATACAGAGGGCTTCCGGACCGAGGTCCTTGACCTCGACACCCGAGGGAAAGACGACAGCCGTATGATTGTGGACGATCCCGTTTGCGGGATCGGCGTGGCAGGCCTCGCACTCGACTGTCGTCCCGAGAGGTGCCGCTTTGTCGACGACGTTGAAGGCCGAACCGTCGGCGCCGATGTAATCTTTATAACCGGGCGTGCTGTGGCACTTGGCGCAAGTTGTCGGGATTGAGCCCTCGGTGTCCCAATGCTTGAATGCCTCGGCGGTCTTATCGGCGTGGCCCGAAGTCGACCAGAGCCGCTTGGCATGGTCGGCCTTGGACTGAATCTTGATCTGCTTGCCGGCGTTCGCGCTCGTCAGGAAAACGGAGAGGGCGAAGACGACAACCAGGATGGCGAGTAGATATGGTCGTTTCAGCATGCTGTCTCCTTGATCGGGTCTATTTCCAGCGATAGCCGAAGGAAAGCTCAAAGATATTGGCCTTATAATCGTTGTAGCCGCCCCGCTTTTCCTGGAAATTCACGTAGCGGTAGCCGGCTTGGGCGACATACCCCCCGGTGAGGTTGTATTCGAGGTAAAGCTTGAGCGTTGTCCGGCCGACTTCAAAGGAGCCGGTGTTGGAGTAAACCAGGGCATAGCCGCCGGCCTTCAAGGCCTGGCTCAGGTCGAAGGCGAGGTTGGCGTCGAAGATGCTGCCCTTCCCTTCGTATAGGATATCCCAGAGGAACGAACCTCCGGGTCCCCCAAAGGAGGGCGGGTATTCGACGCTGCGTTCGCCTTCCCGCTTGGACTGGAGGTAGGTGTATCCCGCAAAGGCCTTGATCTTTTCAGCGTGATACCCGGCCCGCAGGCTGAACTGATTCCGCTGTGTTTTAAAGGGGACGATATCGCTGTACCCGAGGTCGCTCTTGGTCCCGTTCCAAAGATACGACGCGCTGAGGTTGATCGCGCCGATATGGTACTTGGCGGTCATCCGGAGGCGGTCGTAGGAAGTCGGGGAGATCAGCGTATAGGGATTCTGGTAGCCGCTGTGCTCGTAGTCGAGGGTGAGCTTCAGCGCCCGGGAGAGGTCCCAGCGGATGTTTCCGAACCCTCCGTTTTTGGTGGTATCGAGCTCGTAGTCAACGGTCTCCAGGTTGTCGAGGTTGCGGTTTTCGAACCGGTAGCCGAGGGTCAGGATAAGAGCGGGAGAGAACTCGTACTGGGCGCCGGCATCGGCACCCCAGGTCTCGTAGCCGAAGTCCTGGGACGTCGTTTCGCCGTCAACTGTAAGCTCGCCGGTCTGGTCGAAGTTGTGGAACCTTACCGCACCGACCAGAGAGAACCGGCTGAACATGAGGTAGTGGAGGTCGACCTGGGCGAGCTGCATGTTGCGGTCGAAGCGTCCCGTGCCGCTGTCGTCATACTGAAATTTGCGATTGAGGTAGTTGAGCCCGGAAGAAGATTCCGAGTAAGTCAGGTCCTCGTCGAGGTTGAAGATCTGACCGGAGCCGCTGATGAGCAGCCGGCTGAACGGCCGGGCGGAGAAACGGAGAGAATGCCGGTTGCCGGTCAAGTCATAGGGCTGGTTCATGAAAAAATAATTGAGCGAGGAGGGGTATTCGGACTCGGGGCCCCCATCGGCAAAGCCGGGGAGGAAGTAGCTGTTCTCATTCCTGTAATCCAGGAATTTCTCCTCGAGGGCGAGGGAGTAGCGGCCAAACCGGAGGTCGAGCCCCACGGCGGCTTCCCGGGAATCTTCCTGCACGGGCTTGTCGAACTCGAACTCGACGCGCTGGACGTCGAGAGAAGTCGTGCTGACGCCTTTTTTCGTGTAGCGGTTGAAATCGAAGTAGAGGTTGATGCTCTTGGTCAGCCAAACCTTGGCCGTGCCGCTGTCCTGAACCCGATCAAAGTCGAAGGTGAATAGGTCATAGAGCGCGCCAAACTCAGTCCGGGTCAGGTCCTGGTAGAAGTAACTGGATTTGCGGCGGTCGTACTGCATCTGGTAACTGCCGTACTTCTGGAGGCCGACCGAGATCGACTCGTAGGGGTCACCGCCCAGGTTGAGCACCCGGACGTCCAGCCGGTCAAAGTACTTTTTCAAGCCGCTGTCGGGCGTAAAGGACAGATTGAAACTCGAAAGGCGGGCGCCGCGCCGGAGATTGATGTCCTCTTTGTACTTGTACTGGGCACCCGGGCCGGAGGTATCGACGAAGCGGAAGCCGAACAAAAAATCGCCGGTGAAGTTGCCCTGGGCACTGAGCGAAGAGGCGAACGAAAGCGCCAGGACGGCTCCCAGGAATGACAACAGGATGTTCTTTTTTCTCATCTGGATTCTCCTATTTCAGGAATCTCTTGCTCAGGTTCGAGCCGTGGATGGTGGCATGGCAGGTGACACAGTTGGTGTCCTGGGAGGAGAAAAAGCCGTGCCAGGAGGGCGCTGCGGCATGACAGCTAAAGCACAGGTCGGCGGTGCTTTGCTGGGTCAGCATGTGCCGGTTGTTCGAGCCATGGACCTCATGGCAGGCGGTGCAGCCCTCGACGCGGGAGGCCTCGTGCTCGTAGAGGAAGGGGCCGCCCTTGTCGGTGTGACAGCGGATACACTCTTCCTGCTTGAACCCGGCCAGCCGCGTTCTTGCGGAAGGGGCATGCTGGTCATGGCAGGTTGTGCATTCGAGGACTCCTTCCTGCAGCCGGTGGTGTTCATTCATTTTGAACTGAGCGCCGATGTCCTCATGGCAGGTGAGGCAGACTTCCGATGGCCTGCGTCTCTCCTCCGGAGTCTTCATAAGCTCGCTGTGACAGTTGGTGCAATCCATGGCCGCCTGTCCGTGCGGGCTGGCGAAGAAGAGGGATCGGGTAGCGCTGTGGCACTGCAGACATTTCTCCGCTTTTGCCTGAGCTTCATCAGTGCTCCGAAAAGCAAAAATTGTACCCACGCCGCCGCCCGCCTCCAGATGTTTGGCCGGGTCGCCATGACAGTTGGCACAAACGGTCTCAACCTGCAGGGCTGTTTTTGTCCACCGTTCCGACTTAATTTCCGCGTGGCGGACGAGCTTGAAATCGGTGCAGACGTCTTCGTGGCAGTCCGCGCAGATGCCGAATTCCTTCACCTTCTCTTGCGGCGCCGGGTTGGCCTGCGCGAGCAGGCCGACGCACGCGACAGAGAAGATGAGGACTCCGATCCAGCGCAGCGAGAACGGGAGCAATTGTCTTCTGGTTGTCGCTGACAAAATCATACCTCCTCGAGATCTATCTGCTGTTCCCGTGTAACGGGATAACATTCTTCGGGGAAGTGACCCTACTAATTACAGAGGTTCTATAAAAAAGATAAAATTTATATACCATGTAGTGATTTTTGTCAAGGGGAAAGCCGAAAAAACGGAGTCTTTTTGGGCGGGATGAGAAATGTTCGAAAATGCCCCTACTTCCGGGCGGAGGGCCAGGGTGGACGGGGCGGTTGGAGACCGCCGGACTAGCGCCGGGCCTTGGGCTTGGCCTTCTGCTTCCTCTCGCAGATCTCGAGCAAGTACTGGAGCGTCACCCGCTCGAAATAGCCCTTCAGAATCTGGCTGGCCTCTTTCCAGATCTCATGGGCGGCGCAGGAGGGAAGGCGGCTGCAGTAGTCCTTGTCCTCGACACAGTCGACCAGGCCGCATGAGCCCTCCAGGGCCTCCAGGATCTGGCAGATCGTAATCTCGGACGGCTTCCGGGCGAGCGTGTAGCCGCCCCCGGCGCCGCGGATGCTCTTCACCAGCTTGTAGATTTTCAAAGAGATGATGATCTGTTCGAGGTAGCGGATGGAGATCTCCTCTTCCTCGGCCACGCTCCTGAGGATGACCGCCTTGTTGCCGCTGTTATAATGACGGGCCAAGTTGAGCATGAGGCGGGTTCCATATCGCCCCTTGGTGGACACTCTGATCACTGCGACCTCCTTATAATGGGCACACTTCCATGATTCCATCCCGTATTGTAGGCAGGAACCGGCCGGAAATCAACATATTTTTATAGGAATAATAAGAATTATCGGTTTTATGTGTGTTGGCCCTGTTTGTAACCGTTACCGGCCTGCCGTCGTATGAATCATTTGAGGCTGCGGAGACCCCCTTGTTGTATAATGGCTGGCCCTGAATCTGGTTAGGAGTCAGAGATGGATAGGCAAGTATCAGAAAGGCGCTGTTTGATCGTCATCGCTTTTGCCTTTCTTCTCTCCGTCCGCTCAACTTCGGCTCAGGAGGCACGGGACGACATAGACGAGCTGAAAAAAACTGCCCCCAAGGTCTACATCGACTGCCTGTGGTGCTATATCGATTACATCCGGACGGAGATCACCTTCGTCAACTACGTCCGTGACCGCAAGGAGGCCGACATCCACATCCTCATCACCACCCTGAGGACGGGGAGCGGCGGCCGGGAATACACTCTCTCTTTCATCGGGCAGAACGGGTTCAAGGGTGTCGAGGACGTCCAGAGATACTTCTCCAACCTGACGAATACCGAGGACGAGGTCAGGCAGGGACTAGTCAGAGCTTTGAAAGTCGGCCTGATGAGCTACGTCGGGAAGACGCCCATCGCTCAGCGGATCGCCATTACTTACGAGGAGGAGACAAAGCCGGCCGCAGGCAAGGACCGCTGGCACTTCTGGGTGTTCGACATCAGCGGCAGCGGTTTCTTCAGCGGCGAGACCTATTACAACTCCCGTTCTCTCCAGGCGAATTTTTCCGCCAACCGCCTCACTCCCGACCTCAAGGTCCGGATGTCGGTCTCCGGCCGGGACTCCAAGGACCACTTCGAGTATGACGGCGAGGTCATCGATAGCCGGATTGAGAGCTACAATTTCAACGGCCTTGTCGTCAAGAGCCTGGACGACCACTGGTCGGCCGGCGCCTCGCTCAAAGCGACCTCCTCGAACTATGACAACATCCGGTTCGCCCTCAGCCCCGCCCCGGCTGTCGAGTACAACGTCTTTTCCTACTCCGAGTCAACCCGGCGTCAGCTGCGCTTCCTCTACACCCTGGCCTTCAACGCGGTCAAGTACCGGGAGGAGACGGTCTACGGCAAGACGGCCCAGAGCCTGTGGCAGCAATCCCTGGCCATGACGGTCGACGTCAAGGAGAAGTGGGGGAGCATCTCGGCCACGCTGGCGGGCGCGCATTACTTCCACGATGCCCGCAAATACCGCCTCAACCTATTTACCAACCTCAACCTGCAGCTCTTCAAGGGGGTCAGCGCCTTTGTCTTCGGCGGCGGCTCGAGAATCCACGACCAGGTCTTCCTTCCCAAGGGAGAGGCTACCCTGGATGAGGTCCTCCTCCGCAGGCGTCAGCTGGAAACCGGTTACAGCTACTTCTTCGGCGTCGGACTCAGCTACACTTTCGGGTCGATCTTTACCAATGTCGTCAACCCCCGCTTCGGCTCGGGCGATTCTGGCGGGATGAACATCATGATCGACTGAGCGACCATGGGAAAGGACAGACCGATGCCGGGACCGATCACAGGGAGCAGTAGATTGGGGAAAGGAAAGAGAATCCTCCAGATGAGCCTGGCGCTCATTTTGGCAGGCGGCACATATGTCCGGTCCTATGAGCGGACCGTAGAACCTCTTGCGCTCGGGCAGCTGAGAGAAACGACACCCCGGGTGTTCATCGATTGTCCGGGCCTTGACCTCGCCTTTCTGCAGGGTGAGGTCCCGTTCGTCGACTGCGTGAGCGACCGGAATGCGGCCGATGTCGAAGTCGTTATCATCTCAGAGAGAACCAATGCCGGGCAAGATTTTACCTTGTCCTTCCGCGGCCGGAACGACTTCGCGGGGGATAACGACACCCAGCATTATCGGGCGGCAGCTACGTCCACTCCGGAGGAAGCGAAGAAAGGGCTGGTCCGGACGCTCAAGATAGGCCTGATGCGCTATGTCGGCAAGACGGCGGCTGCCAAACGCATCGCCATCGCTTTCCTTGACACCGTCAAACCCACGGCCGTTGTCGACAAGTGGAAGTTCTGGGTGTTCAGCCTTAGCGCCAACAGCTTCCTCAACGGGGAGAAGTCCTTCCGGAACGGGATGTACTTCGGTTCCTTTTCAGCGAATCGGGTCACTCCGGACATCAAAATCCGCCTCTCCCTGGGAGCGTGGTCCATGAAGGACCACTTCGAGTACGAGGGCGAGGTCTACGACAGCTCCAGCGACGGACAGGAGCTCCGCGGGCTATTGGTCAAGAGCCTTGACGACCACTGGTCGGTCGGCGGATATTTCAGCGCCTTTGCGTCGAGCTACGACAATATCAAATTCGGGTTGAGTCCGGCTCCGGCCGTTGAGTTTGACTTCTTTCCCTATTCAGAGTCCACGCGCCGTCAGCTCCGCTTCCTCTATCGGCTGAATTTCCAGACCGTTTCCTATATCGAGAAAACAATCTACGAAAAAACCTCGGAGACACTGTGGCAGCAGGCACTCTCCGTTTCCCTCGAGCTCAAGCGGAAGTGGGGTGAGGTCAGCACGACGCTCGAAGGGTCGAACTACCTCCACGATTTTTACAGGAACAGGGTTGAACTCTGGAGCGAGCTCTCGGTCCGGCTTTTCTCGGGACTCAACTTCAACCTGCATGGCGGCTACTCGGCCATCCACGACCAGCTCTCCTTGCCCGCCGGGGGTGCCTCGATCGAGGAGATCCTGCTCCGCCGCAAGCAGCTCGAGAAGAGCTACGACTATCATTTTTCGGTCGGACTGAGCTACACCTTCGGGTCCACCGAGAGCAAAGTCGTCAACCCCCGCTTTGGCGACGGAGCCGGCGGCATCTCGGTGAACATCCGGATGTGAGCGCCGGCCCGGCTTGACACTCCCGGGCGGGGATTGTATCCTCATCTCTCTTTTCCCATCGCGAGGACCATACATGAAACTTGAGATCCTGCTCGGCGATGAGGCCGTCGCCCTAGGCGCCATCCAGGCCGGTCTGAGCGCCGGCTATTCCTACCCCGGGACTCCCGCTTCCGAGATCATGGAATACCTGATCAAAGCCGCGGCCAAGACCAAGGCCTTCATCGCCTCCTGGTCGGTCAACGAGAAGGTGGCCTTCGAGGAGGCTCTGGGCGTCTCTTTCGCTGGGAAACGCGCCCTGGTCTCGATGAAGCACGTTGGCCTCAATGTCGCCGCCGACCCTTTTATGAGCTCAGCCCTGACCGGCGCCAACGGCGGCCTGGTTATCGTCCCGGCCGATGACCCCGGCATGCACAGCTCTCAGAACGAGCAGGACAGCCGTTTTTACGCCGACTTCGCCAGGATACCCTGCTTCGAACCTTCGAACCATCAGGAAGCTTACGATATGACGCGGCAGGCGTTTGACGTTTCCGAGAAGCTCGGCCTGCCGGTCATGATCCGTTTGGTGACCCGCCTGTCCCACAGCCGTTCGAGCGTCCGGCCGCGGGAGCCGCGGGGCCAGAATGAGCTCAGTCTCGGCGCCAGCCAGGACTGGACGCTCCTGCCGGTCAACGCCCGGCGGCGGTTCCAGACCCTTCTCGAGAGCCAAGCGACTATGGTCCGGCTCTCGGAGGAATCCGAGTTCAATTCCCTTCGCCTCAGCGCTAACAATAGATCCCTGGGAGTGCTCGCCTCGGGCATCGCCTTCAACTATGTCCAGGAGAACTTAGCAGACGTGGAGAACCCCCCATCGCTTCTCAAGGTCGGCACCTATCCTCTCCCTGAAAAGCTCATCAAAGGCCTCGTCGAACACGTCGAGACCGTGCTGGTCGTCGAAGAGGGTTATCCTTTGATCGAGAGGTCCCTGCGGGGGTTTTTCGGAGTCGCCGGCAAAACGATCAGGGGAAAGCTCAGCGGTGACCTCCCGCTGACTGGCGAACTGTCGCCGGAGGCGATCCGCCCCTCTCTGGGGCTGAAGCCTCTGGAGCGGCTCGATCTTGGCGGGTTCAAGCTCGCCGCCCGTCCGCCGCAACTCTGTGCCGGATGCCCCCACGCGGATGCCTTTCACGCCCTCAACAAGGCCTTGAGAGAATATGATAAGAGCAATATTTTCAGCGACATCGGCTGCTATACGCTGGGCTACTATCCTCCCTACGAGGCCGTCCAGACGTGCGTCTGCATGGGCGCATCGGTCGGCATGGCCAAGGGCGGAGCTGAGGCCGGTATCTATCCTTCCATCGCCGTGATCGGCGATTCCACTTTCGGCCATTCGGGTCTAACGCCGCTCCTGGAGGCAGCGGCGGCCGATACCAACATGACGGT
>Ga0315277_10004276_pt1 | contig 19143 bp, 15 predicted proteins | sample YL17G05_15_MG_FD_203695 | JGI IMG/M metagenome (GOLD analysis project Ga0315277, IMG submission 203695) | Sediment microbial communities from Yellowstone Lake, YNP, Wyoming, USA - YL17G05_15 | ecosystem: Environmental > Aquatic > Freshwater > Lake > Sediment | place: USA: Wyoming | collected...
AATGCAACACAGGGGACACAGCGCGTGGCAGAATTACGACTCAGAAGACAGCACGAACTTGCTGGAAATTAGAGACTTACAGAATCCAACCGAGTTTTGACGCCGTAGGTAGAGGACGTTGTCTGCTGTAACTACATCCCCGGAGGAAGACTTCTCTCCTGCCGGTATCAGAGCCACAAACTTGTCTCCCTGGAAAGTGGCATCGTATGCCTTGAAATCGTTGATCGGCGTTCCCGTCGCATCGACGCGGGTTGCGGCGTATAAGGAAACTCGCGCTCCTATGAGTCTGGCCGGCAGCTCCGCAAAAGTGACATCAAAACGCAATCCGGCACTGCCGCTTGACAAAGCCACCCGGGGAGTGGCGAGGGGCCTGGAACGGTTGCCAAAGCAGTACTCCAGCCATTGCTGCAGCCCGGCTGTGATGCTCACAAGATCGGAACTGGTATCGAACTGATGCGGAGCGTTCGGCAGGAGCCACAATCTTTTTTCAAAACTCGGCTGGGTGCCGGCGGATGTGATCGCCTGCTCCATGAGGTTGGCATTGGGCAGGGGAAAGTACTGATCGTGCGTCCCTATTACGGTCAGAACGGGCGCGTACTGGCGCGGGGCATAGCGGATAGGATCGAAGTAGTTTATGAAAGTGAGGGCGGTCGGATCGGTGTCGATATCCTCGATCGAATTCAGCGGGTCGCTGCCATTGTAAGGCTGGTCGCGTGTTCCGGTATAGATCCCGTGGTACAGCCATGAGTTCGGGTAACGAAGTGTGTGGTGCCAGTTCCCAGCCGAGGCCATGATGACGGCTGCCTTGACACGGGAGTCGACCCCGTTAATGTACGTAGTAAAGATGCCGCCCATGGACGCGCCCAGCACGCCGAGCTTTTGAGCATTAACGCGATAGGGATTGCCGGGTAGGTCGGCGAGCGCCTCCAGGACTGTTAGGGCTCGCATGCCCGCATATGCATAGTGATGGAGATAGCCGTACTGCGGCCCGCTGTCGACGGAAATCCAAGCCTGGTTGTCGTCGTGCGGTCCTCCCGTTGACTGTCCCGCCTGCGGACCATCGATATAGAAGGCAACATAACCCAATGCGGCAATCGCGAGCGTCAGGTCCCGGTCCGCGTGTCCTCCGTGCCCGTGGCCGATCACCAGGGCGGGATAGGGACCCCCAAAAAGCGGCGTGGCGAAGAACGCGTGAATGCTGATCTTCTCCCTATGATGCACATTGTAAGGGGGAGAGGATTCGTACCAGTCGGCCGAGGGATTCGAGGTGAAGAAGACATCCGAATATCCCAGATTCGGAACAACAGACATCTCGAGGGTTGATCGATCCCTGATCGCCGCCAGGACATCGTCAGTCCACATGTCGTACGGCGGAATCTTGGCCTGCCCGTGAGCCTGAGCGGAAATGAAAGCAATGAGGAAGAGTGCAGCGGCAACAATCTTGGTATTCATGCCGCGATTCTACCGCCAAATAGCCTCACCACAAAGACACAGAGCTCACAGAGGACTCCGTGAACTCTGTGTCTTCGTGGTATCGCCCTACGAGCAGCCGCTGGTCTCGCCGCAGTTCATGCACTTGTAGCAGGAACCGTTGCGTACCATGATGCTCCCGCAGCTGGCGCACGTCGGGGCATCGTCAAGGGCATACATCGACTTGAGGTCGTTGAGTGGAACGACCGGCGCAGGCTGCGTGACATTCTTCCCTTCCGTGACGGATTGGCCTTCTCCCACGTGGACACCTGCGTGCAGCTGATCCTCTTTGCTGAGGAACTTGGAAGCAAGCCAGCGGAAGATGTAGTCGACGATGGACTTCGCGTACGGAACTTCCGGATTGCCGGTGTGTCCCGAGGGCTCGAAGCGGACGTGGCTGAACTTGTCGATAAGCACTTTCAGCGGAACGCCATACTGCAGAGCCAGCGAAATGGCCGTGGCGAAGGAGTCCATTAGACCCGATATCGCACTCCCCTCCTTGGCCATGACGAGGAATATCTCGCCCGGCTGCCCGTCACCGTACATCCCGACTGTGATATATCCCTCGTGCCCGCCGATGCTGAACTTGTGAGTGATGGCATGGCGCTCCGCGGGCAGCTTCCTGCGGACGGGCTTGAATCCGGTGTTCTCAGCAGCCTGCGGCGTCGCCTCCTTCAGACTGGAACCGTGACCTGCATTCAAAGGTTGAGTCCTTTTGGAGTTGTCGCGATAAATGGCAATCGCTTTCACGCCCAGCTTCCACGACTGCATGTACACTTCCATGATCTCGTCGACCGTGATCTGCTCGGGCACGTTGACAGTCTTGGAGATGGCGCCAGAAATGAAGGGCTGCACGGCGCTCATCATCTTGATGTGGCCCATGTAGTTGATGGCGCGGGCGCCGCGTTGAGGCTTGAAGGCGCAGTCGAAAACAGGAAGGTGTGCCGATTTCACATTGGGTGCGCCTTCGATGGTGCCATTGTCATCGATGAACTTGGTGATTTCGCGCACCTGGCTTTCCGAGTAGCCCAGCTTGGACAGCGCCGCGGGGACGGTGTTATTGACAATCTTCATCATCCCGCCGCCCACGAGCTTCTTGAACTTCACCAGCGCCAGGTCGGGCTCGACGCCGGTGGTATCGCAGTCCATCATGAAGCCGATGGTGCCCGTCGGAGCCAGAACCGTCGCCTGCGCGTTCCTGAAACCGTGCACGGTGCCTTCGAGCACGGCGAGATCCCAACACTCCTGCGCGGCTTCCATCAGGCCCTTGGGCACGTTGCCGGCGTTGATCTTCTGCACTGAGTTGCGGTGCATCCGCATGACTTCCAGGAAAGGCTCCCGGTTCTTGGCATAGCCCGGGAACGGCCCGAGCTTCGCGGCCATCCGCGAGGACTGGAGATAGGCTTCTCCGGTCATGACCGCGGCGATGGCCGCCGCGAAATCCCTTCCCTCGCCGCTGTCATAGGCCAGCCCGTTGTACATCAGAAGGGCTCCCAGATTCGCGTAACCCATCCCCAGCGGCCGATAATTGTGGCTGTTCGTCGCGATTTTCTCGGTGGGATAGCTCGCGGCGTCCACGATGAATTCCTGCGCCGAAATCACGATGTCCACAGCCTTGCGGAAGCTCACGACGTCAAAACGACCAGCGGCATCGACAAACTTCATCAGGTTGAACGAGGCAAGGTTACATGCCGAGTCATCCAGAAACATGTACTCGGAACAGGGATTCGATGCATTGATTGGGGCCGTGTTCTTGCAGGTGTGCCACTTGTTGATGGTGGTGTCGAACTGCATTCCGGGATCGCCGCAGATGTAGGTCGATTCCGCGATCTTGCGCATCAGATCGCGCGCTTTGTAGGTTTGAACCCTCTCGCCCGTCTTGCGCTCTTTGGACTCCCAGACGCCGTCCTGCTCGACTGCCTTCACAAATTCGTCGGTGACGCGGACGCTGTTGTTGGCGTTCTGGAAAAAGATGCTCGTGTATGCCTCACCGTCCACCGCGCCGTCATAACCGGCATCGATGAGCGTCCAGGCCTTCTTTTCCTCCCTGGCTTTGCACTCGATGAACTCCACGATGTCGGGGTGATCGATGTTGAGAATGACCATCTTCGCCGCGCGGCGCGTCTTGCCGCCGCTCTTGATCACCCCGGCGAACGCATCGAATCCCTTCATGAAGCTGACAGGCCCGGAAGCGACGCCACCGCCGGACAGTTTGGCCCTGGACGATCGGAGAGGGGAAAGATTTGTCCCGGTGCCGGACCCATACTTGAACAGCCGTCCTTCGGTGCGCGCCAGATCGAGGATGGACTCCATCGTATCTTCCACGGAGTTGATGAAGCATGCCGAGCACTGAGGTTTCGCCTCAATACCGCAGTTGAACCAGACGGGCGAGTTGAAGGAAGCATACTGGTTGAGTAGGAGGAAAGCCAGCTCGTCATGGAACGTGCGCGCGTCCGCCTCCGATGCAAAGTAACCGCCCTGAAGCCCCCACTCGGTCATGGTTCGCACGACACGGTCAACCAACTGCCGCACGCTCTGCTCCCGGTGGGGAGTTCCGATCTGCCCATGAAAGTACTTGGAAACTACGATGTTAGCCGCGGACTGAGACCAGCTCTTGGGGACTTCAACCGCTTCCTGCTGAAAAAGGATTTCGCCTATTTCGTTGGTTATGGCCGCCGTACGGAGTTCCCATTCCATTTCGTCATAAGGCGAGATCCCCTCTCGCGTGAAATGGCGGGAAAACTCAATTCCGCCGGGGCTTGCCTTTGCACTCTCCGCGGCAAACGCAACCGGGGCGCGATTTTCCGCGGGAATTGCTTTGTTACTGCCCATTCAGATCCCCTCCCTGAATCACGGGATAATTCGCACCTCGTGAACTCTCCCTAGTGAGAGAAACCCACTGACCGAGCCCGTGGAGCCTTCTGGCCTCGAAATAACCCACCCTTGGTGCGATATACTCCCGTTGAGATGATTGTTTGAGAAGTGGCCCATCAACCCAAGCCGCGCCCCTGGGAAAACCGGACAAGGGATGATTACTGCGGGCCGCAACCCCATGTGAAAGACCGTTAATGTGTGTCGGTTTTACACGATGCCTAAAAGCCCTGTCAATCAAAAAATACGCTATATCTGGTATTTTTCGAAGAAGATCACCACAATATCTAGCGTGAATTGCCTGGTGAATTCCTGCACAAGTAATCCTTTCAAGAGTTTGCGTCAAGGCGTATATTTTATGTTTCCAGCGATAGATGGCATTATGGGGAATGACGAATTACGAATGACGAATTACGAAAGCCCCCAATCGTTTTTTTGTTCGTCATTCGTCATTCTGACTGGCCTTCAATCCATAAATCGTCAGCTGTAATCTCGAGTGAAATGGTGCACTACCTCGTCTTCGATATTGAGACCAGGGTCGACAAGGACTTGGTAAAGCAGACATACGACCCCGAGGATGCTCTCACTCTCGACCAAGCCTATGACAAGGCGCGAGACAAGCTCCTCGAGCGGAGCGGCCAGCAAAGCGACTTCTTTCCCATACCGTTTCATATCCCGATAGCCATCGCGACGCTGCAGGCGGACGAGAATTATCGAATCCGTGCCTTGGGCTGCCTCGGCGCCGACCGGTTCTCAGAGATTGAACTCATCAGCCGCTTCTGGCAAATGTTCGAAAACTGTCAAATCCTGGTGACCTTCAACGGCCGCGCGTTCGATCTTCCCGTGCTCGAGACACGAGCCTTGAAATACGCCCATTCCTTGCCACGATATTTTGGCGCCGGCCCGGGCAAGAGCGCATATCGTGGGAACCGGTACAGCGACGCTTTCCATATTGATCTGTGCGACTTCTTGTCGAACTTCGGAGCGGTCTACCGGCGAGGGTCGCTCGACCTGCTGTCGAGACTGATTGGCCTGCCCGGGAAGTACACCATCGCCGGCGAAGATGTTGAATATCTATACCGGCAGGGACGTCAGAAAGAAATAAATCAATATTGCATTACGGACGTACTCCAGACCTATTTTCTATTCCTGCGAGTCGAATTGTTGCGCGGGAAGCTGGGATCGGCGGGCTACGAAGCGGCCGTGGCCGCGGCCAGGGAAGACCTTGCCCAAAGGGCGGCCAATGCGGGTGGAGAAAACTTCTTAACTGAATTCCTCCAACGGTGGAAGCCATAGAATTGAATCATTGAGTCATCGGGCCATCGAGCCCTTGAGCGCGTAGAAGCGCTCGAATCTGTAAGACTGCCCCTTGGGCTGTTTGCTGCCTCTCAAGGCGCGTTTTTGAATGATTCAATGACTCAATCACGAATGACTCAATTCATGTGGTTCGGGAGAAAACATGTCTGATTTCAGAATTCGTCGTGCTGCCGTGCTCGGGGCCGGTACCATGGGAAGCAGGATCGCAGCCCACCTGGCCAATGCCGGCATACCCTCCTTTCTCCTCGATATCGCGCCCCAGGAGTTGAGCCCCGAGGAGGAGTGCAAGGGGCTCTCCCTGGATTCGCCCGCCGTGCGCAGCCGTATCGTCGGAGCCGGCTGGAAAGCCGCGCTGGACGATAAGCCCGCAGCGTTGTTCAGCCCGGAACTGGCATCACTGGTCACTCTCGGGAACTTCTCCGACAATCTCTCCCGGCTCCAAGAAGTGGACTGGATCATCGAGGCTGTGACCGAAAGGCTCGACATCAAGAGAACCCTAATGGAGCAAATCGAGAGCTATCGAAGGCCGGGTGCAATAGTCAACTCGAACACGTCGGGAATTCCGATCCACCGCATCGCCGAAGGATTCTCGGACGACTTTCGGAAGCATTTCCTGGGCATGCATTTCTTTAATCCGCCGCGCTACCTGCATCTCCTGGAGATTATTCCCACACTGGATACGGATCCTGCCCTCGTTCAGTTTATGTGTCGCTTTGGCGAGGACTGTCTGGGCAAGGGTGTCGTCCTCTGCAAGGACACGCCCAACTTCATCGCGAACCGCATTGGAACTTACAGCGCTTGCGTGGCATTACAGGCAATGGCCGAAGAGGGGCTGACAATTGAAGAGGTCGATCTCCTGACCGGTCCGGCTCTGGGCCATCCAAAGAGCGCCACCTTCAGGACGTTCGACGTGGCCGGTCTCGACACTTTTGTGCATGTAGCGCGCAACCTTCATGAGACGCTGATCGACGATACCCAACGCGAGGTGTTCAACCTTCCGCCATTTATCAGCTCCATGCTGCAGAACAAATGGCTCGGCGACAAAAGCGGCCAGGGATTCTACAAGCGGCTGCGCAGCAAGAGCGGCACGGAGATTCAATACCTGGACTTATCAACGCTGGAGTATCGGCCCTTGCAGAAGCCGGGTTTCTCTGAGCTCGAGAAGGCCGCCAAGATCACAGACCCAGCGAAAAAACTACGCGTCCTGGTTTCCGGGACAGGACGGCCAGGCAGATTCCTCTGGAAGGTACTGAGCTCAACACTCGCGTATGCCGCATCCAAGGCGCCGGAAATTGCGGATGACATTGTCAGCATCGATAACGTTATGAAGTGGGGATTCCTCCACAAATTGGGACCCTTCGAAACCTGGGACGCCCTCGGGCTGAAGAACGTCGCCGACCGCTTGCGGATGGAAGGGAGGCCGGTTCCAACGCTTGTGGAAGAACTTCTCGGCGCGGGCGGCAAGTCCTTTTATAAGATAAGAGCCGGCAAGACTTATTTCTTTGCACCGGCGCAGAAATCCTACGTCAGGGAAACCGATAGGCCTGGATGCATTCTTCTTGGTTCTCTGAAAGAACGGAAAAGGCTGGTGCTCGAAAACCCCGGTGCGTCGCTGATCGACCTGGGGGATGGCGTGCCTTGCCTCGAGTTTCACACCAAGATGAACTCGATCACTGCGGACGTGATCCAGATGATGCAGCAGTCGCTGGACGAGGTGGCGCGTAACTTCGAAGGAATGGTCATAGCCAACGAAGGAGAGGACTTCTCCGCCGGCGCCAATCTTGTCGAGGTGCTCGGCGCAGCTAAGGCAGGACAATGGGACACGATAGATCTGGGCATCCGTGCCTTCCAGAACGTGAACATGCGCTTGCGCTACTCCGAGAAACCCGTGGTTGTCGCGCCTCACAACATGACCTTGGGTGGAGGCTGCGAGATTGCGCTCCACGGAGACCAGATTCACGCTTCAGCGGAATTGTACATGGGCTTCGTGGAGGTAAGCGTCGGTCTGATCCCTGGGGCTGGAGGATGCAAGGAGATGGTACTGCGAGCCGCCGAGGAAGCAGGCTCGGACTCGGACATGGTGCTCAGTCCCCGGATACGAAAGGTCTTCGAACTGATCGCACTGGCCAAGGTGTCGGCCTCCGCACTCGTGGCACGGCAATTCGGGCTTATGCGTGACAGGGACCATGTCAGCATGAACGCAGCCCATCGGATCCAGCGGGCCAAGGATGACGTGCTGGCACTGGCGAAGGAGGGCTACCGGCCACCGGTCCCCCGGCAAAATATACCGGTGCTGGGCCAACCCGGGTTTGCCGCGTTGAAGTTAGATCTGCACATAATGGAGCGCGCGGGCTACATTTCAGAGTATGACAAGGTTATCGGGACACACCTCGCCAGGGTCCTGACGGGTGGGTCCTTCCTGGGTATAGGAAAGGTCAGCGAACAGCATCTGCTGGACCTCGAGCGCGAAGCATTTCTCTCACTCTGCGGCCAGGCCAAAACCCAACAGCGGATGGAATACATGCTTAGAGAAGGAAGGCCTTTGAGGAATTAGGGATGCAATTGCGGTAGGAATGACGAATTTAGAATGACGAATGACGAATATCTCCCCAAGTTTTTATTCGTCATTCGTCATTCGTAATTCGTCATTCCTGTTTGTCTGGTTCTCTCCCTGGAGGTAGAAATGGCGGAAGCATACATAGTTAGCGCAGTGCGGACGGCGGTAGGTAAGGCGCCCAGAGGCACCCTGCGCAACACCAGGCCGGACGACATGGCAGCAGCGGTTGTTCGCGAAGCGATCAACCGCGTGCCTGAACTTCACGACACGGACGTCGAAGACGTCATCCTGGGATGCGCAATGCCTGAAGCGGAACAGGGAATGAACGTCGCGCGGAACGCGACGCTGCTGGCCCGCCTGCCGGTTACCATCTCGGCTTTCACCGTCAATCGCTTCTGCTCCTCGGGATTGCAGTCCATCGCGCTCGCGGCCGAACGGATTATCGCGGGTTTTGCACACACCATTGTGGCGGGCGGCACCGAAAGCATGAGCATGGTCCCGATGGGCGGCCATAAGCCGGCTCCCAATCCCTACCTCGTTGAGCACGCACCGGACACCTACCTTTCCATGGGCCTAACCGCGGAGAATCTGGCGCGGCAATATGATATTCCAAGAGAAGAGGCAGACCAGTTCGCCTATCGCAGCCACATGAAGGCGATCGCGGCTATGAAAGATGGAAAGTTCAAACATGAGATCGTGCCCCTGGCCGTCCAGGTCGAGGTGCCTGGTTCCAATGGGACCCACCCCGTCATCAAGGAAATCACATTCACCGTTGATGAGGGTCCGCGGGCCGACACCTCTCTGGAAGCTCTGGCCAAGCTGAAGCCGGTGTTCCATGCCCGGGGCACGGTCACTGCAGGCAATGCCTCGCAGACATCCGACGGAGCAGCAGCGTGCGTCGTCATGTCCGGAGAGAAGGTGCGCGAATTGAAGTTGAAGCCCCTCGCACGATTCATCTCCTTCGCAACTGGTGGCGTTCCGCCGGAAATCATGGGGATTGGACCCGCCGCAGCAATTCCGAAAGCGTTGAAGATCGCCGGGCTGAAGCTCCCCGACATAGATCTGATCGAACTGAACGAAGCTTTTGCCGTTCAGGCGCTGGCCGTAATCAAGGAAGTGGGACTGGACCCGGAGAGGGTGAATGTGAACGGCGGCGCAGTAGCTCTCGGCCACCCCCTGGGTTGCACGGGCGCCAAGCTGACGGCGACGATCCTTTCAGAGATGAGACGGCGCGGCAGCCGCTATGGGATGGTTACGATGTGCGTCGGTGGGGGCATGGGAGCCGCCGGCATCTTCGAGCTGTGTCACGGAAGTAAGTAATTGATGTACTGGGTCATTGGGTAAGAAGCAGGCAGACGGCAGCAGGCAGCAAACTCACTAGAAGAAATAGTTGATCAAAAAGCGGAATATGCGGTTAGAGAGGTAAAGGGAGACCGTATGCCAGTGAAAAACTACCGCGATTTGATCGTTTGGCAGAAGGCCATGGAACTGGTAGAGGAGATATACAGTGAAACCAAATGCTTTCCTAGCGAAGAAACATAGGGATTGAAGATGCAGCTCAGAAAAGCCACTGTATCTGTTCCATCCAACATCTCGGAGGGACAGGGCCGCAGATCCAAGGGCGAATTCCTACACCACCTCTCCATTGCTCACGATTCAGTCAGAGAAATCGAAAAGCAGATATTGATCTCCGATAGGCTTGGGTATTTGAAAAAGGAATCAGTGGATCGGTTGATGCAAAAGGCCTCCGAAGTCGGACGCCTCATCACCGGGCTCACGAATACCGTCGCCAACCAATAACCCACTGCCTGCTGCCGTCTGCCTGCTGCCTGCTTTTTCCCCACTGCCTGCTGCCGTCTGCCTGCTTATTTAAGGGGCCAAAGGAGGGGGACCAGAGTAAGAAGTACGATCGCGACGACCACCGTCAAAGCTCCGCCAACCTTCACGAAATCAGCAAAACGATAACGTCCTGCCGGGTAGACCAGCACGCAGGAAGGCTCCACCGGCGTCATAAGCGAAGCGGAAGCCGCGAGAGTGACGAGCACGGCAAAGGCGCGGGGATTGGCTCCCATCTTTTCAGCGGTTGCGACGGCCATGGGCAGCACAGCCAAAGCAGCCGCGGCGTTCGACAGAGGCTGGGTCAGCGCTACGGTCAGGACCAAGAATCCCACCAGCACGCCGTAGATCCCAAAATATCCCATCGCCTTGATCATAAGATCGGCCAAAAACCTGTCGGTGCCGGTGTTGACCATCGCGCGGCCGAATCCGGTCATTCCGCCGATCAGCATCAACAGGCGCCAGTCCACCATCCGATAGGCCTCGTCACTCGTTATGGCGCGCACAAGCACGCTCAGAAGCGCGGCCGCCAGCACAGCCGCGCCGAGCGGAACAAGACCCGTCCCACCCAACAGCAGCGACACGACGAAAAAACTCACGACATAGACACCCTTCTTCCGCTCCAAGAGAAAATGGGAAAGATCGCTCAACACCAGAACATTCCCTGCCGCGCGGAGATTGTCCAGCCGGCCTTCCGGCCCCTGGACCAGAAGAACATCGCCGACTTTCAGGGCAATCTTCCCTACCTTCTGAATGACGTCCTCTCCCAATCGGTGCAGTGCCATGGCTGTCAGCCCGAATCTGCGCCGAAAATCGATCTCTTTGAGCGTGCGACCCAGGAAACGAGAAGCCGGTCCTACCATGACTTCCACGAGCTTGACGTTTTCCGACTCCAGGCTTGAGTCGCCAAGGGCCACATCCCCCCTCGACTCGACTCCCGGCGTCTGCCGCAGTTTCTGGATCCACTCCACTTCTCCCTTGAGCAAGAGGACGTCGTCGGCTTGAAGCACCTCATGTCCTTCGGGTGCCAGACGCGTCTCCTCCTTCCGGATAATTCCGAGAACCGTGACATCGGCGATTCCCTGAAGGTCCCCTTCGTCGAGGCGTTTCCCTATGAACGGGCAGCCTGGGCGTAAAGCAAGTTCGGTTAGATATTCCTTCACGTTATATTGCTTCGTGAGCTCTTCCGTGCCGCGTACCGGCAACAGCTTGGGCCCAAACAAAGCAAAGAAGACTGTCCCCCCGGCAACGAGGGCCAAGCCTACGGGGAGGAACTCGAACAGTCGAAAAGGCTGCATCCCTCGCTGTGTCAAGAAGGCACTGGCCGCAACGTTGGTGGAAGTTCCAATCAGTGTGCAGCTCCCGCCGAGCATGGAGGCGAAGGCTACAGGCATCAGCAGTTGTGACGGGGGAAGATGTGCACGACGTGCAACAGCGAGAACCACCGGAACGAACACAGCCGTCACCACGGTGTTATTCATGAAGGCCGAAATTGCGGCCACCACAAGGACGATGCTCACCAGCAGAAGTCTGTGACTTCCGCCGCAATGCCGGTACAGCAATTGACCAACGGAGTCGAGAACCCCTGTCTTCAGCAGAGCTCCCGCTATCACGAAAATTGACCCTAATAGAACGATCATCTCGCTGCCAAAGCTCGCGAAGGCCTGATCGGGAGTAAGCGCACCGGATGCGATAAGGATGAGGAGGGTTGCCAGCGCAATCAAATCGATGGAGACAACTTCTAAAGAAAAAAGTACTAGCGCCAGGACGAGAAGGGTGAGGACCAGTGCAATCTGCATGGCGAACCCACAACGGCAGGCAGGTGGCAGAAGGCAGCAGGCAGAAAGCTGTCCGAGTTGAAAAAGATAAATAAATCAACTAAGACACGCCCACTGCCGGCTGCCGACTGCCGGCTGCCGACTTCTTTTGGGATGGCTTGCTCCGGCAGCTTTCCAAAAACTGACGGATGACCCGAACCGTGCGCGGCAGGTCGGCCTTAGGAACAATGATGTGGTCGCGGTTGGAGGAGGAAATCGGCACAGCGCTCAGCTTTGCCTCAGCCAAAATCGTGCCAATGGTTGCCATATAGCCGGGCGCAACCATCGAGAGCTTCACATCGAACGTGACGACCTTCACCGGGCCATGAACATCGTATTTCTCGAAGATGTTCTGCATACGCAGCCACTTCCTCCGGGCTATGATTAGAGTGATCTGCTTCGGCTCCCGGACAAAAACCGCGAAACGTGTAGTTGCCGGCCGATACCATTCTCCCGGAATCAGCTTGGCATCCAGTGGCAGCTGAACCACGAAATAGTCTTCGGGGAGTACAACGAGCTTCGTGCGGGCGAGCAGTTTCTTGATGTTCGCTGAAAGCGCAGCCATGAGTCCCCCTAAGCAATAAAAGAGAATATGATTTGAGTCTTATGTATCATACTGCCCTGTCCGGTACAAGAAAGCAGTAGGCGGCTGGCAGACGGCAGACGGCAGTATTTCGTTGACACTTTGTGCTCTTTGATGGGACAGCCCTAACTCAACTGCTGCCTGCGCCGATTAAATTCATTTGACTGGCATAAGGGCGACCGATAGATTTTATTGCACTACTACCGGAAAGGAGCCACTTGATGAAATGTCAGGCAATAGCGCCAGGCCTGCTCATGGCCTTGGCTCTGGGATTCCTTTCGGCCTATGCTCAACAGCCTGCTGCAAATCAGACCCGTACCCTCAAGGTCGGGGATATGGCACCGGACTTCACCCTTCCCGATCAAAACGGTAAGCAGGTGAAGCTGTCGGACTTCCGTGGAAAACAGAACGTGATCCTGGCATTTTACGTCCTGGCCTTCACGGGTGGCTGAACCAGGGAGGTGCAGAACTACCGGGACAACATGGCAAAGTTCCGGGAGTCCAACACCCAGGTCCTGGGTATCAGCGTTGATTCCTTCGCCACCCAGAAGGAATTTGCCAAGCAGAACGGTGTGGAGTTTCCGCTCCTCAGCGATTTCAAGCGGGAGGTATCTCGCCTCTACGGAACTTTGAACGAGGAGCGCGGCTTCTCGGACCGCGTCACCTTTGTCATCGACAAAGAGGGCCGGATTAAGAACATCGAGGTGGGTAGCGGCGCCATCAACGTCGCGGGCGCGCTTTCGACCTGTGAGGCATTGAAATAGGCCGTGGATAAAAGTTCGCGGTTCGCAGTTCGCAGCCTTTGCTGCCAAGGTTTACTGCGAACTGCGAACCAGTCCCCTACCCTCGCTGCAGCTAGATTTCACTGCACGAGGATTCCGGGCGAGCGATAGATCCGTCCCAGGGCCTTCGATCCAACTCTTGGCCAGTCCGGTGTCTCCGTAAGCACCTCCATGCCATCGCCTATCAACAGGATGGTGTCCTCGATTCGAGCGTCACCGACCGTCGCCTTCCAGGCGAAAGCCTGAGGGCATCGAACGGCGTGCGCGGAGTCGGGAGCAGCCGGCCAGTCCCGATCCCGATATCCGATCGCACCACCTGGACCGTGCTTGGACCACTCCTGGCTGTAACCGGCCTCCGCGTAATCCGCGATCGCTCCCTGTAAAATCGAGCCGGCGGCCGCGCCGGGCAGGGTACGGGCCCAAAAACCCGCATTGACACGGGCTGCAGCTTTCAGGTGCGCCTGCGCGTCTTTCTCCAACGGGCCAAAGTGGACGATCCTGGTCATTGCAACTTTCAGGCCCCAGCGCTCGCCACAGATGGTCACGGCGGCATGCCGTTCCACTTTGGAGACGTCGCTGCGAGGCTTCCCGCCATCCCCGGGTATGCGGGCGTCAACTTCCACCTCCACTTGGACAGCGCGGATGGCGTGGCGCAGGAGCGCGTCTGACAGGAGGACTTCGATGCCGCGATCCGTCATCCAGGGCCGGATTTGGCGGCAGACTGTCTCAACCTGCTCTGCAGTTGTTTTTCCAAGCCAGCGATACTCGCGAACTTCCCCGTCAGTCAAAGGAACTTGCAGTGCGGCAACGGCGTCGTCGACAGTCCTTGCCCCCGTGCAGGGAATGTCCGCTCCAAAGGGACGGCCGCCGGTCAGCTGCTCAAGTACTGCAGCCATCTCCTTTTGCCCGATTCCACCGGAATACCAGGACGTGGTCTTTGCCTCGTACCCCAGGTCCGACAGATCTTCCAGCAGCGCCTTTGGGGCATCGTCCGTGTGCGCGATGAAAAATTTCCGGCCGTCGTCTCGCAGAAAGAGAGGCACCTTCCCTTCGGCGCCGGCCGTAGCCCAGGCAAAGTTGGGCGCGGAGGCAATCAGAATGCCGGACAGCATTTCCTGCTTGAGGAGCGCAAGGACGCGCGCGGCCTTGAGCGCGACCTCCTGCCGTCTTTCGGCTTTGGAGAGGATTAGCGCGGGGTAGAGCGACGAGGGCAGGTTCGTGCTGGAGGGAGAGCCGCATGCAGCCACCAGCAGCGGAAAGAGCGTGAGGACGATTCTCGATAATGCCGTTCTTCTTGACAAGATTTCTCCGCCTTGAAAAGGCGCAGTTTCACGCGAAAAGCTCGCGGTTCGCAGCTCGCAGAAGGTCTGTTCGCCGAGCTCTGAAGTACTGCGAACCTCGCGCTCGACTATGATTGCTGTCGAAATCCGCATCGGATCTCGGAAAAATCGGGGACATTCCGAATTTCCAGCTTTCCCCCGCTGAATAGAAAAGATCAACCGCTGGTTGATCCGTCCGATTCCGCTGAGCAAGTCGGGAAATTCGGAATGTCCCCGATTTTTTCACAGCTTCTCACCCTCCGAGGGGTGCGTGCTCTTTCGCGAGGGGATATAGTTTTTCGCCGGCCCGGATGGGAACCGGAAGCGTGTTCTCCGCCGGAGGCAGGGGACAGCTGAAATCCCTTCCATATGAGCACCACGGGTTGTATGCGCGATTGAAGTCCAGATCGTAATATCCTGTGGTGTTCTCCATCAAATCAATGTAGCGTCCCGATGCGTATGTCTCCTTGCCCGTTGTAGCATCCCGGAAGGGTATGAACAGACTGGCAGCGCCGCTGGAAGGCGTGTCCTCAACACGGTAGACCTGCAGGCGGCAGGTTTGCCCTTCGACCTGAAACTCAAAGTAGCCATAGCGCAGGGCGGATCGAACCTCTCCAGTGTTTGTGCCCAGGCGGAGAGTCTGAGGGGCGGGATGGCGGTTCAGCTTCATCCGAAACTTCAAGCTCGGATTAATGTCAAAGTAGGCCAGACCCCGAAAGCGTGCCCGGTCTTCCGCCGGAATCGGCGAATTACGATCGGATTTGAAACTCTGATCCTTTTCCCTGCGTTCCCGCAGCACAGGATCCGCCTGAGAGCGTGTGGCTGCCTCCTCGGCCGTTCGCGAACAACTGGAAAGAAAGCCCCCGAGGATCAAAACCCAAAACACCAAAAAAAACCGCTTCATACTGGCCCCTTGCCACAGAGGCGCAGAGACCGCAGAGATTTTCAATGTAGCACGCCCTTCCTGATGGAATTCAGCACGAACACCATACACTTCTACTGGGAGATCGTCACTACCAACACCATCAAACTCCACTGAAGCCGGCCACGAATTGCGCGAATTACACGAAATAACAATAGCCTTGATATCGTTCAGCTGTTCTTAGGGCTCGCGCAAGAATTACTTGGCATTTTGCTGCTGGCCCCCAGGCCCGCTGGCGAGACGCGAGCGACGAGCTATACCCGAGGTGGTACGTGAGGAGCGAGCAACAAAGCCAGCGGGCCTGCGGGCCGCAGCCTGAAAGGGCGCGGCGGCGGGTGGGCGGATGCAAGTCATCGCCGCTTGAATGCCTGGGATTTCGTGTAATTGGTGTAATTCGTGGCAGATTGTTTCGTATAATTCGCCGCTTCCTTTTCCGCTAGGTAGAGGTTGTTGAGGCCCCACATGAATCGCTCGTGCGCTGTCAGGCGAAATCCCGAACTCTCCAGCAACCTGCGGATCTTTGCCGCGGACATTCCCAGATCCTCCTCATAAGATAGCCCCCTATCAAGCTGATCCGGATCGTGGCGTTTCCGTATGGGGTGGCTGAAAAAGCCGACCCACAGTGGAATCATCGTGAGGATTAGAACGCCGGTTTCTCGCAAAACGCGGCGGCATTCCTCGAGCGTTTCCTTTCTGCGGGTGATGTGATTGAGGCAGGCGAGAAGCGTCACCGAGTCGAAGGTCGAACTTCTGAACGGCAGCTGAGAACTTTCGCACCGTGCATCAGCCTCCTGATAGGGGCGCACATCCACGCCGAATCCATCACCGTAAGTCCTTACGAGCAGGTTGTTTCCGCACCCGATGTCCAAAACTCTTCCTCTGCAGCAACGCAGCGCCATGCGGACGCGCTCGTGATCTATCGGAGTTAGGCCGAGTTTGGACGAGGTTTCCTCGCTAAGCCAGATGTTGACAGGAAACAGAAGGTGGTCCTCCAAACGCTGCCAAAACGAAACTTTGGACCTGAAAGGAGCTGGCATCAGGAAGTTTCCGATGTAATGACCGGCCGCGCCAGCGCGCGCCGGCTCTCGACTTTTAGTGTCTCATGATTCAAATTGTGCGCTCTTGGGGCAAGAAATGTAGGGGCATGCTGCCGCATGCCCCTACCCGCTTGGTTCCGGCTCGTCCGGCTTGGGTTAAAGGTCCAGCGGGCGAATGCCCGGAAGCCGAGAGCGGCATTTATGAGCGCAAGCCTCTTCATGAGATCCGGACCCGGTAGAGCACCACGTTATTTTCAGAATAGATCGGCTCCAGATATCGCTCTTGAAACGACTTGTCCAGGAAGAAGTATACCCCGAGCCGGGGCGCAACGCCCCGCAATGGTGCAATCCCGTTGTAGTTCAGCAACACGTGCGTGATTCGGGAATTCCGAAGCTTTTCCAGCATTCCTTCCTCGGTTGTCTGATGGAGAATATCCTCTCCCTCCACGGTGAAAGAGTAAAGCGTCGGAATCCGGGAGTAGAACTGCGATGCGTCGTTCAGCAGCAGGATGCGATCTTTCGAATTCAAGCTCCGGTTAATGAAGTTGTATACGTAAATCGATGGCACATCGCGGCGGAGGTAATCTTCGGCGCTCTGCTGCCCAAGGAGGAAGCCGATCGGAGACTGATAGCTGTGCCAGTAGGTCCATTCCTTCATCCACTTCGCATAAACCGAAGGAAGTGCCATGAGAGATCCGGCGACAATAACAATCACAGCTCCGTAGAGCTGAAGGCGCATCGCGAGTGCAGGTGCGGGCGCGGTCTGCCCGGGGACGGCGGGCTTCGCTGAACGCTGCCCCTCACCCAGGAATCCCGCAGCCGTCAAAACGCACAGGAGCGGCAGCAGAGGCAAGAGATAGCGGATCTCCTGAGCGGTCAAAGCCCAGGCCATGAAGTACAGAGCCACGGCAACCAGTCCATAACGAAGCTGTCGTGTCCTCGCGCGCACCAGAGCGAGCACAACCCCGGGCAGGAAAAGAACACCGAGGGTGCCTCGAAATGGTCCGGGATGGAAAGTAACTGTCCACGGCAGCTTCAGAAGTTCCGGAAAGGCCGTCCCCACCCCTTCGTTGGCATACATCGCGCGAGCCGCCGCCGCCATCGAGGCCGGGAAGAACGGGCTCCGGAAAATCGAATTGGCGGCCGGAAAGATCGGATTACCAGTATAGGCCCAGGCCCGTACGAGCCAGGGCAGAAGAAGAAGCACCACTATCAAGGCATAGCGGGCCAGCAGCGACGCAAAATGTCGAAGCGCCATGTTGCGTCGAATGAGCGCATCCCACAGGAGTATCAGGAAGAATGGGCCAATCCAGAACGCCGCATGGTATTTGCATCCGAAGGCGAGACCCAAGGCAATCGCGGACAGCCACAGCCAGCCTCGTTCTTGGCTCTTCGTCCATTCCAGGAGCGAGAGAACCGCAATTGCAGAGTAAAGTGCCAGGGGAAGGTCGATCAATGCAGTCGTGGCTTCGTAGAGCGCGACCGGCGCGCTCCAAAACAGAAGCGCCGCAGCAGACGCATGCAGCGTCGCCCACCATCTTCGGACGAAACCGAAAACGACCAGGCCGCAGAGCACATAGCACAAAACGTTGGAGAGTTTCGCCAGCATCAGACCGGAAAAGAGAAAAGCCGTGATGTAGGACATCAGCGGCAGGGCCGGCATGACGCTGCTCCAGTTGTTGGGAGCAAAAGCAGCACGATGGGCAGCCGCAGCGTCTCGCGCGTATGGCAAGTGGACGTTCAGGGCGTCGAAGGCCAGCTCCGGCGCCGGAGCCGAGCAAAGGACAAGCGCGATGTAACCGCCGGACAAGGCAATCAAGGCACAGGTAAGGACTCCGACTTCCTTCGTCGTGAAAGCCGGGGCACCTGGTTTGCGGCGCGGCAGAACATGTCTGTGGAGTCGAAGGGCTAGAAAGAGAACAGCCGCAAGAAGAATCAGAGATATTCGATAGAGGAGGCCGACTAAGCCCAGGGTGAGGATCCCAAGCCCCCAGGCGCCCAATCCAAGGCTGATGGATAGCGACTCACTGTCGGGCAGAGCATTTCTTCCCAGCTTGGCGAGACTCCAGCGCCCGAGCGGCGCCCACACGAGTAGCGCAAACGCCGCACAGAATGCCAAATCCCTAATCCATCCAATAACCACGGCCCAGTCCCCGAAGAAGACTACACCGCCAGAGTAATTGCGGATTGCGAATTGCGGATTATCGGGCTGTCTTTTTCAATTCGCAATCCGCAATTCGCAATTGTAAGACCGAGACTCTCATTTTGTTGGTGTAAAATTCGGGGGCCAAGAGATTCAGGCATTACGGTCTCCGAGTCCCGGTGGTATTCGTTGAGTCTTCTGCAAGAAAAACGCAACTTTTTACGGGAAAATATCGTCTAAAAGGGTACCCATTCAATAACCTCCTTCGAGGGCGGTGGGAACGGGGTCATTTCCCGTTCCTGCCGCTTTAGGGTCTGTCACGAAATAACAGGTCCACTTTGGCGCGAGCGCCAGGCGGGCAGATGCAAGGCGCCGCGACGCAGGCGATGTCGATGCACATCGTCGAGGAGCGGCAACGCAGCAGATGCCCGCCCGCCGCCGCGCCCCTGCGGGCTGCGGCCCGCAGGCCCGCTGGCTTTGTTGCTCGCT
>Ga0315277_10004277_pt1 | contig 19143 bp, 3 predicted proteins | sample YL17G05_15_MG_FD_203695 | JGI IMG/M metagenome (GOLD analysis project Ga0315277, IMG submission 203695) | Sediment microbial communities from Yellowstone Lake, YNP, Wyoming, USA - YL17G05_15 | ecosystem: Environmental > Aquatic > Freshwater > Lake > Sediment | place: USA: Wyoming | collected...
CATCTGATACAAAGATCGATGCGATAGGCTGCAATGGCTCACATTTATTCACCTTCGGGCGATCTTATATGACGGATAGATCTTGGCTGGTTAGGTGGAAAAAAAATGGAGGAATTCAAGAAGAAAATACTTCCTACGGGATGGAAATGCTTGGGAACGGGAAGCGCGACCTCTTCTGGAAAGATAACTCGGTTTACACGATCTCCACGAATATGCCCGGTATCGGTTATCAGCAATTTATGCTCATCAAATGGAATGCAACAACCCTCGAGCAATTATGGAACCGTACCTGGGGTGGGGCGCTCGGCGCCGATTATGCCGCGGGCATCTGGGTCACGAACACGAGCATTTTCGCTTGCGGGCTTACGTACTGCATCGGGGCGACGGCACAAGCCGCGGTGGTGAAATGGAACATCGATGGGGCGTCCGTCACTATGGACAACGATGCCGACGGTATGCCCGACGCGTGGGAAACCGCGCACGGGCTCAATGATTTCGACCCGGCCGATGCAATTACCGATGCGGATAGCGATGGCTTGAACAATCTCCAGGAATTCCAGGCCGGCACCGACCCGCGGGATAGCGACACGGACAACGACGGGCTCGATGATTATGCCGAGGTGGTCACGATCGGTTCCAACGCGACGAATCCAGACACCGATGGCGATGGCCTGCCCGACGGCTGGGAAGCGCAGCAGAACACGAACATTTTCGTGAACGACGCGGCCCTCGACTACGACAGCGATGGCCTCAACAACTCTGCGGAGTATCTGCACACCACGAATGCCCGCGCCGCCGACAGCGACCACGACGGCATGCCCGATGGCTGGGAAGTGGTCGAGGGCTTCGCTCCGACCGTTGCTAGCGACGCGGCGCTGGATGCAGACGGCGATGGCTTGAGTAACGTGGAGGAGTACCGGCACCACGGCGACCCGCACGCCGCCGATACCGATGACGACGGTATGCCCGACGCGTGGGAAGCGGCGCAAGGCCTGGACCTCGCCGTGAACGATACGGCCCTTGACCCCGACGCCGATGGCCTCGCGAATCAGGAGGAATACCAGCACGGCACGAACGCGACGAATCCCGACACGGACGGCGACGGGTACACGGACGGGGCGGAAGTCACCGGCGACACAGACCCCCTCGACCCCGGCGACCATCCCTTCGATTACCGCGGCATCATCGTTGTTACCGTCGCCGGTGCAGCGCTGGCGGGTGGCTTGCTTGCCGCGAAGGTGCTTGTCAAGCGGGCGAAGCTAGCCAAGAAACAGCGGACCCCGTGACGAGACCGGGAAACATCTACTTTCCAATGCGGGAACGCGTCGATGGGCCGCCGATGGCGATGCGGGCGACCTCGATGGTCGCCGATTGCAAGTCTCGCCGCTGGACGACGAGCCAATTCGTTGACTCGATGCCCGCGGGGAAGATGACGAGATCGTGGTTGAAGACTTCTGCGGCGGCGTAGACGCGCACGGTCGCGAGGGGTGTTGCTCTGTTCGATCCCGGGGTTCGAAGAGAGCTCGTTTTCGCCTTGGCTAGCTCGACCAATTTATTCCGGTCAAGCGTGGCGAGGGCCGGGATGATGCCGGCGACGAGCTGCCTTGCACCGCTTTCCGCATCACGGTGCTGCTTGAAAAACACGGACACGACGATGCTATTTCGCTCTAGCCCGGGATCGATCTCCCCGACGAGTTCGCACGGCACCTTCAGTTGCTGAAGCAGCGTTGGCACGGGGTCAGGCACGGAGGCAAGGTCACCGCCGATGGTCGCGTGACTCTTTCCGGTGTCTCGATCCAGCGCGATCGGTGCCGGTGCATTCGTGGGGTGTGGACGCTCGGCAGATTCTGCTTTCACCGATTTAGATCGAGCGTTTGCCCACGCTTTGAAAAACGCGATCAAAGCACTCGTGTAAGGGTCGATCTCTCTCTTTTGGGATAGCGTCGACGAGCGCTGCGTGATGCTCCGTGTCCCATGTACGATCTTCGATATCAAGGCACCAACAGCGCATGCGATCAACAATACTTCCAGACCCCATACCCCGATCCGTCCCACTTGGTCAAGGATCACGAAGCGTTCGAGCACGCCAATAAATACCAGCAAAAAGATCGATGCCGCCAGAGGGAGGCTCCAGCGGGCGAGCAAGGTGAGCCCCTTGGCAGCGAGGACGGGTGCCGTGACCACGAACACGCCGGTGATGGCGACCGCCATGGTGAGGAGCACCGGCGATGCCATGACCGCGGTCAAGAAGTCGGAGAGCTCGTGCTCGCCACCTGCCAAGTACGGCATTGCAAACATGGCAAGCAAGCCAACCCCCGAAAAGGTGGCTGCGATCACGAAGAGTGGATAGTTCACATGACATCCCATGGCTTGCATCGGTCCCCGCGCGTGCTGGATTCGTTGCTCCCGGCGCGGGCATATAAAGGTTTGCGAAGGCACCGGGCGGCCACCCGGATGCAATAAGATCCCGTCTTTTTTCTTTTAAAGCGGCGTTTTTCGCTGCTTGCATGACATGAATCAAGATAAGCCTTGCCCCGTGGAAGTCCCGGTTCCAGCTACCTGCCAGGTTATCCGCGATCCCGATCGCGAATCTCGTCATTTTTAAGGGTTGCTGGGATGCAACCGGGCGAGATGGCGGCCGTGCACTGCTGCCTCTATGCCGTGTCCGCATCAGTTCCACTCGCAAGAAAAAATGCTGGGAACATTGCAATCATGCCGAATACTTACGATAATTCATATTGCGTGCACCATATTGACACGAGCGCCTCGATCGAGCACCATGGAGAGTCGGATTGGTGCAATGCGTGCCGCGGTGCTGCGCGATGGCCATCACCAGGGAAGCCAAGCATGCCCGTCTTGGGCGGGAATCTCATTTTTTCATCCCCAAGGGCACCTCGCCGATGCCGTGAACCGACAGTCTTGGCAACGGAGCGATGCAAAGGGCGCAAGCCTTATATGGTTTATATCCAATACCAATTACGCGCAATGGCGTATGCCGATGTGCAAGAGGACGATATCGAGACGTCATGGATGAGAACAATGCCGGGACATTTTGCCACGGTAAACACTGCACAGACTCGTTATTGGCCACGATCAGCTATCAATTCGCCTCTCCTCGATCGGCGGGCTCCCAAGCCACAGTATTCCGAATCGAAGGTTCATAACCGGCCTTGCTTGATGTTTATCCAAAAACCGGCGAGGCGGGTATTAAGGTGGGAACGAGAGGAATTTAGGTGTTCATTGCCAGGGTCGCAGTTCCAGATCACGATACAAATCAATGCTCGAACATGATTTCAAATTCACGATCACGTTAACCAGGATTGGAGAAACAAGGAGAAGATTCTTATGAAAATAAACGGGGCGGTTTCGGGTCGAGCTCTCGCGCTCGCGGTTACATTTGGCGTGGTCATAATCATTGCCAGTGCTACAACATGCTTGAATGGAGTTAACGGATCGTTAAACATACCTCACGCGCGTAACGAGTGCAGCAATCGCCGCGGTGCAGCGCGTGCGAGCTCCATGTACTACGGCGAACAGATCAATTTGACAAGCGATGCCGCGCTGTTGAAGTTGGGAACTGGCGACGGCTCGCCGGAAAACCCGGTGCGGATCATGGACTGGGTCATAGCGACCAGCGGGCACGGGATTATGATCACCAACACGCGTTTGCACGTGATCATCTCGTCATGCCATATGGCTGGTGGTAGCGCGCAATCAACAAGCGGCATCTACATGTCCAACTGCACCGATGTGCGGATCATCAAATGCAACATCACGGATTTCGGAACCGGAATCAGCGTTGGAACGAGCAAGAACGTGGTCGTCGATGATTGCACCATCACCGATTGCAACACGGGTCTAACCTTGAGCAATGCTATGAACTGCGAGGTCGTAAAATGCGACATTTCACGATCGACCGTCGCTGGTATTCGCCTGCAATCCAATGCCGCGAATAACATGGTTTCTGGCAACACTCTCGTTGAAAATAGCAACGATGGTATCACGTGCCAGGTTGCCGATAACAACACGTTCGATCGTAACAACGCGTCTTGCAACGGTAGAGGGATCGCCCTCGTTGCCTCGAACAACAACACGTTCACGGGCAACATCGCATGCGACAACACGGATTGCGGCGTCATGCTCACGGCAAGCCGCCTCAATGCCTTCTCGAACAACAACATCTCGTGCAACGGCCAGTGGGGTGTTTCATTTGACGAATCTTTCGGCAATGCGGTCAGGGACAACGTCATCATGGACAACACGAATGGGACGATCTTTCCACGCGAGACGAGCATCGAAAACACGATCGGAGATAACAAATACTTCGAGCCCGGCAAGTTCGGGGTCACGTTTGCCATCATGGGCCAAATCTTTTTCTTGCTCTGCGCGTTATTCATCCCATTACAGTTCGGAAAAGTTATATCTCGTGCTGAGCGGCATTGGCGACACCAGGCGCGAGCGCGGAAGTTGCGTCGTGAATTCAGCGGCAGATTTTTCTGGGCATTCTATTTCCAGGATCGATCGGGTGAATTCATCAGGGAGCATTGCTGGCGCTATCACGGAGCTGGCAAGACCGGCAAATATCGCCGCGTCGTTGCATATGAGTTTTGGCATGGACTCCAGATTGCTTCAAAGGATGGCGGGACTGTTATGGAACAACGGCGCCACTTGGGTCGTCATCCTGTTGTCGTGTTGTTCATCGTGGCCGCCATCGCGATGTTTACCGGCGAGATCTACATCCAATGCGCGAGCAACGTTCCTGAGGGACGAGAGCTGTCAGATCTTCACCTATCGGAAAGTTGCGGATCCACCAGTGGAACCAGCACGCCCGTGTATCATTTGACCGACACCATCATGATCAATTATACATGCAATCGCGAGGGCGATGTCATCATCCGGGTCGGCAATGTCTACACGGCAACGAACCGCTCTGTCGTGGGAATCAATCACGAGGTGATTTCCTTCCACGGGGATATTTTCTCAGTTGGAGAAACCAGGATCGCTATATGTCTTATCACCTTCAGACCCCCATTCTTTTACCAGTATTCCCATCTTTACTCGGAATCCGTCCAGTTAATCAAAGAACCGTCGGAACTCACGGTCGAATTACTCGGGTATAAACGGATTGCCGGCGATCAATCCGGGTATTTTGATATCCGCATCAACGGCCGGCTCACGGACATGAACACGCCGCGGTACGGTATCCCGGGAGCGAGTTTACGATTGCTTCTTTATGACGAACCAAATAAGCAATACGCGCAGCTTGCGAACGTGACCACCGATGAGGGCGGGAGGTTTCGATACACCTTCTCCAAATCCATGCTCTACAGCAACCCAGTCATGGCTCAAGCAGTGTACGAGGGCAGCGCCGTGTATGAAGCCACGAGTGGCGATGCGAGCCGCGATCAGGCAGATTTTTACTCGGAATGGCACGAGCTCGATCCGTTTTTCCGCACCGACGCTGATAACGGTGAACCTGCTTATGATTACATCATTTCAACCTCGACACGATTGGCATGTTCGTGGGATTTCGCCGTGGATAACCAGGGCTGGAGTTGGACTACTGCCGAGGGATCTCCACTGCAGAGCGTGCACTCGTCAAGCATCAATATTTACGAATGGTCCGATTGCGACACGCCGTTCTCGGGTTATCTAAGCAGCGAACGCATCGTGTACGAAGGGAATGGCTCCACGAAGAATGAATTGTACGTCGATTTCAACTCGAACCACGTGATCAATGGGAATCCAGATAGGTACTCCTCGGCTCCGGATACGTTCAACGCGTGGCTTGAGATTATCGATTATCTTGGCACCACGTGGTATACAAAGCAATTGGGACACGGCACGAATATTGATAAGAAGGGCACGAATTGCGTCTTCATCAATGATCTTTCGAGCGTGTTCGCGTCCCCCACGATATTTTACATCCGGATCCATCTCTCCGTGAATGTTGGCACGAGATTCACGCAGCTCTTCGACGCGCGTGACGTCTGGGGCTTTTCCGTGAATCGCGTTTCGCTCGAGGTGGTTTATCCACCGTGTGCAGCAAAATTCTTCATGATGCAAGGCATGAGCGCGTGGCTCGCGCAAGAGAAGGTCAAGAGTGCCCAGGGTGACTCGCTGCAGAGCGGGATCCGTACCTACGACCGATCCAATCCAGACGGGTATATATATTCCCCCGTGAACGGGTCGGCAAGCAATGATGGCATCCAGAACTACCAGTTCTCCACGAGCCCCATTACCAGCCCGGCCGGCCCGGGCGCTTTTCTCCACGGGACGTGGTCTGGTTGGACAATATCCGAGGGAACCAACGCGAGCAACTTGTATACCTATTCGGACGTGAGCACGGCGTCGGTGGCGTGGCGCAGCAAGGAAAAAGACGTCGAGCTCTCGATCAGGTCCGTTGGCCACAACACGGAACAGCGCTGGGCTTCGCTCTCCACGGAATTTGCAATATCGGATTGGCCGGGATTCCGTATCCAAGCGGTGAGGCTCACTGCGAAATCAGACACGGCGGTCTGCAACATCGTCCCGCCAAAGCGGGACCTGCTGGAACAAGCCGTCCTCATCGAGGGCCAAGATGGATTCGGTGCCCCCGTGACCAGCACGCACAACGCGGCCATGGGCAACATCGATGTCGACATCACGCCACGCATCACGGGCGCCGGGGTCTATGACCTGGTATTCTTGATCGTCGCCCTGGACTGGAATGGTTTCAAATCAGTAAAATGGCATGTCGATGACGTGCGCATCACCGTGACGTACGCGTCGGTCGTCGAGCATTACGTCGATTTCTGCACGAGGGGCGGCGGGAATTCCATGCTCAACATTGCGAACCCGGTGTCGAGTGCATCGTGGTCGGGCAACATCACTCAGCCGGCCTTCGCGGCCCCGGCCAAGATCAACGGCACGGCACGGCTATTCGGCGAGCAGCACGGGCGAGACGTGGACGGCGTGGGATCGGCGATACTCTCGTTCTCGTGGGTAGACATCCATGGCACGACGCAACAGGTCATGCTGTTCGAGTCGCCACTCCAGTATCCCGATGGCCGCGCGTTCTCGATCCCGGCACCGGTGGTGCCGTTCAGCGATATGGCATCGTGGTCGCTGTCTTGCAACATGACGGTTCCCGGCACGTCAGTGGATGGCAGTCTTGACTCGTACCACGTCATGATCACGTCACTAGAAGCCTTCGTGCAAGATGGTAACGGGACATGGGTGCCAGCTTGCGACCTATTATCGAATAAATCAATCTTGACCTTCACCTCGTACACGGCCGATGGTGTCGTGCTCCAGCGGCAGCTGGGCAAGCAATCCGTGCTGTCCGTGCTGGCAGATGCCGGGCCCGCGACGAGCCCGGTCCCGCGCGAGTTCTCGGCGACGATCATCACGCCGGGATTGGAGCTGGACATGGCACCGAGTAAGACGACCTCCTCGTTCACGGTCAAGTATTCGCCTGTCCTGGAATCCTCGACGCTATCGAAAGCGCAACTCGGCGGGCAATCGGGCACGGTCACCATGTACGCGGAGTTGCGAGGTATGAAGGCTGGTGCTTACGTGCCCCTGTACGAGGTATTGATCGCCGACATCACGATCACCAACGATACGAACACGAGCAAGATCGAGACGTTCCCGTGCGATCTGTCTGACGTTCTCGGGCAATCTAGGTGGTATGATGGCTCGTACGTAGAAAATTACACGATCTCGATCCGCGTCGATATCATCGAACGCTGCAGTGTCAGCGACGTGAAGATCGGTGTTAACTTTAATGATTTCAAATGGGTATGTGCAGATTTGAAGCCGGAACCACAGTTCAAAAATCTGGCTAATAACTCGGTCATTGCGGGCCCGGCACAATCCATCATCGTGCAAGGACAAGGTGACGGCACGTCTTGCTTGTTCGCGCTCCGGATCGACGGTGCAGTTGCCGATACTTACAATGACACGACCCCGGGAATCCCGGAGGTCTGGGAATGGACCCTCGACACGCGGGAATTTACCGACACGGCAAATGCCACGTTCGTGGCACAGATCATCGATGCAAACGGCCAGACCGGTTATAGCAGCACCATCCATGTGAAGATCGATAATACGCCACCGGAGGTGCAGATCCTCACCTTGGCGAGCAACAGCATCTTGAAACAACCCGTCTTCGTCAATATCTCGTTCAGCGCCGATGTGAAATCCGCGATTTACCAGATCGTCCCGCACGGGCAATCGTGGTCCTCACCTTTCGTCCGCATGGTCCACGTGGACACGACACCGGCCGACGGGTTCGGGTTCACGTTCGACATTACCACGGTTCCCAGTGGTATGTATGATTTCCGCGTGCTCGTGACGGATCGCGCGAACTGGGAAGCGTGCGACGTGGTCACCAGCATCTTCATCGAGCTCTTGGAACCAACCATAATTTCGTACGATGCCCGAACGGATGGCAACACGATAATCATCGCTGCATCGGGAGGCGGCCTCGCGACGCGGGCGACGCTCGCCTGGACGCTCGCCATGAGCAGCAATGCATCAGAAATTCCCGATGTTGAATGGCATAGCGTGAAGAACATCACGGCAGCGGCAAACGACACGTGGATCTTCCAAGTGACTGACGCGGAGATCGGCCCGGTCGACGACGAGATCTACTGGCGGGTGCGATTCTATGTTTCAAATTACTCGGAGTGTTGCTACGCAGCAGCGACCATCGACACGATATCCCCGGCACCCGTGCTTTCCTGGAGCGCCGGAAGTGAGCCCGGCGCGGGTGGCGTGTTCCGCGGCATAACGGCCTTGAACATGAGCGCGAGCGGTACCCACCTTGGCGACGTGGAATTCTCGACGCTGAGCTGGCATTCCGGGTTCGACAACACCGACACCGAGATACGGTCATGGACCAACCCCGTGTCCGTGCTCTCCATCACTGTACCTATCACGGCAATTCCACCAGACGCGTCTGGCACGTTCATCTTGGCATCGCGAGATGATATGGGACGCGTGGGGATCGCGACGCTCGACGTGATCATCGACAACAATCTCCCGATCATCGCCATTCATTTGCCCCGGCCCGACCAGCACATCCCCTACAACGCAAGCGTGGATGAATCGGTCAATGTTTCGGTCATGTTCCGCGCGGCCGTGCAAGACGTGAACATCGCCGCGTTCACCTACGCGTGGCGCCACGTGGCAAGCACGACGTGGACTCCATTTGCCCCCGTGATATCATCCCCTGCTCCTGCATATTACGCGTTCACGTGGTCTATCGCCAACGCAAGCATCATCGCGTCGTTGCCTTGCTACCAGGTGAGGATCACCGCGGTGGATATCCACGGTGCAACGTACACCTCCATGGTGTCGTTCTGGATCGACGCGTTCCAGGATAATTTGGCTCCATACATCGTGATCGGGCAACCGCAAGCATCTGTCATTTTTGGCGAGAAAATAATCTTCAATTTTACCGCGGGCGACGATAACAACGTCACGGACGTGTCTATCTGGTCGGGATCCGCTGCACCATTGGCCGACCCGTGCAACGTGACGAACTTGATAGCAACCCTCTCTCCCGGTGCCGATGGAAAATACTATTACGAGCTGGCCAGCAATGCTATCTCGCTGGAAAGCGCGGTTCACCGCATGGTCATCCGGGTTCTCGATCAGAGCCTGAACGCCCGCGAGATCGCCATCGACGTCACGGTGGCACTGCCGGGGATCAACGTCACCGATGGGGCGACCTACCAGGCAAGCGGCGCTGCGCGAGTCTTCGCCCCGGCCGTTTATTTGGCCGAGACCGATGTCGATAACGTTTCGTTCGAGTTATCAACCCTGGTGAGCGGGTCATGGGTGCTCGTGGGCAACCAGAGCACACCGTTCACGGGTATCACGTCGGGCGAGTACATGCTCCGGGTGCATTACCGGCAGAACGCGTCCATCGCGGGCCGCCTGGACGCGTGGTACACAGGCGCGCGCACCATCGAGTTCACGATCGATAACACGATTCCCACCGACCTCGTGCTCCGCATCGGATCGGCAAGTGCGCCAGCGATCGCAAACGGGACCGTGCTGTCAAACTCCATCAAGTTCTTCCCGTCTGCTTATGACGACGCGGGCATAGCTATCTACGCGTTTTACCTCAACACCACGCTAGTCTGCACCGGAGAAATGTCTCCGGCAGGCATCTCGTGGACAGTGACCGGGTTCCCGGAAGGATCGGCAGTGTTATACTTCGAGGCGACCGATGCCGTGGGCAACATCGCCCGGTCATCGAGTTTCGCCGTCATCATCGACAGCTCGCCGGCCATCATCATGTATCAAGCGATCACTGGCTACTCGCCGTCGGGAAATAGCACCTACACGACCGGTACCATCTCGATCTCGGTGAGTGTAGTGGATGACATGACACCCATATCGAACATCGTGCTGTCGTGGTCGCGGGCATCGGACGGCGCGTCGGGGGTCGCGTGGCAAGCATCTCCCGGGACTAATTCTGTCGCCTTGTCGGCGACCATTGCCTTGAAAGAACAAGGTTTGTTAGATGGGCAATACAAGCTCCGGTTTGTCATCACGAGTGGCGGCGGCATATTGAAGAGCACGAAGATTTGGACCGTGATACTGGATTCCGTGGTTCCAGCATGCACGTTCGAGTTTCCCTCGAATTACAGCTTGATCAGCGGCACTTCAGCGACATTCGCCGTGAACGCAGCCGACATAACCAGCGGGGTCGCCAGGGTCGAGTTTCACCTCGGCTCCATTCTTCTGAACGCGACACGCATCGGAGCTGGCGTGCTTGATCTATATCTTGGATTATATACGTTCAAGTACAAGTTCACTGAAAATTACCAGGGCGACGTGATCGCCGCGGTTACCGATACCGCGGGGCTGAGCGCGGTCATTGCTATACATGGTATCGTGCTCAACTACTCCCTCGTTCCGGGTATGAACGTCTCCTCGGGATCGATCCTCGGTTCACCCGTATCGACTTCCGGGCCCGCTTTGCCCGGCACGACCGTCACTCTCTCGTATCACGAGTTCACGGCGGACGGTATCATCACCTGGGTCCCTCTAGGCAGCGATACGGTCACCGCTGGCCAAAACTCGTTTCAAATTAATTGGGACACGAATAGCATCGTTGCTAGCGGCTTACAAAGCAGTTGGCTTCCTATAAGGATTGACGACACGTGGTCATGGAGCGGCGGCGGTGTTGGAAACTTTGACGGGGACAACGTGCCCGACGTGGCATTCGTCGTGAACTGGGGCAATAGCTTCGGGGTTTTCATCTATGAAGCGGTTACACCACACGCGTTTTCTCAAATCGCCTACATGCAGCTCGGCCCGGTTCCATACTGCCTCGCGGGAAGCATCCGGTGCGACATCGCGGACGTGGATGGTGATGGGATCGACGAGATTGTGCTCCTGCACAAATCCGGGGATTATTGGTTCTTCACCGTGTATGGCAGCACGCTCCCCAGGTTGCACCTCGACATCTCGACGACCATCTATGCCCTCAAGTCCCCCGCTGACGTTCGCGAGATGGTGTGCTATCCCGGGAACCCCGGCGGTGCCTACATCGTGGCGGACGACAAGATCATTCAAGTGAGCCTCAATGTAGATCCAATCAAGGCGGCGGGGCCGCTGGGCGCGAAATGTGCCATGTTCATGGGTCAAAAAACCTTTGCCGAGCGCCCCGTCACGGTGGAGCTCGCGTCGAGCCTATGGTTTGCCACGGAGCGCACGTTCGGGTATTTCAGCGGTAACTTCGGCCAATACGACTGCGTGGTCAAGGTCGTCGATGCCGCGCCCGAGGGTTTCACGATCAAGGCGGTGAAGGTGGGCAACATCGATGGGGATATCTACGATGATGTCCTCGTCGCGGTATCGAGCGCTGTGGATAGTTACATCCTGGCATACGCGAAAGACGGGGCTTCGACATGGAGCACCTCCGTCGTCAAGAAATACCCGTCCCCCGTGAGCTTCTCGGCAATGGATGTTAGCTTGGCCACCGGGTCGTTTGATAGCGTGGTCGTGGCTACCAGCACCAGCGTGAGCGAGCTCGTGCAGCGGTCAACGGCGATCCAGGATGTCACGCTAATCCCGGGCGGGAGCGGGAACTTCGTCGATACATACAAGGGGTTGTTGGATTACCGAAAGGTAACATCGCCCGCGCAGTCGCTGCCCGATTCTTCATTCGGCGCGCGGGAAGATCTTGAAACTCCTAGCAGTTCATACACGATTAATGATAGAGACTCCTCGATCTCATTCACTGGAGACTCACGCCAAGCTTCGGGTCGCGTGGGAAGCCCGGGCACGGTCACGACGTCGCAAGGAGGGTTGGTCGATGGATATTCGAGGCTTGGCTTCGACCAGTTTGGCTCCTATCAAGGCGGGCAGCAAGAATACTTTGAGAATTACGCAGCGGGGGCTGATATCCAAGCGTCCAATTCCCGATGGACTGCTTCGTCCCAATATTATGGAAGTTCCTTCTCGTTCACGGCGACCAAGCGAGATGCAAATTCACTCGGTGCACCTCGTGGCGACACGCGAGGATGTCTTGACATGCTCGATGCCGATAACTATTACGCTACCTATCAATTCCCCTCGTGTTCGGATAATGAACACAAAGCCTTGTCAATCGCGGTGCAAGTATCCGAGAATATCGGAGTTGTTAATATTGGCACCAACTCGCTGATTCTCGTTAGTATCAACGTCAACGATATGACCATCTCTGGTAGCGATCTCGCCGGGATATATTCGCTCAACCGCCTCGATTCATGGATCATCCTCCAGCTCGAGTTTTCAGCGAGCGATCCTGGAAAATACCGGCTCACCGTGACGCAACTAAATCTGGCTGGCAAAGCGATGATAACGCAGACGTTACCCGCGGAATATTCAGGATATAATCAAGCCATTCAGGACCTCGAGTTTTGCGTGACAACGTTAAATAATGGCCAACTCTACATTGACGACATCCTTGCTGGTTGGATCGACGTGGCGACCGCATCGCGGCACCAGGTGCCCGATTCCAGCGGATATTATTATGCCGAGGATGACTCGATCTGCACCTTAACCGATTTCACCGACAATTCGCTAGCTAGCGTGGGCTCCTTCAACGCGCTAGGATATGCCTTCACGGCAAGATCCACGACCATCGACGTCGTGCGCGTGCAACCCATTTCGAGCATGGCCGGTGCCACGATAAAGCTATATCCCGTCAGCGAGGGCATCCCGGTCGTGACACCTATACGAAGCCACGTGATCACGAATGCGGAATGGCACGCCGTGGTGGCGCCGGGCACGATCGATTTCCACGTCGACTTCACCGGGCTCGAGATCGGCACCACGTATGCCATCACGTTCGAAACGAGCGCATCGTTCCAGATGGCGAACCACTGGAAATCCCCGAATGCGCCGGTATCACAATCGAGCGGCCATCTCGTCGCGAGGAGCCTATCGAGCTTTTGGTCCGCACCTGTTAAAGCAGACACGACCATTGGCACGGCAGCTGAGCACCCGGTCTACGGGTTTGATTTAAACATCCATCTTATTCCGGATATCACGAAGTACCGTGTCCCGACAGAGAACGGCGTCGTGATTAACGAGGTTTGCACGGGTCCGGAAGGCTCACGCTACATCGAGCTCGCCAATTACGCCGACGAAGCACAGGACTTGAGAGGTTGGAAAATCACGATGGTTGATAAAATCGGAGCGTATATCTTCACCTTTCCGGCCTTTGTATTGCAGCCAGGCAGCATCGTTGTGGTGCACGAGGAAGCCGGGATGAACACGGCGACCGAAGTGTATGACCCGGTATCAAAATGGAACAAGCTCGCATCATCTACATTCTTCATCGACTTGATGACCGGAACATCAATCGTCGTGGATTATTTCCGTACGGATGTAGAACATGATTCCGTTTGGGACGCGGTGCCACCGACTGGCCCTTGGTTCGGCAAAGCAAGCGCTGGCAGTTGGTGCACGAGGATTGCGGACACGGACACGAACACCGCGAGCGATTGGGCCGTGAAATCCTATGGCACGGCCGGGCAGTTCAACGCACCTTTCCAGGACGGGAAGGTGATGACCTACCAGATTGTTTCCAGTCACCAGGATACAACTGCGAGCTATGAGAGAGATTTTGCGCCGCGCAACGAAAGTTTGATTGATGGCGACTATACCTCCGGCACGAATCTCGGTTCGACGCATACGACCGTGATCCCGGATGCCAGGTATGGGCCTACTTCGATGACGCAAGTCGATGATGCTTGTACTTTATCAAATCCCGTTGATAACCTAAATTCCTATGTACCGGCCGGTGGATGGGCTGTTCACTACAGCCTCGACGGAAATGCGAACGACGCAGCAGGATATAAGAACGGAATACTGCACGGAACTTGTTCTTTCTCATCCACGACCAAGCGATTCGGTCAATCCATGTACTTCGATGGTTCGAGCACCTACATCGATACCGAGATTATGCGGGAGCTGACGAATTACTCGATGGGCGCATGGATTTATCCGACGGAGCTCCATGGATTCTCTGATTTCAGCGGCTTCCCCGTGATCAATACTGATTGGTCATGGCGTGGTGGTGTTGGTTTCGGGGTCTCATACCAGAAAATTCACGTCCTACTGCCAGCTGCTATTAACTGGGCGGGTGGGGGGCTTCCTAGATTCCTTCAAGTAGATGTTCAAGCGATCGTGGAGAATGAATGGCATTTCATCGCAGTCAGTATACTTCGTGCAGATTTCAACGATTTTACATATTATCACGTGGAAGTATACGTCGATGGGGAACCGGTTTACCGGGACACCAAAGCTGGACACTATACTCCAGCTTTCCATGAAACGAGCACGGAGTTCAAGCCGTTCCAGATTGGGGTAGATCAAGCCAACGCGGGCCGATTTTTCAAGGGATACATGGATGACGTCTTTATCATGAAATCTAGTGGGTCGAGCTTTGACGACGGGGTATCTTTTGTCAGAAGCCTCTATGCACCCAAATTCCAGCCATTTACCCCCATTAATACTTTCACCGGGATCTTCGGCACCGATGCATCATTTGGCGGTGGGCTGAGCGCGATCAATGACGATGATGCCAATTATGGCGTTATCCAGATGGGCTCGCGTTTCCCAACGAGGTTAAATTTCGATTTCGATTTGGAGAATCGTATCTCCAATTTGGCCGATGTTCAAGAAATCAAGATCGTCGTCAATGGCTATGCAGTTGGTTATAAAATGTGCCTCGTTAGCACAACCCCGACCTACGAAGGTGTTGAGCATTTGGAAAGCCTCCGATACATAGCCGGTTATTATTTGGTTCCATTCACAGTCTCGTCTTGGGCGGATTCGTCCGGCACTTTGTCGCCTGCTGCAAGAGTCCAGGATGTCGGTTTAGGAACAGGACATGGGAGGTCTCTGTGGCAATCGATATCACCGGATATGGATCAGAATATCTTGGCCGATTTCGAGCTACCTTCTGATCTACAGCCGGAATATATTTTTGGTGGCTTTACAAAAGGAGATAATATTTTGCCTAGCGGAGCTGTTGAGAAAACATCGCCGATAACTGATTCGTTAGTTATCCAATCGATCATAGACCATGGCTTGAGTATATCGTTTGATCCATGGACTTGGATGGGAAGTGTAAACCATTGCAGTGTGATCCACGATATTGGCCGGTGGGGGGTTGATTATTGGTCAAAAAGCGCCAACGTGTATTTTGATAAAATTAATAATTGGTATGACCCGCATGCTATGGATTTGTACGATCCAGCTGTTTACACCCCGATTGACACCCTGGACGATACCACGCCGTATGAGGATGCATTCGTCTCTCAATGCCCGATCCAAGGATATTATACCGGAGAGAATCTCCCGCAAGCGATGATCTTCCTCGATGATTTGTACATCGAGGTCGTGAGTAAGACAGACACCGCGATCCCCACATCAAGTTCGCCCAACAAAATCACGTATACTTCTTCGCCCGTGAGCGTGCCCGTCGATATCTCGATCCCTGTCGGAGTGGTCAACTCTCTTGATAAAATCGATTTCGAGGTATACATAAAGGTTCCCACCACCGTCATATTCTCTGCTGGGATGCGTATGACTAGTGGCCCATATGGGTCATATGGGAAAGTTCGTTATGGTATGGAAGCTGTTGAATCCTTCAAGACGCTGGATGATCTCACGTACTATCCTTGGGAATATTGGACCAAGCTCACCACCTTTACCCCGTTCTATGATTTGACATTCAGCGGAAGTGTTGTTAATCTTCAAGGCTTTGACTATGATTCGAAAGAATGGAAAGCTTTATACTACGATCATACTACTTTCGATGCTTCAGTCGTGCCCGGTTCATCCGACTTGTTCTGCATCAAGTTCACGCTAACCGACGAAGTTATCACATCGGAGAGGAGAGCTTTTGATGACTTGCGGCTTGGCGATAACCAGGGTAGGTTGATGCTCAAGATCCAGATGAATATGGACGTGGAATGGGCGGAACAATCCATCGATTATATAGACACGCAATTTCGCACGACAGCGAACTATCGAGCATTTAACACCTTCGATATATACCAAACCTATATACTTTCCGAGATCAAGACGTTCGCGCATTCCAAGACCACGGGCTCCGTCCCGGCATTCCCGGGTGCCAGCAGCCCGAGCGATGGCCAGTATTCCGAGCATCAAGTCGTCCTCGACTTCCCTGCATCGGCGTTGCCTTTTGATTTCGATGATATCCAATCCGTGGACAGGATCTGGATTGACTTCAACGCGATGCTCACCGTGTCGTGGTTCAATTATATGAACCCCATGCAGACGACCTTTGGCTACGGCTACAGCGGCACCCCATCGTTTACTGGGATGGAGTACGCGTTCGGCGTGGAGATCTACGATTTCACCACGGGAGCCTGGGTGACCATCCTATCTCCCAAGACTGATACTGGTGCGTATATAACCGCCGCGCTGCCCAGCGGCAGGCGGACCAAGCAGATATCCGTATGGCGCTCGCGGTCGCCTGCCTTCCCGCTCGACCACTTTGTCACCGAAGCCTATGGCTTGCGCTTGCGGTTCACGGCCGTGTTCGACTGGGGCTCGACCGCACTGTATAACTTCGATAGTTTGAAAGAGATCGGCAACATCGAAAATGCGGTCAAGCAAACGAACTTCATGGTATCGCAACTCGCCATCGATTTGCAGTACAAGCAGAATCCGGCGCCGATGCAGATCACGGATGATGAAGAGACCGTCACGGCGTCGCTCACCTTGCCGGCGACCACGTTGCTTGCCAAGATCGGCGACCTCGCGAGCTGGAGCTCGTACGCGAGCCAGGTGCACGCAACAGGCACGCTCGATCTTTCGGTCGACCTTATGCTCAAGAACGTAGCTCGGTCGGACGTTTCTGCCTTGGACGTCGACATAGCGTTGCTGCGCGTTGACGGGGCGAACCGCATTCCCGTCACGTTAGTTAACGTGGTAAGCAATAGCCGGTCGGAGACCGCGGTCAATACCCGATATGATATGGCATTTTGCCAGGTGTTCACGGCAACAGGAACTATGATCCATGAAGTCACTATCCGGGCAATTAGGACAGATTACTATCCGTCCCGGGTACACGTGGCGCTGACAACGCTAGATGGCGATGGTCATCCCGATTTCAACAACATCCTTCACGAGATTGTCGTGAATTACGATGATTATTGGCTGATCGATGATCCGGTCGCGATCATTCCGTTCGTTGCAAGTGGGCTCGCGGTTGGGTCGCAATACGGGCTCATACTCTATTCTGAGCAAGGTGAGGGCGGTTTCCAGCTTGAAACGACAACGCCGAGTGATGGGGACGGGTATGTGGAAGGGTACTTGCTTACCGGTTATTGGACTTTCGACGGAATCTCGACTTCCTTGCAATGGTTCTCATATTTGGAGAACGAGGACCTGGTCTTCGAGATCGAGATGTACGGCCCGACCAAGCACGTGACGATCAACGACTTTCCCCGCGGGTCGGGTACCTTGACGACTTTGCTGCAGATTCCCGAGGACTACATTTATGTCGCGCTGGGCTTCGATCCCGCGGCGACGATCACGGGCGCCGAAGACCTCGCCAGGCATTACGAGATCAACGTGTTAGTATCGAATGGTATGTGGAACGGTTATAGCGCGGGGATTGGTATCTTGGACGTGGTGATGCCGACCGACACGCGGCATTGTCAATCCACAGCCACCTATTATGTTGGTGATAATACACTTGTAGAGAATGGTGTGTTTTCCCGGGAATTCACGATCACAATGCCTGCGGATGTCCCGCATCCCGATCCCGCGACGAGCCTGGACCTGGCGACAGCGCGGTACTTGCTCTTCGAAACGGCGACGTTGGTCGATTTCTGGTGCTGGGGAAAGAGCGATGGCACTGGAACCTCGATCAAGGGTAGCACGCCCGCGTCACTATACGCTTTCTTACTAGCGAACGGTGGCGATCGCAGCAGCTTGCTCCAGGTGTACAACACCAAGACGGGATCGTGGTTCGACATGCTCTGCGGCATCGATGAGGCATACATCTGGGATGTGCTGCAACTTGACCCGGCCAATCCCGCGTCGTGGGTAGGATCGATACAGAAGGAGCCGTTCCCGTTTGAATTCCTCTATTACGACGGCTCGAGCAAGATAGCAGCCCCCGTCTCCGATTTCATCCGGGATGAAGGCAATTCCGTGAAGGTCAAGATCAATCTCGATTACAAAGGATACATGGCAAGCCATGGAGCCGTGGGATACGCGGCGTGCGCCGTGGTCGAAGACCTGGAAACAACCGCATATTTCGATAATATAGCCTATGGCGAGCAAGAACAAGATATCAAGAGCCGCCCGTTCAGCGCGGAATTCACGCCCGAGGCAGGCTATACCATGAGCGACGTCGCTGGCATCGAGGTCCTCTGCAACGGCCAAAATCTGATGCAATTCACCTATGGGAAAACAGATATCGTCGGCGGCAACGATGGTACGACTTGGTTCACGGCCACAACCGTTGCGCAATCCTTCATGGCGACGTGCTCGGTCTTGTCATCCATTTCCTTCAAGGCAAAGGGGTACACAGACACCTCGCGCTTCACGGCGACCGTGTATCCCGAAATGATCGTGCCCGGTCTCCGTGAGGTCACGCTCGTTGAT
>Ga0315277_10004279_pt1 | contig 19140 bp, 19 predicted proteins | sample YL17G05_15_MG_FD_203695 | JGI IMG/M metagenome (GOLD analysis project Ga0315277, IMG submission 203695) | Sediment microbial communities from Yellowstone Lake, YNP, Wyoming, USA - YL17G05_15 | ecosystem: Environmental > Aquatic > Freshwater > Lake > Sediment | place: USA: Wyoming | collected...
TTGGGCTTGTAGGGTAGCTTGGTCCATCCTTTTAGCTTTGGGAGCTAGAGACTCCGATTCAAATTCGGACAAGCCCATACCCTCATATAAATTAGTGGTTTTCCTAGTCAATTTTTGGTGTTGTCGCTGTTGTTGGTTGTGTGTTATTAGTGTGTATGGATGTGTTGTTTGTTGTTGTGGTACACTTCCTTCAAGATTCGTGAAAGACTCTGCTAATTTTTTTGTAGAAATGCTGATAGGTTTAAGTCGTAGTCTTTTACTTTTTGAAATAAGGGGGTGGTAGTGTAATGTTTGTACGTATTCGCTTAATTTCTTTTTTTGTTTTCATAATTATTTTTCCTCCATGCTATTTTGATTTTGTCCAGAACTGATAGAAAGCTATTTGTCAAGTTGCCTCTGTAACGCACCAACAAGGGTTAGAAGTTGCATAGAGTCGAGGTTAGGGTTTACTTCCTCGTGTAAATCATAGAGGTAGTCTCCGCTATCGTCTTTAGTTGTAAGTTTACGGGTTTTAATATCAATCCATAGTTCGTAAGTATGCTTTCTATTTGCCATATTTTTTGCCTCGTACCTGTAATGTAAACGTGTGTGTATATACATGCCCAGTACATCTAAAAATTACTTTAAGATTGAAGGCCATGCCTCCAGGGGTTGTTTGAGATGGTGTTTAGTACCACTGGGTTATCTTGTGTATGGATGCTTCTAATGGTTTTATTTTCAATTACTAATAATATTCAGAAAAATTAATATTGTAACTAACATTCCGAGTCAAGTAGGAAGCATATGTATAGAAACGATGAAAATATGGAAAGTCTTGAAAAACAGCTTGAAGAAAAGTTTTACGGAAAAGTAATTTTTGATTTTGGACTATTGTATGCATCGGAATTTGTTTTAGAACACAAATATGATATTATGCTTACAGAAAGGGATAATCGACATTATATAGTAATTAAACACATATTTGATGATCCAGAAACCAAAAGCATCTACACTATGATAGATTTGGAGAATGCTGAAAAATTAAGAGATTTTTTGAATGATGCACTTGAAAAAAGTAAAGCGAATCCAATCAAACCAATGTAATTTGATTAAATAATCATGTATTTGTTTCAATACTGATAACCTCCGATACAGATGTCTTTATCAAACAATTAATGATTTCAAAATAAGAATATGCGATATCAATATAAAACGAAATTGGGGATTTCTCGTTTAGAAAGTGTTAAAAAGACCTTTTATGAACATTTAGGTATTAGGAAATTATGCATTTGAGACAACAAAAAGGAATTTATGTTGAATACTACAATTAAGATAGCTAAGATTACAATAATTGCTAGTTTGTTTATTGGAATAAGTGTAATTCCAATAATAAGTGGTACAACTCAATATTCCCAAGTATCTGATCAATTAGATCAACAGCAAGCAAGAGCTATTTCTTCATATTTGCTATCATGGCCAAATAAACTAGCTCAATCATTTAAACCAGAATTTAATCATTTGACTCGAGTACACCTTTCTATTTCAAAATTACAGAATCCCTCGGATATTATCATATCTATTAGAAAAGAAGTAGACGGGAATGATTTAACGTCAATAAAAATTCAAAGTAAATATCTTTTCATTTATCCTAAAAAAGCATTATTTGATTGTGATTTACCAGATATTACCGTGGTCCCCGAACAAACATATTACATCATATTCCAATACGAATCAGAAAATGCTCAAAACGACAATTTATATTGGTGGTATAACCCAAATGATACTTACACACGAGGAACCGCATGGCATTGGACAGTAGAAAATGGATCAAAATGGACCGAGTTAAACTATGACTTTTGTTTTAAAATATTTGGTTACAATAGCCAGAGCAATCATACCAATAATTCAACAAATAACACAACTGATGATTTAAAAGAAACATCAGGTTTTGAACTATTTTTTGTTATTTGTGCAATCACATTGATTTTACTTTGTAAACGAAAAAAGAAATTGTAGGTCTGATGAATAAAATTTTAAGATTTATTGTTATACCAATAAAGGATTAAGAACTAATCCGGGATTAACATTTATAGGAATAATAATTTTAAACAGCTTTGTGAATCAGAGATTCCAATTCGAAGTTAGATAAGTATTTTTTCTTATTTATTTTTTCTTCGTCTCTACCTGAATATCTTCTTTGATGTTCGCCAGACGTTTCGCAAGATCGATGTTATGCGCCATATCCGTATTTGCATTAATCACAAGTCTCGCACCATCCGGAGAACCACCACCATGCATGCAACCAGGGACACCACTACCAATCGTTAACCATTCAATCAATCGAGCGATTTTTGCCCGGGTTTCCCCCGAACAATTTGCTTGAAGATATTTCTTTAACAGCTTCCCATAAATGGGATTATTGATGTCCTTGCAGGAGGGTAAACAGCCAGTCTCCGCGATGCCACCAGCGATATCCTGTGCTATCCGTTTTGTTTCATACGGCAAGGTGGCGACATGAACTTTGTTGACGCTAGAGAGTAATGTGTTCGGGATCCAGACACCTGACGAATGTTTCATGCCGAGTACACCTGCTGCAATGCCCATGCCGAATGTTGTTTCATTGTTGATAATCATCTGCGTAAGCTTCTCTTTGAATACCTTTTCAGAAAGACCGTTCGCCCGCGCCATAAGTGCGGCTGCACCAACCATCACGTCTCCCTGACCTGCAACACAGCCTCCAATTGCTGCACGATAGGGTGCAATAAAATTCATAACTGCTTTGAGAGAATATGCATACTCTTTGCGCATAAAGACTCGCTCATATGGAATAAACACATCTTCAAAGAGTAAATACGATTGAGTAATGCCACCATTATCAACAGGGATATCAAAACCTTCTTCATGTTCTCGGGTGTCATTTGGTCGTCGTGTTTCGATAATAGTCAGGTTTTCAACATCACGTGGGATGACAAATGAAATCGCATAGTCTTTATCCTCCTCCTTATATCCAGTTCCTGGCATGACAAGGATTTCATTTGCAGCAGCGACACCACAGATCATAACCTTCGCGCCCCGAACGATGATTCCATCTTTTCTTTCTTCGACGATATGAAGACTTAAGTCAGGGTCGCACTGTTGAGATGGTGATTTTGACCTATCTCCCTTCGCATCAGTAAGAGCACCAGCAAGGGTGATATCCCGTTTCTGTCCGTCCTTTAACCAGTTCTGAATTCTCCTATGATACTCAGTGCCCATCTCCTTATCAATATCAAAAGTTGTTGCCCACATCGCATTAATCGCATTGAACCCCACACATCGTCCACCTGTGCATGTACCGGTCAGGTTGAACATTAGCCGTTTCATACGCACGTTTGCTATCATATCCTCTGGGCTTTGAATAAGAGATAGATAGCGTGAAATCGGTTCGCCGGTAAAATTCGAAGTGGTGGTGAGAATATCTCTATATTCTGATTTCTGCGCAGCATCAAAAATCTGTGCATGACCTTCTATCGAACGTTTCGTTGCAGGATGCGTTGTTACATCTTTAATAAGTTCCCCAAATTTGTAAATATTAGGTCGCATCAACCGAAGACTTTCTTTATATTCTTTTGATGTTTTCATATGTTATCTCTCCTTATATGTAAATTCCCATTGACACCAAAGGTTATCTGGATGTACGTCTGGTGGACAGATATTACATTTCACAACAATATCTGGATTAAATTCTTTTGCAAAAGCTTTTAGAAAACTAAAACGAACCGGTTTACAACCAAACTCTTTGAGACCTTTGCTTTTTCGTGTGTTTTGGACACGACAGCGGATATTGCGAATCAACGCATAATCTTTTTTTATAATGATTTCTTTATCTTCAAGGTCAAGAGCCCAGGTGGTGTACTGTAATGCCTTCATCATCGAAGAAATATCGGTTTCGGTAATCTCAAGGAATTCTTTGAGCTTTCGGGCCTCTATTTTTCCCATTATCGCCCAGACATTTGCATCAATCTGTGTAGCGACTTCCGTTCCATACCGCTCCTCAATTCCAATAAAATATAACCCGTCAGCAGCCCAAAGATTACGTAGTTGCATGAAAATATATTCAGGTATTTTTTCTTTGGAAAGATGGGATAAAATCGTTACATCATCGTTTCTACTCATAGCTACCTTTAATAGGACGAGTTTGAAAAAGTTAACCTATTTTTCCTTTAATTGCATTGGTTAATTTCGGCAGAATCTCGTAGAGATCCCCGACAATCCCGTAATCAGCAGATTTGAAGATCAATGCCTCTGGGTCCTTATTAATTGCGACGATGACCCCAGAGTCACGCATCCCTGCGATATGCTGGATCTGCCCAGAGATCCCACAGGCGATATACAGTTTAGGTTTAACCTTATGCCCGGATAATCCGATCCAATGATCCTCAGAGAGCCATTTCAAATCGGCAGCGATAGGACGGGAGCATCCGACGGTTCTTCCTTTAAGGATGTCTGCAAGTTCACTGACAAGTCTGATATCTTCTTTCTTCTTAAATCCCCTACCACAGGAAACAATGATTTGGGCATCCTCGACGTTTACTCCCTCAGATTTCATATCCTGGATGTTGAGGATTTTTAAGGGGGAATGTTCTCCGTCGAATTTCTTTTTAACGATTTCTCCTTTGTGATGCGGGTTTTTTGGTAACGGGTCGAATACCTTCGAAGGGATCGTAACGATCTGAGGAGGTGATAAGAACTGTTCAACTGCGATGGCATTTCCACTATAGACAATCCGCTCCGTAGTGAGTTTCTTATCCTGGATATACACCTTGGTACAGTCCATGACACAGCCGGCATTCAGTCTTGCTGCAAGACGCGCAGCGAGTTCTTTACCGTTTTTATTCGAGCCTATCAGAGCGATTTCACTCTGGTATTCCTTCATGATATTTTCAAGGATGCTGGTGTACTCCTCTACCTTGAACTGATGTTGTGATGTCTCTGCGACAATCACCAGATCAGCGCCGCATTCAATATACTCTGTTGCATACTCCTCATGTCCGATGGTCACTGCGATTACTTTTTTATGTAGTTCTTTTCCAAGCTCACTTGCTTTGTTAAGTAACTCTAATGTCAGCTTCTTATCGTCAGAATAAACAAGTACCATGGTGTTCACCTCAACACTCCAACTTTCGTAAGCTCGTCAATGAGTTTTCCTATAGATTGATCAAGGTCATCTTGATAGATGATGTTCTTTCGCTGCATCGGAATCCCTTTAATGTCGATGGTCTTTATCTTTGGGATAAGCACTTCCGTCAAAACACTATCAACAGACCAATCATGAATTGGTTTACTGGATGACGCAAGGATCGCCATAAGACTAGGGAGCCGAGGTTGATTACTTTCCTTTGTCATGGTGATTAATACAGGAAACGGGGATTCAACGGTGACTGTTTTCTCCCCAAGGTTTCTTTCTGATGTTACTTTATTTTTTTCCACGGTCAGGGTTTGTGCGTAGGTTATTTGTGGGATATTCAAAAGCCCTGCAATGCGTGGCCCCATCTGACCCGAAAACATATCGATAGATGCTTCACCACAAAGAATCATATCATATGTCCCTTTTTTCTTTATCGCACCAGCAAGAAGATGCGCAATCACATGATAATCAGCATGTTCTGGTGTGGGGATTAAAACGCCTTCATCTGCACCCATGGCAAGCAGCTCTTTCATTCGTTCTTTTGCATCAGGAGAACCAACAGTAATGACGGTAATTTTACCACCGTGTTTTTCTTTTATTTTAATAGCTTCCTCCAGAGCATTTTTATCCATATCACTAATTTTCTGAGGCACACCAGCAAGAATTGGTTTTTTCGTTGATGAGTCAACCTTTATTTCAGCGACATCAACTACTTGTTTTGCACACACAATGATATTCATTTCAATACTCCTTTCTTTTGTTTTTCAAGTTCTCGTAAATCCTTTCTTTTTATTTTCCCACTCTGCGTTTTTGGAAGTTCAGTGACAAACTCGATTTCCCGTGGATATTTGTAGGGCGCAGCAACTTTCTTCGTATGTTCTTGGATATCCTTTACCATATTCTCCGAAGCTTTCGTCCTGTCTCGCAGAACCACATATGATTTAATAATGGTCCCTCGCATCGGATCAGGACTTGCTACTACTGCGCATTCTAATACTTCAGGATGGGAGATGATTGCTGATTCGACTTCGAATGGTGAAATGCGATAGCCACTAGCTTTGATGAGGTCATCGTTCCGACCACTGAACCAATAGTATCCATCATCATCTTGGTATAGGACATCACCACTGAGGAACCAGTCTCCAATGAAACTTTCTTTGGTTTTATCTGGTTTATTCCAATACTCTCTGAAAAGACCAGGGTCTGTTTTCTTCACTGCAAGTGTCCCTGATTCACCAACTGGGACGGGTTTGCCGTTTTCATCTACTAATGCACAGACATGACCGGGTTGAGGTTTTCCACAGGATCCAAGTTTAATTTTCATATCTCGCATATTGGAGAGATACACCATGATTTCAGTCATACCAATTCCATCGTGTGCGTCTAACCCGAATCGTCGTTTCATTTCTTTGATTACCTCAGGATTCAAGGGTTCACCTGCGGATATGCAATGGCGTAAGGAGGTAAGATCATAGGTTTTTTCTGCGTCTTTCACCGTGAGAAACATTCGATAAGCGGTTGGAACTGATGCGAGATTTGTTACTCGATATTTCTCTATGAGTTCAAACCAATGTACCGGGTCGAACTTCCCATCATACACCAGTGTGGATATCCCCCAACGCCAGGTGTATAAAAATCCGTTTCCCAGCGGATAAATCCAGTTGAGATCTCCAGTATGTGCAACGATATCGGTTTCCAGGGCATTCTGCCAGTAGAGGACACTGGGGTCATTTCCGGGTACCCAATGATGGAGATGTACTGCTCCTTTAGGATTCCCAGTTGTGCCTGAGGTATAACATAAAAATGCTATGTCAGTACTCTTTGTTGGTTCTATATCAAGATGCACTGAGGATTCTTTCATAATCTGATCATAGGAGACTTCCTCCTCCTTTATGTCACCAACGACAATAATATATTTAAGAGTCTTGCAGTTTTTTTTGACTGCATGAACTTCTTTGGCAAACTTTGGGGTCGTGATTACTGCTTTTGCGCTGCTATCATTAATCCGGTATTCTATCTCATGTTCGCGGAACATGACGCTGGAGGGAATAGGTACCGCACCAATCTTGACGCCCCCAAGAAATGATATCTGGAATGCGGGGACATTTGGTAGACGGATCAAAAACCGATCTTCTTTTTTAAGACCTAGTTTTTTTAGAGCATTCCCAAACTTGTTTGAAAGGTTTTTCAAGTCCCAAAACGTGTATCGTGCGTTTTCGCCAGCAGCATTCTCCCAATAGAGTGCGACTTTGTTTTTGTTTTTTGAAGTAGTATGTTTATCGATAACATCAAAACCGATATTATACTGCTTCGGAATGTCCCATTTCCAAGCCTTATATATTTTGTCGTATTCAAGCTCCCCCATGTGGTTTCACCTGCAGGAATATTGTATTATATAATAATGAAGATTTTATGCGAGAAGATTTCCGGAGATGACCATGCGTTGAACTTCAGAGGTTCCCTCGTAAATTTCTGTTATTTTTGCATCTCGGAATAATCGTTCTACTGTGTATTCTTTTGTATACCCGTATCCGCCATGTATTTGTACTGCTTTGATCGCGGCATCCATCGCGGTTTCAGAAGCGAACAATTTTGCCATTGCAGCTTCTTTTGAGAATCGTTCTCCTTTATCTTTCGTGTAGGCTGCGTGATAAACTAAGTATCGTGCTGCTTCTATCTGTGTCGCCATATCAGCTATCATCCATTGGATCGCTTGGAATTTCGCGATGGGTTTCCCAAATTGTTCTCGTTGTTTTGAATATGTGATGCTTTCATCAAGAGCTGCCTGGGCGATGCCAACTGCTTGGGATGCGATCCCGATGCGTCCTCCGTCAAGTGTACTTAATGCGATCTTGAATCCTTCGCCTTCTTTTCCTAGGAGATTTTCCTTTGGAACTTCCATGTTTTCAAAGATCAGCTCTGATGTTTGTGATGCGTTGATCCCGAGTTTATCGAAGATGCTTCCCACCTTGAATCCTTTAAACGTGTTTTCAATAATAAATGCACTGAGTCCCTTGCTTCCTAGGTTTTTATCGGTGACCGCGATTAAGATGATAATCCCTGCTTTTGGTCCACTGGTGATGAATGTTTTATCTCCGTTGATTATATAGTGATGTCCTTTGAGTATTGCAGTGGTTTTCATCGCAGCAAGATCGGAACCGGCGTTTGGTTCTGTTGCTGCGAAAGCCCCGATTTTTTCTCCGCTTGCAAGAATCGGTAGATACTTCTTTTTTTGTTCTTCTGTTCCATATTTCATGATAGGCCACGCAGCAAGTGAGTTGTGAACCGAGGTAATCACACCTGTTGAGGCACATTTTCGGGATATTTCCTCGACGACAGTAGTATAGCTGATTGTATCAAGACCAGCTCCACCATATTCCTGTGGGATGATGATTCCGAGTAATCCAAGTTTTGCCATTTTTTCAAGTGTTTTTGTTGGATATTCCCCTGTTTTATCGAGTTCAGCGGCAAGCGGAGCAACCTCTTTTTCTGCAAATTCTCGTACCATGTTTCGTATCATTTTTTGCTGTTCATTTAGTTCTAGTTTCATGGGGGTTGGAATCAAATCATCAAACATAAAGGTTTCTGTTAATATCCTTAGAATTCATCTTATAAAAAAATGGTTTTTTGGAAAGAAAGAAATATAATACGGATAGAAGTTTTAGAAACTTGCTATGTCTATTAAAAAAGGTTTTATTCACGTGTATACTGGGAATGGAAAAGGTAAAACAACTGCTGCAATTGGGTTAGGTATACGAGCGACGGGGGATGGTCTTAAAGTTATCATGATTCAGTTCATGAAAGGTCGGCGATACAGTGAGATTGATGTGTTACAGCATATTAAAAATTTCACAGTAGTGCAGTTTGGTCGCGATGAATTTGTTTCAAAAGAGAAACCAGAACAGATTGATATTGATCTTGCACAGAAAGGATTAATCTATGCAAAAGACATCATTCAAAAAGGTGGATATGATCTAGTTATTCTTGATGAAATAAATGTTGCAGTTGATTTTCATCTCGTCTCTTTAGAGAATGTTATCGAGTTATTGGAAAAAAAACCAGAAAACATTGAGTTAGTATTAACCGGTCGCTATGCATCACCTGAGATTATCAAACATGCTGACATCGTTAGTGAAATCCTTGAAATCAAACATCCCTACCAAAAGGGTGTTCAGAGTAGAAAAGGCATCGATTGGTAAGCTGAAGGGTGGAAAGAACCATGGTTGAAAAAGAAATAATTAAACAGATACGAGAAAAACGAGCAGACTGGGAGAAACAAAAATATTATAAGGCGATTCAAGAAAGCCCTGAACGGAAACAGAAATTTAAAAATCTTTCGGATATTGAAATTAAAAATTTGTATACGCCGGAGGATATTGCTGATCTTGAGTACCTGAGAGATGTTGGGTTTCCAGGGGATGTTCCGTTTCTTCGGGGTGTGCATCCGAACTTGTATCGAGGTCGTCTGTGGACGATGCGCCAGTTTGCTGGATTTGGTAGTGCAGAAGAGACAAACAAACGGTATAATTATCTACTAAATCACGGTGAAACAGGGTTGAGTGTCGCATTTGATTACCCCACGCTTTATGGGTATGACACTGATCATATGCTTGCGCGTGGTGAGTTTGGAAAATGTGGCGTTGCGATTTCATCGTTACAGGATATGGAGTTGCTTTTTCATGAGATTCCGTTAGATAAAATTACAACATCAATGACGATCAATGGACCTGCTGCGATTGTGTGGGCAATGTATATTGCAAACGCGGAGAACCAGGGGATCAGGAAAGATAGGATTGGTGGAACCATCCAAAATGATATTCTGAAAGAGTATATTGCGCAGAAATCATATATTTTTCCTCCGGAGCCCTCTATGCGTTTGATTGTGGATACGTTTGAATATGGTTTTAAAAACGTGCCGAAATGGAACACAATTAGCATCAGTGGGTATCATATTAGAGAAGCTGGGTCCACTGCGGTTCAGGAGCTTGCGTTTACCCTTGGGGATGGGGTTGAGTATGCGAAAGCTGCAATGAAACGAGGTCTAGTGATTGATGATTTTGCACCACGACTTAGTTTCTTTTTTAATGCTCATAATGATTTTTTTGAGGAGATCGCGAAATATCGGGCTGCACGGAAAATATGGGCACAGGAGATGAAAAAACTTGGTGCGAAAAAACCTCGGTCCTTGTGGATGCGATTTCATACTCAGACTGCAGGGTGTTCTCTTACTGCTCAACAACCTGAGATTAATATTGTGCGGGTGACTCTACAGGCGCTTGCTGCGGTACTTGGAGGTACTCAATCGTTACATACAAACTCTATGGATGAGGCTCTTGCACTTCCATCAGAAAAAGCGGTACGAATCGCGTTACGAACACAGCAGATTATCGCGGAAGAAAGCGGTGTTGCTGATACCGTTGATCCTCTTGGTGGTTCGTATTATATTGAATGGTTAACCATAAAAATGGAGGAGGAAACCTACAAGTATTTCGATAAGGTTGAACAACTCGGTGGGGTAATTCCTGCGATTGAGAAAGGATTCTTTCAACGGGAGATTGCTGAAAGTGCGTATCGGTATCAAAAAGAGGTTGATGAGAATAAAAGGTTTATTGTTGGAGTGAATCGTTATAAGCTTGATGAAGAACCTTCAATTCCGATTTTGAAGATGGATGAAAAAGGGGAGGAGCGACAAATCAATCGGTTGAAAAAACTTCGTAAAGAGCGAGATACAATAAAAGTTCAGAATCATCTCCAACGGTTACGGAAAGCAGCGGAGGGTGACGAAAACCTTATGCCTTTTATCCTCGATTGTGTTCATAGCTATGCAACGCTCGGGGAGACCTGTGATGTCCTACGAGAGGTGTTTGGGGAGTATAAAGAACAAGCGATTTATTAAGGAGAAAAAACTATGGTAAGGAAAATTAGGGTGTTGGTTGCAAAACCAGGTCTTGATGGTCATGATCGCGGTGCGAAGATTGTTGCTCGTGCGTTACGGGATGCTGGTATGGAGGTTGTGTATACCGGTCTGCATCAGACTGCACAACAGATTGTGAGTACTGCTATTCAGGAAGATGTTGATGTGGTAGGATTGAGTTTATTGTCTGGTGCTCATATGACGTTATTTATTGATGTTGCCATTTTGTTAAAAGAAAAGCAGATGGAAGATGTGTTGATCGTTGGTGGTGGTATTATTCCTCAGGAGGATGTCCCTCATTTGAAGAAGGCGGGAATAGCTGAGGTCTTTGGGCCAGGGACACCTGTTGAGGAGATTGTGGATTATATTAAAAAGAACGTGAAACGATGAGTGAGCTTTCTAGAAATGTTCTTGCGGGTGATCACCGCTCGATTGCTCGATTGATAACCCTTGTTGAGAATGATGAGCCTGGTGCTGTTGAATCAATGAAACAGATACATCGGTATACAGGTCAGGCGCAGATCATCGGAGTCACCGGTGTGATGGGAAGCGGAAAAAGCTCCTTAATCTTCGAGCTTGCTTTAGCGTTTCGAGCAGAAGGAAAAAAGGTCGGGATCATCGCGATTGATCCAACAAGTCCATTTAGTGGTGGAGCCCTACTCGGTGATCGTATCAGAATGACGGATCTCTCAACAGACAGTGGCGTGTTTATCCGTAGTATGGGGACGAGAGGCATGATGGGTGGGTTAACGAGTTCTTTATATGATGTCGTTGAAATCCTTGATGCCGCAGGAATGAATGTTATCCTCATCGAAACCGTAGGAGTAGGTCAGGATGAAGTTGATATCGTCAAGATCGCTGATACGACCCTCGTTGTTCTCATCCCTGGGCTTGGTGATTCTGTTCAGACGATTAAAGCAGGCCTGATGGAGATAGCAGATATCTTTGTTGTTAATAAAGCGGATAAGCCAGGGGTGGAGCAGACAGTCGCGGAACTCGAGTCGATGCTTGATCTTGTGAGTAAAGCTGAGCGACGAACACCAATTGTTGCAACATCGATAAAACAAAAAAAAGGAATCAAGCTGCTCGTTTCTAAGATTTCTGAGCATCAAGAATATCTGAAAAAAAGCCAGTCATTTGATAAACGGAGACGACAACGGTATGAAGCAGAGCTTATTGAGATTATACGGAAACGACTCATGGGTTTTATCTTTGATGAAAAAAAACTGAAAAAAACAGTAGATTGTTGTATTGATCAAATTTCTAAAAAAGAGCTTGACCCGTATTCTGCTGCTGATGAAATTTTAGGAAAAATTCTAAAGTAAATCGAAATATCTTTTGAATAATTTTTTTTGAAGGAATTTTGCTGATGAATTAACTGTAGTTTGTTGAAAGAAGCTCTATTTTTATCGGATTTTCTATTATTTTGATGGTGTTTCCCGCTGTCGGTGCGTAGTAACATTGTCCGGCTCCTGCGAAAAGTGTGATATTAAATGCTTCGTAGGTTCCTGCAGGAACAGTAACATTTTCAGTGTTTAGGCAGAAAAATGCATTTGGTACAGGAGGTAATAGAAACACGTTTTCATATCCGAGAGTAGTAAGAGCTTCTTCTAGATCAATGATGGGTAAAAGAGCGGAGATTTCTGAGGGTAAGAATTCTTTACCAAATAGTTTGGCTATTTTGTTGATGAAATTGATAAGGTTCAGATAGGGGGATTGAATTGTTCCATCTATGGTGATATCTGTTGAGGGTAAGTTCCAAGTTGTTCCAGTGTTTAAGGGAAACATCAGAGGGGACAAGGGCGGGTCAAACGTGAACCCTAGACTCATCGTGATCCTCGCTGAAAATTTTTGAAGAAAAGCGGGTAGCGGTATTAATGATTGTTCAATTTCGATTGAGATTTTTTCTCTTTTAAAACTAGCAGATATCTCTTTTCTCCCCAAGGTAGATTTGTCGACTAGTACGGTTCCTGAAATATCTAGATCTGAAAAGGTTAATGAAACGCTGATAGGACCATTGCCTCGATCAATGGTTATCTTGATTTGTCCGTCTATTGTTGTTTCGAATTCTAATGTATAAGAGTCTCCTGTTTCACTGATAACGGTGAGTGGTAAATCTGCTATCGATAAATCCAGAATAATTGATTTGTTTTCTTGTTGTTTTACGATGGAGATATCATCTATCTTGTATGTCCATTTATCACCGATTTCCCATACAGGGACATCAACGTTATATAATAACGGAGTTATTTCTGTTGATGATTTATTTTTTATTTTTTGTGGGGGTTCTGCTACTGCGAAAACTGTGATTAGAAACATCACACAGATCAATATTCCTAAGAGTTTCGTTTTCATACCTTTCACCTAGTAGTTTTTTCTTATAAGGAGCTCTTTTATAAAGGTATCCATTATAAAATAATAGAATATAATGGAATTTTTTTTCTTTATTCGAAGATTATTTTCCTTTGAAGAGGGGTTTTCTTTTTTCTAGGAACGCAGTCATTCCTTCTTTTTGATCTTCTGTCGCAAAACTTGCAGAGAACGATGCGATCTCAAGTGCGTTTGCGTGAAGGAGATCAACGTTGGTTCCTTTATTAACAAGTTCTTTGATAAAACTGGTTTGTACACTAGATTTTGTCAATATTTTTTGTGCGAGTTTCTCTGTTTCTTCCATGAGTTTCTCAGGTTCAACTACCTTATTTATGAGGCCGATGCGATAGGCTTCTTGTGCGTCAATTGGATCACCTGTGAAAAGCAATTCTTTTGCTTTTATGTTCCCGATGAGCCGTGGGAGTCGTTGGGTTCCTCCAAATCCAGGGTGAATCCCGAGGTTTATTTCTGGTTGACCTATTTTTGCGTTTGTGGATGCTAGGATGATATCGCATGCCATCATCATTTCGCAGCCACCCCCAAGTGCATATCCGTTCACTGCAGCGATATAAGGGAGGCGAGAGTGTTCAATGTTGTGCATCAGTCTATGTCCACGAGCCCCAAATTCCTTTGCTTGAAGGGTGTTCATCCCTTGCATTTGTTTAATGTCGGCTCCTGCGATAAATGCTTTTTCTTTCCCAGTGATGATCGCTACCTGGATGGTTGGATCGTTTTCTAATTCTTGTACTCCTTTGATGAGTTCTTCAAGCGTTTCGATGTTTAATGCATTAAGGACCTGTGGGCGGTTAATTGTGATTATGCCAATCTTGTTTTTCTTCTCAACAATGATGTTTTTATAACTCATATGGGCTCACCTTGGGGGGTATTCATAAAATCCTTTTCCGGTTTTCCGACCTAAGTATCCAGCTTGTACCATTTTTTTCAGAAGCGGGCAGGGACGGTATTTTGAATCATTAAATCCTTCGTAGAGAACGTTGAGGATATTCAGACTGATATCTAGTCCTATGAGATCTGCGAGTTCTAAAGGCCCCATGGGATGGTTCATTCCTAGTTTCATGACATTATCAATGGATTGTACAGTACCAGTTCCATCCTGTAAGCAGAACATTGCTTCGTTGATCATCGCGAAGAGCACGCGATTGGATATAAACCCTGGTCCATCATTGACCTCGATAGGGGTTTTTTCCATCTTCTCCGCAAGATGCTTGATAGTTTCTGCCGTTTCTTGGGAGGTGCGTAATCCACGGATGACTTCCACAAGTTTCATCAGCGGGACCGGGTTCATGAAATGCATCCCGATGAACTGGTCCGGCCGTTTTGTTGCCGAGGCAAGATCAGTGATTGGAATAGTGGATGTATTTGAGGCGAAAAGTGTTTCTTTTTTGCAGATTTCATCGAGTTTTTGGAAGATCTCTTTTTTTATTTTGACTTCTTCTACAATTGCCTCGATGATTAAATCCGTATCTTTCATGTCTTCGAGTTTTGTTGTCCCATGGATTTTTCCAAGAATGTTGTGTTTATCCTCCGGAGTCATTTTTCCTTTTTCAACGCTTTTATCGATGAACTTTTCAATTGATCCAAGGCCTTTCTTCACGTAATCGTCTTTTACATCATGAAGCATCACTTCGTATCCTGCTTTTGCGGCAACCAACGCGATTCCGTGACCCATGGTTCCTGCACCGATGATCCCTATTTTTTTTATCGTCATCTATCTTCCTCCTATTGTTCTACTATCATTGAGACTGCGTGTCCGCCACCAAGGCAGATGGTTGCCAGACCACGGTGTTTCTTGTACTGTTTCATCGCATGAACTAAGGTGACGAGGATACGAGACCCGCTGCTTCCGATGGGATGACCTATCGCGATTGCTCCTCCATGAACATTGAATTTCTCCTTAGGTATATCGATCTCCTGTATGAGCGCCGCAGAGGCTGAGGAGAATGCTTCGTTATGTTCCACGAGATCAATGTCATCGATAGTGAGTTTCATTTTCTGAAGCAAGTTGGTGACTCCGGGGATTGGTGCTTCCATGACATACTCAGGTTTTACTCCCGTGGTATCATATCCTTTAATGGTCGCAAGCACCTCGAAGTTCTCTTTTTTTGCTTTTTCCTTACTCATTATGATAATCGCTGAGGCACCATCGGTTATCTGGGAAGCGTTTCCTGCGGTAATCACGCCACCTTCTTTGAAGAATGGCTTTAATGCACCAAGGCTTTCCAAGGTGGTTTCCTTACGGATGCCTTCATCCTTTGTAAAAATGATTGGATCTCCTTTTTTTTGTTTAATTTCTACGGGGACTATCTCTTCTTTGAATTTACCGGTTTCTGTTGCTTTGGCTGCTTTCTGATGGCTCTCAAAAGCGATTTGATCACAGTCTTTTCTGGTGATCTTGTATTTTTCTGCGACGATTTCCCCCGTCATCCCCATATGGAAATTATTGTAAGCATCCCAAAGACCGTCATGAACCATCGCGTCAATGATTTTTCCATCGAAGATGCGGTACCCGAATCGTGCTTTATCTAAAAGATAGGGGCAGTTCGTCATGCTTTCCATGCCTCCTGCGATGATACAATCAGCCTCCCCGAGCTTTATTGCCTGGGTGGCAAGAATGACTGCTTTAAGTGACGATCCGCAGACTTTATCGATATGGAAACAACCGACTTCGTAAGGGAGTTCTGCTGCGATTGCGGCTTGGCGTGCGACATTTTGCCCAAGACCAGCGGAGACAACGTTTCCCATGATTACTTCGTTTATTTCTTTTGGTTGTATCCCTATTTGTTTCACCGCTTCTTTGAGGATGATTCCCCCGAGTTGAGGAGCGGAAAAGCCTTTTAATGCACCATCAAATTTTCCTTGTGCTGTTCTGAGTGCTGCTACAATGACTGCTTCATTCATCTTTACATGTACCTCCACCAAATAATTTTTTTTATGGAGTAGGCAATCCGGTGTTCCTTTAAAATATTTTCCAAAATTTTATCCTCACTATGGATTATGTGTTATTGAGAAAGTATTGGATAAAAAAGTAATCTTTTTAATTCGTGTTTGTTGTAGAAGGAAGGGAAAAAAATAGGGGGATAATATGAAGAACGATAAACGTCCCTTCCTCCTTTCCTCGTATTATGCTTCCTTGAACAATGCAGTATACATTGTTCTTTTGATAAACGTTGTCATGAATACCTGTGGCATTTAAAAATGTTTCGAAATATTGATAATTTATATTATCTGTCATTATTTAAAAAATATATTTTTTCCTTATTCATTTTAAAATATTTTCTCTTTAACAATATTTTTGATGATATTTTTCTTAAATTGTGATTCGAAGCTTTATTTTTGATTATAAGAGTTTGTTGATTTTTGCTGACAAGGTCAATTTAATATTTTTCTTGGTTTTTCGTGCAATTAATATTTTTGAGCGTAACATATCTGATATGATCCGATATTTTGTCATATGGCTAATATTATTTGTATATCCAAGTTTGTTACAGAGTTGATCCGTGCTTCGTATTACCGCTTCGATGCTCTTACTGATAGAATTCCTGTGTGTGAGAAAAACGATGATAACTAGACTAGCATAGGTTGTCGGTTTCATTTGTCATTTCCTCCTTTCTTGTATCATTTAGATTCGATGGTATGACTTGATATTTATATTGGTTCTTTTATATCTTTAATGATATAACATAAGTAATATGAACGTGATTTTATAATTATCGGAGCTAAAATCTTTTCTCTTCAGTATGGTAAAAGTGCCTATAAACATTATTCAATATAAATGCGAGATGGTTTATTTCTCATGTATTAAAGGATTGCGACAGAGTTCTTCCGTAGCTACAATTTTACCGAAAATGCCTGTGTTCTACTTCACAAGTTTGCTCACACACTAGATGTCCACATGGACCATCCGCTTGGTTGCGATAATCAATTGATGAGAAACCCGTTTAGCCTGCAGAGGATCGTGTTAAAAACTATCAATCTGTGATGAATTATCAATATACCTATGCAATTTTGGATTATTCTGATGGGAGTCATGGGTTTGGGGGTTATGATGACTAGGGGAACATTGATTTAACGTTTTTCCAACCTGATGACGCTGAGTGAACAACTCTAATTGAATATTGTATTCTTAAGTTGATTTTTAGCGGAATGAAAAACTAAGTAATAAAAGAACCAAAAGAAAGAGATTCTTAGTGTCCTAATAAGGATCGCAGTATTGGAAACGCATTAGGGAACCGCTCGAATAACCACTCACAAATTTGTAACAATGGATTATACTTATATGGCATCACTATCGGCAGGGAGTCTGACCATGGGCTCTCTTTTCCATTAACGTCCTTTGCTTTTACTTTAACCACATAAATTCCTTTTGTGCTCCATTTGTGTAAATCCTTACAGATTTGACCACTATCATACGGTCCCATCCATCCATTATCCGTACCATCACCCCAGTCAAATAAATAATAAATCTGATCACTATCTATATCTATAGTCGATGATTCATACCTATAGGATTCACCAATTTTACCATTTTTTTGCCCCGACGGTGTAGTTGGCTTATTTGGTGGATTATTCCCAGAGCTATACTCATATGCGCCCATATCTACAGCAGCACCTTGTGGTCTTGGATTGCCATCAAAATCGACAAATGGAAAAACTATGTTACTACCCACATCTATCGCTGGTGAATTATTCTGTAAGTGCAAATCAAAAATATTCCGACCTACAAATTTCGGATCTGATAATACGTGATTGGTTCCCCACGATTTGTCTTCTCCGTCATACCACTTATTATGACCTGTACCCGCATATCGATAAAACAAGTTGTTAGTCAATGTTATTCTACCAACTGTTTCTGTTGACCTTGTATATTGGAAAGAAATCAAATGATATGAATTTCCGGCAAAGATGTTGTTCATTATAACGAGATTATCTATGTTTGTTGCGTACGGGAATACTCTTGAAGGATTACTAGAATTACTGTAAAAGGTATTCCCATAGACATAGACATCCTTCCAAGGATTGTCATCAAATGAGTCAAACGGTCTATAATTAACACCAGAATTAGAACTATAAGAGAGACACACTACATTGTTATATATTCGAATATTCTCTATAGACCCTCCAGACTCCTCAGCACCTATTGTTATTCCAGTTCCACCATATCCAGTGATGAAGTTATTGTATACTTGTATATCATAATTTTTTCGATTAAATCCATCAATATAAATACCGATATGACCCCAATCGCCCCAATTAAACGCTGGATAATTTGTTGTATCAATTGTATTGTGGTGCACTTGACCATTGCTACTCCCACTTTTACAATCAATACCTTCTTTCCCATAAGATCGTAAATTATTATGATGGATGTTAAATCCTTGGACATTCGAAAATGAAATTGCCTCTTGAGGACTTACAGTATCCCCATAAGAGGATATTCCATTGTTCACATCGTAAATAGCGTTATTATCAAATTCAACATTCCTGACATATTTTGTTGGCTGATCTGAACTATAACAATATATTCCTGATGATTCACAATCGTGTATAACACAATGATCCACTCGGATAGAATTGATTTCACCGCCGTAGAGAAAAATACCATGATCATCAGCACCTTTTATCTCTAGCCCAGTGATTCTGATATAACTGCAACCATCCTTAAACAGGAAAATCCCATCGTATCTCCCAC